>Ga0315912_10002208_pt1 | contig 21345 bp, 18 predicted proteins | sample VfabasoilMG_FD_204469 | JGI IMG/M metagenome (GOLD analysis project Ga0315912, IMG submission 204469) | Garden soil microbial communities collected in Santa Monica, California, United States - V. faba soil | ecosystem: Environmental > Terrestrial > Soil > Garden | place: USA: California...
GCGACCCGCGCGTTGATCGGCGGCGGCGCGCGTGACCTTGACTGTCTCCAGTCGCGACAAGCCGCTGCGCGGATCGAACTTTGAAACACGTGAGAATCCGGAATCAATCACGATTCGGATGCCGTTGATGGTGACTGATGTTTCTGCGATTGACGTCGCCAGGATCACCTTCCGTCGTCCGTGTTTGTCGGGAACGAGTGTTTCCTGTTGCTTTCCGAAAGGCATGTCGCCATAAAGCATGTGAACACTGAACGACGCGTGCGCCTCGTCCATCAATTGATGCACGCGCCTGATGTCACCTGACCCGGGCAGAAATACCAGCACATCCCCTTCGTGTTCCCTTATGACCTTCAATACTGTACGGGCTGTCCTCTGTGCGAGCTGAAGGTCCTGGTCACCGGCAAGGTATCTGCATTCAACAGGAAACTGGCGGCCGCTGCTCGTGATCACCGGGGCGCCACCTAATGCGGTCGAGAGCTTCTGAGCGTCGATAGTGGCCGACATAATAAGGATGCGCAGCGCGGGGCGGACGATCTGCTGAACCTGGCGGCTAAGCGCCAGAGCGAGGTCTGCCTGAAGGCTTCGCTCGTGAAATTCATCGAAGATGATCAGCCCCACGCCGTCCAGGCTGTTGTCGGACTGTATCATGCGGGTGAGGATGCCTTCCGTCACTACCTCTATCCTTGTTCGCGAGGAGACCTTTGATTCAAATCTTACCCTGTAACCAACCCGCTCACCCACGTCTTCGTTCAGCAAGAACGCCATCCTCCTGGCAACCAGGCTGGCTGCAAGCCTCCGCGGCTCGAGCATGATAATCTTCTGATCGTCGAGCCATGGTTCTTTCAGCAGTTCAAGCGGCACAACCGTTGACTTTCCCGCTCCGGGAGGCGCCTGTAGAATTGTAATCGCCCTGGTCGCCAGCGCACTGCTCAGCTCGTCATAAACTTCCAGGACGGGATACTCATGGTTCATGCCTCAACTGTTAATCCCGCACATCAACACGTCAACACATCAACACGTTATATCCTCGCCTGATACGTGTACAACTCAAAATATCTCGCCTTTCGCGCAATGAGTTCCTCATGCGTGCCCCGCTCCACGATGTTGCCCTGTTCGACGACGAGTATCTGTGTCGCCTGTCTGATGGTGCTTAAACGATGTGCAATAACAAACGTGGTGCGATTGGCCATCAGCTTCTTAAGACTTTCCTGTATGTATGCCTCGCTTTCCGTATCGAGGTTGGAAGTTGCTTCGTCGAGTATAAGCACTCTTGGATCTGCGAGGATAGCACGCGCGATGGCGATGCGTTGCCGCTGACCTCCGCTGAGTTTCACGCCTCGTTCGCCGATCAGCGTGTCGAGACCTTTTTCAAATCTTGAGCTGAACTCATCCACGTGTGCTGCACGTACCGCGTCATTCACCCGCGCTTCCGAAGCATCGGGTCGCGGGAAGATGATGTTCTCCCTGATCGTTCCTTCAAAAAGAAAGTCATCCTGCAGCACCACACCCAGCTGGCTGCGGTAACTGTCGAGCGTGACTTTTGAAAGGTCATGACCATCCACAGTGATCACACCTGAAGCGGGATTGAGGTACGTCGCAACCAGCCCTGCTATCGTTGTCTTGCCAGACCCCGACGTTCCCACAAGCGCAGTGACGGATCCGGGAGGTGCCTCAAATGAAATACCCGTCACTACTTCTTTACCCTGTTCGTAGGCAAACGAAACATTATTGAATGAAATGTTTCCTCTGATTGCGTCAATCTTATGCGTCCTGATGGTACCATCGTCCTCAATGGCCGTTCGCATGAGCTCCTCTGTCCTGTCAAGGCCGGCAAAGGCCTCCGTCAGCTGACTTCCAATGTTGCTCATTTGAATGATGGGCGCGATCATGAAGCCAAGAAAAAGAGTAAACGACAGAAAGTCGCCGATGGTGAGTTCACCTGTGATGATCAGGTATCCCCCGATACCCATGATCCCGGTACTTGCCAGTCCGAGCAGGAACGCGCCGGCGCTGGTGACCAAACTTGTTGAGGTAAGGCTCTTTTTGATGTTCCTGAATATGCGGTCTACGCCGCCCTCAAAGATTCTGATCTCCTGGTTTTCCGCATTGAATCCCTTGATCACGCGCACGCCGTTAAGGGTCTCGGTCAGTCGCCCCGTCACTTCGGACATGATCACACTTCGTTCCCGGAAAATGGGCCTTATGTAGGCAAATGCTTTCAACGACACCACGCCGAACACGATCACAGGAACCAGCACGTATAGCGTCATCATCGGGCTGATCTTGATCAACAACACGAGTGAAATCACCGCGGTAAGTGTGCCGCCCACCAACTGAACAAGTCCGGTGCCAACCAGGTTGCGCACGCCCTCCACATCGTTCATAATCCGGCTCACAAGCGCTCCCGATTTGGTATTGTCGAAGAACCTGACAGGCAGCCGGAGCACGTGCTGCTGCACCTGTGCCCTGAGTTTCGAAATGAGGTGCTGTGCTTCCACGCTCAGCAACTGAGTGAGCGCATAGGATGTGATGGCCTGCAGGGTGATGGCCGCGGTAATGGCGATCAATAGCAGCTTCAGCATTTCCAGGTCGCCTTTTCCGATCACATCGTCCATGAGGTATTTGCTGGCTGCCGGCAGTACAAGGCCTGCGAGGCGGCTCACGATGATGAGGATGAGACCAACCATCAGGATCTTCCAGCGGGGCAGGACGATGTCGCTGAAGACCTGGGCAAGGCTGACTTTTACTTTGGATTTCTCTTTGGGCATAGGTTAGGCTGTAAACTGTTTGGGAGGACGAAAGTAATGCGATAATATTCTAATGACAGCCAGTTGGCAACAGGCGTCGGCTGGGACCGGGAACAGGAAACCGGGCACCAGCAATATCCCGCTGACCAACAAGTTATTTTGTCCTTGCCTGAATTCCTGTAAATTAACCCGGTAAACCTCAAATAGTTCATGAAAACTTCAAGAAGAGCCTTTATTCAAAAAAGCGCAGCCTCGCTTGCAACGCTTTCCATTTTATCGGACAGTATTTTCGCCGCCGCCAAGCCGAAGGAACTGACGGGGATTCAGTTGTACTCGATCCGCGACGACATGAAGGCAGATGCGTTAGGCACCTTGAAGAAACTTGCTTCGTTCGGCTACAAGCATGTGGAGCACGCCAACTATGTGGACCGCAAGTTTTACGGCTGGTCGGCAACTGAGTTCAGGAAGGTTTTGGATGACCTCGGACTGGCGATGCCGAGCGGTCATACCGTAATGAGCAAACAACGTCACTGGGACGACACAAAGAAGGACTTTACCGACGCGTGGAAATATACCGTAGAGGATGCAGCGGTCTGCGGCCAGATGTTTGTGATCAGTCCTTCGATGTCGCAGGAAGCCCGCAAGTCCTCCTCTGAGCTGAAGGCATTCATGGAAATCTTCAACAAGAGCGGTGAGTTGTGCAAGAAGTCCGGCATGAAGTTCGGTTATCACAACCACGATTTTGAGTTCAGTGAAAAACTGGACGGCTCCACGGTTTACGACATCATTTTGAAGAACACAGACCCGTCGCTGGTGATGCAGCAGCTCGATATCGGCAATCTCTATAATGGAGGCGCCAACGCGCTGGAAGTAGTGAAGCAGTACCCTGGCCGGTTTGAGTCCATGCATGTGAAGGATGAGATTAAGGCTACTGAAGGCAATGAACGCTACGAAAGCACGATACTCGGCGCCGGGATCGTGAATCCGAGAGAAGTAATAGACCTTGGAAGAAAGAACGGCACTATCCACTTCATCATCGAACAGGAGTCGTACCAGGGCAAAACACCCCTTGACTGCGCAAAAGAGGACCTGGATATCATGAAAAAATGGGGTTACAAGTCCTGATCTGAAACCCCGGTTTGAATCATTACATTGCGGACAAATAGTCCCTGACGGTCCTTTTGCCGCCCCCGCGAAGGACATCGGGCGACGTCAACTATCTCCACCAAGCAACACATGGCGAAAGTCGTCATCAACAGCTTCAAGGAATTTGAAGCCTTCTCCGGGAAAGAACTGGGTGTTTCGGAGTACCACACCATCACACAAGAACAGATCGATCGCTTTGCCGATGCCACGCTGGATCACCAGTGGATCCACACGGATCCCGAAAGGGCAGCAAAGGAAAGCCCGTTCGGAAAGACGATCGCCCACGGTTTCCTCACCATGTCGGTGATCCCCTACCTGTGGCACCAGATCGCAGAGGTGAACAACATCAAGATGCTCGTCAACTACGGAATTGAATCACTGCGTTTCAATCATGCCGTCGTCGTCGACAGCGAGGTGCGTATGCGGGTATCACTGAACTCGATACTGAACCTGCGTGGGATTGCAAAGGCGTCGCTGAGCGCGACCCTGGAGATCAAGGGAAGTCCGAAGCCAGCGTTCGACGCAACAATTATTTTCCTGTACCACTTCAAGTAGTCGCCTGCTTCCAGTCACCAGTCACCAGTTGCCGGTCGCCGGGGGCAGGGAACTTACAACACCCTTCAACTACATAAACGTCGTCAGCGACACCGGCAATTTTCGCAGCCGTTGTCCCGTCGCGGCAAACACTGCATTCGCAAGCGCAGCTGTCACAGGCGGCAGACAAGGTTCACCAAGTCCCATGGGGCTGATCTCATTTTTCACAAACTGAACCTCAATCTCGGGTGCATCCACCATCCGGATCATTTTGTACGAGTTGAAGTTCTTTTGCTCCGCAGCTCCCTTGTCGAATGTCAATTCGCCATACAGGGCATGCCCGATGCCATCGACAATCCCGCCTTCAATTTGATTCTCGGCGCCGGCGTAGTTGATGACACGGCCGCAGTCCACGGCACAATACACTTTGTGAACCTTCACCTTTCCATTGACAATGGAGATGTCGGCCACCTGGGCCACATACGTGCCGAAAGAGAAGTGAGCACCGAACCCTTTATATATGTTGTTCTCCCCCTGCTTGCCCCACTTACCCATCTCTGCCGCCATCTTCACAACAGCCTTGTAGCGATCCACATCGTAATCAACCTTGCCAAACTGATTGTTCTTTGCGCGATCAAGAAGTTCCAGTCGGAAGGCAACGGGATCCTTCTTTAGTTCATGTGCGATCTCGTCAATGAAACTCTCTTCGGTAAATGCGATAAAGTTGTGATTTGGTGCGCGCCACGGTCCCACCGTGATCTTCGATTCAAAATTGTGGGTGTCGACCTGAAAGTTGGGCACAGCGCCGGCTGGAAAACTGTTTTCGCGCGCGGCATTTCCCTGATTCACACCGACGGCGATCAGGTACCAGGCGGAGAGTTCCTTGTTGGCGTCGATGGCGGCGCGATACCGGTACATACCCATCGGCCGGTAGAAACCACCTTGCTGATCGTCTTCGCGGGTCCACAACACCTGCACCGGGACTTTCGCAAGGGATGACACCATTGCGGCCTCAACCGAATAGTCAGCCTGAAGCCTTCTTCCAAAACCTCCACCCTGGCGCGTCATGCCAACGAATACCTTGTCTTCTGCAACACCCAGCGCCTTGGCCACATCGGTCCGCGTGCGGGCCGGCGTCTGCGTGGGGCCATGAACCTCGATCCTGTCTTCCCTCACATCCGCATAGAAGTTCATCGGCTCCATGGACGCGTGCGAGAGAAATGGTGCTTCAAATGTGCTTTCCAGCACCCTCGTAGCTCCGGTGAGCGCGACTTCAACATCGCCGTCTTTCCTCTTCGGCTCCTTATGTTTTTGTTGAACGAGTTTCTTGAATTCTTCAGTGAGGCCTTCCGTGCTGTCGAGCCTTCCATCGTCTTCCCACTCAAGCTTCAGTGCGTCCCTGCCCTTTTTCGCGAGCCATGTTGAAGTGGCCAGCACGGCAACTTTGTTCTCCCACCTTACCACATTCTTCACGCCGGGAATTGCGCGTGTTGCAATATCGTCCACAGACTTTAACTTCTTTCCGAATGCCGGAGGACGCGCAACAAACGCATACAACATTCCTGCACGCTTTGTATCAATACCGTATAAGGGCTGACCGGTCACAATACTCTTTGTGTCCACGTTCCGCACACGGGTACCGATAAGCTTATAGTCCTTTGCATCCTTGAGCTTGATGTCGGTCGGCGCGGTGAGTGTGGCCGCTTTCGAAGCTAGCTCACCATAACCAAGTTTCTTTCCGGTGGTGCGGTGAACCACCATTCCTTTTTCAGCATAACATTCGTCGGCACTGACACCCCACGTTTGGGCACCGGCATCAACAAGCATCTGTCGGGCCGCAGCGCCGGCCTTTCTGAACGGCTCCCAGCTCGACCTGATGGATCCGCTTCCGCCTGCCACCTGGCGTGTATATAATGTTGTGTTCAATGGCGTCTGCTCCACAACGACTTTTGTCCAGTCGGCTTCCAATTCTTCCGCAACCAGCATCGGCATAGAAGTCTTGATCCCCTGGCCCACTTCAGGGTTCGGCGACATCAGGGTTACGATGCCGTTCGCATCGATCTTCAGAAATGCATTCGGTGCGAATACATTGTCGGCAAGCGTTGCCTCAGCAGACCTGGCTGCCGCATGGAACCCCAGCATGAGTCCGCCGCCCGCTAGCGCGCTGACCTTGAGAAAGGACCTTCTTGAAATTGTTTCAGTGCTCATGATTTTTCAGCTGCTATGTGAATGGCCTGCCTTATCCTCTTGTATGTGCCGCAACGGCAGATGTGCCCTGCCATCGCAGTGTCGATGTCCTTGTCTGAAGGTTTCGGGTTGCGTTTCAGGAACGCGGCCGCAGTCATGATCTGGCCGGCCTGGCAGTAGCCGCACTGGGGTACGTCGGCCTCGTCCCAGGCCAACTGGACCGGGTGGTCTCCATTCTGGCTCAGGCCTTCAATCGTCACAACTTTCTTATCGCCGATGGACGATACCGGCAGCGAACAGGAGCGAACTGCGGTCCCGCTGAGGTGCACAGTGCAGGCGCCGCATTGGGCGATGCCACATCCGTACTTGGTGCCCACGAGGTTCAATTCGTCGCGCAGCACCCACAACAACGGTGTGTCCGGGAGCACGTCGACGGGCATTGACTTGCCGTTCACGTTGAGATTGTATTTGGCCATAAAAGGAGATTTACGGGAAGATAATTAAACAGCCTCACTCTTGCCACGGGCTCTTTGCCAGGTGGCAAAGAGCGTGGTTCAGGGGATTAATTCCTCCGCAAACGATTTAGGCTGTTCTCGACAGTGATATCCTTACACAGAAGGAACCTTTGCCCCTCAGGCGCCTTATCTTTGCGTCAACAATTGAATTGAACAAATGAACTTCGTTCACATCATCGGACTCACGGCGGCCTTCTGTACTACTGTCTCGTTTCTTCCGCAGGTTATCAAGACGTGGAAGTCGGGGTCAGCAAAGGACCTGTCGCTGGGCATGTTTTCATTCTTCTGTGTGGGCGTGGCGCTGTGGCTCGTTTACGGCATCCTCGAAAGGGACGTGCCGGTGATCGCGGCAAACCTCCTGACCCTGATACTGGCGTCGACCCTCCTGTTCTTCAAGTTGAGGTTCAGAGACTAGGTCTACACCCTCCTTCTCCACTGCTTCTTCTCGCTCTCCTTCTTCTTGCTCGTCAGTCGCTTTTCCCTGGCGGACTTGCCGGGCTTTGTTGGCTTTCTTGATTTTCTCTTTTCAAACGCTTTTCTCAGCAGCTCGTTGAGCTTGTCAATAGCCGTCTGCTTGTTGTCGTGTTGCGACCGCGATTCCTGTGCGACGATCAGCAATTCGCCGCCTTGTACCAGTCGTGACTTTAGTTTTTGAAGTAGGATCTGCTTTTCAGCATCAGTGATCCTGGCGGACTTTGCGATGTCCCATCGCAGCATCACTTTCGAGCTTACCTTATTCACGAGCTGACCGCCCGGTCCGCCGCTGCGGGAAGTGGTGAAGGTGAGCTCGTCTTTGATGGAGCTGGCGGTCATGATGCGATGCATAATTGGCAAAGGTAGTATTTGACTGTTCTCGTTTTCACGCAAGAGACCCGCCGGGCTCGCTGAAAGGCGGAGCCTCTAAGTCCGGCATGCCGCAACCGTATTCTCCGTGTGCTCTGCGTGTATTTCTCTGCGCCCTCTGCGAGAACTCTTACTTCTTCATACAGTCAAATAATGGCCAATGCGATGTCCGCATAAATTGATACATTATCCCAATATTTCATCCCTATGACGAACAAGTTCAGCCGCCGGCAATTCTTAAAGCGAAGCGCGCTTGCCGGCATCGGCATCACCTTCATTCCAAACCTGCTCCGCGGCGCGGCCAACCAGGTGCGTGTCGCACACATCGGACTGGGCGGAATGGGCAACAACCACATGAACTGGTTTGCAGGTCTGCCGGATGTGCAGATCGCAGCACTCTGCGATCTGGATGAAGATCACCTGGCCACCACCGCCAAGACACTTAAGACGCTAAGACCCGAACTCACGTTCGACACCTATGGCGACTTCCGTAGAATACTAGAAAGAAAAGACATCGATGCCATCACAGTGGCAACACCCGATCACTGGCATGCGCAAATCGCCACATTGGCATTTGAGGCCGGCAAGGACGTCTACGGTGAGAAGCCGCTCTCCTACGACATCCGCGAAGGAAAAATGATGCTGAAGTCCATGAACAAAAACAGCCGTGTCTTTCAGCTCGGCACCCAAATCCATGCCGGAGACAATTACCACCGTGTTGTCGAGATCATCAAGTCAGGCGCGATCGGCAAAGTCCACACCGTGAGACTTTGGAAGACGGGCTTCTCGCCCGGGCTCGGACGGCCAACTGTACAGACTCCACCAAAGACGTTAAACTGGGACATGTGGCTGGGGCCCGCGCCTTACCGCGACTACTTTCCTGAACGTTGTCACTTCACATATCGATACTTCCTCGACTACTCCGGCGGCGTGTTTGCCGACTTCTGGTGTCACATCGCAGATGTAGTGTGGTGGGCGGTCCAGCCGAAAGGATTGAAGAGTGTTGTCGCGCGCGGCGAAAAAACCGACGGCGTTGCCGATGCGCCAAAGTGGCTCGACGCCGACTTCGAATTCGACGGCCTCAAGCTCTACTGGACCTCAGTCGCTCCTGACGTACCCGGCGCGCAGGGCAAAGGCATTGGCGCATATTTCGAGGGCGACAAAGGATCGCTTACGTGCGATTATGAGAGACGTCAGATCAACATTAACGGAGAAACACTGACAGACCTACCCAACCTTGCCCAGACGGTGGAACGTTCACCTGGTCACCAGCAGAACTTTATCGACTCAGTGCGGTCGAGAAAGCAACCCGAGTCGAACCTCGGCTATGCAAGAGAGATGACGCTGCCCATGCACCTTGCCCTGGCATCCTGGCGACTCAACCGAAAATTGGAATGGAATGCGGGCAAGGAAAAAGTTGTAAAAGACAAAGAGGCGAAGGCATTGCTCGCGAGGGAATACAGGAAAGAGTGGGATCTTGTATAGAAGTGTTTCTTACTTCACAATTCATTTGTTCTATTGTTCATTTGCTGCAACCAAACAAACTGGCAATGGCTAACAAATGAACATTTGAACAAAAGAAGTAAGGACAGCGACCTCCCTCCACAATCAATTTGTGTTTTTGCTTGCGGTCACGACGCATTTCACAAATATTGATATTAGCTGATTGCACTCGTCGAGGCCGGAAGAGGCCAAGTTGCCTACTAAGTACTTTTTCTTCAACGCAATCTTCAGAATCACCATTGTTTCTCTTAGTTCCTTCAGGGCTATTTTCATCTTGTGGATAAAGTCCTTCCTTGATTCGGCTCCTTGCGCTTCTCCATATGTTAATGCAGGACATGTCCCCGATCGAATGAGCTGGCTCGACAAATATGACGCAGCGCGATTCTGCTCCATCTGCTCGGCAAGAGTTAATATCACAACAGTAAAGTCGACGAGGCGGTCCTCCAGGTTGTTATTCAAATTGATTTTTTGCAATCAAGGTGCAAAAAACCAGCCTGGCATCACAAAGGCAAACAATAACAATTTTCCTTATCTATCTGGTTTTCCGGCAGACTCACTTCTTACCTCGCAACTCTTTTGTTCTATTGTTCAATTGTTACATTCTGAACAGGCAGATGGAGGAAAACAAATGAACATTTGAACAAAAGAAGTTAGAACAGGTCACCCTAATTTAAGTCGTCAACCACCTGGCAAACTTTCCAAGCCATGTCTTCGGCGCGGGTCGTGTGTCTTCCTGGACTTCCACAACCTCTTCTTCGCGGCGCCTGACGGGTTTGGTAGGCACCGACTTTACTTTCTTCAAGTACTTCTGTGTGCGCTGCTCCTTCTTGAGTTCAAGGTCTTTCTTGCGCTTTTCTTCGCGGTCTGAGGCCTCGCGCTGTCGCTCGGCTTCAAGTGGATTTTTCCATTGTCTCGGTGACGCCTGGCGACGGGAAGAAGTCGCTTGCCGTTCGCGCCTGGGTTCCCTTTCCGGCCTTGCCTCTCCATCCGGCTTAAGCTCGCCTGCCTGACCAGTTTCGCCGGCAACGTCGGTTTTCTTCTTCGGTTCCTTCAACTCGATCTTCCCTACAACCTTAAGGCCGGGCAATTCCAATTTTGGCGCCCTGATTACTTCTGGCTCTGTCTCAGGAGCCTCGTCGACAGCATTTTCAAATGCCGAAACGATCGCCTGCTCAACAGATTCCTGGGAATCTATGCCCGGTTCCAAAGCAGCGCCGTTCACCGGTTCCTGTTCTTCCCGCTCTGATATATCTCCAACATGGTCGCTCTGCGCCGGCTCCTGAAAAATGGTTGCCTCCAGTACCGGGTCAAAGTGTCGCACTGCCGCGACGACTTGTTCATCGGTCAATCGTGCATTTGTGTTCAACTCCAGGGTTTGATCCCCTGTGGTAAGAAGCTTCTGTACATCGGCGGGTTTAACGCCTAGTTTCCGGGCAAGCTGTGCCAGTCTCATCGGTTCGCAAATTCGGGGCAAATATCGTGAAATCCAGTTGACTGCTTCAATACCCCGATGCAGCTCCTTGTAATTGCAGGAACAGTAAAAGGCGTACGCCCCTTGTCAACTGCCCGACGAAGTCGGGTCTTGCCAACTAATCCTTTGCATCGTTTATCTCTACCCAGTAGCCATCCGGGTCGCGCATCCACAGCTGCTTGACGCCGTCAGGGCGCTTACTGGTCACGTTCTTGTTGCCGGTAAGATCCTCAAATTCGACCTTGTTCTTTTTCAGGACCTCAACGAAGGCATCCACTGATGTGACGCTGAAACATGTGTGTTGATTCTTGAAGTACTGCTTCTTTTCCTTTGCCCCTTCTATGATGTGCAAGGACATAGCCGGACCGGTGCGAAGCCACACGTGCTTGCCGTCATGAAACGGCTCCGGGATGGTGTCAAGGCCGACAACATTCTGATAGAAATTCGCGCTGACCTTGATGTCGGTGACAAAGATTGCAGTGTGGTTCATCCGCGCGCCGGACTTTACAGTCTGAGCGGATGTCATCTGTGTGATCACCAGGGCGCCGAGTAAAAGCAGAAAAGATGTTTTCATCTGAAATGGTTTCGTGTGAGGCTAAAGATACACAAAACCGCAGTCGCCGGGACCAGTCTTGGGATCCGGTCGCTATCTTGGTGGCATGAAAACCATCAAAGGCGACGTGACCTGGGGCATCATTGGATGCGGCGATGTGTGCGAGGTAAAAAGCGGACCGGCGTTCAACAAGGTACCGAACTCTAGGCTTGTCGCCGTGATGAGGCGCGACCTGGTCAAGGCGAAAGACTACGCGAAGCGGCACGGCGTCCCCATGTTCTATGACGATGCCACCAGCCTCATTCATGATTCAGCGGTCAATGCAATTTATATTGCCACACCGCCCGCATTTCATGAGGAGTACACCGTCGCTTCCATCAAGGCCGGCAAACCGGTGTACGTTGAAAAGCCGGTGACCGTTAACTCAGCGTCGTGCAGACGCATGGAAAAAGAATCCGCGGAAGCGAAAGTCCCGGTTTCGGTTGCGCACTACAGGCGAGGCTTGCCTTTGTTCAGAAAGGTAAAGTCTTTGATAGCAGATGGCACGCTGGGCAACATCAGGCTGGTGAGGCTTACGGTGCTTCAGCCGAAGGCCAGCAAGATCATAACCGCAACAGACGACAACTGGCGTGTGAATCCAGAGCTGTCGGGCGGAGGATTGTTTCATGATCTTTCCCCTCATCAGCTTGACATTGTATACTGGATATTTGGAAGACCTCTTACGGTAGAAGGCCGGTCGCACAACCAGGCCAGCCTCTACAACGCCCCTGACCTTACGACCATTGAGGCAGTGTTCAATAACAAGGTCGTGTTGCAGGGCGCATGGGGATTTACGGTGGCACGAAGTGCAGCCCAGGATGTTTGTGAAATCGCCGGCGACAAGGGTATGATCCGCTTCTCCTTCTTCCGGAAGTCCACCATCGAGCTCATCACCGATGACCGATCAGAAGTCCTGGAGTTCGAGTACCCGGAGAACATCCAGCAGCCCATGATTGAATCGGTAACCAAATACTTCCGGGGCGAAGGCGCCAATCCATGCTCACTGGAAGAAGCTGGAGTTGTGATGGCGATGATGGACGCAACGGTGAAGTAGGCTGTTCGGTGTTTAATGTCTGATGTCCTGCGAAACACAATGAAGCACAGATGTCCACAGCGATGGAGGAAATCTAAATACCAGGTACTAGATGCTAGATGCTAGATACTAGATACTTAACACTAACTTCCACATCATCATAACACCTAACCACGTAGAACCATGGATTTAAGTTTCCTCCTTGCGGTCCTGCACATCGTCACATTCGGATTGGGCGCGGCATCATGCTGGGCAAGGGCCAGAGCCCTCGCAAAGTTGAAGGGAGACGAGGGCCTAAGGGATGTTTTCTTTGCCGACAACCTGTGGGGCGTTGCTGCAATGCTCTGGATCGGCACCGGCCTTTGGCGCGCATTTGGCGGCGTAGAGAAGGGAACCGACTTCTATTTGCATGACACGGCGTTTCTCATCAAGATGGGGCTGTTCCTGGTGGTCTTTATGCTTGAGATCCGGCCAATGGTGACACTGATCCGTTGGCGCATCCGCGTCGCGAAGGGCCTTGCAGTCGATTTCAGCTCCTCACCAATGCTGGCTCAGATCACCTACGTTCAACTGGTACTGCTGATTCCCATTGTGGTGATGGCGGTAGCAATGGCGAGAGGGATATGGTATTGAATTATAGTGAATAGTGAGCAGTGAAAAAGAATAAAGGTCGACTTCCGAAAACAACATGGTTACTCGCAGTCTGGTCATAGCAATGGTAACGATAGCCGGGTTTACGGCGTTCGGACAAGCAAAACAATACGTATGTACGCCCTGCGGGTCTGACTGTGACAAGGAAATTTATGATCGCCCCGGGACTTGCCGTGCTTGTGGAATGACACTAGTTGATAGAGCATCCGCGACTGTTTTCGACCTGTCCCTTGAGGAAGTCTGCAAGCGTATAGCAGCAAATCCAAACCTTGTGCTCCTCGATGTGCGGTCTGAGGGTGAATTTAAGGGTTCATCCGTCAGGAACTCATACGGGCACTTCAGGAATGCGATCAATATCAACATCGATGATCTCGAAGGGCGCGTTAGTGAGCTGTCGAAATTCAAAGACGACGAAATCGTTGTATACTGCAGTCACAGCCATCGGAGTCCGCGGGCAACTTACTTCCTGTCTACGAAGGGCTTCAAGAACGTGAAGAACATGGCGGGAGGTGTATCGACGCTTTCCGATGACGGAAAGAATGAATGCCTGAAGTCAACTTTTGTGTTTCACTAGATTCTCCCTGACGTCCGTCAACACGTCAACACATCAACACGTCAACACGTCAACACGTTACTTCGGCCTGCTGGGCCTCACCTCAACCTTGCTCGGCAATGTCCGCGGGTGCATGTGCAACAGGTCGACCACCATCTGGCCAAGGTCTTCGATCTGAATCTTCCAATCTTCGTCCGGTCCCGGCTTCTTTGAACTAAAATAAGTAGCTACCGAGCCAGGCATGATTGTCGTCACTTTTATGCCGTGAGGCCTCAGGTCCAGCATTACCGCCTGAGTGAACCCGGTAAGGCCGAATTTGCTGGCATTGTACGCAGCACCGCCGGCAAAGAAATTTGTTCCTGCAAGGCTTGAGATTGTAATCACATATCCCTTAGACTTCTTCAACGCCTCAAACGCAGCCTTTATACTAAAAAACACTCCGGTCAGGTTTGTATCGATGGTTTCATTCCACTGCTCCTCGGTCAGTTGATCAACCGGGGCGAAGTGTCCCAGCCCCGCGTTCGCAATAAGTATGTCGAGACCTCCCCATCTGGTCACGACCTTGTCGACCGCCTTTTGCTGTGATGCCAGGTCACGCACATCCGACTTGATACCGAGAACGCCTCCACCAAGTTCCGCCACGGCCTTATCAACTCCCGCCTGATCACGCCCTGTGATCGCTACGTTAAGTCCATCTGCAATCAGAGATTGCGCGATGCCAAAGCCGATGCCTTTTGTTCCACCGGTGATGAGGGCTGTTTTGTATTTGCTGTTCATATATTCAGTCTGCGCTGCGATAGCTTTCCTTAATAGACTTCAATTTCACCAACGATAGAAACGGACAAGTTCCTCAACCAATAACCAACTCTCAATGACCAATGTCCAATGAATGCAGTGTTTTACGAAGCGGTTGCGCTGGTGAAGAACGCCGGTGATGGCTCAAGTTACCGCCGGTCAACCTAGCAACACCACTTCACTACCCCACCACTGCACAACTTCCCCACCCTACTCATACCACATTCCCGGCGTAAAACCGAGCGTGAGGCCTCCCCACCTGTTAAACTGGCGGCCGCCTGTGTATTCCCTGCTCCTCCCCGACCAGGTGCCGGCCAAGGTGATGCGCCGTGTGATCAGCAAATTAAACCCGGCCTCAATCTCGAACAACACTCTCTGGATGTCCTCATGCGGAATCACCAGTGAACTGTTGTCGTTGAACATGGCGCCTTCCAGGAATGCATTGTACGCCACGAACTTGACACTTGGCCGGACGAAGAAGCTGAACCGTATGTTGTCCTCACTGTTGCGCATGTGATCGGTGGCATGCAGGGGTCCATATGCCGCCACATCGTCGGGTATGTAATTAAGGAGGGAATGCCTGTTGACGTTGAACAGGTTAAGCTCAAGAGTCAGGAAAACATTATCCTGCACCATGCCGGCATTGACACCCGCTTTTAGGTTTGTCTGCAGAAATTCAAAGCCTGTCTCAGCTACCAGCAACTGGCTGAGCTTGCGCATCATTATTTTGTCCCTCATCAATGAATCCACGTGAACAAGCTCGGAATCTGCTGTCTCCACGCTGTCGTGTTCAAGGTGCAGGTTGTTGAGAAAATACTTGAGGAAGAGCTGACCAGAGTGAAACGATGCCTTTGAAACTGTGGCTGCATAGTTGAGCGCGAAAGTTTCCGCGTATGCAACCTGATTGTCCCAGCCCATCGGTGCAGAGCGTCCGAACAACGGGTTCATGGCCTGTTGAATCTCGTTCATGACGCCAGTGCCCAGCAATCCGACCTGCAGTTCCGACTTCAGCACCACTTCCCTTGCGAGGTCCAGGCTGGTCCTGCCGGCGGCCAGGTAAGTGAAAGACCCATAGGGGCGGTCGTCCGGTTCTGCTGTTGGACTCTCTATATTCTGGGGCGTGTACCCATAGACACCAAACGAAAGGCGCGACGCATCAACGGCGACGGGCGACTTCACGCCAGGAAAAATAAAGCGAGGCATGCTGAATGCGGAGGTGACAAGCTCTGTTCGCAGACTGCTGGTGTAATTCTCTCCCGTTCCATTTAGCGCCAGGGGATCATTCTCATACGAAAAATTTACTGCCCAGCTGTCACGCGATTGCGCGGCACACGCAAGAGGGAGCATGAATGCAAAAAGAAAAAGGCCGGAAATCAGCTTGGGTGTAGTCATTCGCAGGGCAACCGAATTTAGCCAGCCCCTTCAAATGATCATACTAACCTCGGAAAAAAAGCTACCTGCTCAACAGCCGGAAGGGAAGCATCAAAATGGAACCAACAAACCTGAAAACGGCTTCGATCGTAAATCCGACGATTCTGAATGGCAACAGGATAAGCCAGATCAGCGGAAAAAGGACAATAAACAGGAGTGCAAGTGGCCAGCAGAGCGCCAGCAACAAGAACCACAGGAGTACAACGAGCAAGATTCGCATACCGCTGCCAAATCAAAAACCCGGCCACTTGTACTGCTGATGACTTTCGCGTGAAGACAGCGGCGGCAAAGAGAATTGAACAAAGCTGCTGCGTTATACCCGTACAGTATCATGGACGGAAATGGACACAGGCGACCTTGAAACGCCGGTGCGCCGTGGAATCCTTCGCTCCCGGCACCCCTATAAATCTGGAAATTGAAGATATATTGTGCACCTAGAATGTACTCTCATGCTTGACACAGAGAAAATCCGATCACAATTTCCTTCCCTTCAGAGGACTCACAATGGTAAGCCGCTCGTGTACCTCGACGGTCCTGCCGGCACCCAGGTGCCGCAGGTGGTAATCGACGCGATCTCGGGTTACTATAAAACCAGCAACTCAAACACACACGGCGAATTCCTGACCACCAACGAAACAGACGCCATCATAAGCGACATGCGCGGGTGTGCCGCAGCGCTCCTGGGAGCAGAAGGCCCGGAAACGATCTCAATCGGTCAGAATATGACCACTTTGAATTTCGCATTGGCGCGTGGAATCGCACGACAGCTAAAGCCTGGCGACGAGGTTCTCATCACGCAACTTGATCACGAAGGCAACCGCGGCCCCTGGCTGATGTTAAGGGACTTTGGAATTGTAGTCCGTGAAGTGAACCTGCTCGCCAACGGCACCCTCGACTACGCCGACATGGAGAGCAAGATCAATGAACGAACACGAGTTGTGGCGATGGGGCTGGCTTCCAATGCCCTCGGCACAGTCAATAACGTAAAGCTCGCACGGGAACTCACGTACAAAGCCGGCGCCTGGCTGGTGCTGGACGCAGTTCACTACGCGCCGCACTTTTCCATAGATGTGCAGTCCCTTGGCTGCGACTTCCTTCTGTGTTCCGCCTACAAGTTCTATGGTCCTCACGTGGGATTGCTGTACAGCCGTCCCGGGCTCCTCGATCGGCTCAACACCGACAGGCTGAGGACTGCCTTACAGTTCGCACCCGAAAAAATTGAGACGGGCACGCTGAACCATGCCGCCATTGCGGGAGTATCGGCCGCCATCCGGTTTGTCGCTTCCCTCGGGCAAGGCCAGACGCTGCGCGAACAACTTGTGAGCGCCTATGAAAGAATTGGCCAGCATGAACGCGCTCTTGCAACCCGGTTGTTCAATGGGTTGAAAAAGATCAAAGGCGTTGCGATTGCGGGACCAGACTTCTCCCCGCCACGCGCCCCTACTGTCTCATTTACTTTTGAATCGCGGCCAGCGGCAGCTGTCTGCCGGCATCTCAACACGCATAACATTTTTGCCTGGGATGGGCACTTTTACGCGCTTCGCGCTATCGAAAGACTGGGGCTGCTTGAGAAGGGCGGCGTAACCCGCATAGGCATGGCCGTGTATAACACGGAGGAAGAAGTTGATAAGGTATTGGCCGCGCTTCGGTGAGATTGTTTCCGGTTTCCGGTCGCCAGTTTCCGGTGACAGGAACCCGGGAACCGGGAACCAGTTACGCCGCGCGATCCGTCCGCCGCATTCTCTCAACCGCACTCTTCTCCTCGTCAGTAAGTTCCTCAGTTCCCCTGGTCCCGACGAGCCCCTCCAGTGACGAAGCGAACTTAAGCCTGAAGCGAAGGACAGTCTTCGCACCGACCGCAAGTTTAAAGTCGCGCATGGCCATCGTTTCAGGTACCCAGAACAGTTCGTGTGAATCCGAATCCTGCCGCGTGTGATACCCGGACATGAATTCAATTCCCGAACGCTCCAGGCTTTTCACGACGTCCTCACAGAACCCCTTCCTGCCCATTACATATATAGTCTGCCAGTTCATAAAAATAAAATCAAATGCCCATTCGGGCCTCCATCAAAAATTCTGTCTAATACAAATGCACAGTAAGAATCATTCACTCCCCGGACATGGGAGAGAATTCTATTTTCCCCCGCGTTGCGGTTCAGGATTTTCTGCGGTGATGCTCTCTAAAAAATGCATCGTATCAACTTAAAACATATCACGATAACGGCATTAACAGCCAAAGGTTACAGAAATCCGCCCGCCAGTTCCCTCCCGCCCACTCCACAACTAGACAGCTTAACCACTTCACAACGTCACCACTGCGCAACTACACCGCTAAGAAATATTCCCTTAATTTTGGTGAAACCATGTTTCGATGGGTGCTGAAATCGTTGAGAAGAAGCCACAGAAGTCAAAACCGGCCGCCTCTCTTGCCGGGCATGAGGCCCCACCGCCATACACACCGAAGAACAAGATCAGAATAGTTACAGCAGCGAGCCTGTTCGACGGTCATGATGCGTCCATTAACATCATGCGCAGGATCATCCAGGCGACAGGCTGCGAGGTAATACATCTTGGCCACGACAGAGCGGTTATGGAAGTGGTCAACACCGCCGTCCAGGAAGGAGCTCAGGCCATCGCAATGACCAGCTACCAGGGCGGGCACAGCGAATACTTCAAGTACATGGTGGACCTGCTGCGAGAAAAAGGCGCTCAGCACATAAAGGTATTTGGCGGCGGGGGCGGCGTCATTCTCCCCGACGAAATCAAAGACCTGATGAAGTACGGCGTCACCCGCATCTACTCACCTGATGACGGCCGCGCGATGGGATTGCAGGGAATGATAAATGACCTCGTAAGCAAAAGTGACTTCCCTGCCGGTGAGCGAATTATCGACAACGGTGCGCTGTCTGTCAATAATCACCTGCTGATCGCAAACCTCATCTCTGCTGCCGAAAACTACGGTGACACCCACAAAAGCACGCTCGATGGCATAAGAGTAGCGGCGGCCAAATCAAAGGCGCCCGTTCTTGGAATAACAGGCACAGGCGGTGCAGGCAAATCGTCGATAGTTGACGAACTGGTGAGAAGGTTCCTTATTGACTTCCCAAAGAAGACCGTCGGCATTGTGTCCGTGGATCCGTCAAAGCGCAAAACCGGAGGTGCACTACTTGGTGATCGCATCAGGATGAATGCGATAAATGATCCCCGCGTCTACATGCGTTCCCTGGCAACGCGGCAAAGCAACCTGGCACTCTCTGCCCATGTCCGCGACGCGCTATCCATCATCAAGGCTGCGGGGTTCGACCTGATCATTCTTGAGACCTCCGGCATCGGCCAAAGCGACACTGAAATACTCGATCACAGCGACGTCTCCCTCTACGTGATGACTCCGGAATATGGCGCCGCCACCCAGCTGGAAAAAATCGACATGCTGGACTTCGCCGACGTCATCGCATTGAACAAGTTCGACAAGCGAGGTGCTGCTGATGCACTCCGCGACGTGAAAAAACAATACCAACGCAATCACGGCCTGTGGAACCAAAAGGCCGAAGACATGCCCGTGGTCGGTTCAATCGCATCACAATTCAATGACCCCGGGACCAACGAACTGTACCGGAAGCTTGTGGATAGAATCAGCGAAAAGACCGGCGCTGAATTACGCTCCTCATTCAAGGCGACAGATGAGATGTCGGAAAAGGTTTTCGTGATCCCCCCGGCCCGGACCCGGTACCTGAGTGAGATCACCGAGAACAACCGTAAGTACGATCAATGGGCAAGGCAACAGCAGGACACGGCCCAACAACTTTACTCGCTCAGGGTTGCGATCGAAAGCGTAAAGGACCAGCCAGGGCTAGTTGATGCACTTCAAAGGAAGTACGACCAACTCAAACTGAATCTTGACCCAAAGAACCTGCAGCTACTTGAAAGCTGGTCGGACAAGGTTAAAAAGTACAAGGACGAGAACTTTACTTTCAAGGTAAGGGACAAGGAGATAGCCATCAGGACGCACAGCGAGTCGCTTTCCCATCTTCAGATTCCCAAGGTAGCCCTGCCACGGTACGAAGCCTGGGGGGATATCCTGCGCTGGACACTGCAGGAAAATGTTCCCGGAGAGTTTCCGTTTGCTGCCGGGATATATCCCTTCAAGCGGCAGGAAGAAGACCCTACCAGGATGTTCGCCGGCGAAGGCGGACCGGAAAGAACGAACCGCCGCTTTCACTATGTGAGCATGTCCATGCCTGCTAAACGGCTTTCGACTGCGTTCGACTCCGTGACGCTCTACGGCAATGATCCGGACCGGCGTCCAGATATCTATGGGAAGGTGGGCAACTCGGGTGTGTCAATCTGTTGCCTGGATGATGCAAAGAAATTATACAGCGGCTTCAACCTTTGCGATCCCAGGACGTCCGTGTCCATGACCATCAATGGTCCGGCGCCCATGATACTCGGCTTCTTCATGAATGCTGCCATCGACCAACAATGCGAACTTTATGTTCATAAGAACGGATTGGCCGAAGAGGTGAAGGGCAAGATCAGACAACTCTTTGCAGCCAAAGGAACTCAGCAGCCTCAATACCAGGGAAGCTTGCCAAAAGGGAACGATGGTCTGGGCCTGATGTTGCTGGGCATTACTGGCGACCAGGTGCTGCCGGCTGATGTGTACGACAATATCCGTCGCAACACACTGAAACAAGTGCGCGGGACTGTTCAGGCTGATATTCTCAAGGAGGACCAGGCGCAGAACACCTGTATTTTTTCAACCGAGTTTGCCCTGCGGCTGATGGGTGACGTACAGCAATACTTTATCGACTACGATGTCAGGAACTTCTATTCGGTTTCGATATCGGGTTATCATATCGCGGAAGCGGGCGCAAACCCGATCTCGCAGCTTGCCTTCACGCTTGCCAATGGATTTACGTTCGTCGAGTACTACCTCAGCCGCGGGATGCACATTGACGAATTTGCGCCTAACCTGTCTTTCTTCTTCAGCAATGGGCTTGATCCGGAATACGCCGTGATCGGGCGTGTGGCGCGGAAGATCTGGGCGAAAGCCATGAAGCACAAGTACGGCGCGAACACACGCAGCCAGATGCTGAAGTACCACATACAGACTTCGGGGCGGTCGCTCCACGCGCAGGAGATTGACTTCAACGACATACGAACCACACTGCAGGCGCTGTATGCCATATACGACAACTGCAATTCCCTCCACACCAATGCGTACGATGAGGCCATCACAACGCCGACCGAAGAGTCTGTGCGCAGGGCCATGGCTATTCAGCTCATCATCAACCGTGAGCTTGGCCTGTCCAAAAATGAGAACCCATTGCAGGGTGCCTTCATC
>Ga0315912_10002209_pt1 | contig 21334 bp, 21 predicted proteins | sample VfabasoilMG_FD_204469 | JGI IMG/M metagenome (GOLD analysis project Ga0315912, IMG submission 204469) | Garden soil microbial communities collected in Santa Monica, California, United States - V. faba soil | ecosystem: Environmental > Terrestrial > Soil > Garden | place: USA: California...
TGAACTTCAGCGGGTTGCATTTCGATGCAATATGGAGCCCAGACAGCAGGCAAAGTGAGAGGTTTGGGCGCTAGCTCGGCAGCTTGAGGTAAATCAACCTGGGGCGGGATGAAGTTGATTGAGGGCGACCTGGGTGATGCACAGATCCACACCGGGATCAGGTCCAGAAAACGACAAACGGACGGAGGTCGGGGGCGCTTCCCACGCCAGGGCAAACGAACCCCGCATGGTACGCCACACCCCCTCCTCCAAGTACAAGTAACCAAGTGACAATGTGGATGGATCTTGCCCACTCTGCTCGACGATCAAGGCCACATTGATTCCCGCCGGGGCGGTCCCCTCCTGCCGCACTTCGGCGCGAAACGTGAAGCTTCCACCGGATGCAAATGCGTCCAACAAATCAACCTGGGACAGGCCGGATTCGCTGGATGAACGGCCACGCGCGCACGCCACCGGATGCGCTTGGTCCTCGAAACTCTCCAGGCTCAAGGTCGAGTCCACCCCCACCCAATGGTCCAGTTCATCCTCAAAGTCCCCATTTTTGACCAGCGTAGGACCGCGCTTGGCCCACTTGCCGCGCAAGCCATCCATCACGCCCCAGTAGCTGGGCTTCTTCTCGTAGTTGTCGTCAAACAACAGACCATGCTCCTCGGTCCCCTCGTCATCGAGCCATGAATACTCATCCAAGAAGCCCCACAGCGTCACCCCCGCGCAACCCGGCTCGAGCACACAACTGGCTACCGTCTCCTGAAAGGCAATGCGCTGCGCCTCATACTGCTGGTCCAGCGTCCCAGTAAGGCCTGACGTTCGTCCATCCAACTCACTGATCTCCACGCGCAAACCCAGATCGGCAAAGCGGCGAATGTTGTCACGCAGGTCGTCGGCCGCCGGATAACGATGAACTGACAAATGGGACTGCATCCCAATGCCGTGGATGGGGATGTCCCGCGCCACTAGGTCGCGCAGCATCTGGTAGGTGAAGTCTGCTTTGTGCCCCATGCGTTCGATGGCGTAGTCGTTGTAGTAGAGCAAGGCGTCCGGGTCGGCCTCATGCGCCATCAGGAAGGCTTCTTCGATGTAGTCGGGCCCCAGCAGCTCGTAAAAAATATTCTCGCGATAACCCGCTGGGGCGTTGTCGTCGACCGCTTCATTGACCACGTCCCACACCTTGATCTGGCCGCGATAGCGCGCCATGGTGGTCTCCATGTGTTCGCGCAGCGCTAGGCGCAGCTCATCGGGGTCACTGATACTCTCGACCCAACTGGGCAACTGCTGATGCCAGGTGAACACATGCCCTTTGAGCGATTGGTCGTGGTCGAGGGCTGTAGCTACGATCGAGTCCGCGTCACTGAAATCGTACGTGTCATCTTGAGGCTCGAGCGGTCCCCACTTCGTTGCGTTCTCAGGAGTGACCGCGCTGAACTCCTCGGCCAGGAGTCGCGCGTATTCGCTGTCGGTGCTCAACAAGGCGCCGTCCACCGCAGTACCGATGAGCTTGCCTTGCGCCTGGGCGGCTTGCCGCAATGTGGCAAAGCTTGGCTCCATGTTGGAATAGTCGACACAAGCGGACCCGAGCGCCGTCGCGCCGACCATAGCCAAGCCAATGCCAAAAGCGTCAGTCGCGCGCATGCAGTGGCCTAGCATGGGCGGCCGTGTCGCTCACTAAATTCCAAACCAAGGACCGGGCACCAGCGTCTGTTCGTTTTGGCGCACCTCGAAGTAAATCTGACTGAGCGGCCCGCTCGCCTTGGCGTGACCGAGGCGCGCACTTTGCGGCAGCTCATCCCCCACCTGCACCAAGATGTCCTCCAAACCGGCGGTCACCGTAAAATAGCCATTCCCGTGGTCGAGGATCACTGTCTTCTCGTAGTCAGCATAGTCGTCGGCAAACGCTACGCGTCCAGCAAACACACTGCGCGCGACCGCTCCCGGGCTCGTGCGTAAGATCAACCCCGGTCCCGCAGCATAGGGCATCTTCACGTGCTCAATCTCAGCACGACCAGGCAACGGAAAGGGCAGATGTCCTTTGAGCTCCGCAAAACTCTCGTCACCAAAATCAAGCTGAGCCCCGGCGCTGTACACGGCTGTATGGTCGGGTCCGGCGCCGCCCCCGAGAAAGGCCATCTCGAAAGCGCGTTTTCTCTCCTGTTGGGAGAGCAGTGCGTCACGCGCCTGATCTGCTGCCTTGCGCTCCAGTTCGAGCGGAGCACGGCGTTCCTGGAGCAGCGCCAGGCTGCGATCAGCGATCGAACGTTGTTTCTCCAGGGCGCTAAGCTTAGCGATGTCACCGAGTATACCCGCACGCAAGCGCTCCACACGCATGGCGTGCTGCATGAAATCAGTCGCGGGAAACCCACGTGTGAGACGATAGTATGCGCGACCACGGACGATCACACGTTGCCTGAGCCGCTCCACCTCGCCTTGGCCGTGCGAAAGCACGCGCCTCAGGGAATGCTCTTTGAGCTTGATCTGGTCCAGGCGTTTCTCCAGGAGATCCACGTCGAGCCCCGTACTGTCGGTCCCCTGGGCAAAACTCACGCTCGCTGCCAAGAAGCCAAGCGCACTCACCGCTGCTAGCAAGACCCATCGCGTCCGCTTCATGCTTTACCCCGTGTTTTCATGCCGTGACATAACTGCCGAGCAGGCGCCGCAGGCTGGCAAAAGCACTGGCTGCACCGATGACCGCGCCGAGCGCCACCAGAGCCAAGCAAAGCGTCGCGGGCAAGAAATGTGGGGTCGTACCCAGCAAGCTGCCCAGTGCTCCATCAAACCCATCTTTGAGCAGCATGTACACACTGCCCATGATGATGATCGCAAGCAGTGCCCCCAAACCTCCCTGCACCGCGCCCTCGACGACAAACGGACCGCGCACATAACTGTCGGTCGCGCCGACCATCTTGAGCACTTCGACTTCCGTGCTGCGCCGCGATAGCGCCATGCGCATGGTCGAGCCCACGACGCTCACCACCGAGCCCAAGACGATGACCACTAGCAGCAGCGCGGCGTGCGCGCCGCCCTCGAGGAATTTATCCAAGCGCTTGCCCCAGGCTGCGTAGGTCTCCACGCTCTCGACCGCCGGCAGCGCTTTGAGTTGCGCGGACAGCTGTTTTACCTGTTCCTGCGCAGCGTCGTCGCGCAACATCACTTCGAGTGAGGCGGGAAATGCCTCTTCTGGCAAGGCTGACAGCGCCTCGTCCTGAGTGTTGCCCAGGACATCTTGACGCGCCTGTTCCGCCGAGACGTACTTCACTTCGGTCACGCCCGCCGCACGCTGGAGTGCCGCGCGCATAGCCGCGACTGCCTCCGGATCCGCATCCGCGCGCAGATACACCGACGCTCGCGCCGACTTGGCCCAACCTCCCCGCAAGCTCTCCACGTTGACGGCGACCAGCAGCGTGGCTGAAAGGCACACGAAAGCCACTGCCACGCTGAATACGCTGAGCAGGTGCAAGCGCAGATCGGCGACGATGGCCCTGCGTACGCGGTCGATCATGATGCCTCCCGCAGCTCGGCCAGCGCGCGGTCGTCATTGAGTCCGGTGCGCACGTCGCGTGAACATCCCTCGTCCAGCACCACCACGCGGCGGGGTCGCACGTCCAGCAGGCTACGGTCGTGGGTGGCAAACAATACCGTGACCCCCGTCTCGTGAATGTCCTCAAAGAGTCCCAAGATGTCGACCGCCAGCTGTGGGTCGAGGTTCCCGGTCGGTTCATCGGCGAGGATGAGGGCGGGTTCCGCGACGATGGCACGCGCAATGGCGACCCGCTGCTGCTCACCCCCGGACAGCAGGTGGGCGCGATCTCCGCCCCGGCCCGTCAACCCAACCCGGTCCAAAGCTTCCCCGACTCGGCGCCGCACGATGCGCGCGGGCACCCCGAGCACCTCCAAGGACACCGCCACGTTCTGAAACACGGTCCAATTGGGAACCAGTTTAAAATCTTGAAACACAACGCCGATGTTGCGGCGCAGATAGGGGACGGAGTCAGCCGACAACCTACACACGTCACGACCCAGAAACAGAATGCGCCCCTGATCGACCTGTTCGGCCGCATAAATCATGCGCAAGAGCGTGCTCTTTCCGGCGCCAGACGGGCCGGTGACGAACACGAATTCGCCTCGCGCGACGCTGGTGGAGAGCCCCTTCAAGACCGGCACATCGGCGCGATACGCCTTGTGGACGTCTTCAAAAACGAGAATATCCCGGTGGGCTGCGCTGCGATCGAAGCGTTGTCCGGCCCGTAGTGCCGGGCGAAAGGCACGCGTGGGCACGTCATCAAGCTCCTCAAGGCTCGCCTGTGGCTGCATATCCAGGCCCTATCAGGCCTTGGCCGCCGGGAACAAGTTTTTGTAAGGTCCCAACTTGCTGTGCCTTCCCCCACTCTGGTGTAATAGGCACGGACGGTGGGTGTGGAGATGCGCCTCAACCGGTCAACCAACCCACGATCGTAAAGGAACCCTGGATGAGCGACCTCATCGAACAAGCGCGCACCGCACGAACCCATCTGGCTCAGGCACTGTCGCTCTTGCAATCACCTGAAGCCGGGAACCTGATCGACACTGTGGCGGAACCCGTGGCTCGCGCCATGGGTGCGCTCCACAAGTTGGAGACCACCGGAGGGGTTGGGGTAGCGGATAAAGCCGCGGCAGCACGTGACGCCGTACGCAGTGCGCTCGCCATTCTGCAGGCCGCACCGCCGTCCGACGCCGGTGATCGCGCGACGGAGATCATCGCGGATTCGCTGAGCTTGCTGCACGGTCTGACTCAGCGCAGTGAACGACCCCCCGCACCCGTCGCCGCGGTCACCCCTTCCTTTGATCGCACCCAGCTCTCTTCGGAGCCACACATTCCGCACGAGCCCGCTCCTGCCCGCCCCGCACGCAGCGGCGTGCTCGACGCTACGCTCCCCACGCCTCAACGTGCCCCCAACTTCGATGCAGCAGCGGCCGCGCACGATGATTTCACGTCGACCCGTCGTTCGGTGACCCCCAGCACCGATGACGCACCTGCGCCCGTTGAACCCCCCGTTGTCGAGGAGCGACCCAGCCAATCACCGCCCAAGCGCAACTCCAAGCACGCCCCCATGCCTGACGGTGCGGACTTTAGTAACGCGCAGTTCGCTGAGGCCAACTTGGGTGCTCACAGCGCCACCAACTTCTACAAGGGCCTGAGCGGCAATGACGTGGTGGATGACGGCGGACTCTTTGTCTCGACCTACGACGTCCCAGCCATTGGGACCAAGCTGCGGCTCTCGGTGAACATGCCAGGTGGCTATGTTTTTGAAGCGCTGGCCCAAGTCCGTTGGACACGGGAGAGCGGGGTGGGGGACGCACCGCCCGGTTTTGGATGTGCGTTCACGTCCATCACTCAAGAGGCGCGCCAGCTCATCTATCGCTACGTGCGCAATCGGGAGCCACTGTTCCACGACGATCTGTAGACGGACGCCGGCAAACTTGGCCCAACCCAGCGCACTTCGTTAGGACCAGCGCATGCGACCGCTGCACGTCTTGGGCACATTCATCCTGTTTATCGGCTGTTTTGCCTGCGCACCCCCTACGCCCTCCCAAAAGGCGAGTGAAGCCGCGCGCGAGCTGAACTGGGCCGCGCGCTGGGGAAAGATGGAAGAGGCCGTCAATCTCGCCTCCAAGGACAACCGCGCCGCCTTCCGCAAGAATCGAGCGGCGTGGCACGATGAGGTGAAGATCCTGGACTCGGAGCTAGCCAGCCTCGACATGAAGGACGCCACCCACGCTACGGTGCAAGTGGATGTGTCCTGGAACTTCGTGGACGATCCTACGCTGCGGGTGACCCGTCTCACTCAGGAGTGGTCGGATGCCGAAGGTAAATGGCTCATGCTGAGCGAGGAACGCGTCAGCGGGGACGAGGGTCTATTTGGGGAAGAGGTCAAACGGCTTGACCAACCCAAAGACAAACACTTCCCGTCCCGCACCATTCATTCATCCACGTATTGATCAACTGCTGCTCACTGCTGAAACAGCAGTTCACCGCTAACTGCGGCTCGATCATGAACTGCGGCTCGATCATGAACTGCGGCTCGATCATGAACTGCGGCTCGATCATGAACTGCGGCTCGATCATGAAACTGCGGCGTTGATGAACCGCCGCGTATCGATCAATTGCCGCGCGCAGCTTTGGTCGCTTCAGCCTGACGCTTCTGACGCTCCTTGAGCTTGACCTGCGACTTCTTGCGCCGCATTTTTTTGCTGTTTCGACTATCAAATGCTCCCATTTTCGAACACTCCGGTGGAAATGAATGATGGATGACGAGCGGGGCGATGTGAGGCCCAGACCGTTCAAGGACAGCGCACTTAGCCCGAAACACCCCGCGTAGCCAGATTTTGGCGTCAGATTTCGCGGCCCAGGAGCGGCCCACACCCCTCTTCCAGGCCCGAGCGGCGCCAAGCACATCAGCCTGCGACTCTACGTTCTGACCAGGGGTTCATCCCGTGCCCCAGGCCGACGGCGCACTCGGTCCGCATCCGAAAAGCGCCAGCTCAAAGCGGGCAGCTGGCCAAGAGCGGCTGTTCGGGGGGCGGCGCTCCCGGTCGACGCGAGCCGGGCATCAGCCGCCGCAGCCATGCAGACGACCGCGGCACGCATCAGCCGCTGGACGCATCGTCCAGGGCGTTGTCCCGTTCACGAACCTCTAACCGATAACGGCTATTGACGGTCTCGATGTAAAATACATCCTGCTGCGCCATGCGCAGCACTCGCTTCACGGCGGTGGTGACGTACTCATGCATGCCGTCGGCAAACTCGATGACGATGACCGAGCCCTTGCGGGGTGCGCGCACGAGCCGACCCGATACCGAGCGAGAGCCTCGTCCAAGTTTTCGAAGAACAACTTGCACGGGATCTACCTTAGCAATCGCTTCGCCCAGGTCCAGCCCTGTCATGCGCCCGGCCTCCCGAATAAAGATGGCGCGGCCTTGCCTGGGGATGTGGAGTGGTTGTGACTGGTCATGGTGTGTTTGCCCTCGCTCCGAGCGCGCCCGTGGGGTCAGCTTCGACCTTGGCGCAGGCCAGAGGCAGCTCGTATCTCCTCACTTGAACGGCACACCCGGGGTGCGGGTAAAGCTCGCGGCCTAAATTCGGCCAGAGGGACACTTGTGCAGCCCAAATGCAGGTGTCCTGCTCCCGCACCCATGTCTGGAAACGGTGCGCCCTATCCTACGTGGTGGCCCTCACGAGCCGCCCGGACAAGAGGACGACTCAGGGGGCGGAGACCCCAGGTGCCGCCTTTTGCGCGAAATACGCGCGCAGCACGTCGCGCGCCAAGTCGGGGGCCTTGATGCGCCACTTGGGAGTGTTGACGACCAAAGCGGCCACGGCGATTTCAGGGTCATTCGCCGGAGCAAAGGCCACCAACCAAGTATAATGACGGTTCTCTTCGTGCCGGGTCAGGGTTCCGGTTTTTGCGGCGATGGAAATGTCGGGCAAAAATCCACGCCCGCGTTGATCGTGGAAGCTTTTATAAGCAGAGCCGTTGCTCACGGTTTGCAGCATCATTTGCGTCACTTCCTCGGCCGTCTCCGCGCGCAAGGCGCGGCGCACCACCACCGGATCCTGGGGAAACTGGTAGAGCACCTCCTTGCCACGACTCACTGCGCGCACGATGCGAGGTCGGAGCGTGACGCCGTCATTGGCCACGGTCTGCGCCAGCAAGGCCGCGGCCAGCGGCGAGAGCGAAGTATTCCAGAATCCCGCTGCAGTGCGGGCAAACTCCAGCGGCTCGTCGGGCACCTCGATCTTGGGAGCTTCGTTGTCCACGTCGAACGGAACCTTCGCCCCAAAGCCAAACGCCCCACCCATCTCGGTCAGATCTTCGGCGGTGAGATGTTTCTGCGCCAAGCGACCAAACACCACGTTGAGACTCCGGCCCATGGCAATGCCCAAAGTGGCGCACCATTTGTCGCGCTCTGGATCGTCCCGCAGCTCATCAGCCAAGATGTTGCTCTTGCCGCCGCGATAACATTGCTCCGTCTGGTGGGTGAGGGAGGCCTTTTCTACCAGGGCGCTCCCGGTCACCAGCTTGAACACGCTGGCCGCGGGCGCCTCAGCGCGGGCGTTGACGTCGAATTTTTCGCCTTCGCTCACTTGGCTGGCATAGACGAGCACTTCCCCCGTCTTGGGGACGAGCGCGACCACACCGGCCTCGGGCACGGCGTATTTTTTCATCACGCGCAGGGCTGCACGCTGCAACACTGGATCCACCGTGAGCTCCGCGGTGCGACCGCCTGGCAACGGCGCCGTCACCTTTTGGGGACGCAGCTCCATACGCATCAGGTCCAGTCCCGCTAGGTCGGCCTCCACGGGCGCACGCCGCTCGGTGCGCACGCTGTGCTTGGACAAGACAGTAGGGACTGGCAAGGACGCGCCCAAACTGCCCTGAACTACAGGCCACAGCGCAGCGATCAAACCAGCTGCGGCCCCGAGCCCAATCCAACGGCCGAAGTTCATGGTCCAGGGATGTAGGCAGGTCTGATGAATTGGGCCAAATTTCCCAGCGCCCCCTCGCGCCCACGTTTGCCCAAACCGGAGCCGCGTTCTAATTTGACCCACCGGGCGCCGTCGCTAGTACGTCGAGCGCCTTACCCCTTCTCAGGTGACGATCGTACGTCAATGACTCAGCCTTACACCCGCAGCTTGCATTTCGAAAACACCGACACGCTGCTGAAGCTCGTCGGGCCCCACTCCGCAGTCCTGCGCGAGCTGGAGATCCACAGTGAGTCCCGGGTGAGTCTGCGCGGCAGCGACATTCACTTTTCCGGCGACGCACCGGCGGTCGATCTCGCGTACCGCTTCATCAGTGACGCGGCCCACTTGGTCGAAGAGGGGCTCGAGGTACACGTGGCCGACGTGGCACATTCCATCCGCGGCTTGCGCGCCGATCCCGAGCGCAGCCTCTTGGACCTTTTGGATCAGGTCATCTTGGTGACGCCCAGGCGCAAACCGATTGCCCCCAAAACCCCAGGCCAACGAAAGTACATCCAGGCCATCCGCAAGCACGATCTCAGCTTTGGCATCGGTCCTGCGGGCACCGGCAAGACCTACCTGGCCATGGCGATGGCCACAGCGGCCCTGGTACAGCGCAAGGTCAAACGCATCATCTTGACGCGGCCGGCGGTGGAGGCCGGTGAGCGCTTGGGATTTCTGCCGGGTGATTTGGCAGAGAAGGTCAACCCCTACCTGCGCCCACTCTACGACGCGCTCAATGACATGCTCGACTACGACAAGGTGCAACAGCTGCGCTCGCAAAATCAGATCGAGGTGGCGCCCTTGGCGTTCATGCGCGGCCGCACGCTCAATGATGCGTTCGTCATTTTGGATGAAGCACAGAACGCCACCACCGATCAGATGAAGATGTTCTTGACGCGCCTGGGCTACGGGTCCAAGGCCGTGGTGACCGGTGACATCACCCAAACCGATTTGCCGCGGGGCGCGCGCAGTGGGCTGGCCCAAGCCGAAATCATCTTGAAAAACGTGCCCGGCATCGCCTTCTGTCGGCTGACGGACGTGGACGTCGTGCGTCACCCGCTCGTGCAACGCATCGTGGTGGCGTACGACAAATTCGAGCAACAGCAGCTCGCCGAGCGCGAGCCCGCCCCGGGTGCAAATGGTGAATTGCCTGCCCCGCCCTCCGAGCCCACGCTTCCCCAAGCGCCCAGCAGCGCGCCCGAGCAAGGACGATGATGGTGATGACTCGATCGCTGCGCGTTGCGCTGGCCACGTGGCTCATGAGTATGTCATGCGGCGGTTGCAGCGCCTTCAATCCTGCCACCGGCAATGGGGATGCCGCCGACACCGACGCCGAGCCGGCACAGGCCAGCTGTGAGGATTGGCAAGAGGCCTACTGCTCGTGGATGGATGAGTGCGGCGCCTTGCGCTTCGCGGAGTGCTGGGATCGGGTCGAACATGTTGAGTGCAAATCCGGAGCGCCGCTCGAGCGCTGCGTGGATGACCTGTCTGAAAATGGCTGCGAGCCCGCCCAAGGCTGTGACGCAGAGGACGTGGCAGACACTGCCGCGGCCCGCGCCGACTGTGTGGCCTTTCAACAGACGTATTGTGAGTATTTGCTCGCCTGCCAGCCGAGCATCTACGTGTCCCTGGGGGCTTGCGTGTCTGCCTTTGATGATTTGCTGCCATGTGGGGACGCCTACGCCACCTCGGACCGCTATGATGTCTGTCTCACGACCCTGAAAACCCCGGGTTGTAACGGCTATCCCCCAGCGGAATGTGAGAATGTCATCTTCACGCAATGATTTCCCGGTACACTGACGGCGTGCTCGGGGCGGATAGGATCGCGGTGATTGGCGACTTGCACGGTCGCTACTCGAATTTGGACAACGATCACCTCGAACAGTCCAATTTCGATCTGGTGTTGTTCGTGGGCGACCTGGGCAGCGGGACGCTCAACAATGGTCTGGAGATGATCAAGACCATCTCACGACTGCGTGTGCCCGGACTGCTCTTGCCGGGCAACAATGACGCCCCTCACTTAGCGGCGCTAGCCGCTGAATTGGCGTTTCAATCGGGCAAATCCGAGTTGTTTCGGCTGATGGGTCCCACCGCGCGCAAAGGGGTGACCCCGTGTGGTTTGAGCTTGCATGAGCTCAGCACCCGCCACGGTGGCGTGTCTTTGATCGCCGCGCGACCCTGCGCAATGGGTGGCTCGGAGTGTTCGTTTGCGGACATCTTACGCCGCACCCACGACATCGGCACGCTGGACGAATCGCTCAATAAGTTGAAGGAACTGGTGGAGCAGGCGGCCCACGACGCGGTGCTGTTCTTGGCCCACAACGGCCCATTTGGGCTCGGTGCTGAGCCCGACGACCTGTGGGGCCGCGACTTTTCACTCAAGCACCAATTGCACGCTCCCCGCGACTGGGGAGATACCGACTTGGCCGCCGCGGTCCATCACGCGCGCAGCATTGGAAAGCGGGTGATCGGGGTGATCGCTGGACACATGCATCGCTCGGAGCGCCGACCGCGGCCCCTGCTCGCTCAGCGTCGCGAGACGACGTACGTCAACAGCGCGCAAGTCCCGCGCATCATGCTCATGAACGGCCAAGAGCATCATCATTACGTAGAAGTCGAGATCGATCTGCGCGCAGAAGTGGCGCTCACGGTTCAGGAGCGCTGGGTGGCGCCCACCGCGAGTCCTCCCTCCTCTCAATTGAGGGGCTGACGAGCGACTCTAGGTCGACGAACGCGGTGGCAGGGAACGACGCTGACCCACCCGCAACAATTCTGCCGCACGGCGCTGCGAAACGCCCAGCCAAGACCCCAGCTGATCCACCAATTGGACCTCGTGGTGCTCGACCTGACGGTTGGCCACTGCCACCACGGCCGCTAAAGTAAACGCCAACTCCGCGTCCTCGCGATCACGGGACAAGACGGAACACACCTCTTCCAGCAGCTGCTCGCGATCGCACGCCGCGGCTTGCCCCATCAGCTCCGCCTCCAGACCGAGCAGGCGTGCTCTGTCCACACGGCCAGCGGTCAAAGATTCAAACGCGCCACGCATCACATGCCGCTCATCTTCGTCGATCTCGCCATCGGCGCTCGCTACCAGGTAGAACAACTGCGCAAATGGCCGAAACCGGTCCACGATGGCGCTCTCTTCGGGGGACCCGTTGTCTCTTTGGTCCTCACGCGCAAGTACGGGCCCCCGTGAAGACGGTGCCACCTCAATCAAGTGCTCTCGCAGCTTGAGCACCAACGGTGTATCCAGCTCCATGCATCCTCCTGCCCGGTTCTTAGCCGCGAACCGGGCGCTGGGCCAACCGGTCGGCGCGCAATCTGCGGCTCGTCACTCACAATGTCCCCTAGGCTGGTGCAAAATGTCACGGACGCGGCCACTGAACCCCGCCTGCTCTGGGCTGCGCCTGATATGGTGAGACCGTGACCCCAGACGACCGCCCCGTCCTCTCCGCCACGGACCTCACCAAGGTATATCAGATGGGACAGGTGGAGGTGCAGGCGCTGCGTGGCGTGAGCTTCCAATTGAATCGCGGCGAGTTTTTGGTGCTGCTGGGCGCGTCAGGCAGCGGCAAATCCACCATGCTCAACATCGTGGGTGGGCTCGACACGCCGACCGCCGGGCGGGTATTTTTTGAAGACTGGGAACTCAGCCAAGCCAGCGATGACGAACTCACGGAGTATCGACGCCGTCACGTGGGTTTCATCTTCCAATTCTACAACCTGATCCCCAGCTTGACCGCGCTCGAGAACGTAGCGCTCGTCACCGAGATTGCCCCGCACCCCATGGCGCCCAAAGACGCCTTGGACTTGGTGGGTCTGACCGAGCGCGCGCATCATTTCCCTTCCCAGCTGTCCGGTGGCGAACAGCAACGCGTCGCCATTGCACGCGCCATCGCCAAACGGCCCAATCTCTTGCTGTGCGACGAGCCCACGGGCGCCCTCGACTACAAAACGGGGGTGGCCGTGCTGGAGGTGCTGGACAGGATCAACCGGGAATTGGGCGCCGCGACCGTGGTCATCACGCACAACGCCCCGGTGGCGCACATGGCCCATCGCGTGCTCCACCTCGCCGATGGGCTCATCGTGCAAGAAGAAGTGAACGAGGTGCGCCAGCATCCCCGGGAGCTCAAATGGTAATAACTCCGCTCTCGCGCAAGTTGCTGCGTGATCTGCTCAGTTTGCGTGGTCAGGTCATCACCATCACGCTCGTGGTCGCCTGCGGGATCATCAGCTACATCACCATGCAGAGCGCCTACGACTCTTTGGTCTTCTCCCGGGACCGTTACTACGAACGCTTTCGGTTCGCAGATGCATTCTCCTCCCTCAAACGAGCGCCCCGGCCACTAGTGCGACACCTCCAGAACGTGCGCGGGGTGCTGGCCGTTGAGGCGCGTGTGGTGGAGCACGTCCTGGTGCCCTTGCCTCACGTTGCGCGACCGGCCAGTGGCACCATCATCGGTCGCAACCAAAGCGCCCACGAGCACCAACTCAATGACGTCTTCATCCAGAGCGGCCGGGACCTCGACCCCACGCGACCCGACGAGGTGCTGGTCCTTGCCGCATTTGCCGAAGCGCACGACCTAAAACCTGGCTCTACCCTGCCCACAATCATCAACGGCACACAGCGCAATCTGTTGGTGGTCGGCAGCGCACTTTCTCCCGAATACATCATGGCGCTCGCGCCCGGTGACGTCAGCTATGATCCGGCGCAAGTGCCGGTGTTGTGGATGAACGAAAAGGCACTTTCTTCGGCATTTTCTTTGGACGGCGGGTTCAACAGCGTCTGTTACCGCCTAGACCCACGGGCCAATGTGTCCGGGGTGCTCGCGGATCTCGATGCCCTTTTGGAGCGCTATGGGTCGTTGGGGAGCGTCGCGCGCGACAAACAAAACTCTCATTATATGCTGGAGGGTGAGCTCTCTCAGCTCAAAATGTTGGCCGGGTTCGTTCCCTATCTGTTTCTTTTCGTAGCTGCGCTGTTGGTCAATGTGGTGCTCTCGCGCTTGGTCCAACTGCAGCGCGGCCAAATCGCGACGCTCAAAGCCTTGGGCTACTCCGACCGCGCCATCGGCTTCTATTACTTGCGGCTCGTGAGCGTGATTGTCTCGCTGGGCGCCGTCCTGGGCGTGGGGCTCGGGAGCGTTTTGGGCCGCGCCATGATGAACATGTACACCAGTCAGTGGTTCCGCTTCCCCGATCCACAGTACCGCTTGCGCCCCGACGCAGCGCTCTTCTCCGTGGGCATCAGCATTTTCTCGGCCAGCCTGGGCGCGTGGTGGGCGGTGCGCCAAGTGGTCAGCTTGCCCCCGGCCGAGGCCATGCGTCCACCGGCACCTGCCCACTATCGCCGCTCCTTTTTGGAGTACCTAGGGGTGTGGCGTTTCATCGACCCGGTGCTGCGCATGATCTGGCGCGAGGTGTCGCGCAAGCCCATGCGCGTGTTGCTCTCCGCGCTGGGCATCTCCCTAGCGACAGGGCTGCTCGTGGTAGCGCGTTCGATGTGGGACGCCATGGACTACCTCATGGACGTGCAGTTCAACGGCGCGATGCGTGAAGACCTCACCGTCACCTTCATGGAGCCAGTCGATCCGCGCGCCGTAAGAGAGCTCGAACACTTGCCGGGAGTGTATCGGGCCGAAGGGGTGCGCAACGTCCCGGTAAGGTTTACGGCCAGGCAACGTTACCGCGATAGCGTGGTGCAGGGGTTCCCCGAGACCACGGAACTGCGGCGCTTGCTCGACAAAAATGGCGCCAGCCACGCGCTGCCTGATCAGGGCCTTTTGGTCAGCCAAACCCTCGCGGGCATTCTGCATCTCGAGCTCGGAGACTGGGTGCAGGTCAAGCTGCGTCAAGGCGATTTTCACACCAGTCAGGCGCGGGTGAGCGCGCTCATCGACGACTCCTTTGGCCTCAATGGGTACATGACCAGCGCGGCGCTCAATCGTCTCATGCGCGACGATGGCGCGATCGATACCGCCCTTTTGGCGGTGGATCCGGATGACGTGGACACGGTCCAGGAGCGGCTCAAACAATTCCCCGGTGTCGCCAAGGTGGCGAGCCCGCGCGACTTCAGGCGCCAATTCGACAAGCAAAGCGCCGGCATGATGCGGCTCTTTACCTTCATCATGACGCTGTTCAGCAGCATCATTGCCATTGGGGTCGTGTACAATAACGCCCGCGTTTCGCTGTCTCAGCGCACGCGCGACCTGGCCAGCTTGCGCGTGATCGGCTTCTCCAAGCGTGAAATTTCTACGATATTGTTTGGCGAACAGGCGGTTCAGGTGTTCATCGCACTGCCGCTCGGGTTAGTCCTTGGTTATTATATGTCGGTGGGGATGATGTCCGGGGCAGATCCAGAAGCGTATCGCTTTCCCATCCGCGTCAGCAGCCGCACTTACCTCTACGCCATGTTGGTCACGCTGGCTTCAGCCGTGGTGAGCGCCCTCATCCTGCGCCGCAAGATCAGCAACCTGGACCTCATCGAGGTACTGAAAACGCGAGAATGAACCCATGAGTCAACCGCACACAAAGCTACGAAAACGCTGGTTCAAACGCATCTTCACCAGCCTGCTCATCTTGGGGGCCGCGGCGGCCGCCGTGGTCTCCGCGTTGCCCAAGCCGCTCCCGGTTGAGACCGTGACGGCCACGCGCGGCGAGTTGGTCCTCACCGTTCATGAGGATGGCATCACGCGCGTCAAAGACCGCTACGCGATCTCTGCCCCGCTTTCGGGCAACCTGACGCGCATCGAGCTGCGCGCCGGCGACGGGGTGAAGCAAGGTGACGTGGTGGCCCGCATCGTCCCTTCGCGAGCGCCGCTGCTCGACGCACGCAGCCGTTCCCAAACCGAGGCGGACGTCGCCGCCTCGAGCGCTGGCATCAAACAAGCCCAAGCTCAGGTCGACCGCGCCCAAGTCGCGCTCGAGTTCGCACGGCAAGAAGCCGCGCGCCACAAGCAGCTCTACGGCCAGAAGGTCATCACCGAGCAGGAGCTGGAGCGCCTGCTCTTGGACGAACGCACACGCCAGGCAGAGCTCACCTCCGCCCAATTTGGTGAGAAGGTCGCGCGCCACAAGCTCACCATGGCCCAGGCGGCGCTGGGCCACTACACGGCCACCGGGGCACAAGAGGCTCTGTCCGTGACGAGTCCAGTCACAGGTCGCGTGCTCAAGGTCATCCAGCAAAGTGAAGGCGTGGTGCAGGCTGGAGCGCCGCTCTTGGAGGTGGGCGACCCCACGGCCCTGGAGATCGTGGTGGACGTGCTCACGAGCGACGCGGTCAGCATTCAACCGGGGCATCCGGTCAGCATCACTGAATGGGGTGGGGCCCCGCTTTCCGCGGTCGTCCGCACGGTCGAGCCCTCCGCGTTCACACGCGTGTCCGCGCTCGGCGTGGATGAACAACGGGTCAACGCCATAGTCGATCTGCGCGATCCGTACGACCAATGGGCGCGCCTCGGCGACGGCTACCGGGTCGAGGCCCACATCGAAGTGTCGCGCACGAGCGACGTGCTGTTGGTCCCCAAGAGCGCACTGTTTCGCGCGAACGGAACCTGGGCAGCGTACCGAGTCGAGGACGGAGCAGCTCGCCTGGTGCAGGTGGAGGTCGGCAAGAGCAACGAGAGCGTCGCCGAAATCAGTGCGGGGCTCGGGCCAGGTGCACAGCTCGTGGCTCGTCCCAGCGATAAGGTCAACGACGGCGTAAAAATTCAGGCACTTTCCCCCTCACCTGTGGCCAAGTGACACAGCCGATTGCACTGCGCCTCGATGGAATTCCCCACGGTCCGCACAGACGCAAGCACGCGCTGCTCCCACAAGCCCACCTCGCCTTCCAGCAAAATTTGCGCCCGCGCCCGGAGCGCTATCAACGAGCGACCAGGATAGCGCTTTTCTGCACTAAATCTTGAGAATCAGAGCGCAGGGGGTCATGCTTGATGCTCAAGGAAGGAGTCGAAAAATGCGCGCTGTGGAAGTCATGAATTCGTTCATCGTTCGCGCTCGGACGACAAATACGGTTTGGGAAGTTGCTTGCGCGATGCGTGACCACGGCGTCGGCATTGTGTGCGTGTGTGATGATGATCAGTCGCCCATCGGGGTAGTCACCGATCGCGATCTGGTGGTGCGGGTCTGCAGTAAGAACAGCTTGCCGGAGAAGGTGCTCATCAAAGAAGTGATGACTCCCAAACTCATCAGCTGTCCATTGGACGCCTCCGTCGAGGACATTCATCGCTTGATGAAGGAGCACGGTGTGGCTCGCGTGCTCGTCACCGACGGCAACGGATGCGTGGCTGGGGTCGTGACGCTGGCTGAGTTGTGGCACTACGAGAGTCCGCTGGAGGCCGCTCCCATCAGTCGCCGCGTGACCGAGCGCGAGCTGCGCGTACACGGTGCCAGTTCGGGCGCCACCGTGGACGAATCCAGGCCCAGTCGGCGTCCAACGCCCTATGCTGGTTGATGGGCGCGGTGCTGGCTGATCGCCTGGGTACCGCACAAAGATTCAGCCTTGCCCAGAAAGCCGTCCGCCCCGACCCCAGATTTCCACAAAAACGCCTCGTCAGGTCTCTGCCGCTTTGCCGGATTTCATGTTAGCGAGCGGCCCATGTCACAGATCATCGAGGTCAACGCACGAGAAATTTTGGATTCCCGCGGCAACCCCACCGTTGAGGTCGAGGTGCAGACGGAACTTGGTTACGGACGCGCGGCTGTGCCCAGCGGCGCCTCGACCGGTGAGTATGAAGCCGTCGAGCTGCGCGATGGCGACAAAGGTCGCTACTTGGGCAAAGGCGTGCTGCAAGCCGTCGCCAATGTGAACGACAAGCTGGGCCCGGCCGTCATCGGCTTGGACGCCCTCGACCAACCCGCGGTCGACGCACGCCTGCTCGAGCTCGATGGAACCCCTAACAAAGGCAAGATGGGCGCCAACGCCATCCTGGGCGTGTCCATGGCCGTCGCCCGCGCCGCGGCTGACTCAGTCGACCTGCCCCTGTGGCGCTACCTGGGCGGCATCCAGGCCCGCGTGCTCCCCACCCCGCTCATGAACGTCATCAACGGCGGCAAGCACGCCGACAGCGGCATGGAAATCCAGGAATTCATGCTGGTCCCTCACGGCTTCGAGAAGTTCAGCGAGGCACTGCGTGCCGGCGCGGAGATCTTCCACAACCTCAAGAAGATCCTGTCCAAGGGTGGCTTCACCACGGCCGTCGGTGACGAGGGCGGCTTCGCTCCCAAGCTGAGCAAAAACGAAGACGCGCTCGGCAAGATCATGGAAGCCATCAGCGCAGCCGGTTACAAGCCCGGTGAGCAGGTCTCCCTCGCGCTCGATTGCGCAATCAGCGAGTACTACAACCGCGAGACCAAGAAATACACCTTCGACGGCCAGCAGATCGACAGCGCTCAGCTCGTCGAAGAGTACGTCAAGATGGTCTCCAAGTACCCCGTCGTCTCCATCGAGGACGGCTTGGACGAGAACGATTGGACCGGCTGGAAGCTGCTCACCGACAAGCTCGGCAGCAAGGTGCAGCTCGTGGGCGACGACTTGTTCGTCACCAACATCGAGAAGCTCTCCCGCGGCATCAAAGAAGGCATCGCCAACTCGATCCTCATCAAGCTCAACCAGATCGGCACCGTGACCGAGACGCTCGACGCCATCCGTCTAGCTCACAAGAACAACTACACCTCCATCAGCTCACACCGCTCGGGCGAGACGGCGGACACCTTCATCGCCGATTTGGCCGTGGCCACCAACTGTGGGCAGATCAAGACGGGCTCGCTCAGCCGTACCGATCGCATCGCCAAGTACAACCAACTGCTGCGCATCGCTGACCAGCTTGGCAACGCAGCTGAGTACGCGGGCTCCCGCGCCTTCAACCAGAAGCGCTAAGTTCTGGTCTATCCCCACTCCTGCCGCTCGCACGAGCGCTGAGCAAAACGAAGAAACCGCCTGTCTCAATCGAGATCGGCGGTTTTTTTCGTTTTCCAAAGCCACAAGCAGATCATGTGAGTTGAGGGGGCCAGCCACCGCGTCCGCTCAAGATCGCAAAGGCCATGTCGCCCCCCGGAGGGGCTGTTGTCCATCACCGTTACTCCCCAAGTGACAGCCGCCGTATCGTCGACCCTGAGTCTTCATACGTGGCCACCAGGAGGTCATCCCCGGCGAAGGCCAACGCGTGCACGGTCAGCGAATCATCAAAGCACCCGACGTCTCTCTCTTCGCCGTTCGGTCCAACGATTGTGATGTACGCGGGTTCCTCGGGAAATCCCAAGGGAGGACGCACTAATGCCCAGCGCCCATTGCCATCACTGGCAAGTCCGACCTGATACGGGAAAACTTCCTTGATCACCGAGCCGTCGGGCGTCGTGAGGAACAGCCCATCATTGTCGGGGCCCGACTTTTCTACCAAAAGTGTTTGGCTGTCAGCGCCGAGGATTTGACCGCCAAAAACTTCCACGCTCCTTCCCTCCACTGTCGCATCCTTCAATGACAGAACCACTTGCCCAGAGACTCCTCCGACGATGTTCTTGGACCCAGCAAAGGCGCGCCCCTCCGTGACGATTAGGTTGTTGAGACTCAGCGCCGTCCGATACAGCTCTACGGATTCCGACGGTGAGCGCCAGTTGGCCTTTCTCACGACATAGGTCTCTTCGTATTCTGGAAGGTAACCCACTTCATCGGTCACACCTTCAGCTGTGATCCACAACACTTCATCACCAAGGATGGCCACATCTTCAATTGAGAAACGCTCTCCATCTCCGGGAGTCGGGAGGGTCACGATGGCCCGCACGTCACCTCCCGCCAGCGATACCGAGGAAAGAACAACTTCGCTCTGAATCACGCCAAGGGTATCGAGTAGGCCGCTGCCCCCGGGGATCAGCATGGCGCCATCGACGATCCAGAACTCGCTATCGCCAAAAATTCCCCCTGCGCTTCGGCCGGTGAACGGGGTAAATCCTCCGTCTTGCGCCAAATAGATTTGGTCAGCGATACTAAAATAAATGTCCTGCGTCGCAGAATCTACGAGCACGCTCCGAATCAGGTCAAATTCGTCAAATTTTTGGGCAGGGAACAGTGGCTCACCCGCCTTGCACCCTGAGTTCGCTGAACTCCCCTTGCTCCCTGGGAGGTCCTCATCCCCCTGGCTTGAATTTTTGCCCTCGTCGCAGCCGTAAAGGAGAATGCTGAGGATTAGAAGGGCACCCCGTGTGGCAATTCTTGTAAGTAGATCGTGCATCTTGAACAGCTCCCTGCTGAGCCCCAAGCGAGATTGCCTGGGCCCACCAACGTTGTCGGTCGCTCGATCCTCTGGTTGCAGAAAAAGCAAAGACCGCGCGATTGGTCTGTCTCCAGCGACGGTGCGCAGCACCACCACCTAACAGCTCGTTTTATTTGCATTTTTTTGTGAACGTTGCGTCGTTTGCGACAGGTGTCACAATTCAAGCGTCACGTGACAGGCGAGGTACAATGACCGCTGACGTAGCGTATCCGGATGAAACTTTTGAAGCCGTTGTGGGCCTGCTCGGAGGACGGCGCGTGCTTCGCAGAGATCTGCGCACCAGGCTCGATGCCCATGACCTGATCCTCGGTGGGTTACCTTCCGCGGCGCTGTTGTATCTCACGAGCAGCGTCGCCTTCCTGCGCGATGAGCACGCGATCAAGAGCGTGATTGGGGTGAGTCTGAGGACCCTGCAGCGGCGCAAGGAAGAGCCTCGTCCATTGAGTGAGGATCAGGGCGGGCGCACTTGGAAATTTGCGGAGATATTGGCGCAAGCAACCCGCGTCCTTGGCTCTCAAGAAGAGGCCGAGCGCTGGCTCAACTCAAAGGTGATGGCGCTCAGCGGTCGCAAGCCGATCGATCTGCTCTCGACACCAACGGGCGTGGAGATGGTGGAGAATCTCCTCACGCAGCTTGAATACGGCGTCTATGTATGACTCCGTTCATCTCCGCGCTCGGCCGAGACCAACTCCTGTTTTGGAGATTGGATCGCAAGCAACACGCGCCCACTTGGGATAGCGGCGAGGGCGCGTATCGGGTGGGGGGGCGCTGGAACAGCCCGGGCGAGCGATGCGTCTACTGCTCCCTCGATGCATCGACCGCCATTCTCGAAATGGCGGTGCACGTTGGCTTTACGGCCCTCAATGCCCAGTCGCACGTCCTCACCCGGGTACGCATCACCGATCCGGCCACCTTGTTCATCTGTCAGCGTACCGACCTGCCCAACACCCATTGGCTGGTGCCGGGCGCTACGAGTCGCGCGCAGCGGGCGTTCGGAGATGCCCTGCTTGGTCAGCACCAATTCATCGCACTACCCAGCGTCGTTGCACCTCAAAGCTGGAACCTCATCTTTGCGCCGGCGCAAGTGGCCGGCGCGTACGTCGTGGAAGAGCAAGTGCCGTTGGCTCTCGACCCAAGGCTCGATCCCCCTCGCTCCAGGACGTAGCGGGCTAGTCTGGTGAACCGACCTGCGCTCCTTCAGTACGTCACCATGAGGCCCAACGTGCCCTGACCACCACTGGTGCTGAAGGAGGCAAGCTCGACCGGTTCGGCGCGATTGGGCCCATCCGTGACCTCGAGTGTTCCTTTGTGTTTGGTGGCAAAGTTGCCTCCTCCTTCGAGGAAGAGCCAACCGCGCGCGGCGCGCTTGCGCCCGTCGGAGCTGCCCAGCACCCGCACCGCAAGGCCAAGTGACCCTGTCACCAAGAACGCCCAATTGGAGCCTTCAGCGTGAAGGTCATCACAGCCCGAGCAGCCATAGTCCATCATGGAAAGCTCCGCGCCCAGCCCTAGCCGGGCGTAGGTCGCCAGAAAATGGCGCAGCAAGTAGCGCCCCTCCAGCCCT
>Ga0315912_10002210_pt1 | contig 21324 bp, 15 predicted proteins | sample VfabasoilMG_FD_204469 | JGI IMG/M metagenome (GOLD analysis project Ga0315912, IMG submission 204469) | Garden soil microbial communities collected in Santa Monica, California, United States - V. faba soil | ecosystem: Environmental > Terrestrial > Soil > Garden | place: USA: California...
CGATCGCCGGCTCGCTGTCCTGGGCATGGGGCTCCCTGTGGTCGCGCCGCGCGCGGCAGCCGCGCTCCCCGCTGGTTTCGACCGGCGTCGGGCTCACCGCCGCGGGCTTCGCACTTCTCGTGCTCTCAGCCGCGCGCGGCGAGTTCGCCGGCTGGAATCCCGCCGCCGTCCCGGCGAGTGCCTGGATCTCGACCGCGTACCTGTCGGTGTTCGGCTCGGTGCTGGCGTTCACCGGGTACCTCTACCTGCTGGCCCGCGTCGAGCCGGCCAAGGTGGCGACGTACGCGTTCGTGAACCCGATCGTGGCCATGGTGCTCGGGCTCGTCTTCGCAGGCGAGACACTCTCGGGTCGCACGCTGCTCGCGGCCTCGATCGTGCTCGCCGCGGTGTGGCTCATCACCACGGCGCGTCCTGCCACACGCGGCGCCGGTGTGCCCACCGCCGCGGGTGCGGTGCCCGCACGGCGGGCGTAGCTTCGGGAGGTCCCGCCATGGACGCATTCGAGATCGCCGATGTGGAGTTGCGCCGCCGTGCGCACGGCGTGAGCTACCAGGAGTTCCTGCGCCGGCCCACGCTCAGTGCGGGGCTCTACGTCCTGGCCGCGGGCGCTGCCGATCCGCAGCGGCCGCATGGCGAGGACGAGGTCTACCTGGTGCTGCGCGGCCGTGGCCGCATCCTGGTGAGCGGCGAGGACCGCGCCGTCGAACCGGGCACCGTCGTGTACGTACCCGCGCGTGCCGAGCACCGCTTCCACAGCATCACCGAGGAGCTCTCCATCGCGGTCTTCTTCGCGCCCGCCGAGGGGACCGCGCCCCGCGGTTGAACGCCGCAGGCGAGACGGCGACGGCCCCGGTGACTCCCGCACAATCCTGGCTGGGGCTCGGCGCTTCCCGCTGCTAGCCTGCGGCATCCCCGCGGCGCCCGCTTCACAGCGAAACGCGCCGATCCACCCCACCCGGCGCATCGGCTGGGCCGCCGGTCATGCCGGCGCAGTCCCGAGCCGCGTCGGTCAGGAGATCCTGCGATGACGCGACGAGTGATGCGTGCCGTGCTTCTGCTTCTCTTCGCCCTGTGGGCCGGATCCGCGGCTCAGGCTGCCCAAGGACAGGGCTTTTACGTCCGCGGCCAGCTCGGCTACGCGTGGCCTTCGCTCAATGACGTGAACGCGGAGATCCGGTCGGAGGAAGCCGCACTCCGTCCGCTCACCACCCTCTTGGAGTGGGAGGAGTTGGCAGCAGGAGCGCGGTATTCGGGAGAGGTCGGCTACTCGATCACACCGGTGTTCTCGCTCGGGCTCGAGTTCGGCTACCAGAAGAGCTCCCGCGAGCACCTCGCCAGTGTGCTGTTCGACAACGGGACCGCGATCGTGAGCGGCAGGGTGGACCAGAAGGTCGAGGCCAGCCTGTTCACCGTGCTGCTCACTCCGACGATCCGCCCCGCCGCGGCGCGCGGATTCCACTTCGGCGCGCAGCTCGGCATGGGCCGCGGCTCGTACGATCGCAGGGAGAACGACGACCTGGGCGCGACCGACGGCACGTTCGTGGTCGGAACACTGGTCGAGGAGTTCAAGCAGACCGCGTTCGCGGGGGGCCTGTTCGCCGGCTACGACTGGCCGATCTCGGCCGACGCCGCGTTCTCGTTGCGTGCCGGTTACCTGCTGAGCAACTTCTCGAGCATGGACGGTCCGTTCTCCGCGAACGGCAACACCGATCTCGGCCCGTTCTCCGGCAGCGGCTCGGCTCCGCTCACGGATTCCTCGGGCAACCGGCTCGAGGTCTCGTTCAGCGGCGTGAACCTGAATGCCGGGTTCGTGTTCCAGTTCGGGGCGACGGACTGACGGGGAGCACGGCGCGCGAACCCGCAGCGCGATCGGCGTGCGCGCCGGCACGGGTTCATGCTGGACGCTCGCTCGCTCGGCGGGTACGTTGCGTTGAAGTCCGTCCACAGCCGCCTCAGCCGGCCTGCCCCAGTCTCGACCCGTCCCGCCTCGGCGCGGGAGGGCCCCGCCCGCGGAGCGATCTGACGTGACCAGCCTCCGTCGCGAAGCCGAGAGCGAGTTCGGACTCGCCGCTGACGACCTGCGCGAGACCTGGCGGCTGCTCACGCCCGACGATCGGTTGGAAGCGTTCCTCGACCTGCCGCGGCCCGAGGCGGAGGACTTCTTCCTCGAACGTTCCGCGCTCGATCAGCACGAGCTGGTGACCGCGATGGGGTCCGAGCACCGGCGGTCCTGGATGCGCTTGTTGCCGCCGGACGACGCGGCCGACCTCGTGCAGGTGGCCGAGGAACACGAGCGCGAAGCGCTGCTCGCGATCCTCGATGACCAGACGCGGCGCGAGGTGATGGCGCTGATGGCCTACGCCGAGGACGAGGCGGGCGGCCTCATGAACCCGCGCTACGCGCGCGTGCGCGCCGACGTCAACGTGGACGAGGCCATCAGCTACCTGCGCAAGCAGGCGCGCGAACACCTGGAGAACGTCTACTACGTGTACGTGAACGACGCCGATCACCGTCTGGTCGGCGTGGTCTCGTTGCGCGAGCTGTTCGCCGCCGCGAGCGAGCACACCGTGCGCGAGATCATGTCCACCGACCTCGTCACCGCCCGGCCCGAGATGGACCAGGAGGAGCTGGGCAAGCTGTTCGCCGAGCACGACCTGCAGGCCATCCCCGTCGTGGATGCAGACGGCCGCATGAAGGGCATCGTCACCGTGGACGACATCGTGGACGTCATCCAGGACGAGGCCACCGAGGATATCCAGAAGATCGGCGGTACCCGCGCCCTCGAGGCGCCCTACCTGAAGGTGGGTTTCCGCTCGATGCTCTCCAAGCGCGTCGTGTGGCTGATGGTGCTGTTCGTGGGCGAATTGCTCACGGCCACGGCCATGGGCCGGTTCGAGGACGAGATCGCCAAGGCGGTGGTGCTGTCGGTGTTCATCCCGCTCATCATCTCGAGCGGCGGCAACTCGGGCTCGCAGGCCAGCACACTGGTCATCCGTGCGATGGCGCTGAGCGAGGTCACGCTGGCCGACTGGTGGCGCGTGATGCACCGCGAGCTGTTCCAGGGCCTGGCCATCGGCGGGATCCTCGGCTTGATCGGCATGGGCCGCGTGTTCCTGTGGGAGGCGATGTTCCACGCCTACGGCGTGCACACGGGGAACCTCGCGGTCACCGTGGCCGCCAGCGTGGCCGGCGTGGTGATGTTCGGCACGCTCTCGGGCTCGATGCTTCCGTTCATCCTGAAGCGCGCCGGCCTCGACCCCGCCAGTGCGTCGGCGCCGTTCGTCGCCACGCTGGTGGACGTGACGGGCATCGTCATCTACTTCACGGTGGCGAGCCTGATGCTGAGGGGAACGCTGCTGTAGTCAGCAAGTGCTGCGTGCGGGGCCGCCGATCGTGGCGATCTCCGTCGTTCACGCCGCACACCTCGCGCTTCGCGGGCCCCGAGTGAGAACCGCTGCGCGTGTTCACTCGCCCCGGGGCGAGTGAACTTGACGAAGGCTCCACAGGCGACGCTTCGGCCGGCGTGATCGGCAGCGCCACGGACGGAATTGCGCGGTCGCGCACCGCGTCCGGAGGCTTGAACCCGGGCGGGTCAGCCCCTATAGTCCCTGCCGGTTCGTGCCAGAACTCCACCTTAAGGCGGTCCCGAGAGTCCGCCAGGAGACCGGTGCCATGACGACGACTGTGGTTCATGCTGCCCCGACGCCGTACGGCGCCGGGATTTTTTCTAATGTGGGCGGTCCCGAGGCGTTCGCGCTGGCCGGGACGCCGGGCGCGGTCATGAGCCGCGCCGCTGCCGATCTCGACGACCGTGCGGCCACCGATGGCCGCCACCTGCTCGGGCTCGAGGGCATGACCCGCGACGAGCTGCTGGGACTGCTGGCCGCCGCCAAGCGCGAGCGCGCCTGGCTCGCCCAGGGGGAGCCCAACCGCACCGACTTGGCCGGCATGACGGTGGTGCTGGCGTTCATCGAGGACTCCACCCGCACGCGCACCTCGTTCGAGATCGCCGCGCAGCGCCTGGGGGCGAACGTGGTGGTGTTCTCGAGTGCGGCCAGCTCGCTCAACAAGGGCGAGACGCTCCTCGACACCGTGCGGTTGTTCGAGGCCATGGGCTCGGCGCTTGTGGTCGTACGCCATCCCTCGTCGGGCGCGCCGGTGTGGCTCGCGCGCCAGCTGGACCGCATGGGCGTGATCAACGCCGGCGACGGCATGCACGAGCATCCCACCCAGGGGCTCCTGGACCTGCTCACGCTCCAGGATGCGTGGGAGGGCCGTTTCGAGGGTCGCAGGCTGGCGATCGTGGGCGACATCGGCCACTCGCGCGTCGCCCGCTCGGCGATCGCGGGGCTCACCACGCTGGGCGCGCGTGTCACCGTGTGCGGCCCGGCCACGCTGCTGCCGGCCGAGGTCGAACTGCTGGGCTGCGACGTGGCGGACAATATCGAGGACGCCCTCGCCGGCGCGGACGCGGCCATGGCGCTGCGGCTGCAGAACGAGCGCATGGAGAAGGGCCTGCTGCCCTCCTCCGGCGAGTACGCGCGGGTGTGGGGCCTGAGTCCCGAACGGCTCACGCTGCTGGCGCCGCATGCGGTGGTGCTGCACCCGGGCCCGGTCAACCGAGGCGTCGAGCTGGCGCACGAGGTGGCGGATGGGCTGCGCGCGCGCATCCTGGCGCAGGTGGCGAACGGTGTGGCGGTGCGCTGTGCCGTGCTGCGCCGCTGTGCGGACGCCACGCGGCGACCGCACGGCTTCACGTCCGACGTGGCGGCGCGATGAGCGCGCTCACGCTGTTCCGGAACGTCACGCACTGGCGCACCGGCGAGCGGTTCACGCTCGCGGTCGAGGACGGCGTGGTGGTCCCGGTGCCCAAGTACCCGGGCGAGCACGCGCGCATGTTCGACGCGCACGGAGCCGTGGTGGCCCCGGGGCTCGTGGACCTGCACGTCCACCTGCGCGAGCCGGGCCAGTCCGGCAAGGAGACGATCGAGACGGGCACGCGCGCGGCGGCCGCGGGCGGGTTCACGTCCATCGCGTGCATGCCCAACACCGACCCGGTCGTGGACACGCCGGCGTGGGTGGAGTGGGTGCGTCGCCGCGCCGAGGCGGCGGGCCACTGCGAGGTGCTGCCCATCGCGGCCGTGACCGTGGGGCAGAAGGGTGAACAGCTGGCCCCGCTCGAAGCGCTCGCGGCCGCGGGTGCGGTGGCGTTCAGCGACGACGGCCGCCCGGTGACGAGCGCGGCCATGATGCGCCATGCGCTCGAGTACGCCCGCCCGTCCGGCCTGCCCATCATCTGCCACGAGGAGGACCCTTCGCTCAAGGGCGACGGCGTGATGCACGAGGGCTTCACCGCCACACGGTTGGGGCTGCGCGGCATCCCAGGCGAGGCCGAGAGCGTGATGTGCCGGCGCGACGCCGACTTGGCCGAGCTCACCGGCGGCCGCGTGCACCTGGCGCACCTCTCGTACCACTCGTCGTTCGACGCACTGCGCGACGCCAAGCGGCGCGGGCTGCGGGTGACGGGCGAGACGTGCCCGCACTACTGGGTGCTCACCGACGAGGCCGTGGGCGACTACGACACGTCGGCCAAGATGAACCCGCCGCTGCGCTCCGAAGCCGACCGCGAGGCGTGCATCGCCGCCATCGTGGACGGCACGCTGGACTGCTTCACCACCGACCACGCGCCGCACACCGCCGACGAGAAGTCGCGGCCCTTCAGCGAAGCGCCCTTCGGCATCGTCGGCCTGGAGACCGCGCTGGCGCTCACGCTCTCGTACCTGGTCGAGCCCGGCCACCTCTCGCTCGCGCGAGCGGTCGAGCTCTGGACCGATGCGCCGCGCCGCATCTTCGGCTTGCCCGCGGTCACGCTCGAGCCCGGCTCGCAGGCGGACCTCGTGCTGTTCGACCCCAGGGGCGATTGGACGGTCGAGCCCTCGGCGTTCCACACCAAGGGACGCAACACGCCGTTCGCGGGCTGGCGGCTGAAAGGCCGTGTGCTCGTCACCATGCTGGAAGGCCGAGTGACCCACAGTGCCGCGGACGTGGCGTTCGAGCGTCCCGCCGCCGAGGAGGCAGCCCGATGACGCGTCGCCCCGCGATGTTGGCACTCGAGGACGGGCGTGTGTTCCGAGGCGAGGGTTTCGGCGCCGAAGCGGAGACGACGGGCGAGGTGGTGTTCAACACCGCCATGACCGGCTACCAGGAAGTGCTGTCCGACCCGTCGTACTGCGGCCAGATCCTCACGTTCACCTATCCGCTGCTCGGCAACTACGGCGTGAACGACGAGGACTGGGAGAGCAATGCCCTGCGCGCCCAGGGCGTGGTATGCCGCGATCTGTGCGAAGTGCCGTCGAACTGGCGCGCCACCGGCACGCTCGACGGCCTGCTCGCCGAGAAGGGCCTGCCCGGCCTCTCGGGTGTGGACACGCGCGCGCTCACGCGGCACTTGCGCGATACCGGCACCATGCGCGGCTGCCTGTCCACGCTCGGCACGAATGCGGACGAGCTGGTGGACAAGGCGCGCAAGAGCCCGCGTATGGAGGGCCTGGCGCTCGCCGACGTGGTGACGTGCGTCGAACCCTATTGGTGGGGCGCGGAAGGCCCGGTCGCGAGCGAGCCCGCAGCAGACCGCGACAAGCCGCTGGTCGTCACGCTCGACTACGGAGTGAAGTACAACATCCTGCGCCGGCTGCGCGCGGAGGGCTTCCGCGTGCGCGTGCTGCCCGCGCGCACGACGGCAGCCGACGTGCTGGCCCTGGAGCCCGACGGCGTGCTGCTCTCGAACGGCCCCGGCGACCCCGAGCCGCTCGATTTCGCGATCCAGACCGCGCGCGAGCTGTCCCAGAAGCTGCCGACGCTGGGCATCTGCCTCGGCCACCAGCTGCTCGGGCTGGCATTCGGGGGCATGACGCGCAAGCTCAAGTTCGGGCACCGCGGCAGCAACCATCCGGTGATCGACCGGCGTACGGGCGTGGTCGAGGTGACGAGCCAGAACCACGGCTTCATGGTGGACAGCGACACACTGCCCACGGGCGAGTTCGACCTCACACACTGGAGCGGCAACGACCACACGCTCGAGGGCATGGTGCACCGCTCGCTGCCGGTGCTGTCGTGCCAGTATCACCCCGAAGCGAGCCCGGGGCCGCACGATTCGCGGCCGTGGTTCCGCGCGTTCGCCGAAGCGATCGAGAAGCAGGGCCACCGCCGCGTCGTGCCGGCGGCCACGCCGGCGCGCGCTGCGCGCCGCGCCACGGCCGCCACGGCCGCCGCGGGTGCGGCAGGCTTGGGCGGTCCGGAGCGTCCTGCGCGGCCGTCGCGTCCGTCGCGCAGCAAGGGCGGTGCTTAGTGCCCAAGCGCACCGACATCCAGAAGATCATGATCCTGGGCGCCGGGCCGATCGTGATCGGCCAGGCGTGCGAGTTCGACTACTCGGGCACGCAGGGTTGCCGGGCCTTGAAGGCGCTCGGCTACGAGGTGGTGCTGCTGAACTCGAACCCGGCCACGATCATGACCGACCCCGAGTTCGCGGATCACACCTACGTCGAGCCGCTGATCCCGAGCATCGCCGAGCGCATCATCGAGAAGGAGCGCCCCGACGCGCTGCTGCCCACGCTGGGTGGCCAGACCGCGTTGAACCTCGCGGTGGCACTGGCGCGCTCGGGCGTGCTCGAGAAGCACAAGGTGCAGCTGATCGGTGCTTCGCTCGAGGCGATCGAGACGGCCGAGGACCGTGACCTGTTCAAGAAGGCGATGGAGAAGGCCGGCCTGCAGCTGCCGAAGAGCGGCTACGCCACCACCGTGGCCGACGCGGTCGCCCTCGGCGAGCAACTGGGCTACCCGCTCGTCATCCGCTCCTCGTTCACGCTCGGCGGGCAGGGCTCGGGGCTGGTCTACGACCGCCGCCACCTGCGCGAGGCGGCTCGCATGGGCATCGCCGCCAGTCCCAACGGCAGCATCCTCATCGAGGAGTGCCTGCTGGGCTGGAAGGAGTTCGAGCTCGAGGTCATGCGCGACCGCCACGACAACGTGGTCATCGTCTGCTCGATCGAGAACTTCGACCCCATGGGCGTGCACACCGGCGACTCCATCACGGTCGCCCCTGCCCAGACCTTGTCGGACCGCTGCTACCAGGACATGCGCGACGCGTCGCTGCGCATCATCCGGGCGATCAAGATCGAGGCCGGTGGCTGCAACATCCAGTTCGCCGTGAACCCCGCCAACGGCGAGATGCGCGTGATCGAGATGAACCCGCGCGTCTCGCGCAGCTCGGCACTGGCCAGCAAGGCGACCGGGTTCCCGATCGCCAAGATCAGCGCCATGCTCGCCGCGGGGCTGACGCTCGACGAGATCCCGAACGACATCACGAAGAAGACCCCCGCCTGCTTCGAGCCGTCGCTCGACTACTGCGTCATCAAGATCCCGCGCTGGGCGTTCGAGAAGTTCCGCGTCACGGACCGCCGGCTCGGCACGCGCATGAAGTCGGTGGGCGAGGTGATGGCGATCGGCCGCACGTTCCCCGAGGCGATGCTCAAGGGCTGGCGGGCACTCGAGACCGGCGGCGACGTGCTGCCCGAGCCGGCCGCCGAGCACGAGGTGGAGGCCCTGCAGCACACGTTGCGCGAGCCCTCGCCCGAGCGGCTGCGCGACCTGTTCCGGTTGCTGGCGTCCGATCAGCGCCCGGAGGAACTCGCCGAGGTCACGGGGATCGACCCGTGGTTCCTGCACCAGATGCGGCGCATCACCGACTTCGATCGCGCGCTGCGCGACTCGGCGTGGGGCCTCGACACGCTGCGCGCAGCCAAGCGACTGGGCTTCTCCGACCGCCACCTTGCGGCGCGCTGGGAGCTGCCCGAGATGGAGGTGCGCCGCCGGCGCATCGCCGCCGGCATCGTCCCGGTGATGAAGGCCGTGGACACGTGTGGCGCCGAGTTCCAGGCGGAGACCCCGTACTTCTACTCGACCTACGAAGAAGAGTGCGAGGTGCCCGAGTCCACTCGCCCGCGCGTGCTCATCATCGGTTCGGGGCCGAACCGCATCGGCCAGGGGCTCGAGTTCGACTACTGCTGTGTGCAGGCCGCGCTCGAACTCAAGTCCCGCGGCTTCGACGTGCTGCTCGCCAACTCCAACCCCGAGACGGTGAGCACCGACTACGACGTCTCGAGCCGGCTCTACTTCGAACCGCTCACCGCCGAGGACGTGCTGAACATCGTGGACCGCGAGAAGCCGATCGGCGTGATCGTGCAGTTGGGCGGGCAGACGCCGCTCAAGCTCGCGCGCGCGCTGCACGAGGCCGGCGTGCCGCTGCTCGGCACGTCGTTCGACGGCCTGGACCTGGCCGAGAACCGCTCGCGCTGGCGCGACCTGGTCACCCAGCTGGGACTCAAGCAGCCGGAATCCCGCATCGCCTCCACACGCGAGGAGTCCATCGCCTGCGCCGAGCAGCTGGGCTACCCCGTGCTGGTGCGGCCGTCGTACGTGCTGGGCGGGCGCGGCATGCGCATCGTCTACGAGCGCAGCGAACTCGAGGACTGGCTCCTGCGCGAGGTGCTGGTCTCGGCCGACGAGCCGGTGCTGATCGACAAGTTCCTCGAGGGCGCGCTCGAAGTGGACGTGGACGCCGTCGCCGACGGCGAGTCGGTGCTGGTCGGCGCCGTCATGGAGCACATCGAGGAGGCCGGTATCCACTCCGGCGACTCCACGTGCGTGATCCCGCCGTTCACGCTGGGCGAGTCCACGGTGGCCGAGGTGCGCGCGATCACCGCGCGGCTCGCGCGCGCGCTGGGCGTGCGCGGGCTGATGAACGTGCAGTACGCGGTGCGCCTGGGCGAGATCTATGTGCTCGAGGCGAATCCGCGCGCCTCGCGCACGGTCCCATTCGTGAGCAAGGCGGTCGGCATTCCGCTGGCCCGCCTCGCGGCGCGCGTCATGGTGGGCGAGCGGCTGGCCGACATCCGGCCCGTTGAGGCCGAGCCGCGCATGATCAGCGTGAAGAAGCCGGTGCTGCCGTTCAGCCGCTTCCCGGGCGAGGACGCGCTGCTGGGCCCCGAGATGAAGTCCACCGGCGAGGTCATGGGCCGTGACCTCGATTTCGGCCGCGCGCTGGCGAAAGCGCACCTGGGCGCGGGCGAGGCGCTGCCGGAGTCGGGCAACGTGCTGCTGTCCGTGCGCGATGACGACAAGCGTGCCATCACGTTCATGGCGAAGAAACTGGTCGAACTGGGGTATGGACTGGTGGCGACCCGCGGCACCGCGCGGTTCCTCGGCCGAAACGGCATCCCGGTGCGCGAGGTCTTCAAGGTGCACGAGGGACGCCCGCACGTCGCCGACCTCATCGAGAACGGGGAGATCCAGATGGTCATCAACACGCCGCTCGGTCGTGCGTCGGAGTACGACGAACAGGCCATCCGCGAACGCGCGCTGGCCATGGGCGTGCCCGTGGTGACCACGCTGGCCGGAGCGCAGGTGACCGTCGCGGGACTCGAGGCCATGCGCCGCGGACCGCTCGACGTCACGAGTCTGCAGGAACAGCTATGAGGGGGGCGAGTGGTTGAAGCTGCTGTCATGACTCGGGGCCGCCTGCTGCGCGTGGCCCTGCTCGCCGTGCTCGCCGCCGTCTCGGTCTCGTGCGCTTACTACAACACGTTCTACCTGGCGCGGAAGTACTACATGAAGGCCACCGACGGGCAGCCCTACGAGGTGGACCGCGAGGGCTCCGCGCAGCGCACCAACTACAACAAGTCGGCGGACTACTCCAAGAAGCTGCTCGGCGTGCACCCGAAATCGAAGTGGGTGGACGACGCGTGGCTGATGTGGGCGCGCACGTTCATCGGGACGGACGACCCGCTCAAGGCCGTGGCGATGCTGGAGGAGTTCCAGACGCGCTTCCCGAAGAGCGATCTCATGCCCGACGCCGAGTTCTTCCTCGGCCTCGCCTACCGCGCCGCGCGCCGCCACGAGACCTCCGTGGACCGGTTCAACAACTTCCTCGCTCAGGCGCCCAAGCACGAGCTCGTTCCCTACGCGTACTACGAGCGCTCCAAGGCGCTGATGTCGCTGCGGCGCTACCAGGAGGCCGCGCAGTCCGCAGGGCAGATCCTCGAGCGCTACCCCAAGCACAAGCTCGCCGATCGCGCATTGCGCCAGCGCGCCGAGGCCCGCTACCAGCAGCGCGATTGGAAGGGCGCCCGTGAGGACTTCCAGGTCATGGGCGAGCTCGCGCTCAATGACGATGACCGCCTGCGCTACCTGTTGCGCGAGGTGGATTGCCTGGAGTCGGCGCGCGAGCTGGGCACGGCCCGCGTCCTGCTTCGCGACGCGCGCTCGCACGTGCCGCTGCCGCCTCCGCTGCCCCCCGAGTTGCGTACCGGACCGAACGCGAGCGGCACCACCGTGCAGTCCGTGCAGCGCTCCGTGACGCTGGCCCCCGGGCAGGATCGCTACGGCAGGCTGACGCTGCGCATGGGTGGCGTGGAACTGCTCGCCGGCAACGTGGCGGAGGCCATCCGCATGTTCGAGTCCGTGCTCCAGGACTACCCGCGATCCGCGCTCGCGGCCGAGGCACAGTTCCGGATCGGCTTCGCCTACGAGACCGGGCTCGAGGACTTCGCGCGCGCCCGTGCGGAGTACCGGAAGGTGAAGGAGCAGGGCGGTACGACGCAGTTCGCGCAGCAGGCCCAGCAGCGCACCGACAACCTCGATCGTCTCGAACGTTTCCGCACCGCGAGCGGCTCGGACTCCCTGGCGCGCCAGGCCGAGGCGAAGTTCCTGGTCGCCGAGCACTTCCTGTTCAACCTCGACCGGCCCGAGCGTGCGCTCGAGCAGTACCAGCACATCGCCGACTCCACCAAGGACTCGTCCGTGATCGCGCACGCGCTGACCGCGCAGGCGTGGGTGCTGGCGCGCAAGCTCGACCGGCCGAAGAGCGCGGACTCGCTGCTCTGGAAGGTGGTCCGCGAGTACCCGCGCACCGAGTCGCAGCTCGCGGCCCGCGACTATCTCGAAGCCGAGGGCCAGACGGTGGACGAGAGCCTGATCGTGGCACCCGAGTTCAAGGCCGCGCCCGTGTTCGAGGCGGAGCTCTCGCAGGTGCCCAGCCAGATACCCAGGCCCGGCCAGCCGCGCACGGCGGATCCGGGCGTGCTCCGCTACGTGCCGCCGGCGAATACGCGCGCGAATGCGATCTCCGATTCGATCCGGCTGACGATCGAGATGCGGGACTCGCTGGCGGCGAGATCGCGACGCGACACCACCGAGGCGGGCCGCGCGAAGAACGACTCGCTGCTGCGCGTGCTCTCGAGCCCCGACACGACCGGCCGCGGGGCGATGCTGGCCGAGTTCGATCGCAGCCGGCCGAAGCCTGCCCCCACGGCGGCCGGGCCGGCGCCTGCCCGCACGATGCGCGACGACCCCGGCATGCGGCCGGCCGCAGCGGGCACTGCCGCGGCCGGTGGTGCTGCCGCGGGAGGTGCTACCGCGGGCGGCGCGGCTGCGGGCGGCGCGGCTGCTGGTGGCGCGGCTGCTGGTGGCGCGGCCGCGGGCGGACTTTCCGCAGGTGGGGCTGCAGCAGGTGGCGCGGCGGCAGGTGGCGCGACAGCGGGCGCACCCACCGCGACGGGTGCGAAGACCGGACCCGCCGCTGCGAGCGGTGCTCCCGCGAAGCCGGGCCCGGCGCGTGCGGACAGCGGTGCGGTTCCGCCGGCGAGTGCCAACGCCGCGATGGCGAGTGCTGTTCACGCGGACTCGGCAAGAGTGGACAGCACGGCCGCTCGCGCCGACAGCAGTTCGAACCGTGGCGCGGCCGTGGCCGCGGGCTCTGCCGTGGCGATCACGGCCGCGGGTGCGAATGCCGGGTCCAGCTCCGCCACGCCCTCCACCACCACGAAGTCCACACCCACGCCCACGACCGCGGCCGCACCTCCGAAGAACGCGCCCGCGGCGGCGGCCCCGACGAAGCCGGTGTACGCCTCGACGAGCCTCACGACCTGGTCCGTCCGGAAGCCCAAGCTGACGGCCGCGCAGAAGGACTCCGCGAAACGCGCGGAGGCATTCGCCGACTCGCTCAAGAAGGCTCGATCGGACTCGCTCAAGACCGCGAAGAAGATGAAGAAGCAGAAGTCCGCGCCCGACACCACGCAGGGGACGCACTGATGCCGGCAGCGGTCCGCACGTGGAAGCAGGTCGTGGCACACGTGCGAGAGCACCGTGCGTACGGTCCGGGCTTTCGCTGGCTGGAACTCGACGTCCCCGCGGGCTTCGCCGCTCCCGTGGCCGGGCAGTTCGTGCAGCTCCTGCTCGACTTCCCCTCGCCCGTGTTGCTGCCCCGGCCGATGAGCGTGGCGAGTGTCGCCAAGCGGGGGGCAAGGCTCTCGGTCGGTTTCCTCTACGCCCCGGTGGGGGCCGGCACGCGCGCGCTCTCGGAGCTCGCCGAGGGCGCCTCGCTGCACCTCACCGGACCGCTGGGGCGCGGCTACCCGCTGGAGGAGCCGGGCACGCCGGTCCTGGTGGCGGGCGGCCGCGGCGTGGCCCCGCTGCTCATGGCCGCGGACGTGCTGGCGCGCGCAAGGCGGCGCTGCGAGTTCGTCTTCGGCGCCCGCACCGCCAAGCTGCTGGTGGGCCTGGACGAGGCGCGTGCGAGGCTCGCGAAGCGCGGCAGCAAGCTGCACCTCGCCACCGATGACGGCACGCGCGGGTTCCACGGCAACGTCGTGCAGGTGCTCGACCGGCTCGCTCCCCGGCTCGAGGGGCCGCTCGTGATCCACGCCTGCGGCCCGCACGGCATGCTGGGCGCGGTCGCGCGCTGGGCCATGAGCAACGGTGCGCGCGCGCACCTGGCGATGGAGAGCGTGATGGCGTGCGGGACCGGCGTGTGCCGGGGCTGCCCGCTGCCGCGTTCGACCGAAGCCCGCGACCGCGTGCGGGCCGAGGGTGCGCAAGCCGCGGCGCTCAAGGGCAATCCCGATTGGGCCATGTGCTGCACCGATGGCCCGGTGTTCGAGTCGCGCGAGCTGGACTGGGACCGCGTCGAATGAGCCAGCTTTCGCGCGCACGCCGGCGGATCTCCCCGAATCGAGTGAACCTCTCCGTGCGCATCGGCACGCTCGAGCTGCGCAACCCGATCCTCACCGCATCGGGCACGTTCGGCTACGGCGACGAGTACGCGCATGTGGTGGACCTCGCCACGATCGGCGGCGTGGTCACCAAGACGGTCACGGTGAAGCCCCGCGCGGGCAATGCCCCGACGCGGGTGGCCGAGACCCCGGCCGGCATGCTCAACAGCATCGGGCTCGAGAACGTCGGGCTCGAACGGTTCCGAGACGAGAAGCTGCCCCGACTCCGGAAGCTCAAGGCCACGGTCATCGCCAGTGTCGGGGGCGAGACCCCCGAAGAGCTCGAGACGCTGCTCCGCGCCCTCGGCGCCGAGGAGGGCGTCGGGGCGTTCGAGGTGAACTTCTCGTGCCCCAACGTGGCGGCCGGGGGCGCGCGCTTCTGGGCCGACCCGGCGCGACTCGAGCGCACGCTGGCGATGCTCAAGCAGCTCACGTCCAAGCCGCTCATCGCCAAGCTCTCGCCCGACGTGACCGACATCCGCGAGACCGCACGCGCCTGCGAGCGCGGCGGAGCCGATGCGCTCACCGCGGTCAACACGTTCGTCGGCATGGCCATCGACCTGGACCAGATGCGCAGCCGGCTCGGGAAGGCCACGGGAGGTCTCTCGGGCCCCGCGATCAAGCCGCTCGCACTGGCGCGTTGCTGGGAGGCGTCGCACGCGGTGAGGATCCCCGTGCTGGGCTCCGGCGGGATCGCCTCGGGTCGCGACGCGCTCGAGTTCCTCGCCGCGGGCGCCACTGCCGTGCAGGTGGGCACCGCCACGTTCGTGGAGCCGGAGGCGTCCACGCGAGTGCTCGACGAGATGCGGGAGTGGCTCGCGGCGAACGGCCACGAGCGCGTGACCGAACTGATCGGGGCGTTCAGCGCGGAGCACGCGCAGGAGCACACACCGCGCACCACATCGTAGGAGGGCTGTCATGAGCCGCACGGCCGAGTTCGCCATCGCCTTCGACGTGCCCACGCTGGACGCCGCACTCGCCCTGGATGCCCGGCTGGGCGAGGGCCCCGAGTACGCGAAGCTCGGGCTCGAATTGTTCGTGAGCGCAGGGCCGGAGGCGCTCAAGGCGCTCAAGTCCCGTGGCCGGCGCGTGTTCCTGGACTTGAAGCTCCACGACATCCCGAACACGGTGAAGGGTGCCGCCGCTTCCGCCGCGCGCATCGGCGCCGACCTGCTCACCGTGCACGCCACGGGCGGGCCCGCGATGGTGGCGGCCGCGGTGGAGGGCATCCGCGAAGCGGGAGGGAGCACGCAGGTCGTGGCGGTCACGCTGCTCACGAGCCTCGAGCCCACCGACATGCCGCCGGGCTTCGAGAAGCCGTTCGACCTGCACGACGTGGCCGCGCGGCTCACCGACGTGGCGCTCCGCGCCGGCGCCTTGGGCGTCGTGTGTTCGGCGGCGGACGTGGCCGGCCTGCGGGCACGCCTCGGCCGCGACTTCTACTCGGTCACCCCCGGCATCCGTCCCGCGGGAGGCGACACGCACGACCAGAAGCGCGTCGCCACCGTGGAGAGTGCCGTGCGCGACGGCGCGAGCCTGCTTGTGCTGGGCCGTGCGATCACGGGGGCCGCCGATCCGCATGCGGCGCTGGTCGCCGCGCGCGCCGAACGCGACAAGGTGCTGGCGGCGCGCGCCTGACGGCCGCGGCATCTGCTACCATGCCGCGCGGCGCGAACGGCGGGGCATGGGACTCGACCCGCACCCGGCGGGCGCGCCGCCGCGCGAACCACCGCGCGAACGCTTGCCGCCGTCAGGGAGGACGCCGCCGATGCGGATGAAGTGGTTCCTGCGCAGCCTGGTCGTCCTGGCTGCCGTGCTCGTGGTCACGGTCGTGGGGCTGTGGTTCGCCTCCAACCGGAGCGACTCGGGCCGGATGCGGGGCAGCATCGAGATCGCGCGCCCGGCGGAAGTGCTGTGGCCGTGGATGACCCAGCCCGAGCGGCTCACGCAGTGGGTGGGCTGGCTCGAGGCGGTCGAGCCGGACACCACGTCCCCCGCCGAGGGCATCGGACATCGCGAGATCTGGGTGATGAACGACCCGCGCATGAAGGAGACGCTGCGCGTGCCGGGCACGATCACGCTGTGGGAGCCGCCGAACCAGATGGGTGTGCACGTCGAGATGCCCGGGATGTTCACGGGCGACGTGCTCTACAAGCTCACCGATCTCGGCAACGGCCGCACGCGCGTCGAGCAGGACGGGCGGTTCCGGTACGAGAGCCAACTGGCCAAGCTCATGGAACCGATGGTCACGCCCGATGCCATGCGCAAGCTCGTGGCGGACCTGAACCGGCTGCGGCAGAAGGCCGAAGCCGAGCCGTTCACGCCCGATCCCGGCGCCGTGGACTCGACGGCCGTCGACAGCCTCGCCGCCGGTGCGATCGCCGACAGCACGGTGCACCGCCCGTAGCCTCCCAGGCGGCGCCGTTCAGCGCTGGAACAGCACCACCACGCCGGCGATCGCCAGCAGGCATCCCACCCATGCGCGCCAGGTCAGCGGTTCGCGGTGGAACCGCGCGGCGATCAACATGGCGAACATCGGCGAGACGCCCGTGATGGACGCGGCCACGCCCGCCTCGATGTAGTGGAGCGCGGTGAGCGACAACGTCACGCCCAGCACCGGGCCCAGCGCGACTCCCGCGGCCATGTAGGCCACCGAGTCGGCGTGCCGCAGCTTCGAGAGCGACAGCCGGACTTCCCGGCTCGCTGCCGCGAGGATCCAGATCGCGACCGTCGCGGACGCGACGCGGATGAGATTCGCAGGCAGCGGATCGAGCCCGGTGCGCAGTGCGAGCTTGGAGAGCACGTAGCCGCCGGCTTGCCCGAGCGCGCCCAAGAGGCCCGAGGCGATGCCCATCGCGTGGCTCCCCTCGTCGTGGTCGGGCCGGTCCCGCGAGGGCCCGGTGAACACCAGCGCGGTGCCCGCGAACGTGAGCAACATGCCGAGGATCGCGAGATGGCCCGGGCGCTGCTGGAGGATCGGCCACGCCAGCGCGGTGGTGAAGAACGGGGCGGTGGACGCGAGGATCGAGTCGCGGCCCGGCCCGAGGATGACGATGGACCGGAACCCGAACGAGTCGCCGAAGACGAACCCGACGAGTCCCGAGAGTGCCAGGGCGGCGACCGCCGGCCACGTCGCCCATGTCGGCCACAGCGCGTGACTCGTGAAGACGAGCGCCACGGTCAGGAACACCCACGCCGTGATCAGCCGCAGGCGATTCAGGACCTGCGAGCCCATCTTCCCCGCGGCGGCCGCGAACAGGTTCGAGCCGCTCGCCCAGCAGAGGGCGGTGCCGAGTGCCGCGAGCTCGTCCACGTATTCCATGCGTCCTCCGGGAGCGAGGAAAGGTCGGGCCGGCTGGGCTCCGGGGCCCCGGAGCGATGGAACCCGGGAATATGCACGGCCCCGAGCTGCTGCGAAAGTCGTTTCGGGCGAACGGCTTGACGCAGCGGGCCGGCCGGCGTTTCCCTGCCGGGAATGAACCGCGAGGCGGGGCGTACCTCAGATGCCGGGCTGGACGATGCCGCGCTCGTGGCCGCGAGCCAGAAGGGCGACCAGGCCGCGTTCGGTGAGATCGTCCGCCGCTACCAGCGTGCGGTGCACCGTCTCGGCTGGTCGCTCACGCGAAACGCGAGCGACGCGGACGACCTGGCGCAAGAGACGTTCGTGCGCGCCTGGGGCGCCATCGGCCGGTTCGAGATCGGCTCGCCGCTCTATCCGTGGCTCGCGCGCATCGTCACCAATCTCGCCTTCTCGCTGTTTCGCACCCGTCGCCGCCGGCCCGAGACCTCCATCGAGCCGCTGGTCGAAGCGGGTCACCAATGGGGGACCGACGATGACCCCGCCGATCACACCGTGCGCGATGAGCACCACGCGATGCTGCGCGAGTGCTTCGGGGCCCTCGCACCCGAGCACCAGGCCGTGCTGGCCCTGCGCGTGATGCAGGATCTCTCGTACGACGAGATCGCGAGCACGCTCAACGTGCCCATCGGTACCGTCATGTCACGCCTGTCGCGCGCGCGCGCCGATCTCAAGCGGCGACTCGCCGAGCGAACCGGGGAAACCTCATGAACCACCTGACCGACGAACAGGTCTCGGCGCTGCTGGATCTCGTGCTGCCCGCCGCGGAACTCGCCGCGTGCGAAGCGCACCTGGCCGGCTGCGACGCGTGCCGCGCGCGGCTCGCGCAGGCCGCCGCGCTGGACGAGTCGCTCGAGAAGTCGCTGGCGCACGATCCGGGCGAGGCCTACTTCGAGTCGTTCGCGGATCGTGTGGCGGCGCGCATCGCGGCCGAGGGCGGCGGGACGCGGCCGGTGGCCACGAAGTCTCGCACGCTCTGGGATTGGTGGCGGTCGCCGCGAGGCCTCACGCTGGCGGGCAGCACGGCGGCGCTCATGCTGGTCGCGGGGCTGGCGTGGGTGCGGTTCCACGAGCAGGGTGGCCGCGTGTCGAACTTCAGGGGAGCGGGAGGCTCGCCCGTGGGTGAAGCGCTCGATCGGCAGTCGGCTCCCGCGCCGGCGGTCGAACAGGCGCAGCCTCAGGCGGACTTCGCGGTCCCCGCTCCTGAGTCGGAGCGCGTCATGCCGCCGGTCGCCGAGAATGCGACGCCCGCGAAGTCGCAGGCGGCAGCGCCAGCGCTCACACCCCCGAGCCCGCAGGGTTCGATGCGAATGCAGGAAGTGCGGCGCGACGCGCAGGGTGTGGAGATCCGCGCGCGAGAGGAGGCCCCCGCAGCCGGCGCGCGCACGCCGGCGGCGGGCAGCACGACGACGCTCGGCATGATGAAGCAGCGGGCCGTCGCCCCGGCGACGGGGGCACCGGCTGCGGGCGTGACGTCGCGGGACGATTCCCCGACGCCTCCCGCGGCGGCCGCGCCCGGCACCGCCTCCAAACGCGCCGCCGCACCTTCGTCGAACGAGGCGCCCGCGGCCCGCTCGCTGGGCTCGCCGTCGCTCACCGAGGGCGTCGCGCGCGTCCAGGAATCGCAGGCCCCGAAGGACGCGCGCGTGAGTGCCGAAGCCCTGGCCCCCTGCGGAACGGTGCACGACTCGCAGGGGCGTCCCGTCACCGGCGCGCAGGTGATGGTCGTGAACGACATCACGCGCTCGTCGCGCACGGGCCCCGACGGTTCCTTCTGCCTGCCGCGACTCGAGCGCGGTGACGTGTTGAGCGTGCTGCGCGTGGGATACGAGCCCGTGCGTCTCACCGTGGGCGAGTCCTCGCCGCTCGCCGTGGTGATGGAGCCGGTGGGCACGCTGGGTCCCGAAGCGGGCAAGGGGCTCCACCCCCCGGGTTCGCCCTCGGCGCTGGGCCAGGCCGTGACCCCGCAAGCGGCGGACAAGGCGCTCTCGAGCACGGCGCCCAAGGCCAGTGCGCCCGTGCCCGACGTCTATGCCTCGCAGTCGCTGCCGGCGCGAAATGCGGTCACGGTCGCGCGCGAGTCGGCGCGCGTGGCGCGGCGGGATCGATCCGCGGACGCCATGGATGCTGCGGCACTTCGCTGGGATGCGGTCGCCGCGCTGGTGACCGGCGCGGCGCTGCACGATGCTCGCTTCCAGTCGCTGTCGCTCCGGCGCGAGGCGCTCAGCACGACACCCACGACGGTGCGGCTGACGCGGTTCGACGCGGAGCTGCGTGTGTTTCTGGCGCAGGCGCCGAAGAACTCTCCCGAATACGCTACCGCGCTCCGCTGGAAGTCCGTGCTGGAGCCGGGCAACAAGGCGCTCTATCGCTGAGCGCCATGCTCCGGGCGCTGGGGCATCGCATTTCCGCGCAGGCCGGGAGCGCCCCGGATGCGGATCGGCCTCGAATCCGCGAGTTGGCAACGCCGTCTCAGCAGGCCCTGCACGCGTGCGCAGCACGAGCTCGTTCGCGACATTTCACTTGAGCGCCGGGTCGGGCTCGCGCAACCTCTCCGGGCTCTGAGCAGTCCACTGCCACCTCACCACCTGTGATCCACCCGAGGGCGCCCTGTGGCCACGTTGATGAGTCCTCCCGATCCCGAAGTCGCGCAGACGCCCGAACAGATCGAGCGGCACTGGTTCGAGAACGTCTACCAGGGCGACAGGCTCAAGCAGCTCACGCTGCGCGCGACGATCACCGGCATGCTGTTGGGCGCGATCATGTGCGTCTCGAACGTCTACGTCGGGCTCAAGATCGGCTGGAGCATGGGAGTGGCGATCACGTCCTGCATCCTGGCGTGGGTGATCTTCTCGACGCTGACGCGCATCTTCCGGCTGTCCGAGTTCACGATCCTCGAGAACAACGCCATGCAGTCGGCGGCTTCGGCCGCGGGCTCCATGACGTCGGCTGGCATCGTCAATGCGATCCCGGCGTTGTGGATGCTCAATCCCACGGCGGTTCCGCCCCAGCACATCCTCATCCTGTGGGTCATCCTGATCTCGTTCCTGGGCGTGTTCCTTGCCGTGCCGGCGAAACGCCAGATGATCAACATCGAACAGCTGCCGTTCCCCAGCGGCATCGCAGCGGCGACCACGCTGCGGACGCTGCACGCGAAGAGCGCCGAGGCGGCGGGCCAGGCGAGAGCGCTCGGCTGGGCGGGCGTCGCCGGCGCAGCGGTCGGGTTCCTGCGAGACGCCGATTGGGTGGGCCGTTTCTATCCGCTCATTCCCGCCACATTCGGGACGCAGTGGATCCGGATCGGCAACTACACCGCGCACGAGCTCACGCTCCGCTTCGAGGGTTCGCTGCTGTTGCTGGCGGGCGGCGCGCTGATCAGCTTCCGGCAGGCGTGGAGCATGCTTCTCGGGGCGGTGGTGAACTACGCCATCCTGGCGCCGATCTTCCTCGACAACGGCGACATCGTCTCGCCCGCGAACTTCCGCAACATCTCGCGCTGGTCGCTGTGGATCGGCGTGCCCATGATGGTGACGAGCGGCCTGCTGCTGTTCGCGTTCAACTGGAAGGCGGTGCAGCGCACGTTCAGCACGCTGGGCACGATGTTCGGCAAGCCCGGCGGTGGCGACGACGCGATGGAACGCATCGAGGTGCCGTCCACGTGGTTCATCGGCGGGTTCGCGATCGTGGGCGCGGCGATCGTCGCCATGGGCGCGATCTTCATGCACATCACATGGTGGATGGGCATCATCGCCGTGCTCGCCACGTTCTTCCTGGTCATCGTCGGCTGTCGTGTGACCGGCGAGACCGACACCACGCCCGTCGGCCCGATGAGCAAGATGACGCAGCTCTCCTTCGGCG
>Ga0315912_10002211_pt1 | contig 21323 bp, 21 predicted proteins | sample VfabasoilMG_FD_204469 | JGI IMG/M metagenome (GOLD analysis project Ga0315912, IMG submission 204469) | Garden soil microbial communities collected in Santa Monica, California, United States - V. faba soil | ecosystem: Environmental > Terrestrial > Soil > Garden | place: USA: California...
GCGCCCAGTGGGCGATGGCGGTGTGCTCCGACAAGCTGGACCCCAAGTCGCTGACGGCGGACGAGATCGACCGGCGCATCGAGCAGCGCAAGCTGCAGGACCTGCGCTTCTACAACGGCGAGACTCACGAAGGCGTGTTCGCCCTTCCCAACTTCATCCGCGACCTCGTCAACCCCCCGCGCCTGAAGCTGCACATGCGCGGCCGCAGGCTTGGGGTCGTCCGGGCCGCTGCCAAGTAAGCCGCGAGTCTGGGTACTCGCGGGCGACAAGCCCGGGGACAACGCGCAGTTGCTGTCGCTCGCGAGCGCGCTCGGCTGGCCGTTCGAGGTAAAACAGCTGCGCTTTGGCGCGCCACGCTCGGCGCTCGCCGCGCTGGCCGGCCACGAGCGCTTCCCGCTTGATCACGCAGCATCGAGCCCGCTTGCCCCACCGTGGCCCGATCTGGTGCTCGGTTGCGGCCGGCGCAGCGTAGACGCCGCCCACGCCATCCGCCGCCAGGCGGGCTCCGCCACCCGGCTCGTCTGGCTCGGCCGGCCGCGCGTCAATCTCGACCGGTTTGACCTCGTCGTCACTACGCCGCAGTACCGGCTGCCCGAGCACCGGAACGTGCTGCATCTCGCATTGCCGCTGCATCGCGTGGACCGCGATGCCTGGGCCCGGGCCGCGGCGGAATGGTCGGGCCGGTTCGCGGCCATGCCGCGCCCGCTGATCGCGGTGCTGGTCGGCGGCAGCGCCGCGCCCTTCATTTTCGATGTGCCGACCGCCAAACGGATCGCCGGGCAGGCCAATGCGCTCGCGCTTGCCGAGGGCGGCGCGCTGCTGGTGAGCACCAGCCGGCGAACCCCGCCCGACGCGGCGCGCGCCCTGTCCGACGCGCTCAGCGTACCTGCCCATGTCCACCACTGGTCGCCGGGCGGCGGCGCGAATCCCTATCTTGCGTACCTTGCGCTGGCCGATGCCTTCATCGTCACCGGGGACAGCGCCTCCATGCTCACCGAAGCCTGCAGCACCGGCAAACGCGTCTGGATTGCGGACCTCCCGGAGCAGCGCACATTCCGTGCGCGGGCGAAAAATCTCTTGCGCCATGGCGCGCTGGCGATTGCGCCGGGCCTGACCCGGCGCGGCTGGATCCGCAATCCGCGCGACCTGCATCGCCTGCACGCGGCGCTGATTGGCGCCAACCGCGCGCTGCCGCTCGGCCGGCCCTTCACCGTGCCGCCGCCACCGCCGCTCGACGAGATCGATATTGCCGTCGCGCGCGTGCGCACGCTGTTCGGCCACTAGGGACCGCTCGCTAAGTACCGGGTCGCGGGGCCGTTCCTCTGGTGGCTTCGATGCCCAAGTACGTCGTCAGGCGGCCAGCCTCTGGCACAGATCAAGGGCGTCATGCCGGACATGATTGGCCGCCATTTCCCGCCGCACCAGATCGGCGTCGAACACCCCTTTCTCCAGGCACTCGCGCACCAGCGAAAAGAACAGGCGCTCCTGATTGTGGTCCGGATGCGGTCGATAGACGTCCGCCTTGCTCGCGCCGGTCCAGCGCTTGATCGCATTCACCGTGGTCTTCGCCAGGCCACGCAGGTTTTTTTTCTTCGCGCGCACGGTGAAATCGACCGGCAAGCCGGTTTTCCAAGGCTGGGTGCGCCGATAGGTATTGTGCAGGATCTTGGTCTGCGGCGTCAGGCGGTCGAAGTCATTCCACTCCGGCTCCAGCAGGCCGACCGTTTCATCGGCCTCGTACTCGAGCTTGACCCATTTCATGTAGTCCTTCCTGAACTCGAAGAGCTCGCCGAAAGTCTTCTCCGCGTCCCAGTGCCGCAGCTTCGCATTGTCGAGCAGCATCACGCTCGATGCGCGATAGCCCGGCAGGTCCTTGAAGCCCGGACGCCAGCAGCACATCAGTGCCTTGCCGTCCATATCGCGTGAAAAAAGCTCCCAGATGTCGGCCATGGCGAAGCAATCCGGATCGATGACCACCGCGCGTCCCTGGTAGTCCATCAGCTTCGGCGGCATGAAGCGCACCGGCGTGAACGATTGCAGATCGTCCTTTTTCCAGACGCGATGCTCCGCGCCGCGCAGGAATTTCTGGCCGACCCGATCCTTCAGCCATGGAACGTCCTTGGCATGCAGCAATTCGACGGAAAACCTGTCGCCATGCCTGCTGTTGCGTCGCAAGGCATAAGCCGCGACCTGCGCACCGAGATACTGCTCGTCGTTCGTCTGGATGAAGACCTTGCATTCCATGGACAGTCCCGCGGCGACTACGAGAGCGTTTTCAGCACCTCGCGCACCGTCCCGAACAGCTGGTCAATTTCGCTCTTCTGGATGATGAGCGGCGGCGCGAGCGCAATGGTATCGCCGCTGACGCGGATGTAGGCGCCCTTCTCGAAGGCCTTCACGTGCGCCTCCAGTCCGCGCGCGCTCGGCGTGCCGGGCCGCGGCGCGAGTTCGATCGCAGCGATCAGGCCGATGTTGCGGATGTCCACGACATGCGGACTGTCCTTCAGCGAATGCGCCCCGGCTTCCCAGTACTCGGCGAGTTCGCCCACGCGCGTGAGCAGGCCTTCTTCCTCGTAGACCTTGAGCGTGCCCAGGCCCGCGGCGCAGGCGAGCGGGTGCGCCGAGTAGGTGTAGCCGTGCGGCAGTTCGATGGCATTTTCCGGGCCGGTCATGAAGGCCTGATAGAGGGATTCCTTCATGAACACCGCGCCCATGGGCACCGTGCCGTTGGTGATGCCTTTCGCGGAGGTGATGAGGTCGGGCATCACGCCGAAATACTCGGCGCCGAAGGGCTTGCCGAGGCGGCCCCAGCCGGTGATGACTTCGTCGAAGATCAGCAGGATGCCGTGCCGGTCGCAGATTTCGCGCAATTTCTGCAGGTAGCCCACCGGCGGCACGTACACGCCGCCCGAGCAGGCCACCGGCTCGACGATCACGGCCGCGATGGTGGAGGCATCATGCAGCTGGCACAGCCGTTCCAGGTCCTCGGCCAGCTCGGCGCCGTGCTTCGGCTGCCCGCGCGAAAACGCGTTCTTCGCCAGGTCGTGCGTATGGCGGATGTGATCGACGCCGGTCACCAGTGCGCCGAATATCTTGCGGTTGCCGACGATGCCGCCGACCGCGGTGCCGCCGAAATTGACGCCGTGGTAACCCTTTTCGCGGCCGATCAGGCGGATGCGCTGGCCTTCGCCACGCTGGCGGTGGTAGGCGATGGCGAGCTTCAGCGCCGTGTCCGCCGATTCGGAGCCCGAATTGGTGAAGAAGATGCGCGTCATGCCCTTGGGCAGCAGCGGCGCGAGTTTTTCCGCGAACTCGAAGGCAGCGGGATGCCCCATCTGGAACGACGGCGCGAAATCCAGCGTCGCCACCGCTTTCTGCACCGCCTCGACGATCGGCTTCCGGCAATGGCCGGCATTGACGCACCACAGGCCGGAGGTGCCGTCCAGCAGTTTGCGGCCCTCGGGCGTGTAGTAGTACATGCCTTCGGCGCGCGCGAGCATGCGCGGCGCCTTCTTGAAGGCGCGGTTCATGGAGAACGGCATGAAGTACGGCGAATCCTCGAGCGTGGCCGTGGTGCCGACGGCTTCCGGACGGGCTCTTTCGTTCATGACGGACTCCTCATGCTGCGGGATCAGACGCTAATACTAGCGCGGCCGGGGGCTGAGGCATACTCCCCGGGAGAGGACTTGCCCATGCAAACACACACATATCCGATACGGATGGTGGCCGCGGACGCCCCATTGCGCAGCAAACCGACGTCGCCGCCGTTTCCTCCGGAAATGGTCGCCAGGGTCGCACCGGGACGCGACAAACGCGTGCTGGGGGATCTCTTCGGGCTGACGAACTTCGGCGTGAACCTGACACGGCTGGCGCCTGGCGGGGAATCGGCGCTGCGGCATGCGCACGGCAAGCAGGATGAGTTCGTCTACGTGCTCGAAGGCGAACCCACGCTGGTGACGGACTCGGGCGAGACGCCGATGCGGCCCGGCATGTGCGCCGGATTCAAGGCGGGCACGGGGGACGCGCATCACCTCGTCAACCGCACGGGGAAGGATGCCGTCTTTCTCGAAGTGGGCGATCGAAGCGCCGGCGATTCGGTGACCTACCCGGACGACGACGTGACCGCGGTCTACGGCGCGGACGGCCAGTGGAATTACCGGCGCAAGGACGGCACGCCCTATTAGCCGGCTAGCCCGGCCAGGCGACGACCTTCTGCTTCTGCTCGCCCAGCCCCTTGATCCCCAGCGTCATCACGTCGCCCGGATTGAGGAATACCGGGTTCGGCTTGATGCCGAGCCCGACGCCCGGCGGCGTGCCGGTACAGATCACGTCGCCCGGGAGCAGGGTCATGTAATGGCTGACGTGCGAGACGATCTGCGCGCAGTTGAAGATCATGGTCTTCGTGTTTCCCGTCTGCATGCGCTTGCCATTCACATCCAACCATAGGTCGAGCGTCTGCGGATCCTTGATCTCATCGGTGGTGACCAGCCATGGCCCGATCGGGCCGGCAGTGTCGAAGCCCTTGCCCTTGTCCCATTGGCCGGTGGCCATCTGAAAGGCGCGCTCGGAGACATCGTTCACAACGCAATATCCCGCGACGTAATCCAGGGCCTCGGCTTCCGAGACGTATTGCGCCTTGGAGCCGATGACGATGCCCAGCTCGATTTCCCAGTCGAGCTTGGTCGAGCGCTTGGGCTGGATGACGTCGTCGTTCGGACCGCTGATGCAGGTCGTGGCCTTCATGAATACGATCGGCTCGGCCGGAATCGGCATGCCGGCTTCCTTGGCATGGTCGGAATAGTTGAGACCGATGGCGACGAATTTGCCGATGCCGACGAACGGCACGCCCAGGCGCGGGCCGTTGGCGACCACCGTCAGGCTCTCGGGCTTGATCTTGGCGAGCATTTTCAGCCCGCGCGGCGAAAGTTCGTTCGGGCCGATGTTCTCCACGATTTTGGAGAGGTCGCGAACGCGTCCCTCGCCATCAATCATCCCCGGCTTCTCGAAGCCGTTCTTGCCGTAGCGACAAAGTTTCATATGGTCATGCCTCCGTCGATCGAATACATGTTTCCGGTCGCAAAGCGCGATTCGTCGGATGCGAGGAACACCAGGATCCCCGTGATGTCGTCCACCGTGCCAAGACGCCCCATGGGCTGGCGCGCGATGAAATCCTTCCGCGCCTGCACCGGGTCGGCGAAGGCGTTGATGCGCTCGCCGAGCGATGGCGTATCGACCGTGCCCGGCCCGATGCAGTTGCAACGTATGCCCTGCTTGACGTAGTCCGCAGCGACCGCCTTGGTCAGGCCGATCACCGCCGCCTTGGTGGCGCCGTAGACGAAGCGGTTCGGCAGGCCTTTGACGCTGGAGGCGATCGAAGACATGTTGATGATCGAGCCGCCGTTTTTCTTCAGCATGCCCGGCAGGAAGGCTTTCGTGACCAGGTACATCGACTTCACGTTCAGGTTGAAGCTGAAGTCCCAGTCCTTGGCGCTGCAGTCGAGAATCGTGCCGTGGTGCACGAACCCGGCGCAGTTGAACAGGACGTCGACCTGTCCGACCTCTCCCGACAACTTGTGGATGGCCGCCTCGTCGAGCACATCCAGAACCTTGGTCCGAATACCGTCCTTTCCTTCAAGGTCGGCCAGCGTCTTGGCGTTGATGTCCGTGGCCCACACCTGGGCGCCCTCGCGCGCGAATGCGAGCGCCGTGGCGCGGCCGATGCCCTGTCCGGCGGCGGTAATGAACGCGGTCTTGCCTGCAAGTCTCCCCGGCATTGCTTGCGCACCCTTGACTGAGCGTTTGACGCGAAGGGCGCGAATTATATCGCCGCGCCGCTCTTTTCGTCGAAGAAATGGACACGCGCCGGATCGAGCGCAAGGCGGATGTTCTGGTGTGCCTTGACGCGCACCGCCGGGTCCACGCGCGTGACCATCGCCGCGCCGCCGGCGCGGAAGTTGATGAGGATCTCGTTGCCGAGCGGCTCGACCACGTCGACCGCCGTGTCGAAGCTGAAATCGGCGTGATCCGACCCATTGGCCAGATGCAGCGCCTCCGGCCGCATGCCAAGCGTCGCCCGCTTGCCGCTGTGCGCCCGGACAGCTTCGACTTTCTGCGGCGGCACCTTCAGGCGCAGGCCCTCGGCGCCCGCCCACAGCGCGCCGCCGGAATCGCTGATCGTGACGTCCACGAAATTCATCGACGGCGAGCCGATGAAGCCCGCAACGAACCGGTTCGCCGGTTTCTCGTACAGTTCCAGCGGCTCGCCCACCTGCTGCACCCAGCCGTCCTTCATCACCACGACGCGGTCGCCCAGGGTCATCGCTTCGACCTGGTCATGGGTGACGTAGATGGCGGTGGTCTCGAGCCGCTCGTGCAGGCGCTTGAGTTCCACGCGCATCTGCACCCGCAGCTGCGCATCCAGGTTGGAAAGCGGTTCGTCGAACAGGAACACCTCGGGATGGCGCACGATGGCGCGCCCGACGGCGACGCGCTGGCGCTGACCGCCGGAAAGCTGACGGGGCTTGCGCTCGAGCAGCGCCTGGATGCCGAGGATGTCCGCCGCCTCGCGCACCCGCTTGTCGATCTCGTCCTTCGGGTACTTGCGCATCTGCAGGCCGAAGGCCATGTTCTGGTACACGCTTTTGTGCGGATAGAGCGCGTAGTTCTGGAACACCATCGCGATGTTGCGGTCCATCGGCGGCAGGTCGTTTACCACGTCCGCGCCGATCAGGATCTCGCCCGAGGTGATCTCCTCCAGCCCGGCCACCATGCGCAAGGTCGTGGTCTTGCCGCAACCCGAAGGCCCGACCAGCACCATGAATTCCTTGTCGCGGATCTCGAGATTGACGTCCTTGACGGCGTGAAAGCCATTCTCGTAATTCTTGTTCAGATTGCGAATCGTGACGGTCGACATATGGAGGCAGGTACCCTATCCCTTCCCTTCAACCCTTCACCGAGCCGGTAAGGCCGGTGACATAGTATTCAACGAAGAACGAATAGACGATCGCGACCGGTATCGAGCCGAGCAGCGCGCCTGCCATGAGCTGGCCCCAGAAGAAGATGTCGCCGCGGATCAGTTCGGACACCACGCCCACCGGCACCGTCTTCAGTTCCGCCGAGGACATGAAAATCAGCGCATAGATGAATTCGTTCCACGACAGCGTGAACGCGAAGATGCCGGCCGACAGGATGCCCGGGATCGCCACCGGGAAGATGATGCGGATCATCGCGCCGAAACGCGTCGCGCCGTCGATGCGCGCGCATTCCTCGAGCTCCTTGGGGATGGTCTTGAAGTAGCCCATCAGCAGCCAGGTACAGAACGGGATCAGGAAGGTGGGATAGGTGAGCATCAGCGCCCAGGGCGTGTTGCCCAGGTGCATGTCGCGGATGATGTCAGCCAGCGGGATGAACAACAGCGTCTGCGGCACGAGGTAGGTGATGAAGATGATGGTGCCGAGGAATTCCGAGCCCCTGAACTTCAGGCGCGCCAGCGCATAGCCGGCGAACATGCCGCAGACGAGCGAGATGATGGTCGAGACGAGCGCGATCAGCATCGTGTTCCACAGCCACTGCGGGAACGCGGTGGTCTGCATAAGCCCCTTGAAATGCTCCAGGGTCGGCGCCAGGGTCCAGAACGGCGTCGCGTTCGCCTGGCGGAAGGTGCGGTAGAGCTCGCCGTCCGGGCGCATTGCGGTCACCGCCATCCAGTAGAACGGAAACAGCGTGAACAGGATGAACACCGCCATCGGGATGTAGAAGTAGAGCCATTTCTTCCACTTGCGCTCGATCACCATGGCTCAGTGCCCTTCCATGCGCTTCATGTACCGCAGCTGGACCCAGACCACCGCGAACAGGACCGGAAACATGAACAGCGACAGCGCCGCGCCCTCGCCCAGCAGGCCCGAGGCGACGCCGATCTGGTAGGCGTAGGTGGCGATCAGGTGCGTGGAATTCGCCGGGCCACCACCGGTGAGCACGTAGATGAGCTGGAAATCCGAGAACGTCTGGATCACCGAGAACACCACCACCACCAGCGTTACCGGCAGGAGCAGCGGCCAGGTGACGTGCCAGAAACGGTGCCAGGCGTTGGCGCCGTCGAGCGCCGCCGCCTCGTGCAGATCGGGGCTGATGGTCTGCAGGCCCGCAAGCAGCGTGATGGCGAAGAACGGCATGCCGCGCCAGGTATTGACCAGCACCGCGCACCACATCGCCCAGTCCCCATCCGATAGGAACGGCAATCGGTCCGTGATCACGCCGCTGTGGAAGAGCACCCAGTTGATCACGCTGAATGTGGGATCGAACATCCAGCGCCAGGCAAACGCCGAGAGCACCGTTGGAATGATGAAGGGCAGCAGCATGGAGGCGCGAACGATCCGCTTGAAGCGGAAACTGCGGTTCAGCAGCAGCGCCAGCCACATCCCCAGGGCAAGCTTGAAGATGGTGGCCCAGAACGTGTAGAAAACGGTGTTCTTGAAGGCGGTCTGGAAAATGCTGTCGCCCCAGGCCTTTGTGAAATTGGCAAGCCCGACGAACTCGCCGACCACCCCCACGCGGATGCTGGTGAGCGAATACCAGATCGCCATCACGAACGGGTAGGCGATGAACACCACAAGGATCAGCACGCCCGGCACGAGCAGCGCCGTGGCAAGCACGGTCTCGCTCTCCAGCAGGCGCGTCAGGCGCGAGACGCGACCGCGCTCGGCGGGGGCCGCCACGGTCATGGCACCCCCGCTCCGGCGACGACGGGATCCTTCAAGGCCGGTCGATCAGGTGTAGATCTTGCCCAGCTCGCCCGCGGCCCACTTGACCGTCTGCTCGGGCGTCATCTTGCCGCCCGCGGCCTGCGCGTACATCACCGTGACGATGTACTTGTTCCAGGCTTCCGCGGCCTTCTTGTCGGGCGCGCCGCCAAAACCCATCGCGCGCTTCTGGTTGTTGGGCGCGGTCTTGAACGGCAGCATCACCGGGTCGTTGTTCCACATTGCGTGCTTCTCCCACTCGCGGGAGATGCCGACCGCGAAGCCCTTCTGCACTGTGAACCACTTCTCGTAGTTGGCCTTGGTGTGCGCCCAGCGCAGGAACTCCTTCGCACCCTTGGTGTTCTTCGAGTACTTCATGACCATGTGGTTGAACGCCGTGTGATAGGCGTGCAGGCCCTTCGGACCGGCCGGCAGCGCGGCGTGCAGGATGTCGGTGTGCATCGGCGCGCCTTTCTCGGTCTTGAACTTGTCGGGAGCATTCAGCGCAGCGACGTAGATCGAGGCGCCGTTCAGCGAAGCGCAGATGTCGCCCGACAGGAATGCCCGGTTGTTGTTGCTGTCGTCCCAGGCGAGGCCGCCCTCGTCGTGCGCGTCCTTCCAGAACTGGGTCATGAAGCGCACCGACTCCAAGGTCTCTTTGGAATCGAGCGCCACCTTGCCCTTGGCATCCACTTCCTGGCCGCCAAAGGACCACAGCAGCGGGTAGGTGAAGGTCGGCGCGTCGCCGAAGGTGTTGCCCAGCGTCTGCCCGATCGGGCGCTTCATGGCCTTCAGCTTCTTGCCGGCTTCGTGGTAAGCGGCCCAAGTCTTTGGGAACTCCTTGAGGCCGATTTCCTCGAACCAGGACTTGCGGTAGGCAATCATCCCGGGGACCACCGACCAAGGCATCGCCGCCCACATGCCGCCGACCTTGTTCAACTGTTGCGACGCGTCGTAGATGCCGCCCTGCGCCTTGCCCACCTCGTCTGCGATGTCGCTCACGTCCACCGCGCTCGCAGCATAAAGATGCGGCAAATTGTTGAGCAGCATGATGATGTCGGGTCCGCTGCCCGACTGGATCCCCGCGGTGGCCCGCGCCGGGATGTCATTGGCGTTCACGGTTTCGACGTTCAGCTTGATGCCGAGCGCTTTCTGCACTTCCGGCACATAGACTTCGCGCAACACCTTGTCGGCGGCCGGCACGAAATCATTCCAGCGCAGGATGTGAATCGTGTTGGCCTGCGCAAAGACCGGCGCGCGGTGCGCGGCGAGTATGCCAGCGAGGCCGGTGGCGGCAAATCCAGCACCCGTAGCTTTCAGAAACTTTCTGCGTTTCATTTCCCCTCCTCCTTGTGTACGTCGCAGCCGTTGCAGCCGCGGAAGCAGAGCAATCTGCCCTCACGCTTGCGCAAAGTCAATAATTTCTCTGCTGCCAGCGTTTCTCTTGCGCCGCAGCATCGCCTGCGGGCACTCATAATCGGCCTTACCACTTGACCAATCCATTGCTCCGCCGATACCCTGCGCCGCCCGGAGTTTCCGTTTCCACTTCAAGGAACACCCCTACGCATGCGCCTGCAGGCCGTCGAGCCGCGCCGCCTCTATCGCCAGATCGCGGATCAGATCCGCGCGCGCATCGGCAAGGGCGAGGTCGGGCCGGGCGAGCGCCTGCCTGCCGAGCGGGACCTCGCGCGCCAGCTTGGCGTGTCGAGGCCAAGCCTGCGGGAGGCATTGATCGCGCTGGAGGTCGAAGGACTGCTCGACGTCCGTGTCGGCTCGGGCATCTATGTCGCGCAGCCCGGCGAGCGGGCGAACGGCGCCGAGCTCGCGAACGCCTCCGGCCCGTTCGAGGTGATCCGGGCGCGCCGGATGATCGAGGGCGAATGCGCGGCCTTGGCGGCCAGGCACGGGAGCGCGGCGCAATTGCGCGCGATCCGCAAGGCGCACGCCGAACTGCGCACGGAAGCCAAGCGCCATCACAATCCGCTCGATGCTGACCGCGCCTTCCACATGCGCATCGCGGAAGCCGCGGGCAACAGCGCGCTGGAATTGGTCGTTCAGACGCTGTGGGACCAGCGCGTCGGCCCGTTCTACCGCGCGCTCGAAACAAAGCTCGAGTATCCGGCCATGGCCGGCGACACCATTGGCGAGCACGGGGCGGTGCTTGACGCGATCCTGGCGCGCGACCCGGCCGCTGCGCGTGCGGCGATGCGCCGGCACATGGACATGACCAGGAAACGCTACAGCAAGGACTGGAAGGAGTTCACCGCATGAATCAGCTGGATCTGAAGGGGCGCACCGCCATCGTCACCGGCGGGCTTATCGGCATCGGCGCGGCCATCGTCGAGCGCCTGGAAGCCTCGGGCGCGAAAGTCGCCGTCTGGGACGTCAACGACGCCGACAAGACAGACGTCACCGATCCTGCCGCGATCCGGCGCGCGCTGGACAAGACCCTGAAGCAGCTCGGCCGCATCGACATCCTGGTCAACAATGCCGGCATCGCCGGCCCGACCATGCCGGTGGTCGACTACCCCATCGACCAGTGGAAGAAGGTCATCGACATCGACCTGACCGGGCCTTTCCTCTGCTGCCGCGCGGTAGTGCCGCACATGGTGAAGGCGGGCTACGGTCGCATCGTCAACATCGCCTCGGTCGCGGGCAAGGAAGGCAATCCGAACGCCGCCGCCTACGCCGCCGCCAAGGGCGGCCTCATCGCCTTCACCAAGGCGCTGGGCAAGGAGCTCGCGCAGTCGGGCGTGCTCGTGAATTGCATCACGCCCGCCGCGGCGCAGACTGCGATCCTCGACCAGGTGACGCCGGAGTTCGCCAAGTTCATGCTCTCGAAGATCCCGATGGGACGCTTCGTGAAAGTGGAGGAAATCGCCGCCATGGCCTGCTGGCTCGCTTCTGACGATTGCTCGTTCACCACCGCGGGCGTGTTCGACATTTCCGGCGGCCGCGCCACCTACTGACATGGCAAAGAAAAAAGACCCGCAGCTTCGCTCGATCCAATGGTTCGGGCGCGAAGACATCTACGGCTTCATCTACCGCAGCTGGACCAAGAACCGCGGCATCCCCCAGGACCAGTTCGACGGCCGGCCGGTGATCGGCATCTGCAACACCTACTCCGAGCTGGTGCCCTGCAACTCGCATTTCCGCACCATTGCCGAGCATGTCAAGGCGGGCGTGCTGGAGGCGGGCGGCTTCCCGCTGGAGTTCCCGGTGATGTCGCTGGGCGAAACGCTGCTCAGGCCCACCGCGATGCTCTACCGCAACCTCGCCTCGATGGACGTCGAGGAGACGCTGCGCGCCAACCCGATCGACGGCACCGTACTGCTGGTCGGCTGCGACAAGACTACGCCCTCCCTGCTGATGGGCGCCTCTTCGGTAGACCTGCCGACCATCGCCGTCTCCGGCGGACCGATGCTCTCCGGCAAGTACCGCGGCACCGACATCGGCTCGGGCACCAACGTCTGGTCGATGTCCGAAGACCTGCGCGCGGGCAAGATCACCTTGGACGAATTTCACGAGGCCGAGTCGTGCATGCACCGTTCGCACGGGCACTGCATGACCATGGGCACCGCCTCCACCATGGCCTCGATGGTCGAGGCGCTCGGCATCGGCATGCCGGGCAACGCCGCCTATCCGGCGGTGGATGCGCGCCGTAACGTGCTCGCACGCATGGCGGGGCGACGCATTGTCCAGTTGGTCAAGGACAAGGTTTCCATTTCGAAGATTTTGACCAAACAAGCTTTTGAAAATGCCATTCGCGCCAATGCCGCCATCGGCGGATCCACCAACGCGGTGATCCACCTGATCGCGATTGCGCGGCGCCTCGGCGTCGACCTGACGCTCAAGGACTGGGACCGGCTCGGCCGCGGCGTGCATACCATCGTGAACCTCATGCCGAACGGCAAATACCTGATGGAGGACTTCTGTTACGCAGGAGGACTGCCTGCAGTGCTGCGCGAGCTCGGCGAGAACAAGCTGCTGCATCGCGACGCCCTCACCGTGAACGGCAAGACCGTCTGGGACAACAACAAGGCCGCGCCCTGCCACAACCGCGACGTCATCACGCCCTTCAAGAAACCGTTCAAGAAAAACACCGGCATCGCGGTGCTGCGTGGCAACCTGTGTCCCGGCGGCGCCATCATCAAGCCCTCGGCGGCGACGCCCAAGCTCATGAAGCACCGCGGCCGCGCGGTGGTGTTCGAGAACATCGAGGACTTCCACAAGCGCATCGACGACCCGAAGCTGGAGATCGACGAGAAGAGCGTGATGGTGCTGAAGAACTGCGGGCCCAAGGGCTACCCCGGCATGGCCGAGGTTGGCAACATGCCGCTGCCGCCGAAGCTGCTCAAGAAGGGCGTCACCGACATGGTGCGCATCTCGGACGCGCGCATGAGCGGCACCGCCTACGGCACGGTGATCCTGCACGTGGTGCCGGAAGCCGCCGCGGGCGGCGTGCTCGCGCTGGTGCAGAACGGCGACATTATTGAACTGGATGTGGCAAAGAGGAAATTGAATCTGATGGTTTCTTCCGGTGAAATACAAAAAAGAAAACTGAAGTGGAAGAAACCCAGGGCGCCGCTCGCGCGCGGTTACTGGAAGCTCTACTTCGACCACGTCAACCAGGCCGACCAGGGCGCCGACCTCGATTTCCTTGCCGGCAAGTCCGGGCCCTTTGTCCCGCGGGACAATCATTAACAATGCCGCGGGACAATCACTAGCATCTGCCGCAGGTTCTGATCCTCGCAGACGACCTGACCGGCGCCGCCGACTGCGCCGCGGCTTTCCTCGGCCGCGCGCGGGACGTGGCGGTGCTGCTCGATGCGGGCGCCCGAACGCAGGCCGCGGTGACGGCGCTGGATCTCGACACGCGCGCGCGGCCGGAACGCAGCGCGCGCCGCATCGTGCGGCGGGCGTTTTCGGGGCGCGCCGCCAGGTGCGCGCGCATCCTGTTCAAGAAAATCGATTCGACGCTGCGCGGGCACGTCGCTGCGGAACTTGCCGCAGTCCGTCCGGTCCTGGGAGCAAGGCCCGTGCTGTTCGCGCCCGCGTTTCCCGCACAGGGCCGCATCGTGCGCGGCGCAAGGTTGCATGTGAATGGCAGGCTTTCGTCCGGCGATCTGCGTGCGCTGCTGTCGAAGGCGGGACTGCCCGCCACCCACGTCGCAGCCCCGTCGCCGGCCGGCCTGCGCGCCGCGATGCGGATCGGCGCGCGCGCCTTCGTCTGCGACGCCGCCAGCGACACGGACCTCGACCGCGTCGCGCGCGCGGGGCTCATGCTGCGCCCCCGCCCGCTCTTCGTCGGTTCGGCGGGCTTGGCGCGCGCGCTTGCCAGGACATTGCCGCGCCAACGCCCGGCGCTCCGGACCGCGGTTTCCCGCCGCCCGGTGGTGACCGTCGTCGGCAGCGCATCGCCGGTTTCGGCGCTGCAGGCGCGGCGGCTGGCGCGCAATCGCGCCAATATCCTCGTGCAGATGGCCTGGCGGCGCGGGCCCACGCCGCGCGATACCCCTGCCGTGCGCCGTCTGGGCCGGCTGGTGGCGCAGGCCGCGCCACGCGTCCACTACGTGCTCACCGGCGGCGAGACGGCGCGCGCGGTTCTGGGCGCGCGCGGGATCCGCGCCTTTGGCCTGCTGGGCGAGGTCGAGCCCGGCGTACCATTCGGCATGGCGCGCGACGGTACCCTCATCTGCACCAAGGCCGGCGCCTTCGGCAGCCCCGGCACGCTGTCACGCTGCGTCGCCCGCCTCAAGCATGAGATGGCGCGCCGATGACACTGCCCGTGATCGGCATCACCATGGGCGATCCGGCCGGCGTCGGCCCCGAGGTCATCATGAAGGCATTCGCCCGCGCCGACGCCTATGCGCTGTGCCGACCTCTGATAATCGGCGACGCAAAGCAGCTTGCAAGAGCCAATGGGTTATTGAATTCGCATCTTCTAATCCATTCGATCAAAAACCCGGCGGAAGCGAATTTCGCCCGCGGTACCGTCGAGTGCATCGACATTGGCCATGTCCCGCAAGACATTCCTTACGGCAAGGTCTCGGCAGCAGCGGGCGAAGCGGCCTATCGCTATATCGAGCGCGCGGTGAAGCTTGCGCTGGACCGCTCCATCGACGCGATCTGCACTGCGCCGATCAACAAGGAAGCAATGAACGCGGCGGGCCACAAGTTCCCGGGGCACACCGAGCTGCTGGCGAAGCTGACCGGCACCCCGGAGGTCTCGCTGACCCTGCTCGCGCCCAAGCTGCGCGTGATCCATGTCACCGCCCATATCGGCCTGCTGGATGCGATCGAGAAGATCGACGCGGCGCTGGTCGGGCGCACCATCGCGCGCGGTCGCGAACTGTTGGTGCGCGCAGGGTTCCCCGATCCGCGCATCGGCATCTGCGGCATCAATCCGCATGCGGGCGAAGGCGGCCTGTTCGGCCGCGGCGAAGAGGAGTCGAAGATCGTGCCGGCCGTCGCCGCGGCGCGCGCGCGCGGCTGGAAAGTCGACGGTCCATTGCCGGCGGACAGCCTGTTCTACCTCGCGGCGCGCGGCGACTACGACCTGGTGGTGGCGATGTACCACGACCAGGGACACGGCCCGGTCAAGGCGATGGGCCTGGAGCACGGCGTCAACGTCACCGCCGGCCTGCCGATCGTGCGCACCTCGGTCGACCACGGCACCGCCTTCGACATCGCCGGCACCGGCAAAGCCGACGAGCGCAGCATGATCGAGGCTCTCCGACAGGCCGCGGCCCTGGCGCCGAAGCCTTAGAAGAGGGGTTTATTCCCGCGCGGCAGCGCACTCCACTGCTCTGCATCGTGTCCGTACAGAAGCGTGGCTCCCAGCCGGTCGCGCAACGACCGCAGCTTGCCCATCGACTCCATCATCTGCGCCGCATCGAAGGTATTCATCGGCAGGATGGTTTTCTCAAGATGCTCGCGCGTATAGCAGGCGTCCCCCGTCAGAACGAACTGCGCGTTGCCCGCGCGTATCCACAGCGACTGGTGCCCGGGGGTATGCCCCGGCGTGGGCAGCAGCACCACGCTGCCATCGCCGAACACGTCATGATCTCCCTCGACCTCGCAATACTCGAGCGGCAGGTCCCAGTCCTTCTTGTCGTAGCGCGCCGGCTCGGCGCGCGCGGCCGACAGCTCCTCGCGCTGCACCAGGAACTGTGCGCGCGGGAACGACGCATTGCAGCCGCAGTGGTCGAAGTGAAAGTGTGAATTGACGACGTAGCGGATGTCGTCCGGCCGCAGCCCCAACGACGCGATCTGGCTGACGACGTCCTCGCCCGCACGCGAACGCAGCGCAAAGTACGAAGCAATGCGCTTGCCGAGCCGCGCAACGGGGCCTACCAGTGCGTCACAGTGGATGCCGGTATCGAACAGCAGCTTTCCCTGGGGGTGAACGATCAGAAAGCTGGATACCGGGATCACCATGCGCGCACCGGGCGCTTCGGCGGGAAAGAACAGGCTCCGGTCGAACTCCAGCGATCCGCAGGACAAGGCATGGATGCGCAGCATGATGCGATGCTCGGTCTTTTCCTCGCGCCGCGCAATGGCGGGTAAAATCGGCGCTTCTCGCGAGGGATCCGCCATGCTGCAGGCCACCGACCTCACCATCCGACTCAATCCCGCCGACGACGTGGTCATCGCGCGCGTCGACCTCCCGCCCGGCACGACCCTGGTCAAGGAAGGCAATGTCGCGGTGGCCGCGCGCGTGCCCGCCGGACACAAGGTTGCCGTGCGCGACATCAGGACGGGCCAGCCGGTGCGCCGCTACAACCAGATCATCGGCTTTGCCACGCGCGATATCCGCCCCGGCGAGCACGTGCACGTGCAAAACCTGGCGATGGGGGATTTTGAACGCGACTATTCTTTTTCTTCTGATAAAAAAAGTACTGATTACATAACCCCTCAAGCCACCTTCCAGGGCATCGTCCGGGCCGACGGCCGCGTGGCGACGCGCAACTACATCGGCATTCTCACCAGCGTGAACTGCTCGGCCACGGTGGCGCGCGCGGTGGCGCGCCATTTCGAGAACCGCCTCGACGCCTACCCGAATGTGGACGGCGTGGTCGCCCTCACCCACAAATCGGGCTGCGGCATGGCCTCCGACGGCGAGGCGATCGACGTGCTTCGCCGCACCATGGCGGGCTACGCGCGCCACCCGAACTTCTACGCGGTGCAGGTGGTCGGGCTGGGCTGCGAGGCGAACCAGATCAACAGCCTGCTCTCCACGCAGGCGCTGAAGCGCCACGACAAGCTGCATGCCTACACCATCCAGGAAAAAGGCGGCACTGCAAAAGCCATCCGCGAAGGCGTCGCGCGCATCGAGGCGATCCTGCCGGAAGCGAACAAGGTCGCGCGCGTGCTGGTGCCGGCCAGCCATCTCACGCTCGGCCTGCAATGCGGCGGCTCCGACGGTTATTCCGGCATCAGCGCGAATCCGGCGCTCGGCGCCGCGGTCGACCTGCTCGTGCGCCACGGCGGCACGGCGATCCTTTCGGAGACGCCTGAGATATACGGCGCGGAGCACTTGTTGACCAGAAGGGCGATTTCGAAAGACATAGGTGAAAAACTTATCGCGCGGATTCGTTGGTGGGAGGACTACACCCGGCGCAACGGCAACGAGATGAACAACAACCCCTCGCCCGGCAACAAGGCGGGTGGCCTGACCACGATCCTGGAAAAATCGCTCGGCGCCGTGGCCAAGGGCGGCACCACCAACCTGGTGCAGGTGCTCGAGTACGCGGAGCCGGCCACCACCAAGGGCTTCGTCTACATGGACACGCCGGGCTACGACCCCGTGTCCGCCACCGGCCAGGTTGCCGGCGGCGCCAACATGATCTGCTTCACCACAGGCCGCGGCTCGGCCTATGGATGCAAACCCGCGCCTTCGCTGAAGCTCGCGACCAACACCGCGCTGTGGGAGCATCAGGAAGAGGACATGGACATCAACTGCGGCACCATCATCGACGGCAAGGAGTCCGTCGAAGCGGTCGGCCGCAGGTTTTTCGACCTGATCCTCGAAACGGCGTCCGGCAGGAAGACCAAGTCGGAACTGTTCGGCTACGGCGAGGACGAATTCGCGCCCTGGGTTCTCGGCGCGACCATGTAGCGAAGCGGAGTTCCCTGATGACCGGGCGCCCGCCGCGGGTTCACCGCCTGTTCGTCGATGCGGCGCTGGGTCCGCGATCGACCGTCGAGCTTCCCGAGGCGGCCGCGCACCATGCGGCGCGCGTGCTGCGCCTGGCCGATGGGGACGCGGTGGTCCTTTTCGACGGCCGCGGCGGCGAATACGAGGCGCGCCTCCTGATCCCCGGACGGGGCCGGGTATCGGCCAAGACGGGCGAGAGGCGCGACCCGGAACGCGAATCGCCCCTGCGGGTGACGCTGGTGCAGGCGATATCCTCGAGCGACAGGATGGACTTGACGATCCAGAAAGCGGTGGAGCTCGGAGTCGCCGCGATCCAGCCCGTGTTCAGCGCAAGATCGCTCGTTCGGCTGAGCGGCGAGCGGGAAGCGAAGAAGCTTGCGCATTGGCGACGCATCGTGGTCGCCGCCTGCGAGCAATGCGGCCGCAACCGGATCCCGGAAGTACGGGGAACCCTGTCCCTCGAGGACTGCAGCCGCATTCCGGGCGAAGCGGAATTGCGCCTGCTCCTGTCACCCGACGCGAACGCGGGGCTGAGGAGCCTCAAACCGAAAATCGGCGAGGCCATTGTCGTGGCTGCCGGCCCGGAGGCCGGATTCAGCGACGACGAGGCGCAGATTCTGCAGCGGGCGGGATTCGTGCCGCTGCGCCTGGGACCGAGGATCCTGCGTACCGAAACCGCCGCGCTCGCCGCGCTGGCGGGGCTGAATGCGCTGGCCGGGGATTTCTAGCCGCCAGGCTTGCTTTGCAGTCCCCTGGCGGCGAGGAACAGGTCGACCGCGATCCGGTCTCCGCGCCGCACCGCTTCGAGAAACTGCTGTTCGTCCCAGTACCTCAACCCCATCGCGTGCAGTTCCTTGCGGGCGAGCAACGCATCGCCCACGCCCGGTTCCACCGCCGTCCGTGGCTGCGCGGCGGCGCGCGCCTGTTCGCGACGCGCCAGCGTCAGCAGGTCGCGGCCGATAGCGACGAACGTGCCGCGCTGCGCGGCGGGCACGTCCTGCAGCACCTCGTCCAGCACGCCGGCGGCGATGCGGTTGGCCTGCTCGTTGCCGCCGGACAGGATCGCATCCACGCTCTTTTGCGCTGCGGCCGGGTCCGGCGAGGTCGCTGCCTGATGCACCACCTGCTGGACCAACGCGAGAATTCCGCCGATGAGCTTCCAGTCGTCCGCATCGTCAGCCGCCTGCGCGGCAGGCGCGCCGAGCAGGACCGCAATGGCCAGGACTCGAATCACATGCATGGTTACCTCCGGAATGGTTGCTCCAGTCTAACGCGCGCTCCGCGCCGCGGTTGACCGCGGGTGCCCGTGCCTTAGAATCCCCTGCCATTCCAATATCTTGGGATTCAATGAGCTTGCCGCCGCATCCGGAAGCTTTCGTGCGCTGGTTCCGCCAGGCCGCACCCTACGTGCATGCCTTCCGCGGGCGCACCTTCGTCATCGGCTTCGGCGGCGAATTGATTGCTGAGCGCGGGCGCTTCGTCAGGTTCCTGCACGACCTGAACCTGCTCGCGGCGCTCGGTATCCGCCTCGTGCTGGTACATGGCGCGCGTCCGCAGATCGAGGCCGAACTGCGTGCCAAGCGCCAACGCTCGCGCTACGCCGGGGGCCTGCGTATCACCGATGCCAATTCGCTTGCTGCAGTGAAGCACGCGGCCGGATTCCTGCGTGTGGAGATCGAGGCGCTGCTGTCCCAGGGGCTGCCGAATTCGCCGATGGCGGGCGCGCAGATCCGCGTCGCCTCGGGCAACTACATCGCCGCCAAGCCGATCGGCGTGGTCGACGGCGTCGATTTCCAGTTCACCGGCACGGTGCGAAAAGTGGACGCCACCGCGATCGCCCGGCGCCTCGAGGCGGGCGATGTTGCGCTGGTACCGCACATCGGCTATTCGCCCACGGGCGAGGTGTTCAACCTTGCCTGGGAAGACGTCGCCGAGAGCGTGGCGCGCGCCCTGAAAGCCGACAAGCTGCTGCTCGTCGTCGACCAGTTGCCGGCCGGGCGCCGCGGCCAGGTTCTCTCCGAGCTCACCGCGCGCGAGGCGGAGGGCCTGCTCAGGAAGGACGGACTGACCGCGCCGACCCGCCGCGCGATCGTGCACAGCCTGAGCGCGGTGCGCTCCGGCGTCAGCCGCGCGCACCTGGTGTCGCGCCGGTCCGAAGGGGCGACACTGCTCGAACTGTTCACCCACTCGGGCGTAGGTACCATGATCACCGCAGACCCCGTGGAGAAGCTGCGGCCGGCGAAGATCGACGACGTCGGCGGCATCCTCGCGCTGATTGAGCCGCTGGAGGCCGACGGCACGCTCGTCAAGCGCAGCCGAGAGCGGCTGGAGCAGGAAATCGCGAACTTCGAGGTGATCGAACACGACGGCAGCATCCTCGCCTGCGCCGCGGTCTATCCGTTCCCGGAGGAGAAAAGCGCCGAGCTCGCCTGCCTCGCGGTGGCGCCGGAATACCGCGACGCGGGCTACGGCGAGCGCCTGCTGCTCGCCTGCGAGGTGCGTGCGAGGGAGATGAAGATCCGGCGCATGTTTGCGCTCACGACGCGCGCGCAGCATTGGTTCATCGCGCAGGGATTCAGGGAAGAGGGCGTGGGCGTGCTGCCGGAGAAGCGCCAGGCCCTCTATAATTGGAAACGTGGTTCGAAGATCTTTTTGAAACGACTGTAGGGTCCGAATCCCCCATGGCGAGAATGGTGAAATGCGTGAAGCTCGGCCGCGAGGCCGAAGGCCTCGACCGGCCGACCTACCCCGGCGAACTCGGCAAGCGGATCTACGAGAACGTCTCGAAGGAGGCGTGGGCGCAGTGGATCAAGCACCAGACCATGCTGGTGAACGAGAACCGGCTCAACCTCGCCGACGCGAAAGCGCGCAAGTACCTGGTCGAGCAGATGGAGAAGCATTTCTTCGGCGACGGCGCCGACGTCGCCCAGGGCTACGTGCCGCCCAAACCGTAAAGCAGCTAGGGCAGGGCGGTCCGCCCGGACCACGCCGTTTCGAGCAGCGCGATCGTGTCCTTGTGGCGCCGCCGATCGGTCATGCGGTGGAAAAAAACCTTTGGCCACTCGTCGGCAAACCTTCGTCCCGCGCCGTGCCTGTCGTAGATTTCCTGGACGCGTTCGATGAACGTCTGGCGGTGGACGCGCATTCTGGCCAGCGTCGCGTCCCGAATCCGATCGCGCGACGGCGGCTCTGCCACCCATCGGGCCACGGCATCGCGCACGGCCTCGGGTTCCGGCGCGACCGTAGTGGCGAACTCCGGCTCGAAAAACACATCGCGCCCGCCTTTGCTGGGCGTCGTGACGACCGGGAGCCCGCAGAGCAAATACTCGATGCTGGCGTACATGGCCCCTTCCTCGGCAGACAGGCACAGCCCGACACGGCACGCGTTGAGACACACGTTGACCGACCTCGGGTCCAGGCCGCGA
>Ga0315912_10002212_pt1 | contig 21319 bp, 16 predicted proteins | sample VfabasoilMG_FD_204469 | JGI IMG/M metagenome (GOLD analysis project Ga0315912, IMG submission 204469) | Garden soil microbial communities collected in Santa Monica, California, United States - V. faba soil | ecosystem: Environmental > Terrestrial > Soil > Garden | place: USA: California...
GTCCCGACATCGATCCCGATTTCCTCGAAATGCAAAAGAAAATCGACGAAATCAAATACCGGCAGGACTTCGATTGCGAGTTCCTCCAACCGGCCAACCGTCTCTTCACCGAAGAGATGATCGACAACATGACCAAATTCTAAGAAAAAGCCACGAGTGCGGTTTTAACCCGCCCCCGGCCCGGTCCATTGAGTTTCGTCCGCTTGCAAACCCCTGGGCCAATGTGATCTCATACAGCCAATCCTTAAGTTAGGGGCTTCCATGTTGCTGAAGAAAATATTTTTCGCGAGCGCACTGCTGCTCGCTGCTACTACCGCATGGGCACAAGATTCCCGCGGTAAGATCCAGGGCCGTGTCCTCGATGCCACCGATGCCGTCATCGTTGGTGCCACCGTCACGCTTCTCAATAACAACACTGCCATTTCCACGAACGCGACCACGAACGCAACGGGCCAGTACGTGTTCGATTTCGTCAATCCGGGAACCTACACTCTCACCGTCGAGATGGCCGGGTTCTCGAAGTTCGTTGCCAAAGAGATCCTCATGCAGGCGCGCGGCGATTTAAGCATTGACGCCCGCATGCAGACCGGCTCTACGCGCGAATCCGTCACCGTTGAGGCTTCCGCCGTTGCCGTTCAATTTAACAACTCCACCATGGGCTTGACCATCGACACCAAGATGACCAACAACCTGCCCATCATCCATCGCAACCCTTTCCTGTTGGCGTCGCTGAACCCGGCCGTCGTTGTTCGCTCTTCTAACGAACAGAGCCCGTTCCACCACTGGGCCGCCTCCCAGCTTGACGTCGGTGGCAATACCTCCACCAAGAACGACATCATTCTCGACGGCGCTCCGTCCATGACAGGCCAGAAATCTTCCTACACCCCGCCCATGGATGCCGTCTCGGAAGTCAACCTGCAGCAGAATGCGATCGACGCTGAATTCGGCCACTCCGCCGGCGGCGTCCTTAGCGTCTCAATGAAATCCGGCACGAACGACCTCAAGGGCACCGTCTACTACCTAGGCCGCAATCCTGTGTTCAATGCCCTGGCCGACCGCGTCACGCGCCGCGAGAATCTCACCCGCCAGCACACCTGGGGTACTACCGTCGGGCTGCCCATCATCAAGAACAAGCTCTTCACCTTTGGCACCTATGAAGGCTGGCGGACCATTGAACCGCAGTCGTTTCTCTTCACCCTTCCGACCGATATCGAACGAACCGGGGACTTCTCCCGGTCGCTCAACACGAATGGCGCTCTCCGCACCATTTATGATCCCTGGACCACGCAGGTGAACGGCAATACCGTAACCCGCACCCCCTTCGCGAACAACACGATTCCCGCTTCTCGAATGGACCCGACCGGGAAGGTGGTTATCGGCGATTTATGGAAGCCGAACGGTCCCGGTACCGGCGTCACGGGGCTCAATAACTTTAGCATCGGCACAGCCAACCGTTTCAAATACTGGAACATCTCCGATCGCGTCGACTACAACGTCAACGACAAACTGAAGGTCTTCGGCCGCTTCAACATGTTTAAGACTTTCACCAAGCGCGACGATTACACCGGCGGCTCGCCCGCCTTCCAGGTCGATGGTTCCAAGCGCCACGCTAAATCCTTCTCTGGCGACGCTGTCTATGCCCTCGGCCCGGCTACCATCCTCAATATTCGCGGCGCCTACAACACAATCGTCGACTCCTTCGGTGTGCCTGACGCGGTCCTCAAGGACCTCGAACACCTCTGGCCGGGCAATGCATGGTACAAACCCTACCTCGCCGACCTCCCGGACCTCTACTATCCCGGAATTAACGTCACGCAAGGTTCGACCACCAATCTGGGCAAGGGCAACTACTGGTTCCAGGAGCCCAAGTCCTTCAACATCGAATCGAAAATGTCGAAGAACTCCGGCAAACATTACTACAAGTTTGGCGGCGAGTACCGCCGGGAGTTGGTACGGGCTTTCCGGCCCAATTTTGCGACTTTCAACATTAACGGCGCGTTCACTAACGCTACCTTTAACGCTCCGAACCTGGCAACCTCCGGTGACGGATGGGCGAGCCTGATGCTGGGCGCCTTTGACAGTGGCTCCAACGTCCAGTCGATTCCCGAACAGCGGCCGCGCTCCAACATGATCGGGCTCTTCTTCCACGACGATTACAAGATCACCTCGAAGCTGACCCTGAACCTGGGACTGCGATATGAGTACTTCGGCCCCATGACCGATACCGACGATCGCATCTCGCGATTCCTCGACCTCACTAAGCCCATCCCCGAATTCCAAGGGGCCGGCCAACCGGTGCTGCCTCCCCAGGCACTCGCGCTCCGCACCGCGCCGCCCATCTATAACGGCTCCTGGGTCTTCTCCGATAGCGATAACCGCGGTGCCTGGAACGCTCCAAAAGGGCTCTTCATGCCCCGTGTTGGTATGGCCTACCGCGTCAGCGACAAGATGGCATTCCGGGCCGGATTCGCCCGCTACATCGTCCCGTCCACACTTTCCGATGGCCTCAATATCCTCGGTTCGGTGCCGTATCCCGGCTTCGATGCTAGAACAGACGGGCTGGCGCTGATTCAGGGTATTCCCCAGAATCGCCTGAATAACCCGTTCCCGAACGGATTGGTCCAGATCGTCGGCAAAACACTGGGTACCTATACAGGCCTCGGCGGAACGCCTACCTGGTATCAGCAGAACTTCAAACCCGGCGTGAACGACCGAGTCAACATCAGCATTCAGCGAACCCTCCCGGGTCAGTTGCTGGCCGATGTGACGTGGTTCATGAATTTCGGACGCGATCTGCCGTTTAACTACGATATTAATCAGATCGACCCGCGGATCGGCTTCGCCAACGGCAACGCCATCAACGCCAGCGTGCCGAATCCGTTCTACAACGTTCTTCCTCCCAACAAGATGCCCGGCACTCTCCGTACCCAGCAGAATGTGGCGGTCAATCAGCTCCTCCGGCCCTATCCGCAGTATCAGAGCATGGTGGAGACCATTCGTTCCGGTAGAGAAAACAACTACCGCGCTCTTCAGGTCCAGGTTCAGCGCCCGTTTGTCAACGGCTTCAACTTTGTCATTGGCTACAACTGGAACCGGGAAAGAAACCTCGAGTATTACGACAACGTCGATTCCTTTACTCAGACGTTTACCTGGCAGCCGGCCAACAATGCCCGGCACCGCCTCACCGGCGCCGCCATTTACGACCTTCCCTTCGGCAAGGGCCGTAAGTACATGACGGCGGCTCCCAAAGGGGTAGACCTCCTTCTCGGCGGCTGGGCCGTCAGCACCCTTATGACCTACAACACCGGCCTCTTGCTCCGTTTCGGCGGCGCCCTCGTTAGCGGCGATCCCAGCGTCGACGAACCGACCAAGGGCCGCTGGTTCAACGTCGACGCATTCAAGCCGCTGCCGGCTTTCACCCGCCGGGCCAACCCCTGGCAGTATGACGACGTACGCGGAACGAATACACTCAACTTCGATGTGACTCTCAACAAGATGTTCCCCATCACGGAACGCCTCAAGTTCGAGATCCGCATGGAAGCGTACAATGTGGCGAACTCCTTCTTCGGAGCCGACCCCGCCACCGACCCCAACAATGCAGCAACTTTCGGAAAAGTCCTCGCCCAGCGCACCGGCTTCTACGGACGCCAGATGCAGTTCACGGGCCGGTTCTATTTCTAAAAGTCTCCTGATAACCCTGCTGGCCATAAGCCCGGCAGCCATTCGCGCCAACGATTACGTTGGCGCTGCGGCCTGCCGGGCTTGCCATTTGGTCCAGTACACCGCCCAGTCCAAAACCGGGCACGCCACCGCCCTCGCTCGCAACGGGGAGGCATGGAACTTCGGCTCCGGACTGCAAGCGGTCACCCCCGTCTCCCGGGTCAGCGACGAGCTCTACACCGAGCACGGCCTGACAAAGTACACCAGGACCAAACGGGAGGCCATCACGCCCGGCCACCAGGACACAAAAGGCGTCCCCTACCGGGTCTACGACCCCGGTGCTCAAATTTTGAAATGCTTTCAATGCCACTCCACCGGGCCCTTGACCATCCAAGCCGGCAAAGGCATCCAGCCGCGAGAACTGGGTGTCCGCTGCGAGACCTGCCATGGTCCGGGCGGCGACCACGCCAAGGCCCCTGCCAAAGGCAATATTTTTCAACCCCGTATGCTCAACGGCGCGGGCATCAACGAGCTATGCGGTAACTGCCACCGCCAGCCGCCCAAACCCGACGAAGACACCAACTTCGCCGACCCCTGGAACGCGCGCCACCAGCCTGTCTCCTTCGCCCAGAGCGCCTGCTTCCGGGCCAGCAAAGGCCAGATGACCTGCCTGACCTGCCACGACGCTCACGGCGCTCGCGCCGTCCGCCAGGACGCCTGCCAGGGCTGCCATCCGGCGCCCCGCCATTCGCGGCCGCTGGCCAAAACTCAGACCTGTACCGGCTGCCACATGCCGCCGGTTAAACCCTCCCCGGACCTGGTGTTCGCCAACCACTGGATCGGCGTTTACGCTCCAGGGACCCCAACCCCCCGCCGCTAGGCGGGTTGCGATATTCTTTACCCTTCGGAGCTTTTATGAGAACGCTTATAGTCTGGACCATCGCGGGCGCTGCCCTACTGATGGCCCAGCACGTACAGGATGAGGACAAGAAAAAAAGGAACCCAGCGATCGGCAACCTCGCGGCCATCGCCGCCGGCGAGAAAGCCTTCAATGCCGGCTGCGCCGGGTGCCATGGAACCGGCGGTACGGGCGGCCGCGGGCCCAATCTGGCCAATGGCCGCGTCATGTGGCATACGCTCTCCGACGAAGCTACCTTCAACCGGATCAAGGAGGGCGTGCCCTCCGGCGGTATGCCGCCCACGCCCGGCTCCGACGAGAAGATCTGGCAACTGGCTGCTTACGTCGTGGCACTCCGCGCTCCCGCCTCCGAGTCGCCTCAAAGCGGCGACCCTGTCTTAGGCAAAACGCTCTTCTGGGGCAAGGCCGGATGCAATGAATGCCATTCCATCCTCGGCAAGGGAGGCAAGATCGGCCCGGACCTGAGCGACGCCGGCGGCTCCCGCTCCGCCACCGTCATCCGCCTGGCCATCGAGGATCCCGGCTCCAACGGCTCCAAGGGCTTCGAAAAGGCCCACATCGTTCTCAAGGACGGCCGCACGCTCGATGGCGTCCTCAAAAACCGGAATAACTTCTCCCTGCAACTGCAGGACGCTAAAGGGGATCTTCATTTGCTCCTGATGACCTCCGTGAAGGAGATGACCGTGGCGCGCAACTCCGTAATGCCGGCCAACTACAAGTCCCGGCTCACCGCCGCCGAAATCGATGCGCTGGTGGCCTATCTGGCCCAACAAACGGGAAGGAAATCATGATCAAGATCGTTACGATAACCCTCCTGCTGGCGGCCGCCGCGCTCGCCCAGGTGCGGCCCGAAGACATCCTCAAAAGTCCCAATGCCGATTGGCTGACTTACGCCGGCGACTACCGCGGAACCCGCCATTCGCCGCTGAATCAGATCACGGCGGCGAACGCGCCCTCGCTGGTTCCCAAGTGGGTCTACCACGTCCCCAAAGCCACCAAGCTCGAAGCCACTCCGCTGGTCCACAAGGGCGTCATGTTCGTCACGGCGCCCAACGAGGTCCGGGCGCTCGATGCCCGCACCGGGCGGCTCATCTGGGAATGGCACGACGGTCGGGCCAAACGATCCGACGTCAACCGTGGCGCCGGGTTGCTCGGGGAAAACGTCTACGTCGCCACATCGGACTGCTTCTTAACTGCCTTGAACCAGAAGACTGGCGCTCTCCTCTGGCAGAGGCAGTACGCCGACTCCAACAAGGGCGTCTTCTGCTCCTCTGCGCCGTTCGCCGTCAAGGACCGCGTGCTGGTCGGCACAGCCGGCGGCGACACCGGCATGCGCGGCTTCGTCGCCGCGATGAACGCCAATACCGGCAACGAGATGTGGCGCTTCTACACCGTCCCGGCAAAAGGCGAGAAGGGTTCGGAGACTTGGGGAGAATACGTCGAGTGGGGCGGTGCGGCGACATGGCTGTCCGGCACCTACGACCCGGATCTGAACACGCTCTACTGGACCACCGGCAACCCTTGGCCGGACTTCTACGACGGCGACCGCAAAGGGGACAACTTGTACTCCTGCTCGGTGATCGCGCTCGATGTCGATACTGGGAAACTGAAATGGTACTTCCAATTCACCCCTGGTGACACCCATGACTGGGACGGCCAATCCTGGCCGGTCCTCCTGGACCGCGAGGTCAACGGCAAGGCGCGCAAGATCCTGGTCCATCCCAACCGCAACGGCTTTTACTACGTAATCGACCGCGTGACAGGTGAGTTCTTGCACGCGACCAAGCTCAACGACTTGGTCGATTGGGCCACCGGCATCGACGCGAGGGGCCGCCCCATCAAGGTCCGCGGCAAGGATCCATCGCCGGCCGGCACGAAGGCATGTCCGGGAGTGCGCGGCGGCGCCAACTGGATGGCGCCGACTTTCAGCCCGCAAACCGGCCTGTTCTACGTCATCACCTTTGAGCAGTGCGACATTTACACAAGCTCGGCCAAGAAGCCGGAGCCGATGGCCGGATTCTCCGGCGGCGGCGCGGGCGTAAAACCGCGCGACGCCGGCACGTTCTATCTTCGGGCGCTCGACCCGGCCACCGGCAAGCGGATCTGGCAGTACCCGATGCCGGGGCCCGGCATCGCCTGGTCGGGGACGGTCTCGACGGCGGGAGGAGTCGTCTTTGTCGGTGATGACGACGGCCACCTTATCGCACTGGAAGCCAAAACCGGCAAGCACCTCTGGCACTTCCAGATGGGCGAGCACCTCTTCGCCTCCCCGATGACTTATGCCGTGGACGGTAAGCAGTTCGTCGCCATCGCCTCGGCGACGGCGGTCTTCTCCTTCGGGCTCTTCGAGCCCGCGCAAAGCGTACCCCTAGTGAACACGAACGAGTAGGACACCAACGGCCCGGCGCTGTGCGTCGTACCCGACCATGGTTACGGCGTTCGACTTCGGATTGACGTTTTGGAGTACCACCTGCTGTTGGGGCGGTTGGCCGGGCTGTCCAGGCGCGTTTGGCGCTTGGCCGACAAAGGCGACGCCTTCCGGGTTCGGCACGATCTGCAGGTCGCCGGAGACTAGGTCGTAAATCAGGACCTGGGTTCCAGCGGGTTCTGTCTTCATGCCGCGAGCGACCAGCTTGCGGGTGGCCGGGAGGATGGTCAGAGGCTGTACGGAGACGAAGCCGGCCGGTGTCGGCAGTAGCCGCGTAGAGGCATTCTCAAAGTCGAAGATGACGATGCCGGCATCGCCGACCGCCCGGCTGGTGGCCTGGGCGTACAGGATGCCCATCTGGGGGAATGGATTGACATTGGCGAAGCTGGAGACCTCCGGAGGAAGGTCCAGGCGGAAGGCCGAACTGGTGACCCCGTCAAAAACATATATCGTATCCGAACGGCCTTGCTGAGCCGGGTCGGTGTTGGTGCCATAGACGTAGTCGTTGACGTCGTTGGCGGCGTTGCCGCTGATATTGAACTGCCCCTGGCCGGGGAGGCTCGTTTCCGTGATCTGACGGGTACCGAAGTCGAGGGTCAGGAAGCCGGCGGCGCCGCAAGCGGTGCGAATAAGGTTCTCGGGCGTCGGTGAGGTCGGTACGGCCACTCGGCGAGCCAGTTCGAGGCTGAATGTCCGAAGCTGCTGTGTACAACTGGCGGCGAACTTGCCTTCAGAGAAAGGAATGACCTGCGGGTCCTGGCCGGCGGCCGGGGCAAAGCGAACGAACCCGTCGCGGGACTTGTCGTTGGCCCGCGCAAGCACGTAGATCTGGCGGGTGGTGTTGTCGAACTGAACGGAGGCGCGGAGCCGGTTGACGATGGGCTGGCCGCCGCCTGGTATACCCCCTCCGGGTATACCACCGCCAGGCAGGCCACCGCCAGGCAGGCCACCGCCTGGCATGCCCCCGCCGGGGCCTTGCATCGGGGCCTGTTGGGTTGGGGCCAGCAGCGGTAGCCAGCCATCGGGGAAGGCAACGGCAAGCTGGATTTGGCCCTGCGGGTTGACAATACCGAATTTGGCCTTTGTCGGGGTTTCGAGGGAGTCTACGGCGACCACCGCCTGCTGGTTTTGGCCGATGCCGACCGGCGCGGATACAAGCTCGTTGACTCCATCCCCAAGATCTACTTGGAGTGCCATCGGGTTGATGACTATCCCACCACCTCCACCGCCTCCGCCGCCTCCCCCACCGGGGACGGCGTTGCCCTCGGTAACCTCGCCGGTCTCCGGATCGATCAGAGCGATACGGGGCGGCGGGCCGGGGAGAATTGCGTTAAAGTTGCCGGCTCCGCCGGCGCCGAGCGTCGTGGCCTTGCCGGGTAGTTCGACGGTACGGAGCTCGGCGGCGGGCGCGAGGAGGGTCACCTGGTTGCTGATGCCGGAGGCGATGTCGCCGTCGGCCGGGCCCTTCAGCGCCGCGAGGGCGTTGCCGTCGTTGCTGGCGGCGAAGGGCGTCTGGATCTGCGCCGCGGCGGCGATGTGGCAGCCGGGAACGGACTCGGCCTTTTTGGATTCGAAGTCTATCAGGAAGGAGGGGTAGCAGCCGTCCTCGGCGCGGACACCGGCCAGGACCAGATAGCCGGGACGGAGGTCGCTGATGGTCATGGCGCGGAGATTGTTGGCCTCGGCCGGAAGGCGGAGGAACTCGACCTTCGGGCCGGTCAGGGTTCCGAGCGTGACCCGGTTGCCGGCGTTGTTGGCTGCGAAGAGGTTGACCACATCGCCGTTCTGGGCGGTTGGTGGAAGCTCGATGGCGACTTCGTACTCGCCCTGGGTGGTGGCGGATGGCTGGGCGGCGACGCTCGCGGCCATCCCGCCGACATTGGCGCGAATGGGAGCCCGCGGGCCACCGGTTTCGGGGTTGGTCACGCCGAGACCGGTGACTCGGAGGGTCAGCGTGTTGGCGTTGACGGATCCGGCGGGGCCGAAGCCGCCGAGCGCGGTGTCGATGGCCGGGCTGGGAGGGGTCACCATAAAGCGGGCCGGGGCGCTCTGCTGTTCGCCTCGCCGGACGACGAGCTGCGTGACTCCTTGGGGCGTATCGACGGGGATCTGAGCAACGATGCGAGAGGGGGATATGGAATACAAGCCGATGGCGCGCTGGCCGATGCGGACTTCGATGGGAGGGTCGAGGGCTGTCGTAGGCAGGGGCGCGCCGGGTTCGGCCTGCCAGCCTGCCGCGGGTCCGAGATTGATGCCGGCGATCCAGACGATGCCGCCGGGCGCTACGGGCGACGGTGCGGGCTGCTGGGTGAAGGCGTTAACGACGCCGCGCGGATTAACCACGGGAGCGGTGGGGGCTTGGGCTATAAGCAGTGCGGACGCGGACAGACACACGACGGCCAAGGGACGCATTACGGTGTAAACCCTGGTTGATCCAAAGGGTTTCGCTATACTTGGGTTTTGCCGCCGCATTTCCGCAATGAGCTCCAATTCCGCCAGCCTGCCCGTCGCCGTTCCGCTAAATAGCCCGGAAAACGAGGCGAGGCGGACCGGCTACCGGACCCTGGCGTTGCTGTCCTTCGCCCACTTCTTTGTCGACCTTTACTCCAGCGGCCTAAGTTCCTTCCAGCCGATGTTAGTAGACCGGTTTGGCTTGAGTTTAGCGCAGGCGGGCATGCTGGCGGGGCTGCTGATCTTCTCCAGCTCGCTGTTGCAGCCGGTTTATGGGATTCTGTCCGATAAGTCGGGGTCGCGGCTATTTACGGTGCTGGCGCCGGCGATGGCTGGGGTATTTATCTCGGCGATGGGGCTGGCAACCGGTTACCCGATGCTGCTGGCGATGGTGTTTCTTGGAGGCATGGGCATCGCTTCGTTCCATCCGCAAGCTTCGGCTAACGCTACGGCGCGGATCCTGGAAGCCAGGTCGAAGTGGATGGCGGTCTTCATCAGTTCGGGCACGTTTGGCATGGCGTTCGGGCCGGCATTCTTCACCTTTCTTGCAGGTCGCTATGGCCTAGAGGCGACGTGGATCGGCGCCGTGCCGGGGGTGCTGGTGACGCTGCTGCTGGCGTCGCAGTTCCAGTTGGCTCCGGTGACTCGGGAGATGTCCAACCGGTTCGATTTCGGGGCGCTGCGAGCCAAGTGGAAGCCGCTGGCCATCCTGTTCGCGCTGGTCTACGTCCGCAGTATCGTCCAGATGGTCTTTTCACAGTTCCTGCCGTTGTATCTGAACCGGGAGCGCGGGTTCTCGGTGCAGACAGCGGCGCTGGGATTGACGCTTTATCTGGCGTTTGGGGGCTTGGGCGGGTTTGTAGGGGGCAATCTGGCGGACCGGTTTGGCGGTAAGAAAGTAATCCTGATTTCGATGGCCGGTTGCCTGCCATTTCTGGCGCTGTTCTTCTTGACGACTGGCGTCTGGGCGCTGCTGTCGCTGGCGCTGGCGGGCCTGCTGCTGCTGTTTACGATTCCAGTGAACCTGGTGATGGGTCAGCAGTTAGTGCCGACGCAGGCGGGGACGGTTTCGGCGCTGATGATGGGCTTTGCCTGGGGGAGCGCGGGGTTGATTTTCATCCCGCTGGTAGGCCTAGCGGCCGACCGGTTCGGGTTGGGGACGATGATGGCGTTCGTGTCAGCGTTCCCGGTGATCGGCTTTTTTGTGGCGCGGATGATCGACGAAGATGCGTAAAGCGGTCTGTTTGTTGAGCGGCGGATTGGACTCGGCGACGTGTCTGGGAGTGGCACGGCGGGACGGGTTTGCGAGCTACGCGCTGAGCTTCGACTACGGGCAACGGCATATCCATGAGCTGACGGCGGCGGCGAAGGTGGCCGAGTCGTTGGGAGCGGTGGATCACCGTGTGGCGCGGATCGATTTGCGGATGTTCGGGGGATCGGCCTTGACTTCGGGCATCGAGGTTCCGAAGCACCGGTCGGCCGAGGAGATGGAGACGGGGATTCCGGTTACTTATGTACCGGCGCGGAATACGATCTTCCTGTCGTTCGCGATGGCCTGGGCGGAGGTGCTGGGAGCGTCGGACATCTTCCTGGGCGTCAATGCGGTGGACTATTCGGGTTATCCGGACTGCCGGCCGGAGTTCGTGGCGGCATTCGAGAAGATGGCCAATCTGGCGACGCGTGCCGGGGTTAAAGGGACGACGTTGCTGCGGATTCATACGCCTCTGCTGGAGCTGTCGAAGGCCGGGATCATCCGGCTAGGCGTGGAGTGCGGGGTGGACTATTCGCTAACGCATAGCTGCTATGATCCGGGCGCGAATGGCCGGCCGTGCGGGGCTTGCGATTCGTGTTTGCTGCGGGCCAAGGGTTTCGCCGAGGCGGGTATGCGGGACGGGCTGCTGGACCGGTACGGGCTGTGAAGATCGCCGAAGTATTTTATTCGGTGCAGGGAGAAGGGAAGCTGGTGGGAGTGCCGTCGGTGTTTGTACGGACTTCCGGATGTAACTTGCGGTGTAAGTGGTGTGATACGCCTTATACGTCGTGGGCGCCGGAGGGTGTGGCGCGGACGGTGGAGTCGCTGGTGGAGGAAGTGGAGGGTTTTGGGGCTCGGCATGTTGTGGTGACGGGCGGCGAGCCGATGATCGCTCCGGAGGTGGTGGCGTTGACTTCGGCGCTGCGGGAACGGGGCTTTCACATTACAGTGGAGACGGCGGGGACGGTTTATGCACCGGTGGCTTGCGATCTGATGAGTATTTCGCCGAAGTTGGCCAATTCAACGCCGGACGATGCGAGGTGGGGGCCGGTGCACGAGCGGACACGGCTGGCGATGGATGTGCTGGCGCGGTTGACGGCGGAGTATGCGTATCAGATGAAGTTCGTGGTGGCGTCGCCGGCGGATTTAGAAGAGATTGGGGAGTTAGTCAGTAAGTTGGGCGTGCCTGGCGAAAACGTATTGCTGATGCCGGAGGGCCGGTCGCCGGAAGTGTTGCGGGAGCGGGCGCTGTGGCTGGTGCCGTTGTGTTTGAAGAATGGGTTCCGCTATAGTCCACGAGTGCATGTGGATATTTGGGGGGACCGGCGGGGAGTTTAGGCGTCTCCCGGGGTCTTCCTGACCAAAACGAGACGCAAATCAGAACAGAACGACGCATTTAGCAGGTACAATAGCCCGAATCATGGCAGTGCATGCATGGCTGAGGCCACCGCGAGTGCTCTTCGTGGGCTTATACGCATTGTTTGCGGTGTCTGCATTCGCGGTCATATGGCTTGGCTGGACTCTCATGGACCGGGATCGTTCCCAGCACGATCATTTGCGGCAACAGGAACTTGATCGGCAGGCCGAGCAACACGTGTTGACACTTCGAACATACGTCGCTGAAACGTCCGAGCGCGTCGCCAGATGGGCGCAGGCGGCGAATCCTTCGCCAATAGCAACCGAGAGTGTAATGCTACTGGCAGGCGCCCGTGAGATTCGAGTCCATCCGGCAGACCGCCTTCTGTACTTGCCGGCTCAGACTAACTGGAGCGAGCCTTCACCAGAGATATTCCGGAATCTCGAACTGTTGGAGTTTCGCCGGGAAACGGTTCCTAGGGCCGAGGAAGCCTATCGAATTCTCGCCCGATCCGCGCAGGCGCCGGTTCGGGCGGGCGCCTTGTTGCGACTCGGGCGGCTTCTGGCATCATCGGCACGGACCGCCGAGGCTTTGACAACCTACGGACAACTCGCGGCTATGATGGAGATCGAAGTCGCTGGCGGACCGGCAGCACTGATCGCCCGCCACGCGCGACTTAGACTGCTTGATGCGCCCCGGCGGCGACTAGAAGCTAATGTTCTCCGCGCGGATCTGGCTGGTGCACGGTGGCGGCTTTCGCGGGGGCAGTTCGAATACTTCTGGAGCGAAGTGAATTCGGCAGGGGATCCGAACGTGCCGGCGCCCGACATTCGAGTGGCCGTTGGTCTCTCCGAAGCGGCTTATGAGGGCTACAGAATCGCGATCGGGGATGGGGCCAGTCAGGGGCAACGCTCGGTCTGGGTAGCTGATAGGCCCTGGTTTCTCCTTTGGCGAACCGGGGTCGGCGGCCGCGGCGTGTATATCAGCCCGGCATCCTCGACGCTGCAAGGCACTCCTGGATTTCTCGTGTCCCAGCGGGATGCGGATGGGAGGCTGGTCGCCGGTGATGTCATCGATTCTCGCGGAGCGACTGTCCGGGCCACCGTGGGAACAGGACTCCCCTGGACAATTACCGTTGCCTACGACCCGAGGAAAGGACCCACGGAAACAAGGTCGTTTCCTGTTTGGATTCTGCTCACAGTTATGCTTGCCTTTTTCGCCGCTGGTACTTATTTCATTTCTCGCGCCATTCGAAGGGAGATGGATATTGCGCGGCTGCAGTCAGAGTTTGTGGCCGCTGTTTCTCACGAATTCCGATCTCCTTTGACTACCATTCGATCCCTGTCCGAGATGCTTAACGCCGGGCGGACGATTGATCAAAATCTGCCGCGGTATTACGAGACTCTGTTCACGGAAAGCCGGCGCCTGGAACGGCTGGTGGAATCCCTACTGGACTTTGGCCGTTCGGAATCGGGCAAACGGTCACTCCGCATTGAAGAGTTAAATGCGCTAGAACTGGTGCGCAATGTGGTTTCCGGATTCGCTCCATCGGGCCGTGCGATCGAAATTCATGGAAATTCTCCCGTCAATATACGGGGGGATCGTGAGGCGGTTGGCGTGGCGGTGCGGAATCTTGTCGAGAATGCAATCCGGTATTCCCCGGCCCAGGAGCCAGTGGAGATCACCGTGGGCTACGGGGAAGGGCAAGTTCGGATAGCGGTAAAGGACTATGGGCCGGGCGTTAAGCGGGACGAGCAAGATGCCATTTTCCAGAAGTTTGTCCGTGGGTCGGCGGCTGCCTCGGGCAACGTGCGCGGCACCGGAATTGGACTGGCCATGGTGCGCCAAATCGCCGAAGCGCATGATGGAAGGATTTGTCTGGAATCGTCGCTTGGAAAAGGCAGCGTTTTCACGCTGACGCTACCGGCGGAGCGGAAGTCATGACGAGGATCTTATTGGTGGAGGACGAACCTGGCATCGCCCTTGCGTTGGGAGACGATCTGAGAATCGAAGGGTACCAAGTAGACGTCGTTGAAGACGGATTGAAGGCTGAGACAGCGGCGCGGAGCGGACCCGTTGATCTGATCATCCTTGACCTGATGTTGCCCGGGAAAGATGGGCTGTCGATTTGCCGTGAACTGCGGCGAAGCGGTCTCAAAACGCCGATTCTTATGCTTACCGCAAAGGCGCAGGAAATAGAGAAGGTGATTGGACTGGAGATGGGCGCCGATGACTACGTCACCAAGCCATACAGCTCTATGGAGCTTCGCGCCAGGGTAAAAGCTCTGCTACGGCGGGCGAAACAGGACGATGGCGCCAAATCGGTGTATTGTTTTGGCGATATCGAGGTGGACTTCTTGAGCGCGGTCGTGAAGCGAGGTGATTCGGTATTGGATCTAACCGCGATCGAGTTCAAAATGCTTCGAGCTTTTATTCAGGCTCGCGGCCGTATTCTGTCTCGTCAGCAGCTACTTGACCAGGCATGGGGAGGCGAGATCGCTGTGACCGAGCGCGTGGTGGACAATCACGTCGCGAACCTGCGGCGAAAGATCGAGCCGGAGCAGGCTTCCCCGAAGTTCGTCATCAGCGTGCGAGGGCTTGGGTATCGCTTCGATGGCTGAAATCAGACACAATCTCCACATTCACGAGACCCGCTTTCCACATCCTGATGCGAATTTCTTAGCCAGGAGAGTTTTCATGAACAAGTTAATTCTGAATCTGGCCCTAAGTTGCCTTCTTGCGAATTCCGCATCCGCACAGCGTACCCGCGACGCGGAGCGGGAATTGGAAGCCGCAGTTAACAAAGAAGTGGTTCAGGGTGACCTGAACACCGCTATTGGGTTGTATCGCAACATTCTTGCCCGGTACGGCTCAGATCGCGAGATTGCCGCGAAGGCGCTGTTTCAGCTTGGACAGTGCCGTGAAAAACTGGGACTGACCGAGGCGCGAAAAGATTACGAACGAATCGTTAACGAGTACTCCGACCAGAAGAATCTCAGTTCGCAAGCCCGGTCGCGGTTATCTTCGCTGAGCAGCGGTGTTCGACAACTTTCTCGACGTGGTTGCGGATTCAATAACAATTTCAAAGTGGAAGTAATCCGCGCATGTTTTCACGATGGTTCGCTGTATCTGCGCAATCCCGCTTCGGGAGCTGAGACGTTACTTGTACAAAATCCGAACGGGCGCGCCCTGTCCAATGATGGCAAGTGGGTTGCATACCGCTCCCAAGGACAGGTGTGGCTTGTAGCGACTGATGGAAGCTCACGGCGTCAAATTGAAGGCCCATCGAGCAAGCGACGGCCATCCCTACTCGAGTTCTCCTACGACAGCGCCGCTTTATTTGTCTTCTACGAGGAAAACGGTGGAGAAATGTGGTTCTACCCGATTCAAGCGGGAGGAGGCCGAAAACTTCATGACTCGAGCGAGATTCGCGACATTAACTACCCGGTCTTTTCTCCGGATGGCCAACTTGCGGTGTATCCCGCCGAAATCGGGCCGGCTAAGACGAAGAAGATTTTTGTGCTCCCCCTGGCAGGAGGAGAACCATGGGAGTTGAAGTTACAGCCGGATGAAACCCCCGTCGGATTTACTTCCGACGGCAAATTGGTTTTGCATAGCCGGGAGCGCAGCGGAAGCCCAACCCTGTGGACACTCGCTCTGGGGCCACAACAGGCCGAAGGGAACCCGGAACTAATGGTGCGTGTACTCTCGACATACCCGGGGGAGTATTGGAACGGCAAATATTACTACCACCTTAAGTCTCCGGACGCAGGGTGGGAGCCCTGGGTCGTAGAAGGCTTGAAGTAATAAGCCACTTGGCGCGATGAAGGGCAGGCGAGCGCTGCATAGTGCGGCGCTTGCCCCCATTTACGAGGGGAAAGTCTCGCGGATGGGGGGCAGGTTGTCGACGAAGCCGGCTTTGTGGCGGCGGAGTTCGGCGATGGCGGCGGCGCGGAGGCGCTTTAGGGTTTCCTGGTGCTCCTTCTTTACCGCCAGGTTGTCGAGTTCGTCGCGGTCCTTTTCCATGTCGTAGAGTTCTTCCAGATCGGTCACCAAGGGACGCACGTATTTGTATTTTCTTTCGCGGATCATCACGTACCAGGGGACGTCGGCGTGGAAGACGTCAGCACCGGTCGGGATCTTGTTGGTGTCCGAACCGAACGTTTGTCCGGTGAAAGGCATCATGGCGGGGTGGGGCCAGGGGGCGTCGGGGTTCTTTAGCAATGGGCTCAAGTCGCGGCCGTGCATGGCCCACGGGAGCTTGATGCCGGCGAACTGGAACATCGTTGGGACGAGGTCGACTCCGGCGACCGGCGCCGTGCAGACCTTTGCTTTCGGGATGCGGCCGGGCATGGAGAAGATCAGCGGGGAACGGATGTTGGCGTCGTAGGCCGCTACCTTGATGCCCCGGAAGCCGTGCTGGCCGAAGGCGAGACCTTGATCGGATGTAAATATGACGAGGGTGTTTTCGAGCTGCCTGGTTTCGCGGAGGGTCGCCATCAGCTTGCCGACGGATTCGTCGAGGGCGTTGACGCCCTGGTGATACTGGCGGACCCAGGAGATGAGCGAGCGGCCCCCGACGACGGGGCTTCCGTTCCGGTCTCGCTGCTACATGTTGATTTTTGGGCCCAATCGGGCTTGCCGGGGCGCGGGGAGAAGATGTCCTTCGGGGTGTCGACGCCGGCGTACTCGTTCAAGTGGCGCAGGGTTTGGATGTGTTGCGGCCGTTGCCGCGGATGAGATCGGTGGCCCAGTCGGTGTACTGGTCGGTGGAGTAGCGCTTGAGGATTTCGGTCTTGCCGCCGTGGTAGGTGATGGGCTGGTCGTAATAGTAGTGGGTGGCGGTGTCGGTGTACTTGGAGCGGTTCCAGACGAGTTGGAAGTCCCAATCGCGGCCGAAGCCCTTCCATTTTCATGGATTCGACGCCGAACTGGTAGTGGCCGGTGAGCAGGGCGGCGCGAGATGGCATGCACCAGGTGCCGATGTAGGCTGTGGTGAAGCGGATGCCTTCTTTGGCGAGAGCGTCGATGTTGGGAGTGCGGACCCACGGGTAAGCTTCGGGGTAGGCGCTGACGGTGCGGTAGGAGTGATCGTCGGTGTAGATGAAAAGGATGTTTGGGCGTTTGGGCTGGGCTGGAACGGCGGCGGCGCCGGCGAGGAGCCCGAAAAGCTGGCGGCGGGTGGTTCTTGGCGTCGTCATTTAAAATGGAAGATGCAACTATGTCAAAACGTGAATTTCAAACAGAAGTCAATCAGCTCCTGCATTTGATCGTGCACTCGCTGTACTCGCACCCGGAGATCTTCCTGCGCGAGCTGATATCGAACGCCTCGGACGCGCTCGACAAGCTGAAGTATCTCACGCTCACCGAGGAGCCGTATAAGTCGCTGCCCTTCGATCCAAAGATCGAAGTGACGTTGGACGAGGACAAGAAGATTCTAACGATTTCCGATAACGGGATTGGCATGAATGAGGAAGATCTGATCTCCCATTTGGGCACGATTGCGCGGTCCGGGACCAAGAACTTTTTGGCCAATTTGAGCGGCGACGCGAAGAAAGACTCGAACCTAATTGGGCAGTTTGGCGTAGGGTTCTACAGCGCGTTTATCGTTTCCGACCGGGTGGATGTGGTCTCGCGGAAGGCCGGCGAGGACGAGGCTTACCGCTGGACCAGCGACGGAAAGACGGGCTTTGAAATTGAGCCGTCCGAACGGGCGAGCCAGGGCACGAGCGTCACGGTTCACTTGAACGAAGAAGGGAAGGAGTATGCCTATAGCTGGAAGCTGAAGGACATCGTCAAGAAGTACTCCAACCATATCGCTTTCCCGATTCTGCTGACGTCAAATGAGAGCGAGTGGAACGAGGAAGAAAAGAAGTCCGTCAAGACGCTGAAGACGGAACAGATCAATGCGGCGAGCGCGTTGTGGAAGCGGTCGAAGTCCGAGCTGAAGGATGAGGACTACAAGGAGCTCTACAAGACGATCGCGCGCGGTTACGACGATCCTATGTTCTGGTTCCATACGAAGGCCGAAGGGACGATGGAGTACACGACGCTGTTCTTCGTTCCGTCGAAGGCGCCGCACGATCTTTACCAGGCGGACTATACGCCGGGCGTGAAGCTGTACGTGAAGCGCGTGTTCATCATGGACGACTCCAAGGAACTGCTGCCGACGTATTTGCGTTTTCTGCGCGGGATCATCGACAGCGAAGACCTGCCGCTGAATGTGAGCCGCGAGATTCTGCAGCAGAACCGGACGCTCACATCGATTCGCAACGCGAGCGTGAAGAAGATTCTGAATGAGCTGAAAAGCATCGCCGAGGAAGACAAAGAGAAGTACACGGCCTTTATTGAGCAGTACAACCGGCCGTTGAAAGAGGGCCTCTACAGCGACTTTTCCAATCGCGAGACGCTGCTGGACCTGATCCGTGTGAAGACCACCAAGTCCGATGGCTGGACGAGCCTGGCCGAGGTGAAGGGCCGGATGCAGGAGGGGCAGAAGGCGATTTACTTCATTTCGGGCGGGCCGGGGGCTCAACTGCGTACTTCGCCGCTGCTGGAGATTTACAAGAAGAAGGACATTGAAGTTCTGATTCTGGAGGATGAGATCGACGAGTTTGTCTTTGCCGGGATCGATAAGTACGGCGATGTGGAGTTGAAAGCGGTCAACAAGACCTCGGCCGGGGAAGACTTGAAGACGGACGAGGACAAGGACAAGAGCGAAGACCTGAAGCCGCTGATTGAACGGCTGAAGGCGGCGCTGGGCGGGAAGGTGAAGGACGTGCGCGCGTCGGTTCGTTTGGCCGATAGCCCGAGCTGCATTGTCTCCGATGAGGAGGAGCCGAGCATGAAGATGCGGCAGATGCTGCGGGCGATGGGGCAGAATGCCGGGCTGCCGGATTCCAAGCCGATTCTGGAGGTGAACCCGGACCACGAGATCGTGAAGAAGCTGCAGGCAGCCAGTGATGAGAGCTTCGTGAACGATGCGGCGTTCCTGCTGCTGGATCAGGCGCTGCTGATTGAAGGCGTGGCGCTGGAGGATCCGGCGGCGTTCGTGCAGCGGTTGAATCGGGTGCTGACGAAGGCGGCGTAGGCGCGTATCGTTCTATCAAACCAATCGAAGACGCGGACGGCGCCTGGGTGCCGTCCGCGGCTGGGTCCTTGTTAGTAAACGCGACGCCGAGCGACGCGAGTAAGAAAAGCGGCGGTACATGAACGTGTGTTATAATCTCGACCAACGAGAACCTTATCGAGCGGGAGGCAAGAACATGATTCCTTGTGGGGCCACGGTCAAGTGCGTCTGTCTACTGATGCTCGCAGGGGTAAGGATGAGCGCCGCGGACGCCACTGGCGAGTGGAAAGGTACTCTGGCGATGGTTACTCCGAATGGCACCGCCCTTCCCTCTCCGGCTTATCTCACGCTCAAGCAAGAAGGCGCTAATCTGACGGGAAGCGGTGGGCCCAATGCCAGTACGCAGCAGCCGATCAAAAACGGCAAGACTGAAAATGGCAACGTTATGTTTGAAGCCCCCGCCGTTGGCCGCAATAGCACGATGAAGTTCGTGCTCCGACACGATGGTGACGTCCTCGAAGGTAATGTCACAGCTGAAATGAATGGACAGACCCTAACTATGAAGGCCGTCCTCAAGCGCGAACGGTCTGCGGCTGCATCCCCCTCAATTGCTACGCAGATGAGGGAGGCCGCGCAACCGTCGATTGAAGTTCCACAGCAAAATCAGCAGCTTCGGCGGTCTTCCATTCAGGGTGTCTGGCGTGTGGTTGAAGAAAAAAACACGTGGCGGATCATTAGCGATCCCAACCCTGGCTACATCATCTATACGGATAAGTATTTTGCGGTCGTAAGGGAGGCACAAGACATAAAACGCCCGGAGGTCACTGACTTTGATAAAGCGACTCCCGAACAACTTGTTGCCATGTGGGGTCCATTTGTTGCCCAATTCGGAACGTACGATATTGAACGAGACGTTCTTACAAAGAGAATCCTTGTCTCAAAAAACAAAGCGAAAATGGGGCAAGCAGAGGTCGAGCGTCTTATTTTCAAATTGGACGGCAATACCCTGACGACTGAGCCGTTCCGTGACACGGATGGCATGCCGCAAGCGAAGCCGATTGGACTGAAGCTGGTGCGGGTGGAATAGACCAGAACACCCCCACAATCTTCCCGCCTCGCCCCTCCCGCACGCACTTCTGATAGTGCCGCGCATGAACGGCCATAAACGAAAGATTGCGCAACGGAGTCGAAGGGCTTCCAAGAGTTGGGCTTAGCGAACTCGAATGCTATGCCTTTGACCTAAAGCAGGACCCCGCACTGCCGACAAGACTGCAAACTGCAAGTTCCTGCGATATCGGCTAGAATCGAGGCGATATGGTGCAGATCCAACCGATCCGCGTCGAAATCGATAGTGAAGAGGACGGCCGGATCTTAGCCTCGGTACCGGACCTTCCGGGAGTCACGGCCTACGGCAGCACCGAGGAGGAGGCGGTCCGACAAGTTAAGTCAATCGCGCTTCAGGTATTAGCCGACATAATTGAGAGCGGAGAAGACGTTCCCGGCTCATTGAACGTGCTCTTTGCCGTGTGAGCTTGTGGCATGCACCCGGTTGCCTGAGCCCATCAAGAATACTTCCGCCGGTGGACCGAGAGGCTGCAATAGCGCCGAGACGACAATATTCGTTTCGAGGACGACCCGGATCATGCGTCGGGTCGTCGGGGCGTCGACTGGCGAGATTGGCGCGCAGCGGCAATCTCTTCCTCAATCTCATCGAGGGATAACTGGTCCAGCCCCGCCTACTCCGCGCTCTACCGCGATTTGCGCAGCCAGTCCGGCGCCAAATCCCGTTCGATGACTTGCCGGGCGTATTCCTCCGTCGATACTCCTTGCGCTCTCGCCTTCGCTTGCAAGGCCTGGACATCCGCATCCGGAAGGGTAATCGTCAGGTTCACTTTGGACGTTCCTCACCTCTACATTATCCGATTCCCGATTGATGGCGCGAAGTGGCTGATTTTCTCACGTTCGAAGGCGCCGCACGACCTTTGCCAGACCGACTATACGGCGAGCGTAAAGCTGTACGTGAAGCGGGTGTTCCTTATGGACGACTCCCAGGAACTGCTGCCGGCCAGGCGCTGCCGATTGAAGGGGTGGCACTGGAGGATCCGGCGCCTGCGTGCCGTCCGTGTCTGGCCTGGCTCCAGTGTTATCGTTGAAAAATGTTAGCGCCGGAATAAATTGACCGC
>Ga0315912_10002213_pt1 | contig 21318 bp, 21 predicted proteins | sample VfabasoilMG_FD_204469 | JGI IMG/M metagenome (GOLD analysis project Ga0315912, IMG submission 204469) | Garden soil microbial communities collected in Santa Monica, California, United States - V. faba soil | ecosystem: Environmental > Terrestrial > Soil > Garden | place: USA: California...
GCAGCCTCGTGCCGGTGCCCGGGCGCGACATCATGGTCCAGGCGTTCTATCAGGGCGGTGCGACCGTGTTCGACTTCACCAACTCCGCCCGCGTGCAGGAAATCGCGTACTTTGATCGCGGTCCGATCGACGCGCAGCGCCTGGTCACCGGCGGCTACTGGTCCGTGTACTACTACAACGGTTACCTGTACGGGTCGGAGATTGCGCGCGGCCTCGACATCTTCCAGTTGACCCCGAGCGAGTTCCTTTCGCAAAACGAGATCGACGCCGCCAAGACTGCCACGCGTGAAGGCTGTGGTGCGTCGAACGATCTGAACGTGCAGTGTCAGCCGCACTACGTCTGGCCGCCCAGCTTCGTCGTCGCGCGCGCGTATCTGGATCAGCTCGAACGATCAAAGGGCCTCTCGGCCGAACGCATTCCGGCCGTCCGCGACGCGCTCGCGGCTGCCGAACGGGCCTCAGGTGGTCAGCGCCGCACCTTGCTTAACTCGCTGGTCACGTCGCTCAATGCGAATGTCGAGGAGTCGAGCGATAAGGCGAAGGTGAAGATGCTGGTGGCGGCGGTGACGGCCCTGGCCAAGTAAGACCGCCCGTCAGTCCACACGGAGCCACGGAGGACGACGGAGGCACGGAGTAATTCTTGGGAGTGCCCGCTCGACAAGGGCCTTACCCCAAAAACCTCCGTGTCTCCGGCGTCCTCCGTGACTCCGTGTGGAATGACAACCGTCTTTCACGAGCCCGTCGGCTATTTCTTGTCCTCGCCCTTCCTGACCTGATCGCGAATCACGGATGCCAGCAGGATATTGACGAGTGAGTTACCGCCATCGGTGCCGCTGCCGCCGCCGGATGCGATGATATCGGGCACGAGCTTGAAGCCGCTGCCGGCCAGCGCCCGCGCGACTTCGACCATGGCGTACTTCTCGGGATCCATCGCCGCCGTCTTCTTCTTGATGACTTCCGCTTCGGAGGTGCCGACCGCGAGAATCTTCTCGCCTTCGGCCGCGCCGACGGTTTTCAGCACCATCGCGTCGGCCGTGGCGTTGACCTCTTTCGCCTTCGCCTGACCCTGCGCCGTCTTGACGGTCGCGTCCGCGGTGAAGCTCGCAATTTGAACCGACCGCTCGGCGGTCACGACGCCGGGCTGCGTGTCCGCCATGGCGGTCGCCTGCGCCAGGTTCTTGCGGATCATTTCCGCCTGTTCCTGCGTGCCGTACGTGATCTGCTCCTGTTCGGCCAGTTTGCGATCGGTCAGCGTCTTCATCAGTTCAGCGGGCGGCGTGATGTCGCCGATGAGCGTGTCCACGGCACCGACGTTGTATCCGGAGAGCGCCATCGAGATGCTCTCTTTGGCCTCGTTCTGCCGCTTCGATCGCTGCTTCAGAAAATCGATCACGTCAGAATCCTGCGCGGCATTACGGAAGTAGTTGCCGATCGTGGGCTCCAGCACCTGCGTTACCAGGTTGGCCATGCTGCCGAACCGCGCGATGACTTTCGGCGCCTCGGTCCGCGGGATATGGATGATCTGGCTCACGTCCAGGTTGAACGTAAAACCGTCTGACGATCGGACCGTGATCGTGGACAGATTCTTGTCCAGGTTGTGCGCCTCGGTCTTCCCGGTGGCCCAGTTGAGCACCACGTTGGCGGTGGGCACGATCTCGACCTTGTGGGTGTACGTGTTGATTGGGTACTTGCCCGGATCGAGCGGCTGGACCCACACGCCCTTCTCGCCTTGCGAGACGAGATTCCCATGCTTGAACGCGTCACCGGTCACGTCCACGCCTTCATCGCCGACATACGCCATCACGACGCCGACGTTGGCGATCGGGACCTTGGTCATCTCCTGCACTTCAACGGTGGCGAATCGTGGATTGATGAAGTAGCGACCCGCGAGTAACACCTGCTCCTGCAAACCCTTGCTGCCGCCCGCATCGACGAAGGCCTGCGGGTTCTGGAACATGTTGTGGCCCGCGACTTCCCTGCCGGCGATCGTCCCGCTCTTCAGCGGCGCGCCTTCCTTCGTCGTCACGATGCCGACCATGTTGTCCGGAATGTCCGTGACGTCCTCCATCGTCACCGTAAACAACTTCGGATTGATGCGGTATTGCCCCTGCGGAATGATCGTCATCTGCGGGCCACGCTCACCGCCCTGCGACATGAACGCCTGGGCGTCCTGGAACGAATCGCACTCCACATGGTGGCCGATGATTCGGCCGCCGGACAGCGGCTTGCCGTCCTTTGCCTCGACCACGCCGATCTTCGCGGCAGGAATCACTTCCATCTTGACGAGCTCGGTCCGGAACACGAGCGAGTTGATGCGCCAGGTGCCGGGCGGAATGACCGCCATTTGCACACCGCGTTCCCCGCCGTTTTGAAGAAATGCGCGCGCGTCCTGAAAGTCGTCGCAAGGAACCTGGCGGCCGAGGATATGGCCATCGGCCATCGGCTTGCCGTCGCAGGCCTCGACGACGGCGATCTGTCCGTTGGGGACGACGAGGAACGGCCGGACCTGCACTTCGTATTGCCAGGGCCAGTAGCCGAACTTCAAACCTGGCGCGAGTGTGTCCGCCTGCAGGCCGGCTTCACCCTTGAGCGCGATGATCTTGCCGGCCGGCAAGTCCCGGTTGGCTCCCAGGAGCACGAATTTCTTGGTAACGAGACCAATGCTGTCGTCCGGAATGATGATGATGCCGAAGAGTCGTGCCACGAGTTTCCACGCGAGCACAAGCACGATGACACCAACAACGACGAGGACCGTCCACAGATTTCCCGACAACCACTCGGAAAGATTCGAAGGCATGGGTTACCGGCCGCGGCGTCGAACGACCGTGATCTTCGCCGCGAGGAATTCGTCGCCGGATTCAGCACCCTGCACTTCCACTGACGCGCCGTTCTCGAGCGTGCGCGGCCGGACCGTACGGCCGCCCACCATGAAGACAGTGCGGTCGCTGAAGTGAATCAGTCGCGATGCGCCTCGCGCGTCTGCGCGGCCGACGAGTGTGAATGTACGCGCCCGCCAGTTGAGGTTGCGGACAAGACCCGTGAGCGCCGTCTCCGAGCGAACGTCGGACGTGGCCGCCGCTGAATCAGGCTGGCTGATGGTGGCCGAAGGGGCGACGGGGTTTCCGTCGCCGCCGCAGCCGGCGGTGCCGATGGCGAGTATCGAAATCAACGCGATGGGTATGAGGATGCTTTTCATGATTGAGGTCCTAGCCTGTCGTGAAGACCAACCGCGCCACGCGGGCATTCGTGTGGGCGCTGCCGCGGTCGATCATGAATCCATGATCCGCCGCCCATTCGTCGGCAAAGTGCGATCGCGGTTCGTTGGGCCGCCATCCGCCGTGATGCTGATGACTGACGAGCAATGCGCGCGGCGTCAGTCGCGCGGCGAGCCGCTCGAGCGCGGTGGGCTGTTCGCGCTCGGGGAACAGTTGAACCGTTCGACGCTCGACGATCACGTCGAAGGGGCCGGGACAGAGATCCGCGTTCATCAGATCGCCGGTGACGTAGGTCAGTGACCCGCCGCCCTTCGGCAAACGGCCTTCCGCCTGGTGCATCGGCGGACACGCCTCGCGATCGATGGGCACGGTGGGCTGAAACGCGATCGAGGCCTCGTCGCACACCATCACGCCGCCAAGCCGGTGAATCTGGTGCGTGGTGTCTTTGACCATGCCGCAGAACGCCGTGCGCGGGACTGATGACACATCCAACACCGTGACGTCGAAGCCATGCAACGCCAGCACCCAGGATTCCGAGGAGAAGCCATTGCCCACGCAGAGCACGGTGCGCGCGGCCCGGCGATCCAACTCCGGCAAGAACGTGGAATCGCTGGCCATCATGTCGTTGAAGCCTTGCTCCATCTGGCCGACTTCGAGCTGCGCCAGCCAGTAGCGATCCCAGGCGGCCCGGTCGTGCACATCGGCCGGAATGTCCAACCTGCCCGATTTCCGCGCGGCCAGCCACGCCGCCGCGTCGTCCTGCGAAGCGCCCGAGCGGCTGGGCTTCTGCCGGACGCGCTGCACCGGCAGCTGCGACGCCGGGCGTCCGATCAGTTGGCGGAAGGCGCCGAGCAGGGTCATAGGACCTCCGGGGTCGGGAGGCGGAAACAGTAACACGACAGCGGGAGAATGGCGCGACGCCTACTGCCCTTCCGCCTTCATCGGGCCGACTCCCGGCTCAATCCCATTCCGATTCCAGAACGCCCCAGAGAATCAGGCCGCCGACAATCCCTCCCCAGAAGAGGACCTGCTTTTGCCAGTTCGCCAAACCGCGGCGCCTGGGCGGCGCCGCCGTCGCCGACACGGCGGCTCGCGCCCGCTGATCGGCGATGGTCTGCGCCTGCTTCAGCAGGCTCGGGCGTAGCTCCTTGGTGAGTTCAGCTGGAGCCTGAACCGGCGGGGTCGTCGGCCGGCTTTGCGCAGCGGCAGGTATGGCGATCGAGACGAGGATCAGGAAGATCGCTACAACTCGGGCCAGCCGCGAGATGGGCTCCATGCGTTACCTCTGGTAGTAATGCGCAAACGACTGAATCCTAGCTCATCCGGCGTATCGCTGGTCCCAACGGTCGGCCAACCGGTCAAAACCCGCGCCTCTGCCCGTCACACGCTCGCGCCCAGGGTGCCGAGAAGCTCGTCCAGTTGCTCGAACGTCTCTTCCATCGCATCGGCTGCCCCGCCCGCGGCGTCGAGCGCTTCCTTCGATGGATAAAGCTCGTGCATGACCAGCAACGTCTTGCCGCCTTTTTCCGCGAAGGTCACAGTGGTGACGGAACCCTCGTCACTTTCCTCATTGGTCCAGGCGAGGCGCGAGTGCGGTGTCACGTCCTTGTACGTGCCGAAGAACGCCGCCCGTGCGTCCCCTTGTGCGAACTCCAAACGGTACCGGCCCCCGACACGGACATCCATTTCGCAGGAAAGCAGGGACATTCCCAACGACTTCGGCACCCACCACTGCCTGAACAGCTCGGGCTTGGTCCACGCTTCGAACACGAGACGTGCCGGGCCGTTGACGGTTCGCGTGATGACGAGCTCACGCTCGGACGTTCGCTCCACCGTCGTGCCGTGCTCGATTGGGGCAACCTTACCTTCTCTTCGTGCGTCCATTGACCTTCTCCTTCGGTTTCTGCCGTTTCAGTGCCTCAACAACCTTGTCCAGCTCGTCGAAGCGTGCATCCCACAGCTGGCGGTAGCTCTCGATCCATGCCGCCTCGGCCTCCAGTCGGCGCTGGCCGAGCTTGCAAGTCCGCACGCGCCCGACCTTCTCCGTAGTGACGAGCCCCGCCCGCTCGAGCACGCCGACATGCTTTTTCATACCCGTGAGGGTCATGTCGAACTTCCCGGCGAGGTCTGTGATCGACGCATCTGCGCGACCCAACTGCTCCAGAACGCCGCGTCGCGTGACGTCCGACAGCGCCGCGAACGAAGCATCGAAGTTGGCTCTGGAATACTGAACCATATGGTTCAGTATTTAGCACATGGATTGCCGGGATGCAAGCGGCACTCAAACTGGACCGTACAAACGAATGGCGGTCATCGCTGACCGCCATCGTCGAAACCACAGTTAGGGCCTCGCTCGCGTACTGCGTATCAGAACACGAACCGCAGGGCGATCCCTCTGGCGCGGGGCGCCACCACTGGCGCGACCGACACGCTCCCAGGGTTCGACGACCCGGGCGCGCGATACAGCACGAATTCCTTGCGCGGGATCAGCGCAGCGACGCCGATTCCGACGCCGGCTCCGATCCCGCCGAGGATGAGTGGCTCAACCCCGGAGGCTTCATCGGGCTCTTGCGCTATCAGGGCGAGGGCGATCAGCGCGCCAGCCCCGAAACCGATGAGCGCACCCCGCCCGAACGGGTGCGCCTTCTTCTGTTTGACGAGCCGCACGGCCTCCGCCTGAAAGGTCTTCCGGCCCCAGCTGTCCATCGTGAGCGACGTGCTAGACAGTTCATGGAGCTTCCCTTTCACCTCGTGGCCCTGAGCATCAACCACCCAAACCGTGTCACCAGGCTTCAGGCGCATGCGGAGCTCATCGAACGACCTCGCAGAGTCGGCCGCGAGGGGCGGAGCGGCGCCAGGTGACTGCGCCGAAGCGATGGGCGTTCCGAATAGCATGATGGCGACCGAGAGAGGCGCAATGCGTCGCAAGGGCATGAAGATACGTGTCACGCTGACCTCCACTGCCTAATGCGCGAAGTCGAGCGAATTCGGCTCATCGCGACTCGTGCGGAACGAGGCTGGCGAAACGAGCCAAATCCACAGAGGTCCTCTCCCAGGCAGAAATAGTTCCGCGGAAACGGCGCAAAACCCAGCGCTTAACGCGACAACTTGAGCCCGTAAGCCTGCCGCCCATTGGTACGCGTGTTGCCACTGCCTTGGCACCTGACTTCCAGACGACCTGTCTCGGGGCCGTTGCTGCCTTGGCGGCGCGCCACGGTTTGCAAGGCGCCCCTAGCATCGTTCAAAGTCCGGCAGCAACGCAGTTCTTCTCTTTGAGGAGATCACATGCAAAAGTTTGCTCTCACGCTCCTGCTCCTCCTCGGCCTCGCGTCGTACTGCCAGGCCTGACCATCACCTTGACGGCGGATACCTTGGGTACGCCCTTGCAGGCAACCGGGCTCGCCGGGGCGACTCTTACTGGGTCGGACATGGTCGGGCTGAAGGTGACCGTTCATTTCTCAGATGGTTCCAGCAGTGGGGCGACCTCGTGGGCAGCGAATTGCGGCGCCTCTTGCGGCTCGGCCACGGGATCGATGCCGGGCGGCGGGACCTGGACGCTCAGCCAGAGTGGCGTTCAGGGCACGGGGTTCGTAGAGAACACCGCGAGTCCTGACACGACGGCGCGGAATTTCTGGACTCTGACTAACACCAGCACGACGACCGCCATCAGTTCGGTGGACATCCTTGGAGGGCTCGTCCTCAACGGCAATGTTGTCTTCGATCGGGACACCGCAACCGGCGGGGGCGCGCGGTCGGGCGGCCAGATTGGGACGCCAGGCTCCGATTTCGGCATTGATTTTGTTGCATCTACGACGAGCGTGATCCCTCCGTCACCACCGCCCGCCGACTCGGGACCGAACTCTCAGTATTCCGTTTTCGGGACCTACTTCAATATTGTGCAGTTGACCGGTCCTAATCAGGGTTGCTCAGGAGCACTCTTCTCCGGCAATTCTACGGTGACCGGTTGCGGCGATCTGTGGCAAGGTCTCACCTTCGCTTTCAACTCGCCCACGGCGTTCATCGGCGGTGCCGGGAATCCCGCCAGTTTCCATTTCTTCCAGGATACGGACCAGCTTGGGACGCCCGGGACGGCTCCGGTCCCCGAGCCTCAGACATTGGGCCTGATGGGTGTTGGGCTGGCGGCTGTGTTTGCTCTTCGACGGTACCGATACGCTCGGTGATCAACGATCAGAACGTGAGTGTTGACGCTCACTGAAAGCTGACCATTGTTGCTCGGTGAAATTGACCACCGTTCGAAGCCGACGGGCACGCCCGCCGGCGGACGGTGACTCTGTGCCCCGCGCTGACTGGACGCCCGCCCGACTAACAGCAGAAATGATCGCTGGCGATCCACCAGGCGGTGAGGCCGAGTGCTACGGCGCCGCCGATGAGGCTCGAGACGATAATCGCCGTCTTGTGTCGCGACGCCCAGCTCTTCTGCTGTGGCGCCTTGGCGGGTGCTGATTGGGTTTGACGAGCCATCGACATCGCAACCTGGTGATGCAAGCTTGGCCGGGGCGACTCTGCCACGATCGGGGCCGTGCCCACGTCCGTGGCCGGCGGCTGGATCAAGCGAGCGAACGCCGCAGGGCTGAGCAGCTTCGTGTTCGCTGATGCCGCGCCGGACGGAGTGGCCTCGGGTGTTTGCGCCGATGCCAGTGGCGCTGCGAATAGCGCAAGAGCGACGGAGAGCGCCGCGATGCGCCGCACGGGCACGAAACCACGGGTCATGCTGACCTCCAGGGAGTAATGCGCGAAGTCGAGCGGGTTCGGCTCATCGGCGTTCATAGGTCTCGGCCATGCGCTCTTCTCCAGAGGCGAGTTGCACGAGTGACCCAGCAGGGGGTCCCGCCGTCGCCCTTCGGGCTATGGCGGGCAAGCTTGGGGACGAAGTCCCAGCAGAAGCGAACGAGCTGCAGCGAGTGAGCCTGGCGAACGGAGCGCAATTCGGCCTGCGAAGTGAGGAGCCGAATTACGCGAGTGAGCCAGTAGGGGTCTGGGGGCAAAGCCCCCAGATGAAGCGAGTGAGCGCGAGCGAACGAGCCTGGCGAAACGAGCCGAGACGTGCCTAGAGGCTCTTCAGTGGAGGCACGTCGAGCGAGTGAGCCAGTGAGGGGTCCCGCCGTCGCCCTTCGGGCTATGGCGGGCAAGCTTGGGGACGAAGTCCCAGCAGAAGCGAACGAGCTGCAGCGAGTGAGCCTGGCGAACGGAGCGCAATTCGGCCTGCGAAGTGAGGAGCCGAATTACGCGAGTGAGCCAGTAGGGGGTCTGGGGGCAAAGCCCCCAGAATAAAAACGTCCCCACCGGGAATCGAACCCGGGTCTCGGCCTTGAAAGGGCCGCGTCCTGACCGCTGGACGATGGGGACACACTCTGAGGGCAATGCCCTCAGATCAAGAGCGCGAGCGACCGGCCAGGTCGCAAGCCTCGCGAACGTAGTGCGGCTTGCCTGGGTGCCTTTCCCTCGAGGCGAGCCGCACGAGTGAGCGAGTAGGGCGTCTAAGGGCAATGCCCTCAGATCAACAACGCGAGCGACCGGCCAGGTCGCAAGCGTCGCGAACGTAGTGCGGCTTGCCTGGGCGCCTGTCCCTCGAGGCGAGCCGCACGAGTGAGCGAGTAGGGAGTCTGAGGGCAAAGCCCTCAGATCAAGAGCAGATAAAGATAACATGGCGCCCCATGCGGCCACGAATTCTAACGGTTGTCGTATTCCTTACCTTTGCCCTTTGCCCTTTGCCCTCTGCCCTTCCAGGTTTGCCCTTTGCCCTTGAAGCCTCCGCTCCCCAGGCCAAATTCGACGTCGTCGAGGCCACCATCGCCCAGATTCACGCGGCCTTCCGCGCGAAAACGCTGACGTGCACCGCGCTGGTGGACGCCTATCTGGCGCGCATCGCGGCCTATGACAAACAGGGACCGTCGCTCAACGCCGTCGTCCTGACCAATCCTGGCGCGAAGGCGCAGGCTGCGGCGCTCGACCGGCGATTTGTGCAGGATGGAATCACCGGACCGCTCTACTGCATTCCAATGGTCGTGAAAGACAACTTCGAGACGATCGGCCTGCAGAGCGCAGACGGATCGAAGTCGCTCGAGGGCTTCGTCTCGGACAAAGACGCATTTCTGGTCGCGCGCATCAAAGCCGCCGGCGCCATCGTCATCGCCAAGACCAACATGGCGGAGTTCGCGTTCAGTCCGCAGGAGACGCTGAGCTCACTTCAGGGTCACACGAAGAACCCATACGCGCTGGATCGCGTGCCGGCCGGATCGAGCGGCGGCACGGCTGCGTCGGTCGCCGCGAGTTTCGCAACCGTGGGTCTCGGCAGCGACACAGGCAATTCGATTCGCGGGCCGTCCGCACACACGGCGCTCGTCGGCATCCGATCAACGATGGGCCTCACCAGCCGCGCGGGTGTGATTCCGCTGAGCTATCTCGCCGACATCGCCGGTCCGATGGCCCGAACGATGGAAGACGCGGTCGCGGTCTTTCAAGTGATCGTCGGCGAGGACCCAGAAGATCCCGTCACCGCGCGGAGCCACGGCCGGCCAATTCCCAATTACAAAGCGTCGCTCGTGCGCGATGGGTTGAAAGGCGCGCGCATCGGGATCCTGCGCCAGGCGTATGAGCGTGCGAATCAGCCGCCCGATGACGAGGTCGTCAAGGTTTTCACGAAGGCGCTCGATGACCTGAAGTCGGCGGGCGCGGAAATCGTTGATGGCATTACCGTCGAACGCGTGCAGCGCGCACAAGGCGCCGGGACGTGTCGTGGCTTCAAGTACGACATGAACGACTATCTGGCCACGCGCGGCAAAAAGGCGCCGGTGCATTCGGTCGATGAGATCGTCGCGTCCGGCAAATTCGATCCGTCGGTGCGCGGGCGCCTCCCCGCTCCGACCGCGGCGGCCGGTCAAGGCCCCGACAGCGACGCGTGCAAAGCCGAACAGGCGTATCGCGACGCGTTTGGCGCGGCGATCACGAAAGTCATGGACGAGCAGAAACTCGACGCACTCGTCTACCCGACGTGGAGCTTCCCGCCGCGCCTCATCGTCGCCGACGCGCAGGCGCCGACCGGCGACAACAGTCAGGTGTATTCACCGACGTCCGGCTTCCCTGCCATCACGGTGCCGATGGGCTACACACGCGATGGCCAATTGCCGGCCGGCATGACGTTCCTCGGTCGCGCGTGGGACGAGGCGCGCCTGATCAAGCTCGGGTACAGCTACGAACAAGCCACCAAACATCGTCGCGCGCCCGCATCGACGCCGCCAATCAAGTAAACGATTCGTGCGCACGCTCGTCCTGACATCCCTCACGATGATCGCCTTCGCGGCGAACAGCCTGCTCACGCGAGGCGCGCTCGGTCACGACCTGATCGATGCGCCATCGTTCACGATTATCAGACTTGTCGCGGGCGCCGTGATGCTTGCCAGCCTGCTTCAAGCCCGAAGCCGCGGACCTGGCGGAACGGCCGGACCGACAGATCGCGGAACTTGGCGCTCGGCACTTTCGCTCGCGGGCTATGCCGTGGGTTTCACGCTCGCCTATGTCCGAATCGGCGCAGGCGTCGGCGCCTTACTGCTCTTCGGTGCGGTGCAAGCGACGATGATCGGCGTGGGCGTGGTCAAAGGTGAACGTCCGCACGTGCGCGACTGGCTGGGGTTCGCGCTGGCGATGGCCGGCCTCGTGTGGCTGACGATCCCTGGCGCATCGGCACCCGATCTGCTTGGCGCGGCGTTGATGATCTTCGCGGGCGCGTGCTGGGGTGCGTATTCGATCGCAGGCCGAAGCAGCCGCGATCCGTTGGCCACGACAAGCGGCAACTTCTGGCGCGGTGCGATCATTGGCGCCGTGGCGCTCGGCGCGCTGGTCGTGCCCGACCGAATCACGACCAATGGCGTACTGCTCGCCACCATCTCCGGAGCCGTGACGTCCGGCCTCGGCTATGCCGTGTGGTACTCGGTCATACCTGCGCTCGGCCCCTGGCGCGCCGCCTTGGTCCAACTGACCGTGCCGGTCCTGACCGGCCTTGGGGCGGCACTACTGCTGGGAGAATCAATTACGATCAGGCTCATCGTGGCCGCTGTGCTCGTGACGACGGGCGTCGTGTTGAGCCTTGGAAAGCCTCGTACCGGTCTTTGACCTCTGCCCTTTGACCTGAGTAAGATCCACCTCGATGTCACAGAAGACGGCCGCCGCGCTGGCCAAATTAGACGAGTTGATGCCCGTGATTAAGGCGCTGCCGGCCGGGCCGGACTCGGGGGACTTGATTGACAACGTCGAGGCGCTCCATCGGGCGACTGCGGCGTTTCACATGGAAGCGATTCGTTTCCGGATGCACACGGTCGAACGGCTGCTCAAGAAACGCGGCGACTCGACGTGCGATCGCCTTTTTGCCGACGTTCGCCACGAACTCGAATCCGCCGGCTTCCACACGCGCTCCCACGCCGCTCCGTAGCCCGCTCATGCGCCGGCTCGCGATTGTCCTCGCGCTGGCGCTTGCGCTCACGGCGGCGTGCACTCGCTCGACGCGTGTCATTCATCTGGCCACGACAACGACGCTTGAGGCGTCCGGTCTCTTGCCGGTCCTGGTGACCGAATTCCAGAAAGACTCCGGCCTCGAGCTACAGGCCGTCGTCGGCGGCAGCGGTCGCGCCCTCGACATCCTCGACCTCGGTGACGCGGACGTCGCATTGACTCACGATCCGGAAGCCGAGCGCGGCTTCTTCGAACGGGGCGAGTTCGGCGAGTATCGCAAGGTCATGTTCAATGACTTCGTCATTGCCGGTCCCGCCGAAGATCCCGCGCACGTGCGTGCGGCTGTCAGCGCCGTCGATGCGATGACGCGCATTGCTGCGTCGGCTGAAGCGTTCGCCTCGCGCGCCGATTCCTCAGGTACGCACTCGCGGGAGCTGGCGCTCTGGAAAGCGGCCGGACGAAAACCCGAGGGGCCGCGACTCATCGAAACCGGACAAGGCATGGCGCCCACGCTGCGTATTGCATCCGAGCGACGGGCCTACGTCCTCACCGATCGTCCGACGTTCACGCAGATCGGTCCCACGCTCCGGCTTGTGGTGCTGAACGAAGGCGATTCGGCGCTCTTGAACACGTACGCGGTGATGTACCGGCAAGGCTTGTCGGGCGAGCGGCTCGACCATGCACGCGCGTTTATGACGTGGCTAACGGACGGCCGCGGCCGACAGGTGATCGACGCCTTCGCCATTCGCGGCGCCAAGTCGTTTACGGTCTGGCCAGCCGATCGCCCTCGATCCAAGCCCAGCGACATGCCGCATGCTCAGTGATCTCCTGCACGCGCTCCGCCTCATCGTCACGGGCGACCGCGAGGTCTGGCAGATTGCCGCCGTATCTCTTCAGGTTTCCCTCTCGGCACTCGCGCTGGCGACGCTGATTGCCCTGCCGCTCGGCTACGCGATCAGCGTGTGGCGGTCGCGGCTCGCCGGTGTCGCGACGTGGCTCATTCATACGGCCACGGCATTTCCAACGGTCGTCGTGGGACTCACGCTCTATTTCCTGTTGTCGCAGTCGGGCCCGTTGGGCTGGATGAACCTGCTCTACTCCCGCGTAGCGATGACAATCGGCCAGGTCGTGCTGGCGGTCCCGATCGTGACCGCCGTGTGTCTCGTCGCGCTGAACAGACTCGGCCCGGAGTTCCGGGAAACCGTGGTGACGCTGGGCCTGCCGAAATTTCACGCCATGCGCCTGCTGCTCGGCGAAGTGCGTCCGGCGTTAGTCTCTGGGGTCCTGATCGCCTTTGCCCGCGTGTTCACCGAACTGGGCGCCGCCATCATTCTTGGCGGCAACATCCGAGGGGCCACGCGGACACTGACGACGGTGATTGCGCTGGAGTACGACCGGGGCGATAACGCGCGCGCGATGGCGCTCGGGATCGTGCTGGTCACGGTCGCGCTGGCGGTGAATGCGCTGGCCCATCGAGCCGTGCGGGAGCGCCGCTGATGGCCGCACTGACGATCACCACGCGCGGTCTTGCCGTTGGCTACGGCCGACACGTCGTGGCGCGCATCCCCGATCTCACGATCGGACCGGGGGCGGTGTGGCTGGTCACGGGCCCGAACGGATCCGGGAAGTCCACGCTACTGAAGTCGCTGGCGGCGTTGCTACCCCCGGTTGACGGGGCAATGACTCCCATTCCCACGCGCGGATCGGGTGGCGCCGTCTTCGTGCATTCGACACCGATCTTGTTTCGAGGCACATTGCGCGACAACCTTCGCATCACAGCTGACGGCGATGCAGCGATCGCCAAAGTGGCTGACGAATTCGATCTGCGCGATCGACTCGATCAACCCGCCCACGAACTCTCACATGGCATGCGCCAACGGGCCGCGCTCGCGCGCGCCATTCTCGCCAGGCCCGGTCTGCTGCTGCTCGATGAGCCGGAAGGCGGCCTCGATGAGAAGGCGCTCACGCTCTGGCGCGCCTTCGCGGCGCGGGCCGTAGAGCGACGAGAGCTGACGCTGGTCATCGCCGCTCACAGGCCCGCTGGACTGGAAGGTGTCCCGTTGCAAACTGTCTCGCTGCATTCCAGTCACCAATAGATAAACCGTGAAGCAGTGAAGGATTCCTTTCGGCGTGCACGCTGCCTCTGTGCCGCGAGACACTCCCAAAAGAAAGCCTTCACTGCTTCACGGTTCACATTAGGAGTTGGAATGCAGTGGGATATGCGACCTGCCTCGGATCACGGAGGCGGCGCGAGCCAGCGGTTCCAGCGAGCGAATCTCGTCCACCTTCGCGTCGGGTGTCGGTGTCCCCCGCCAGTTGAACCACACCGGCCGAATGTCGGCAGCCAGTGCACCGACGATATCAGCGCGCCACGCGTCGCCGACCATCACAGCCTCGTCCGGCTGAAGTCCCAGGCGCGTCAGCGTCTCACGAAAGATCTGCGGGTCGGGTTTCTGCACGCCGATCTCTTCCGACGTGATCAGCGCATCGACCAGCGGATCCATGCGGCACGCGCGGAGCTTCTCAGTCTGCTCCGCGACCAGATTGTTCGTGACGATGGCGATGGAGAGGTTGGCCGCGCGCAAATCCTTGAGGAGGTCGATGGCTCCGGCCACTGGCCGCCACGATGCGCGATAGCTGAGGCGATACACGTCGGCCAATTGCAGCGCGCGGCCCGGCGGTGGCGGGGCATCGGCGGCGTCCGTGAACAGCCGCCGGAATCGCTCTTCGCGCGCTTCGGCAATTGACAGTCTGAAACTCAACACTTCCGCGTGCAGGGTCTCGAGCATGGCACTGTGTCGCTCGCGAAGTTCGTGCGGCGGCCAAACCGCAAAGGTTGACTCCTCCACGCGCAGGGCTGCGAGCGCCTGGTCCGTCGAGTAGTTGTGGTCGAAGAGGGTGTCGTCCATGTCGAACAACACGCCGCGAAGAGGCATATAATGCATGCTATGCCTTATCCCGAATATCTCGTAGCTCCCATGCGTCAAGAACTCACCGCCCTCGGCGCCCGCGAGTGCCGCACGGCTGCGGACGTTGACGATGTGATGAAGAAACCCGGCGTCGTGATGATGGTCGTGAACTCGGTCTGCGGTTGCGCGGCCGGCAAGGCTCGCCCCGGCATCGCAATGGCGCTCCAACACCAGAACCGGCCCGCCACGCTCGCGACGGTCTTTGCCGGCGCCGACATCGACGCCACCGATCGCGCGCGCCAGCTCATGACGGGCTTCGCGCCATCCTCGCCCTCCATTGGCCTGTTCCAGGACGGCAAGCTGGTCTACATGGTGGAGCGCCGCGACATCGAACAGCGCTCGGCCGAAGGTATCGCCGACCTGCTCACGCTCGCCTTCGACAAGTACTGCGCGACGGCGACGACTCACTAAACAGGTACGACAGGTACGACCTGTACGACAGGTACGACAGGTACGACAGGTACCGGCGGGCTCAAGTCCGCCGGCTACTTACTTCCCCTCCCTTTACCTCCTACTTTTCGCAGTAGAATAGCGTCCGCGAGCCGGCCAATGGCTCGTCATCCGGCGGGCTGAAGTCCGTCGGCTACGCCTTTTAGGAGTCAGACCATGACATTGACCGGATTTTCTCGCGCGCGAACGCTTCGCGCGGGCTTGATCGTTGCTGCGTGCCTCGTCGCGTTCTCCGGGCTGTCGCTCATCGCGCAGCAGCCGGCGGACCTCTTCCGCCAGGTCACCTTCCGTGAAATCGGCGGCACGCATCGCGGCGGTCGCTTCGTGGATTTCGCGGTCGTCGAATCGACGCCGCGCATCTTCTACGCCGCCAACGCGACGGGCGGCCTCTGGAAAACCGAGAATGGCGGCATCACGTTTCAGCAGGTGTTCGACAGCCCCACAGCCGCGTCGCTTGGCGCCGTCGCCGTCTCGCAGTCAGCCCCCGACACGGTCTATGTCGGCAGCGGCGAAGCGAACAACTCACGCAGTTCGTACTGGGGTGATGGCGTCTACAAATCGACCGACGCCGGCCGCACGTGGACGAATGTCGGCCTCAAACAATCCCAGCACATCGGCCGCATCGTCGTCCATCCGACCGACGCGAACACCGCGTATGTGGCCGCGCTCGGCGGGTTGTATTCCGACAACGAGGAACGCGGCCTCTACAAGACCACCGACGGCGGCAAGACGTGGACGAAGTCACTGGCCGTGAAGGTCGAGGGCAAGGACATCGGCGTCGTGGACGTGGCGATGGACTCAAAGAACCCGCTGGTGCTCTATGCCGCGACGTACGACAAGGTCCGCAAACCGTGGACGTTCGCCGAAGGCGGCCCTGGTAGCGGCATTTACAAGACGACCGACGCCGGCAAGACGTGGACGAAGCTCGGCGGTGGCCTGCCGGTCGGATTGCTCGGTCGGATCGGGATCTCAGTATCGCGTCAGGATCCGCTGACGATCTACGCCATCATCGAGAACGTCGGGCTGCTGAACGATGACCAGCGCAAGCGCTACGCGCAGGGCTTTGGCGCGGAAGGCGGATCGCCCGCGCAGATGTTCCGATCGAATGACGCGGGCAAAACATGGAAGCAGGTCGCTCCGGCGGTCGCGGGCGCGACGCCGCCATCAGCACCGCCGGCGGCGGCGCCAGCTCGAGGAGCTGGTGCGGCAGGTGCGGGCGCGGCAGGCGCGGGCGCGGCGGGCGCAGGCGCGGCCGGAGGTCGGCAGGGCGCTCCAGCACCGCCGGCAGGCGGCGGACGCGGCGGCGGCGGCAACTTCGACGGCGGCAACCCGGGCTACTACTACTCGCAGGTGCGCGTCGATCCGAACGACAAGGAAACGGTCTACGTGCTCAGCGTCGGCTGGTCTCGCAGCAAGGACGGCGGCCAGACGTGGCAGGGCATGGGCTTCGGCGGCGACAACCATGCGCTCTGGATCGATCCGAAGGACAGCACCCACATGCTGCTCGGTTACGACCACGGCTTGGGCGTGTCAGTCGACGCCGGCGCCACGTGGTTCCGGCCGGACAACATTCCCGTCGCGCAGTACTACGCGATCGGCTTCGACATGGCGACGCCGTATCACGTGTTCGGCGGCGCCCAGGACAACGGCTGCCATATGGGCCTCAGTTCGCAGCGCGGCGGTGGCGCGATCACGATCGAAGACTGGGCCAGCGTCGGCTGCGCGGACGGCTTCTACAACGAAGTGGGCAGCGACAGCCGCTTCCTCTACAACGAAAGCCAGTTCGGCGGCCTCTCGCGCACGGACCTGCTCACGGGCGCGACTGGCGGCATCGCGCCCAAGCCGCAGTTCACGGAGCCGCTCCGGTACAACTGGAGCGCGCCGATTCTCGTCTCGCCGCACAACCCGGACGTCGTGTACCACGCCGCGCAGGTGCTGTTCCGGTCGCCGATGCGCGGCGAGTCGTGGCAGATTATCAGCCCGGATCTCACCGTCAACGAGGCGGCCAAGCGCAACGGCGGCGGCAACGTCACCTACGCGACGATCACCACGATCGACGAATCGCCGATCGTGCCGGGCCTCCTGTGGGTGGGCACAGACGACGGCAACGTGCAGGTATCGAAGGATGCCGGCGGCACGTGGACGAACGTACGCGACAAGATTCCGGGACACCCGGGCTTCTGGATCAGCCGCGTGCTCGCGTCGAACGCCGCACCCGGCACGGCCTACGTGACGATGACCGGGCTGCGCAATGACGACACGCATGCCTTCATCTACAAGACGACCGACTTCGGGCAGACGTGGGCGTCGATTGCCGGGAACCTGCCGCAGGAAGCGATCAACGCGGTGCGCGAGAGCCCGCGCAACGGCAACGTGCTGTTCGTGGGCACGGACGTCGGTGTGCACGTCACGATTGACGGCGGCAAGTCGTGGACGCGCCTCAAGGGCGCCCCGATGGCGGCGGGCGGCGGTGGTGGACGTGGCGGCGGCGGCGGTGGTGGCGCAGGCGGTGCGCGGCCGCGCGGCATCATTCCGACCGTGCCGGTGCACGATCTCAAGATCCACCCGCGCGAACGCGAGCTGATCGTGGGTACGCACGGCCGCGGCATCTGGATCGCGGACATCTCGGAGATCGAAGAGCTGACGCCGGCGGTGCTCGCGTCGGAAGCGCATCTGTTCGAGATCGATCCGGTCATCAACTGGGTCACCGGCGTGCGCAACGTGACGCCTACGATGAACTTCTCCGGGGTGAGCCGGCCCACGGACATGGGCATCAGCTACTACCTCAAGAACGAAGTCACGGGCGACGTGAAGGTCCGCGTCTACGGCAACGGCCGTGTGATCGCCGAAATGGACGGCACCAAGGCCGCCGGCGTGAACACGGTGCGGTGGAATCTGCAGATGCGTCGTGAACAGATTGTCGGCGAAGCGGCACCCGCAGGCCGTGGCGGCGGTCGTGGTGCCGGCGGCGGTGGTGGCGGACGCGCCGGCGGCGCTGGCGCCGCACCGGCGCCCGGTCCTGGCGGCGTTGGCTTTACCAACATCGGCCCGGCACCGGTCGGTACGTATCGCGTGGTGCTCGTCGTCGGCGGGAAGGAATACTCGCAGACGGCGTTGATCGTGCCGGATCCGGGCAGGTAGCGACAGGTACGACGGGTACGACAGGTACGACAGGTACGCGCGGGGACGAGGGGGCTAACTTCTCGTCCCCGTTTGCTTAGCGCTCGAGAGCGCTGCCCTGGCGAACGATTGTGTGTTCGCGATCGGAACCCGTTGACACGATCGCCGCGGAGACGCCGCTGGTCTCTTCGAGTCGCCGAACATAGTGGCGCGCGGCTTCGGGTAATTTCGCGAAGTCGGTGACGCCGCGCGTGGGTTCACTCCAGCCGGGCACCGTTTCGTAGATCGGCTCGCAGATCGAGAGCTGCGCGAGATCGCTTGGCATTTCCGTCAGCGTTTCATTCCCACACTTGTACGCCGTGCAGATCTCGAGCTTCTCGAGTCCATCGAGCACGTCGAGCTTCGTGATGGCGAGTGCGTCCACACCGTTCACGCGAACCGCGTAGCGCACGGCCACGGCGTCATACCAGCCGCATCGGCGCGGACGGCCGGTGGACGCGCCGTATTCCTGCCCCGTCTCGCGCAGGCGCTCCCCTTCCGGCCCCAGCAGTTCGGTCGGCAGCGGACCGCCACCCACGCGGGTGGTGTACGCCTTCGCGACGCCCAGCACGGTCCCGATCGTCTTCGGCCCGACGCCAAGCCCGGTAGACGCACCGCCGGCTGTGGAATTGGACGACGTCACGTACGGGTACGTACCGTGGTCGATGTCGAGCATTGCGCCTTGCGCGCCTTCGAACATCACGCGCTTGCTTTCGCCCATCGCCCGGAACAGATAGAGCGACGTATCGACCACTAGCGGTTGCATGCGGACCCACGCCTTCCGCAGCGCGGCCAGCACGTCTTCCCACTTCATCTCGTTGTTGCCGACGATGCGGTTGCGCGCGGCGACGTTCTCGCGCACGGCGGTGACGAGGGAGCCGTCCGCCGACGCATCGGCCAAATCGCCGACTCGGATACCGCGCCGGCCGATTTTGTCTTCGTAGGCGGGTCCAATCCCGCGCGAGGTCGTTCCGATCTTCTGCTCGCCGCGACGCGCTTCCGCCAGAATGTCCAGCTCACGGTGATACGGCAGGATGAGGTGCGCCTTGTCGCTGACCAGCAGACGGCCGGCCACATCGATCCCCATACCGGCCAGTTCATCGAGCTCGGCAAACAGCGCCGTCGGGTCCACGACCACGCCGTTGCCGATGATGCAGATGACACCCGGGTGCAGAATGCCGGACGGAATGAGGTGGAGGACGAACTTGCGGCCCTTGACGTACACCGTGTGCCCGGCGTTATGTCCGCCCTGGTAGCGCGCGACGATCGAAAATCGCGGCGTCAAGAGGTCAACAATTTTTCCTTTGCCTTCATCACCCCATTGGGCGCCGAGCACGCACAGATTCATGTCGGGAGAATGATACCCTTTCCCTTCGACTTCGATGCCTCGGACGATGTTCATAATTTATTCGCGGCGCCGAGGGCCCTTCGACTGCGCTCAGGGCGCGACAGGCGGCGCCGACTTCGGAAAGACCACGCATGATTTTGCTTGATGGCCATCATCTGACGCTGGACGCGCTCGCGCGCATTGCCTACGGCGGCGAGCGCGTCGGTTTGAGCGACGCAGCCCGGGCTGCCGTGGCCGCCTCGCGCGCCGTGGTCGAATCGCACGCCGCGCGCGGCACCGCGGTGTACGGCGTCAACACCGGATTCGGCGCCCTCGCGGACGTGGCGATTCCCGCCGATCAACTCGCGCAACTGCAACTGAATCTGATCCGCAGCCACGCCGCCGGCGTCGGCGATCCGCTGCCGGTGCCAATCGTCCGCGCCGTGATGGCCCTGCGCGCAAACGTGCTGGCGAAGGGATTCTCGGGCATTCGGATCGCGACGCTCGAGGCGCTGATCGCGTTGCTCAATGCCGGCGTGCATCCGCGCGTGCCGTCGCGCGGATCGGTCGGCGCGAGCGGCGACCTGGCGCCGCTCGCGCACCTCGCGCTCGTCGTCGTCGGCGAGGGCGAGGCGGAGTATCAGGGCGCGCACCTCTCCGGCGCCGACGCGCTCGCGCGCGCCGGCCTGGCACCTGTGGTGCTCGCCGCGAAGGAGGGCCTCGCCCTGATCAACGGCACGCAGGCCAGCGCGGCCGTGCTCGCGCTGGCCGTGCTGGCGGCCGCGCGCCTCGCGCGCGCGGCCGACGTCGCGGCGGCGCTGTCGGTCGATGCGCTGCGTGGGTCGTTCCACCCGTTCGAGGCGCGCATCCACGCGGCCCGGCCGGTCCCCGGCCAGGCCGCGTCGGCCGCCAATCTCGCGGCGCTGGGCGCCGGCAGCGGCATCAACAAGTCGCACGAACTCTGCGGCAAGGTGCAGGACGCCTACGCGCTGCGGTGCGCGCCGCAGGTGCACGGGTCGGCGCGCGAAGCCATCGGCTTCGCGCACCGGCTGGTCGAAATCGAGGCCAACGCGGCGACCGACAATCCCATGGTCTTCGCCGACGCGGGCGAGATTGTCTCAGGCGGCAATTTTCATGGCGCGCCGATCGCGCTCGCCGCCGACACGCTCGCGGTTGGCCTCACGCAACTGGCCTCCATCAGCGAGCGGCGTACCGATCGCATGATGACGCCACACGAGAGCGGCCTTCCGGCGTTCCTCGTGCGCGAGTCGGGCCTGAATTCCGGATTCATGATGGCGCACGTCACCGCGGCGGCGCTGACATCAGAAATGAAAACGCTCGCGCATCCGGCGGCCGTCGATTCAATTCCCACTTCCGCCGGGCGCGAAGATCATGTCAGCATGAGCATGTGGGCGGCGATCAAAGCGTGGCGCGCGGTCGAACTCGCCACCGACGTCGTGGCGATCGAAATCATGGCAGCCTGTCAGGCCCTCGATCTGCTCGCGCCGCTGCAATCGTCGCCGCGGCTCGCGTCGGTGCATCGGGCCGTTCGGGCGGACGTGCCGACGCTCGATCGGGATCGCCCGCCGTCGCCGGACATCGCGCGCATCGCGCAGCTCGTCGCGTCCGGCGCCATCGAAGCAGCTGCCGGCGAATTAAAATGACAAACGACCTCGGGAGTCGTGGGGCCGGTTTAGGCGAAAGCGGGAAGAGTTTTTTGGGGAACATATAT
>Ga0315912_10002214_pt1 | contig 21314 bp, 19 predicted proteins | sample VfabasoilMG_FD_204469 | JGI IMG/M metagenome (GOLD analysis project Ga0315912, IMG submission 204469) | Garden soil microbial communities collected in Santa Monica, California, United States - V. faba soil | ecosystem: Environmental > Terrestrial > Soil > Garden | place: USA: California...
TGGCAGGGGGGTCGGGGGACAGCGTCCCCCGATCTTCCTTAACGACCGTTCAACCCCGACAAAACGCCAGGTATCAGTTGGTCTTCGCGGCCTGGGCAGCGAGGGACTGAGCGGCCAGGGCGCGGGCCATTTGGCTCAAGGCTTCCTGGTGACGTTCGTTATCGATGGCGGCGAAGTTGCGGGCCAGTTCCAGGCACATGCGCTGCCGCCCGGTCAGTTCGGAGGTGCTGCTGGTCGGCGTCAGCCCTTCGAAGAACCAGGAGATGGGCACGTTCAGCACCTGGGCGATTTCGAACAGTCGCCCGGCGGAAATCCGGTTCAGGCCGCGTTCGTATTTATGCGCCTGCTGGTACGTTACGCCGATCATCTGCGCCAGCTGCTGCTGGGACAGGCCAAGCATCACGCGGCGTTCACGGATGCGCGATCCGACATGGCGATCTGCCGCGGTGGCACGCGCGGTGGAAGGCGGATCGGATTCGTGTTCGTGTTCGTGTTCGATCTGGTTTTCGACAACTTGGGTCACGGTCATCACCCCTTGTGGTGTGGCGTTCTGCACTGCGGTGCATATAGCGCACGCCGCGCAGGTTTCGCCCTGCACGATAGTCACAAGGTTTTAATCTCACGTAAGAGTGTTCGTTTTTCAGCTGGTGCCGCGAGGTTTCCGCGGTTTTGCAACCGTTGCATGGGCGAGAGCCAGTTGCTTTCGCAAGTTCTCCACCTCCGCGCGCAACGCGGCGAGGTCCGCCTTGTCCTGCGCCCGCGGTTCCGGCACCGGTTGCGGCTCGGCCGATCCGGGGCCAGGGGAGGCATGTGCGGTGGCATCGGCCGCGCCGCCGGGCGGGCGGTAGAATGGGGTGAACAGGCTCATGGCCCGTTCCATCATCGCCATGTTCTGGCGGCTGATCTCCTCCAGCGCCATGGTCTGCGGGAATGTGGTGGCGGCGGAGGGCACGCCGAACTTGGTCATCGCCTCCTGCATGGCGGTGCGCATCTGATCCTGCTGGCGGGAGAAGGCGTCCATCGCCTGTTCCAGGTAGCGCGGCACCAGGCCCTGCATGTCTTCTCCGTAGAAGCCGATCAGCTGGCGCAGGAAGCTGGTGGGCAGCATCGCCGCGCCCTTGCCTTCTTCTTCCACGATGATCTGCGTCAGCACCTGGCGGGTGATGTCCTCGTTGGTCTTGGCGTCGTAGACCACGAAGTCCCGGCCGGAACGGATCATCTCCGCCAGGTTTTCCAGCGTGATGTAGCTGGAGCTTTCGGTGTTGTAGAGGCGGCGGTTGGCGTATTTCTTCACCACCACCGGCGTGGCGGCTTGCCCTGCCTGGGCCTGGTCTTGCGTCGTGCCGGACATACTCTCCCTCCGGAGCGAATTCCCCGCTAGCATGCGACTTATGCCGCACCTGCGAAAGCCCTCTTGCGACGAGTCGGCCGAGGAATCTTCGCCTGCGCGCGCCGGTGGAGGGGCGGATGGCGCATGAGCGGCCAGGACGAGCCGCAGGCGGGGGCGGACCTGCTCCGCGACTGGGCGGAAATCTGGACCAGCGAACTCGCCGCCTGGGCGCAGGACCGGGAAGCGATGGAGCTGATGGCCCGGCTGCTGGCCATCTGGGCCGCGGCGCTGGCGCGTGTCCTGCCGCTGGCTACGGGCGCGGGTGGTGACACCGGGCCCGCACCTGCGCCGGGGCCCGCGCCCACTGCTGCTGCACCTGGCGCTGGGGATGCTATGGCCCCCGAATCAATCGTTGGCCGGATCGCCCGGCTGGAAGCCCGGATCGCCGAACTGGAACGCGCTGCTGGCGGAGCGGGCGGCGATACTGGCCGGCGCGCTCGGCCGCGCAAACCCCGAAGCGGGCCTCGCTGGCCTGCTCGCGGCGGCCCCGCAACCTGATCCGGCGCTGATCGCCGGCATCGCCGCCTACCGCCGCCACCCCTATGTCCGCACGCTGGCGGACCCGCTGGTGCTCTGGGCGGAGGGGTCCAGTCGGGTGCTGGACCACGGGGCCGGTGGCGGCGTGCCGGTGCTGTTCGTGCCCAGCCTGGTGAACCGCGCCTATGTGCTGGACCTGATGGACGGCCATTCCATGCTGCGCTGGCTGGCCGGCCAGGGTCTCCGCCCCCTGCTGCTGGACTGGGGTTGGCCGGGGGAGGTGGAGCGACGCTTCACCCTGACCGACTACGTGGCCGGGCGGCTGGAACGGGCGCTGGGCTTCCTGGCGCCGCAGCGGCCGGTGCTGGCCGGCTACTGCATGGGCGGCAACCTGGCCCTGGCGGCGGCTGCACGGGTGGGGGAAGCGCTGCGCGGGCTGGCACTGCTGGCCACGCCCTGGGACTTCCATGCCGGCACGGATGGCCGCGGCGCCCTGCTGGGTGCCCTGGTGCCGGCCCTGGAACCGCTGATGGCGCTGGGGGAGGCGCTGCCGGTGGATGCGTTGCAGATGCTGTTTGCCCTGTTGGACCCGCCGGGCGTTGGGGAAAAGTATCGGAATTTCGGGCGGTTGGACCAGGGCAGCGACCGCGCCAGGCTGTTCGTGGCGCTGGAGGACTGGCTGAACGACGGCATTCCCCTGGCGGCACCCGTGGCGCGTGAATGCCTGGCCGGCTGGTATGGGGAAAACCGGCCCATGCGCGGGGACTGGCGCATCGCCGGGGCGGCGGTGGACCCCGGTGCGGTGCGCGTGCCCACGCTGGTGGCGGTGCCGGCGCGGGACAGGATTGTGCCCCCGGAATCGGCGCGGCCGCTGGCGGGGCTTATTCCCGGCGCGGCGCTGCTGGAACCAGCGGCGGGGCATATCGGCATGGTGGCCGGGGGCACGGCGGAGCGGGCGTTGTGGCGGCCGTTGCGGGATTGGGCGCTGGGGCTGGGGTAATCGTTCCGGGTACAGCGAAAATACGACCGGGTTGGCGACCGGTTGGCGGTGGTGGTTTGCGTTCCTCTGATGGGGGGATGACTGGGAAATTGATCCTAGTATAGCCGGCGTTTCGCGCCAAGCGGATTCAGATGGCGGGCGGGATTTCCTTGCGGGCGACCAGGTGGGGGCCTTCCTGGCGGACGCGGATGGCGAAATCGTAGCGGCCGATGTCCAGGCAGATGGCGAGGTCCGCCAGCGGGGAGTCGGGCCGGTTCGGGTCCAGGAAGCGAGCGGGGGCTTCGCCGGCCTGGATGACGCGGCGGATCGCCTCCGGGTCGCCGTGGCGGCCTTGCAGAAGGTGGCGGATGTAAACGGCGCACATCTCGTCCTCGTCCGTACGTTCTTCCCCGCTCTCGCCCATGGCGACCAGGGAGATAGTGGCCGGGTTGCCGGAAGCCAGGGCGCGGGCGGTGGCCCGCGCGGTGACCAGGGCGGTGGCGTAGAGGCGGTCCGCGTTGCGGCAGGCGACAATGCCCTGGGTGCCGGCGGAGGTGCGCTGGATCAGGGTGATTCCGTTGAATTCAACGTATTCGATTTCCGAGGGCGAGTTGCCGTAGTCGAACTCCGGCGGCTTGATGCTGTGGGCTTCCCCGGCGCAGACCTGACCGATGCCGGCGGCGCGGAGTTCCAGTGCCTGCTGGATGGAGGAGACCATGATGATCTTCTCCGCCCCGTTGGCGAGGGCCACGGCGCCTGTGGTGAAGGCGCGGAACACATCGATGACCGCGACGGCACCGGAGGCGCGGTTGGCGCCTTCGAGGAGGGATTCGAGGCGGATTTGCATGGGCGGGGTCCGGCGATCTGGCGGCTGATGGTGGATGCTACGGTAGCGCCAAGAGAGGCGATTGGGGAGGACTGACATGGCCGGGATGCTGGACGGCAGGAGCGTGCTGGTGACGGGTGCGGCGAGCGGCATCGGCCGAGCGGCGGCAATGCTGTGCGCGCGGGAAGGAGCGCGGGTGGCGGCGGCGGATATCGCCGCCGAGGCGGTGCAGGAGACGGCGGCGCTGATTGCGGCGGCGGGCGGGGAGGTCGTGGCGCTGGTGGCCGACATGACGCGGCCGGCGGACATCGCGGCGATGGTGGCGGATGCGGTGCGGGCGTTCGGGCGGCTGGACGGGGCCTTCAACAACGCCGGCATCACCGGCGGGCAGATCGGTGCCGGCGGCAAGCGCGTTGGGGAGTGGAGCGAGGAACAGTTCGACCGGATCATCCAGGTGAACCTGAAGGGCACCTGGCTGTGCATGAAGGAGGAACTGGCGGTGATGGAGCGGCAGGGCGGCGGGGCGATCGTGAATACCGCGTCCCTGGCCGGGATTGCCGGGTTCCGCACCACGGCGGGCTACGCGGCGAGCAAGCATGGCGTGGTGGGGCTGACCAAGGTGGCGGCGCTGGAATACGCGCCGACGGTGCGGGTGAACTGCGTGTGCCCGGGCTTCGTGGATACGCCGATGCTGACAGACACGATGTCTCGCCGGGGGGCGGAGATACGGGCGCGCATTCCGTTCGGGGAACTGGCGCGGGCGGAGGATATCGCGGAGGTGGTGTGCTGGCTGCTGTCCGACCGGGCGCGGTATGTGAGCGGGGCGGCGCAGGTGGTGGATGGGGCCTATATGGCGGGGTAGGAAGGGAAACCCTCTTACTCCTGGGCTCGCCCCTGGGCTGCTAGCCTTCACCCCGGCCCTCTCCCGCATGCGGGAGAGGGGGAAGTAAGGCCCTATTCGTCGTAGGCCATCAGGGTGTCGCAGGGGACGTCCAGTTTCTGGCGGCCCTTGAGGAAGGTGAGTTCGATGAGGGCGGCGGCGGCGGGGACGGTGGCGCCGACCTGGCGGAGGAGGTGGATGCCGGCGGCCATGGTGCCGCCGGTGGCGAGGAGGTCGTCCACCACCACGACGCGCTGACCGGGTTGCACGGCATCGGCCTGCACCTCGATGCGGTCCGTGCCGTATTCCAGGGCGTAGTCGTAGCCGATGGTGGCGCCGGGGAGCTTGCCCTTCTTGCGCAGCATGATGAAGCCGCAGCCGAGCTTGAGCGCGAGCGGGGCGGCGATGAGGAAGCCCCGGGATTCGATGCCAGCGATGAGGTCCGGTTGGTGGGCGCGGACCGCGCGGGCCATGCGGCCCATGGCGACGGACCAGGCGTCCGCGTCCCGCAGCAGGGTGGAGATGTCGTAGAAAAGGATGCCGGGCTTTGGGAAGTCCGGGATGCCGCGGATGTGATCCTTCAGGTTCATGTCGGGCAGGCCTTGGCGTGGGGTGTGGTTGGTGGGGGTCTATCGCGGTGGGGGGCGGGGGGCAATGCGAGACGAAGACAGGTCGTGGTTGCGGGGGGGGCGGGCGTCGTCGCACACTCCGGGGCAAGAGACGGGAGAGGTGGCCATGTCCGATACCGCGTTGCGGAATGCCGATGTCGATACCGCGCTGAACGAGGCGCGGGAGGCGTATATCAAGCGGAACCCGAATTCCTTCGCCAAGTATGTGGAGGCGACCGCGGCGATGCCGGGGGGGAATACGCGGACATCGCTGTTCTATTCGCCTTTCCCGGTGGCGATGGCCAAGGCCGAGGGCTGCCGGCTGTGGGATGCCGACGGGCATGAGTATGTGGATTTCCTGGGGGAATACACCGCCGGCATCTACGGCCATTCCAACCCGGTAATCCGCAAGGCTATCGACGCCGCTCTGGATTCCGGCATTTCCATGGGTGCGCACAACACGTTGGAAGGGCGCTTCGCCAAGGCGATCTGCGACCGGTTCGGGTTCGAGCGGGTGCGGATTACCAATTCCGGGACCGAGGCGAATTTAATGTCCCTGGTGACCGCGCGGGCGGTTTCCGGGCGGCGGAAGTTCATGGTGATGCATGGCGGCTACCACGGCGCGGTGTTCACCTTCGCCGGCGGCGGTTCGCCGATCAACGCGCCGTTCGAGTTCGTGTTGGGGACGTATAACGACATCGACGCGACGAAGAAGGTGATCGCGGAGAACGAGAAGGACATCGCGGCCATCATCCTGGAGCCGATGATGGGCTCCACCGGGTGTATTCCGGCGGAGCGCGACTTCCTGCAGATGCTGCGCGATGAGGCGACGCGGATCGGGGCGTGGCTGATATTCGACGAGGTGATGACGTCGCGCCTCTCCCCCGGCGGGTTGCAGGCGAAGCATGGGATCAAACCCGACCTGACATCGTTGGGGAAGTATGTGGGCGGCGGGATGTCCTTCGGGGCGTTCGGCGGGCGGGCGGATATTCTGGACCGCTACGATCCGCGCCGGCCGGATGCGCTGCCGCATGCCGGGACGTTCAATAACAACGTGCTGACAATGGCGGCGGGGTATGCCGGGCTGACGGAGGTTTATACGCCGCAGGCGGCCGATGGGTTGAATGCGCGTGGCGACAAGCTGCGCGAGACGCTGAATGAGCTGTGCAAGGCGGCCGGCGCGAAGATGCAGTTCACGGGCATCGGGTCCATGATGTCCGTGCATTTCACGCGGGCGCATGTGCGCAGCCCGAAGGAAGCGGGCGAGGCGGACCAGAAGCTGAAGGAGCTGTTCTTCTTCGACATGCTGGAAAAAGGTATCTGGATCGCGCGGCGCGGATTCTTCACGCTGTGCCTGCCGCTGGGCGAGAAGGAATACGACAAGCTGGTACAGGCGGTGCAGGAATTCCTGGAGAGCCGCCGGTCCTTGCTGGCGGTGGACTGATGGACTGTCATTCTGGTGTCATCAAAGGGACGCCAGGGTGCAATAAGAGGCGGCTAACGGGTGCCGGCAACGGGCGCACGGATGCATGGGAGATTGGTTGATGAAACGTCGTACAGTTCTGGCGGGTGCCGCTGCGTTGGCAACCGTTGCGCCGGTGGCGCGGGCGCAGGGGAAGGTGAAGATCGTCTGGTGGCACGCCATGCCGGCCGCGCTGGGCGAGGAGGTGAACCGCCTGGCGAAGGAGTTCAATGCCGGGCAGTCCGCCTATGAGGTGGAGCCGGTCTTCAAGGGGTCCTACACCGAGACGCTGACGGCGGCGATCGCCGCGTTCCGGGCCGGGCAGGCGCCGCATATCGTGCAGATGTTCGAGGTGGGCACGGGGTCCATGTTGGCGGCCGGGCCGGCGGTGAAGCAGGTGTGGCAACTGGCGCAGGAAACCGGCGTGAAGCTGGACCCGGAACAGTATGTCGCGGCCGTGCGTGGCTACTACAGCCTGCCGGATGGGCGGCTCGCGTCCATGCCGTTCAATTCCTCCACCGCGATCATGTGGATCAACCAGGATGCGTTCGAGAAGGCGGGGCTGGACCCGGCCAAGCCGCCGGCGACCTGGCAGGAGGTGGTGGCCGCGGCGAAGGCGCTGAAGGAGAAGGCGGCGGCGCCGGTGGCGATGACGACGTCCTGGCCCACCTGGATCCAGCTGGAACAGTACAGCGCACTGCACAACCTGGTGTTTGCGACGAAGGAGAATGGGTTCGCGGGGCTGGATACGGAGCTGAAGATCAATTCGCCGCAGCATGTGAAGCATGTGCAGCGGTTGCTGGACATGGCGAAGGACGGGACGTTCAAATATTCCGGGCGCGACAATGCGGGGGACGCGGTGTTTCCGGCGGGCGAGGCGGGGATCGCGTTCATGTCGTCGGGTTCGCGCGCGGCGGTGCTGCGGAATGCGAAGTTCAAGTGGGGCTGCGCGCCGCTGCCGTATGACCCGGAGGTCATCGCGTCGCCGATCAATGGCGTGATCGGCGGGGCGAGCTTGTGGGTGATGAATTCGAAGGACCGGACGCCGGCGGAATACAAGGGCGTGGCGGAGTTCTTCCGTTTCCTGGCGCAGCCGAAGGTGGATGCGGTGTGGTCCCAGAACACGGGCTATGTGCCGATCACGCTGGGCGGGTTCGAGGAGAACAAGGCTACCGGCTACTATGACAAGAACCCGGGATCGGATGTGGCGATCCGGCAGTTGCTGCGCGGGCAGATGACGGCGAATTCCAAGGGCTTCCGGCTGGGTCGGATGGTGGAACTGCGAAACATCATCCAGGAGGAGCTGGAGAGTGCGCTGCAGGGCAAGCAGGGCGCGCAGGCGGCGATGGACAATGCGGTGATGCGCGGCAACAAGGTGCTGCGCGATTTCGAGAAGGCGTCCAAGAGCTAGGCCGCACGGCGGATGGAGCGGCGGACGATATTCGGCGGCTGGCTGTTGCCGGCCGCGTTGGTACTGCCGCAACTGCTGCTGACCGGATTCTTCTTCCTGTGGCCGGCGGGACAGGCGATGTGGTCCTCCACGCAGCGGGCCGATCCGTTCGGCCTGTCGTCTACCTTTGTCGGGCTGGAGAATTTCGCGGAGCTGTTCGCGGATCCGCTGTATTTGGATTCGGCGTTGCGGACGGTGGTGTTCTGCGCCTGCGTGGCGGCGCTTTCCATGGGCACGGCGCTGTTCCTGGCGGTGTTCGCGGATAGGGAACTGCGCGGACGGGGGGTGTACCGGACGTTGCTGATCTGGCCCTATGCGGTGGCGCCGGCGGTGGCGGCAGTGTTGTGGATATTGATCCTGCATCCGTCCATCGGGTTGCTGGGGCGGTGGCTGAACCGCAATGGCATTGCCTGGGACTACAAGCTGAATGGCAGTCAGGCGATGGCGGTGGTGATCCTGGCCAGCGCGTGGAAGCAGGTGAGCTATAATTTCATCTTCTTCCTGGCGGGGTTGCAGTCCATCCCCAAGGCGGTGGTGGAGGCGGCGCGGATGGATGGGGCGAAGGGGTGGCGGCGGTTCCGCACCATCACCTTCCCGCTGCTGGCGCCAACGACGTTCTTCCTGCTGGTGGTGAACCTGGTTTACGCGGCGTTCGATACGTTCGGCACGATCGAGGCGCTGACCAAGGGCGGACCGGGGAAGGCGACCGAGACGCTGGTGGTGAAGGTGTACCGGGACGGGATTGTGAACCTGGACCTGGGGTCGTCGGCCGCGCAGTCCGTGGTACTGATGGCCGGGGTGATCGTGCTGACGGCGGTGCAGTTCCGCTTCCTGGGTCGGCGGACGGTATCTTGAACGGGCGCACCGACTGGACCGGGCATGGGGTGATGCTGTTGGGGGTGGCGTTGTTCGCCTTCCCTGTGTGGCTGGTGTTCGCGGCTTCGACGCAGAGCACGGAGGCGATTGCGCGCGGGGAGATTTCCCTGCTGCCGGATCTGGCGGGGTTGGGGGTTTATCCGGCGGTGCTGACGGAGGGGTCCGGGTATCGCGGGTCCAATCCCGTTTGGCGGATGCTGGGGATTTCCTTTGCCATGGCGCTGTGCATCGCGGTGGGGAAGATCACCATTTCGCTGCTTTCGGCCTATGCGGTGGCGTTCTTCCGGTTTCCGTTCCGCATGGCGGCGTTCTGGACGATCTTCATCACGCTGATGCTGCCGGTGGAGGTGCGGATTATCCCGACCTACGCGGTGATGGCGGATTTCGGGCTGATCAATACGTTCACCGGACTGACTTTGCCGCTGATCGCCTCCGCCACCGCGACCTTGCTGTTTCGCCAGGTGTTCCTGGCGGTGCCGGATGAGCTGGTGGAGGCGGCGCGGATGGATGGGGCGGGGCCGTGGCGGTTCCTGAAGGACATCTTGATCCCTGTCAGTGCCACCAACATCGCGGCGTTGTTCGTGATCACCTTCGTGTATGGCTGGAACCAGTATCTGTGGCCGCTGCTGGTGGCCGCGGACCCGAGGCTGGAGCCGATCGTGATCGGGATTGTGAAGATGATCGGCCAGGAATCGCAGACGGAGTGGAACCGGGTGATGGCGACCGCCGTGCTGGCGTTGCTGCCGCCGGTGGCGGTGGTGGTGCTGATGCAGCGCTGGTTTGTTTCCGGTTTGACCGAAGGCGAGAAGTAATGGCGACGCTGACGCTGCGGGACGTGCGCAAGAGTTTCGGGCCGACGCATGTGCTGCATGGCATCGACCTGGAACTGGTTGATGGCGAGATGCTGGTGATCGTGGGCGCGTCCGGCTGCGGGAAATCGACGTTGCTGCGGATTGTTGCGGGGCTGGAGACCGCGACATCCGGCCAGGTGATCATCGATGAGCGGGAGGTGACGAACGTCGATCCCTCCGAGCGCGATATTGCCATGGTGTTCCAGAACTACGCGCTGTATCCGCATATGAGCGTGTTCGACAACATGGCCTATGGGCTGCGCATTCGCGGGCTTTCGCGGGCGGAGATCGCGCGGCGCGTGGAGGAGGCGGCGGGGCTGTTGGGGCTGCGGGAGTTGCTGGCGCGCAAGCCGCGGCAGCTATCGGGTGGGCAGCGCCAGCGCGTGGCGATGGGCCGGGCGATTGTGCGCGAACCGAAGCTGTTCCTGTTCGATGAGCCGCTTTCCAATCTGGATGCCAAGCTGCGGGTGCAGATGCGGGCGGAGATCAGGCGCCTGCAGAAGCGGCTGGGCGTGACATCGCTGTTCGTGACGCATGACCAGGTGGAGGCGATGACCCTGGGTGACCGGCTGCTGGTGCTGCACCAGGGGCGGCCGGCGCAGTTGGCATCGCCGATGGAGATTTTCGAGAAGCCGGCGGATACTTACGTGGCTGGATTCATCGGCGCACCTTCCATGAACCTGCTGCCGGCGATGCTGGTGGACGGCGGGCGGGCTGCCAGGCTGAACGTGGGGCCGGTGATTACGTTTGCGGACGGGCCTCGGGATGGTGCGGAAGGACGGGCGCTGACGATCGGCATACGTCCGGAGCATGTGGCGCTGGGCGGCGGCGGGGTGCGGGCGCGGGTGGATATCGCGGAGCCGCTGGGGTCCGAGACCGTGGTACATACGGACGTGGACGGGATGGCGGATCAGTTGGTGCTGCGTGTGGCCGGGCCGCCGCCGCGGGCGGAAGTGCTGGATGTGACGTTTCCGGCGGCCCATTTGCATGTGTTCGATGCGGGGACGGGGATTCGGTTGGAGGCGGGGCGGGCGTAGCGATCGGGGCCCTGGCGGAAGGCGCTGCGCTTTTCCGCCCTACGATGCCGGAAGATTCTTCTTGAGGAAGTCGCCGAGAGGTTTGCCGGCGAGTTTCGGGCCGTGTGTGTGCAGGTGGCAGGAGGCGACGCCGCCGCCTTCGATTGCCGTGGGCTTGGGGACTTCCTGGGCGCAGATGTCCATGGCGAAGGGGCAGCGGGTGCGGAAGCGACAGCCGCTGGGTGGATTGAGCGGGCTGGGCAGGTCGCCGCGCAGGATGATTTCGCCGGCGACGTGGGCACGGTCCGGGTCCGGGATCGGGACGGCGGAAATCAGCGCGGCGCTGTAGGGGTGGGCCGGCTGGTCGTACACCCGCGCGCTGGGGCCTTGCTCGACGATGTCGCCCAGATACATCACCGCCACACGCTGGCTCATCAGGCGGACGACGGCGAGGTCGTGCGCGATGAACAGGAAGGCGGCCTTCGATTCCGTCTGGATGCGACGGAGTAGATTCAAAATTTGGCTTTGGGTGGAGACGTCCAGCGCGCTGACCGGTTCATCCAGCACCACCAGGTCCGGGCGTACCATCATGGCCCGCGCGATGGCGATGCGCTGGCGCTGGCCGCCGGAGAATTCATGCGGGTAGCGCGCGGCGTGGGCCGGGTTGAGGCCGACGGAGGCGAGCACCTTGGCGACTTCGGCCTGGCGTTCCACCTTGCTCATCTTCGTGTGGATCAGCAGGGGTTCGTCCAGCAGCGTGCCGATGGTCATGGACGGATTCAGGGACGAGTAGGGGTCCTGGAACACCATCTGCATGCGCCGGCGCGCCGTGCGGATTTCCCGGTTGCCGGCGGTGGTGAGTTCGAGGTCCCCCAGCTTCGCGGAGCCGGAGGCGGGCGGGATGAGGCGGAGGATGGCGAGGCCGGTGGTGGACTTGCCGGAGCCGGATTCTCCGACCAGGCCGAGCGTTTCGCCGGGCGCGACAGAAAAACTGACACCGTTGACGGCGTGCAGCAGCCTGTCCCCCACGGGATAGGTGACGCGGAGGTCCTTGACGGTGAGGGCGTCGGTCATGAATTCGCCCCCCCTTGCGGAGCCATCACGGCGGCGAGGGTTGCCTCCAGCTCATCGGCGCGGGCGCAGCGGACGTGGTCCACGCCCCTGGTGACCAACGGAAGGGGTTGCGTGGTGCAGGGGCCATCCACGCGGTAGGAACAGCGCGGGTTGAAGCGGCAGCCGCTGGGCCAGGCATGGGCCTGGGCAACGGTGCCGGGGATGGCGATGGGGTCGTGGCCGCGTTCCAGCGCGACCTGCGGCATCGCCTCCATCAGACCGGCTGTGTAGGGGTGGCGCGGGGCCTTGAACAGGGCGCTGACGGGGGCCTGTTCCACCACCTGGGCGCCGTACATGACGACGACGCTGCGGGCGATCTTGGCGACCACGCCGAGGTCGTGCGTGATGAACAGGACGGACATGTGCATGTCCCGCTGAAGGTCCATCAGCAGTTCCAGCATTCGGGCCTGGATGGTGACGTCCAGCGCGGTGGTGGGTTCGTCCGCGATCAGCAGCTTAGGGTCGCAGGCCAGCGCCATGGCGATCATCACGCGCTGGCGCATGCCGCCGGAGAACTGGTGCGGGTAGTCGTTCACGCGCGTGGCAGCGGATGCGATGCCGACGCGGTCGATCATCTGGATGGCGCGCTTCCAGGCATCCGCGCGGGAGGCGCCCTTGTGGCGGCGCACCACCTCCGCGATCTGCTCGCCCACCGTGTAGGCGGGGTTCAGGCTGGACATGGGTTCCTGGAAGATGAAGCCGATATCCGCGCCACGGATGCGGTTGAGCTGGCGGGTGGACATGCCGACGAGCTCCTGGCCGTCGAACTTCACCGAGCCGTGCGGCACGCGCGCACCCTTGGCCTGGGAGAGGCCGACGGCGGCCTGCACGGTGACGGATTTGCCGGAGCCGGATTCGCCGACGACGCAAACGATGTCGTTGCGCTCCACCGTGTAGGAGACGTGGTCCACCACCGTGAGCCAGCCGTGCGGCGAGGGGAATTGCACGACAAGGTCGCGGATTTCGAGCAGGGGTGCGGCCATGGTGCGTTCTTATTCGCCGGAGCGTCGTGCGCGGCCGACGGAGTCGCGCAGGCCATCACCGAGGAGGTTGAAGCAGAGGACGGTGACGGAGATGACCAGGCCGGCGGCGATGGTGGGGACGGGGGATTGCGCCATGTAGGGGAAGGCGGTGCCGAGCATGGCGCCCCAGCTGGCCTGCGGCGGTTGCGCGCCGAGACCGAGGAAGGAGAGGCCGGCTTCCGCAAGCAGGGCGTGGCCGAGCAGCACGGTGGATTGCACCAGCAAAGGGCCGACGATGTTGGGCAGGACGTGATGGATGATGATGCGCGCATCCGAGCAACCGGTGGCGCGGGCAGCCATGACGTAGACTTCTTCCCGCACCGAGAGCGTGCTGCCGCGGACGACGCGCATGATGCGCGGGGCGTAGACGATGCCGATGGCGGTCATCGCGTTGGTCAGGCTTGGCCCGAGCATGCCGACGATGACGACGGCAAGGATGAGAGCCGGGAAGCTCATGATCGCGTCGTTGATGCGGGTGATGACCGTGTCCGTCCAGCCGCCGACATAGCCGCTGACCAGGCCCATGGGCAGGCCGATGACGAGGGCGATGGAAAGCGCTTGGACGGAGGCGACGAGGGAAAGGCGGGAGGCGTAGATAAGGCGGGAGGCGACGTCTCGGCCGAGGTCGTCCGTGCCGAGCCAGTAGAGGGAGGAGGGCGGCTTGAGGACGGCGCGCAGGGAGGATTTCGCCGGCGGGTGCGGGGCGAGTTCCGGCGCGAAGATGGCGACGAGGGTGATGAGCAGCAGGATGCCGAGCGAGACCATCGCCGTGGGGTTGCGGCTGAAGCGCTTCCAGAAGGTGGAGGGCGGCGGAAGCGTGTTCGCTTCGGCCACTGTGTTGGCTGTGGTGACACTCATCCGGCGCGGACCTTCGGGTCGAAGTAGCTGTAGGAGAGATCGACGATCAGGTTGATGATCAGCACGATGATGGCGGTGGTGAGCGCGACGCCGAGCAGGACCGGCAGGTCACGATGGAAGACGGCGCGGACCGCGAGGGAGCCGACGCCGTTCATGGCGAAGATCTGTTCGACGATGACGGTGCCGCCGAGCAGGCGGCGGATCTGCAGGCCGAGGACGGTGACAACCGGGATGGCGGCGTTCTTCAGCCCGTGCTTGACGATGATGGAGAACAGCGAGAGGCCCTTGGCGCGGGCGGTCTGGATGTAGTCGCGCGAGAGCACGTCGATCATCGCGCCGCGTACCTGGCGGGTGAGTTCAGCGGCGATGCCGAGGCCGAGGGCGAGAGAGGGGAGGATGAGGCCGCGCGCCCATTCGATGGGGTCTTCGGAGAAGGGCGTGTAGCCGGTGGCGGGCAGGATGCCCCATTCCAGGGCCACCACCAGCACCAGCAGCAGGCCGATGAAGAATTCCGGCGCGGCGATGCCCATGGAGGTGACGAGGATGGTGGTGCGGTCTGCCCAGGAACCGCGATGGGTGGCAGCGAAGACGCCGAACGGGATGGCGATGAGCAGGCCGATGAGCGTGGCGCCGGCGGTGAGCGACAGGGTGATGGGCATGCGCTCGAAGATCAGCTCCGTCACCGGCTTGCCGGAGGTGAAGCTGGTGCCGAGATCACCCGACAGGACGCTGGTGAGCCAGGTGACGAATTGCACCAGGAACGGCTTGTCCAGCCCCAGGCGGCGGCGGGCTTCCTGGATGGCTTCTTCCGTCGCGTTTTCACCGGCCACCACGGATGCCGGGTCGCCCGGCGTGATGTGGATGAGCAGGAAGGTGATGAGTCCGACCAGCAGCAGCATCGGCACGGTGGAAACCGCGCGGCGGCCGAGATAGCGGAGCGCGTTCATGGGCGTGTGGCTACTTGCATGACGCGCCCATCTTCACATCGTTCAGCCGGTCGTTTCCAGTGGGCAGGTAGGCCGGCAGGCCCGTGATGCAGCCGGGCTTGAAGGCATACACGGCGGAGCGCGTCATGATGCCGATATGGGAGACCTGCTCCGTGGTGAGCTTGTTGAGCTGGCGCAGGACTTCCATGCGGGCGGGATTGTCCGGCGACATGGCGCGGGCCTTGGCGATGAGCGTGTCGATTTCCGGCACCGCGGCGCCGCCGGGGTTGACCGAGCCGGTGGCGCCGGCGACTTCCTGGAAGGCCTGCAGCGGATCGGGCCTGCCGCCCCAGCGGGCCATCATGACATCGCCGCGTGGGCCGCGCTTGAACTGGACGAACTGGGATGTGTCCACCGTGTCGAACTTCACGCGGATGCCGACCTCACCCCACATGGCCTGGATGGCTTCCGCCAGCGTGCGGTATTCGGTGGTGTTGAGGAGCAGCCATGTCACGTCCACTCCGTTGGGGTAGCCTGCCTCGGCGACGAGCTTCTTGGCCTTGGCGGGATCGAAGGGATAGATCGCGTCCAGCTCCTTCATGTACATGGGGGAGGAGGAGGCGAAGAGCTGCGCGGTGGGCTGGCTGGCGCCGAAGCCCAGTGCATCCACGATCGCGGCGCGATCCAAGCCATGCATCATCGCCTGGCGCAGCTTGAGGTTAGAGATATTGTCGCGCTTGACGTTCAGGTAGAAGTCCCAGGTGCTGTTTTTCTCGTTCACCTGCACTTCCAGGCCCGCGGCCTTGGCTTCCGCGATCTGGCGCGGGTCGATCAGCGCCAGGTTGGCCTGGCCGGAGCGGAGCGCGTTGAGGCGGGCGCGGCCATCCGGCACGAACTGCGCTTCCAGCGCCGCCGGGCGGCCGGCGGTGCCGCCCCAATATCCATCGTAGCGGGTGGCGTTGGTGCGGACGTTCGATTCGGCGGACCGCACCCGATACGGGCCGGCGCCGACGGGCTTGAGCTGGGCGCCGAATGCGTTGCCTTCCAGCGCCGCGGGGCTGATCATCATGCCGGCCTGGCTGCCGAGCAGGTAGGGCAGCTGGCCGTTCGGTTCCTTCAGCGTCAGGCGGATTTCCATCGGGCCCGTCACCTCAATGGCGGACAGCGCGGCCATGGTTTCCAGCGAGGCGAAGCCGGCGCGCGCACCGAGGGAGATGACGCGGTCGAAATTCTTCTTCACCGCGTCCGCGTTGAAAGGCGCGCCGTCATGGAAGGTAACGCCCGGACGCAGTTGCATGGTGAACTGCGTGAGATCGGCGTTGTAGGACCAGGATTGCGCGAGGCCTGGTGTTGGCTCTCCCTTCGGGTCCAGGTACACCAGGGCGTCGAAGATCGCCATGATCATGCCCTGGGCGAAGCTGGAGTTGTTCTGCGGTTCCTGCGGGTCCAGGGTGAGGTTGCCGACGGCATCATAGAAGACGACAGTGCCGTTCGTGTTGAAGCTGCCCTGGGCATTTGCTGCGCCTGTCAGCGTGGCAAACAGTCCGGCGGCAGCGAGGGTACGGGTGATCACTTGCATTTGGTGCTGACCCTCACGTCGTTCATGCGGTCGTTGCCGGTGGGCAGATAGGGCGGCAGGCCGGCGATGCAGCCGGGCTTGAAGGCGTAGACATTGGAACGGGTCATGATGCCGATATGAGAGACCTGTTCGATGGTGATGCGGGCGAGCTGCTTGAGGATGGGCAGGCGGGCGGGGTCATCCGGCAGCATGCCGCGCGCCTTGGCGACGAGTGCGTCGATTTCCGGCACGGCCGCGCCGCCGGCGTTCACCAGGCCGCCGGTGGCGGTGACATCCTGGAAGGCCTGCAACGGCTCCGGCCTGCCGCCCCAGCGCGCCATCATGATGTCCCCGCGCGGGCCGCGGCGGAACTGGGTGAAGGATGACGGGTCCACCGTGTCGAACTTGATGCGGATGCCCACTTCCGCCCACATCGCCTGGATGGCTTCCGCGATGGGGCGGTATTCCGTGGTGTTTAGCAGCAGCCACGTGACATCCACGCCGTTGGGGTAGCCGGCCTCTGCCAGCAGCTTCTTCGCCTTGGTGGGATCGTACGGGTAGATGCTTTCCAGCGCCTTGTCATAGATCGGCGACGAACTTGCGAAGAGCTGCGCGGTGGGGCTGCCGGCCCCGTAGGCCAGCGCACCGGCCACTGCCTCGCGGTCCAGCGCATGCATCATCGCCTGGCGGACGCGGAGGTCCTTCAGGTTGTCGCGATGTGCGTTCACGTAGATGTCCCAGGTGCTGTTCTTTTCGTTGATCTGCACCTGCAACCCAGCCTGCTTGGCTTCCGCAATCTGGCGGCCTTCGATGATAGCGAGGTTAGCCTGGCCGGAACGCAGCGCGTTCAGCCGCGCGCGGCCATCCGTCACGTAGTGGTGTTCGAACGCCTGCGGCCTTCCGGCGGTGCCGCCCCAGTAGGCGTCGTGCCGCACAGTGAGTGTACGAACGTTGGATTCGGCGGCGCGCACCTTATAGGGGCCGGCGCCGATCGGTTTCAGCGCATTGCCGAAAGCGCCATCCGCCAGGGCCGCGGGGCTGATCATCATGCCGGCCTGCATGCCGAGGAGGAACGGCATCTGCGCGTTGGGCGATTTCAGCTTCAGGCGGATCGTTTGCTCGTCGAGAACCTCGATGGACGTGATGGCGGCGGCGGTTTCCGTGATATTGGACCCGGCCTTGCTGCCGGCGGCGGCCTGGGCTTCCAGGTTGGTTTTCACCGCAGCGGCGTTGAAGGTTGTGTTATCGTGGAAAACGACGCCCTTGCGCAGCTTGATGGTGAATTCCGTCAGGTCCGGGTTGTAGGACCAGGATTCGGCCAGGCCCGGTGAGGGCGTGCCCTTCGGGTCCAGATAGACGATCTGGTCGTAGATCGCGATCATCATGCCCTGGGCAAAGCTGGAACCGTTCTGCGGCGTGCGCGGGTCCAGCGTCTCGTTGCCCACCGGATCCATGTAGATCAGCGTGGCGTTGGGGTTGGCATCGGACTGCGCCTGCGCGGTGAGCGGCAGGGTGCAGACGGCGGCGAGCAGCAGGTGGCGGAACCCGCGCGTCGGAAAATGGCGCATCACTTGCACCCCTTGCCCATCTTCACGTCGTTGAAGCGGTCGTCGCCCTGCGGCAGATAGGGCTCCAGGCCGATCATGCAGCCGGGCTTGTAGGCATACACGTTGGACCGCGTCATCACCGGCACGTTGGAGACGTTGACGACGGCGAGGCGGGCGATCTGGCGCAGTGTCTTCAGCCGGTCCGGGTTGTCCGGCGTCATCTTGCGCGCCTGGTCGATCAGCGTGTCGATTTCCGGCGCTGCCACGCCCACCGGGTTGAAACTGCCGCCGGTGCCGACGAGTTCCTGGAACACCTGCAGCGGGTCCGGCCGGCCGCCCCAGCGGGCCATCAGCACATCCGCGCGTGTGGGCGGGCGGCGGAACAGCACGAACTGCGACGCATCCACCACATCGAACTTTATGCGGATGCCGACATCGGCCAGCATCGCCTGGATCGCTTCCGCCAGCTGGCGGTATTCGCTGGTATTCAGCAGCAGCTGCTGGATTTCGATACCGTCCTTGTAGCCGGCTTCGGCCAGCAGCGCCTTCGCCTTCGCCGGGTCGAACGGATAGATCTTCTCCAGTTCCGGATCGAACACGGGGGAGGAGCGTGCGAACAACTGCACCGTCGGCGCGGAGGAGCCGAAGGACAGTGCATCGGCAAGCGCCTGCCGGTCGATGGCGTGCATCATGGCCTGGCGGACCTTGATGTTGCCGACATTGGCGCGCGAGAGATTGACGTAGAAATCCCACACGCTGTTCTTCTCGTTGATCTGCACAGCGAAGCCGGCCTGCTTGGCTTCCTGGATCTGGCGCGGTTCGATCAGCGCGATATTGGCCTGGCCGGAGCGCAGCGCGTTCAGCCGCGCGCGCCCATCCGGCACATAATGGTGCTCAAACCCCGCCGGGCGGTTGGCGCCGCCGCCCCAGTAGGTGTCGTTGCGCGACATGATGGTGCGCACGTTCACATCGAAATTCTTCAGCTTGTAGGGGCCGGCACCAATCGGCTTGAAGTTGGCGCCGAACGCATCCGCGGTGAGGGAGGCGGGGCTGGCCATCATGCCGGGCACACCGCCGAAATGGTACAGCATCTGCCCGTTCGGCGCCTTCAGCGTGAAGCGGATCTCCAGCGGGCCGAGCACGTCCATGCTGGCGATGCCGCGTACTGCTTCCACCATGGTGCCGCTGGCGCGCGTGCCCAGCGCGAGGGAACGTTCGAAATTCTGCTTCACCACCTCGGCGGTCAACGGCGTGCCGTCGTGGAATGCCACGCCCGTGCGCAGCTTAAGTGTCAGGGTGAGAAGGTCGGGACTGGTAGTCCAGGATTCGGCCAGACCGGGGCCGGGATTGCCCTTCGAATCCAGGCGGATCAACGGGTCGTAGATCGCCAGCATCGCTTCCTGGGAGAAGCTGGAGGCGGATTGCGGATCCGCCGGGTCCAGCGCCTCGTTCCCCGCCGTGTCGTAGAACACGATGGTGCCGGCGGTGTTGAATTCCTGCGCCGCCGCCGGGGCCGCGACCGACGCCGCGCATATCGCCAGTCCCAACACGGCGGGGACTGCAAATGATTGGCGCTTCCGACATGCGTGCGGCATGGATGTGTGTTCCCTGATCGTTTCGTCCCTGTGGCTGCGCCTCTTTCGGGCACAATCCCACGCATGGTGAGGATGGCGGGAAAGGACGGCCCTGTCCACAACAGGCGCGCATACCCCGCGCTTGTCATGTGGCGTGCGCGCGGGCAGGTTCGGGGCGCTTTGATCTGGAGGAAGCGAATGAACCGAACCATGCGGCGATGGGTGCTGACGGCAGCCACCGCTTGCGCGCCGTTAACGGCGTTACCCGCGGGCGCCTGGGCACAGGCCACGAATACCACGGCCAATTTGATCTACTACGACGCGGCGGGCAACGAGACGCTGGACCCGGCGGAGCCGCAGAACAATTCCTCCCTGTCCCATGAAGCGTTGCTGGCGATCTACGACACGCTGATCCGCATGGGCGCGGATGGCGTGCCGGGGCCGGGCATGGTCGCGTCCTGGGAACGCAACGCGGACCTGACGGACATCACGCTGAAGCTGCGGCCGGACGTGGTGTTCCACGACGGCGCGAAACTGGACGCGGAGGCGGTGAAGAAGAACCTGGAACGCTCCGCCGCGCTGGGCAAGCGCGCGGGCAACACGGTACAGGAAGCAGTCGGCCTGATCACTGCCATCGAGGTGGTGGACCCGCTGACGGTGCGGCTGAAGCTGAAGGCGCCGAGCGGGCAGATCGAATACTGGCTGGGAGCCAACCCGGGCATGATGCTGAGCCCGGCCGCGTTCAACGGTGATGCGATGGGCAACAACATCAAGCCGATCGGCGCGGGGCCATATAAGCTGAAATCCGTCGATCCCAACGTGCGCACCATCACCACGCGCTATGATGGCTACTGGGGCGGCACGGCCGGCCGGCCCGCCGGGTTTGAGCATCATTATGTGCCGGACGGTCGTGCCCGGCTGAACGCGCTGCGCTCCGGCCAGGCGACCATCGCGCTGATCGACCCGCGGCAGATGACGGAGGCGAAAGGCGCGGGCCTCGCCATCCAGATCAATCAGAAGAACATGCTGTGGGACATCTATCCCAACACCAGCAGGGCAGGCCTGGGCGATATCCGCGTGCGACGCGCCATCATGCACGCGATCGACCGTGAGGCGCTGGCGGAAGCACTCGGCTTTGGCAGTGCCAAGCCGACGCAGCAGCTGTTCGCCGAATCTTCGCCCTACTACGTGGCGGAACTGAACAACCACTACAAATACGATCCCGCCATGGCGAAGGCGCTGCTGGCCGAGGCCGGGTTCAAGGACGGCATCGACATCACGCAGCTGCTGCTGAACAACAGCGAATACCGCCAGCTGGCCGAAGCACTTCAGGCGATGCTCGCGGAGTCGGGCATCCGTATCAAATTCGACGTGGTGGACGTTTCCCAGTTTCCGCTGTTCTTCCGCCAGCCCCCGCGCGGCGATATTCTGATGGCGCGCTACGGCGGGCGTTCCGACCCGGTGCAAACCGTGTTCGAACTCGTCGGCACGGGTGGGTCCTACGCTCCGGCCGGTGCGGTATCCCCGGAGATCGACAAGCTCATCACCCAACTGAAGGGCATGGCAGGCACCGACCCGAAACGCACCCCCGTGATGCGCGACCTGGCCAAGGTGATCGTGGAAACCGTCGCCACCATCCCCGTGATCACCCGCGCCAACGTCTACGCCTACCGGCCCGGCTGCATCCAGAACCTGCAATCCTACCTGCCGGCCGGCGACGACCGCTTCAACGATGTGACGATCGCGGCGAACTGCAAGTAGCGGCGGGGCGTTGCTGGTAAGGAAGGCAAGGGGGCTTTGCCCCCTTGACCCCCACCAGGGACGTGTCGTCCCTGGACCCCCGCTAATCAGCCTCTCTAAAGGGATAGGGCCTACTCAGGCGGTTGCACCGTCCGAGTAGG
>Ga0315912_10002215_pt1 | contig 21310 bp, 21 predicted proteins | sample VfabasoilMG_FD_204469 | JGI IMG/M metagenome (GOLD analysis project Ga0315912, IMG submission 204469) | Garden soil microbial communities collected in Santa Monica, California, United States - V. faba soil | ecosystem: Environmental > Terrestrial > Soil > Garden | place: USA: California...
TGATGGACTCGAACGTATTCAGCAGGCTCTTTTCATAGGTAGCCACGAAGTTCACATGCAGGCCGCGGTAACGTTCGGAAGGGCTTTCAAACAATGTGATTTCATACTTGTAGACGCGTGTTTCCGAACGCGAAACTTCCTTCAGCATGAGGTAGCCAAAGTCGTTATTGATGGGAATAATTCCAACCGGCGAAATGGATATGTGTTCTTCAATAAAGTCATAGATTTTTTTGCCGTCGTGGAGGTACCGTTCAAACTGCGGCATGGAGAAATCGACGATGGACTCCAGTTCCTGCATCACGGCATCATCGGCGGCAATTTTTTCGTAGATAAGTTTGAACTGTTCCAGGTCGAAGCTGGAGAGGCTGGTCTTAAAATTCGAAAAGAGCTGTTGCTTGCTGCTCTTTAATTCTTTCAGGTTCCGGTAATGTTCGATCAGTTCGGAAAGGGAAGGATACAGCCGTTGTTCGGTAAATTCTTCGCTTACCTTCTGGAGATAGGCGAGGAGCACGTACTTCTTGTATTCGAAGTCGATGTGATGCTCCGTAATCCAGTTTTTGCTTAAAGTAGTCATGCCTGTTAAGTAAAGTTACGATAATAAGAACGGAAAAGGAATGAAAATGTTCTGTTCTCCCTGTTGAAAACCCGTAGCAAAGGTCCGGCGCAAGGGGTTGATTTCATCTATTTTTGCTTTCAGAAATAAATTACGCAAGAATCTTACATCTCATGAATCACAAATTTAGTTCCCTCAGGGCGTCGTGGGCCCTGGCATTCATCCTCTTTTTTGCCGCCTCCTGTGTGCCAACGAAGCAGTTTAAAGAAGTACAGGAGAAAGAAAAAGCCTGCCAGGATGAGAAAAGCAAATTGCAGGCTCAGTTCAGCGAGCTTGATGCCAAATTCAAAAGTTTGGAAGGCGATGCCGACAAGCTGCGCAAGGACACCGGCGAAATGGGCACGGCCTTCCGTCAGTTGTCTGCAGAGAACAACGACCTGAACAAGTCCTTTGACCGTCTCCAGGAAACGCATGATGCCATGCTTGCCGGCAATACGGCAGAGATGAAAAAACTGCTGGCGAAACTGGATACGGCACAGGTTAACCTTCAAAGGAAGGAAGATGAAATGCGCAAGACGCAACTGGCCATGAATACGCAACAGCAGAAACTGAAAGTGCTGGAAGACAGCCTGAAGATGCGTGAAAAAAACCTGGCAGAATTAAAGCAGGTCATCTCGCAGCGCGACTCGGCGGCAACGGCATTGAAAAACGCCGTGAGCAAGGCTCTCCTGGGATTTGAAAACAACGGGCTAACCATCCAGCAAAAAAACGGTATGGTATATGTCTCGCTGGAAGAGCAATTGCTTTTTGCATCAGGCAGCACGGTCGTTGACAAGAAGGGCGAAGAGGCGCTGAAGGGCCTGGCGGAGGTCCTGGCGAAAAACAAGGACATCAACGTAACGGTGGAAGGACATACCGATAATGTACCCATCAGCGGGGGACCTATTAAAGACAATTGGGACCTCAGCGTGCTGCGTGCCACCGAGGTTGTAAAGATTATCACGCGCAACAAAGGAATTGATCCGGCACGCATCAGCGCATCGGGCCGCGGACCGTTCATGCCCCTGGACAAAGGCAGCACCCCGGAAGCAAAGAAAAAGAACCGCCGCACGGAAATAATCCTGATGCCGAAATTTAATGAACTGATGAAGGTGTTGGAAGGGAAGTAGCTTTCCCTCCCCCTGCCCCCTCCAGAGGGGGATAAGATTTCCCTTTCAGGGAAATTTGCAGGCGAAAAATATTCGTTTTGTTGAGAAGAATAAATTGGATCCAACCCGATTTGAAAAAGCGGCTATCCCCCTCTGGAGGGGGCAGGGGGAGGTCCCAATAAAAAAGGTCCTGCATCAGCCAGGACCTTTTTTACGGATAATAAATTCCATGTTAAGTTTTATCGCCCGTAAACGCCTTCTTTTTTCCATTGGAACTTATAAGCGAGTTCAACGCTTACGAAAGTGAAAGCATCCTTCAGGTGGCTGTTGCCCCTGGGACTTGTATAAGGGCCGATTTCGCCATTCGTTCCGTGACCGGTTGGGTCGGAGATATATTTGGCAAGTTCCAGTTTTACAGGATCGTTAGGGAAAGTCGCCGACAATTCATCGAAGGTGGCATATCGCTCGCTGGCATCATCCACGTAATCGTTCAGGATGTACACATATTCAAATTCTGCAGACAACGTCAGGTATTTGTTCAAGCCATAACGTATACCAAAGCCCATCGGAATACCCATGTTGCAGACTTCATAAGGCTGCTCCCGGTGTAACTCCTTGTTGAATCCCAATCCTTCCGTGGACCAATCGCGGAGGTTTGTTTCATATACGCCGTCGCGTTTAATCACATTGCCTTTGCCTCCGGATTCAGGGGCATCCCGAACAGTGCCGTCGTCCCAGAAATAATAACGGTTGGAGATGTCGACATCACCGCGGAAAAGATCCGCTTTGGGCTGCCCGAGGTAGCTGCCAATGCCGGCGAATACGAAGTAGCACCATTTCTGTTTATAGAGGGACAGGTTATGATTCTTATAAAAGGTATAAGTGAAATTAGCCGCAAAGCCGAAAAGGTCGTTACGGAATCCAAGGCCCCGCAGGTAGTTTCGCAGCTCCATGCCGTTTTTGCCATGAATAGATTCGGTTTCATCGTACTGCAGGCGTTGCCAGCTCAGCCGGATTTCAACCGACAACGGCTTGTACATCATCCGCGATCGCGACTGGTTATTCAAAAAATTACGCAAAGTAAGCTGGATGCCGGTGTTGGCTGAAGAGTACGGGATGTACTTTTCATTGGCGAGGTCGCCGATGTAATTGACGACCCCCGTAGAAAGTCCGACATCAGCGTAGCGCTGGGCTGCCGCCGAAAGCGACAGCAACGCACATGTCAGGAGGAGTACAAGTGATTTCATAGCAAAATTCAACTTTCAATTCAGCTATAAAGATATAGGATTTTATTTTTTGATTTTCAAGAGGTTCCGATAATTTTGGTGAACGGCCTGAAATCATACGAGAAGCTGCGAAAAAACGTCTTCAACTTTCGAGACATACATGATTTCCACCCCCTCGGAAAGGGCTTTCGGGATGTTCTCTTTGTTGAAACGCGACACATAAATTCTTTCGAAGCCTAATCTTGCCGCTTCGCTGATGCGCTGTTCGATGCGCGCGACCGGACGGATTTCTCCGCTCAGTCCTATTTCTGCGGTGAAGCAAAACCCGGGAGGAATGGGAGCATCTTCGGAACTCGATAAGATCGCACTGGCTACGGCAAGATCGAGGGCAGGATCTTCCACGCGGATTCCACCGGCCAGGTTCAGGAAAACATCCTTGCTTCCCAGCCGGAAGCCGCAACGTTTTTCAAGGACGGCCAGCAACATGTTGAGCCGGCGAAGGTCAAAACCTGTTACCGATCGTTGCGGCGTACCGTAGACAGCCGAACTAACCAGCGCCTGGGTTTCAATGAGCATGGGACGAATACCTTCCAGCGTGGCGGCTATGGCAATGCCGCTGAAATTTTCCTGGCGATGCGCGAGAAGCACCTCCGAAGGATTTTCAATTTCTTTAAGTCCGTTGGCATGCATCTGGTAAATTCCCAATTCGGCGGTAGAGCCGAAACGGTTTTTTAATGGCCGCAGAATCCGGTAAGCATGATGAAGGTCGCCTTCAAATTGCAGTACGGTGTCGACCATGTGTTCCAGCACTTTCGGGCCTGCAATCATTCCGTCCTTGTTGATATGCCCTACGAGAATGACAGGCGTGGAAGTCTCCTTCGCAAAACGCAATAATTCGGCGGCACATTCACGCACCTGCGAAACACTTCCTGCCGACGATTCAATGCGCGCGCTGACCATCGTCTGAATGGAATCCACGATTAAAATATCGGGCTGAAGTTCTTTCAGGTGAGAGAATAAAGCATCAATATAGGTTTCTGATAATATAAAGCAAGAATGATTATTCTTATGGATACGTTCTGCTCTCAGTTTGATTTGTTGTTCACTTTCTTCGCCTGACACATAGAGCACTTTTTTGTTTCCCAGTTGCAGGGCAAGCTGAAGGAGGAGCGTTGATTTTCCGATACCGGGCTCGCCGCTCATCAATACGACGGAGCCGCGTACCAGCCCTCCGCCAAGAACGCGGTTTAGTTCTTTGTCGGGAATGGCCAGGCGGGATTCTTCGGTAACAGTGATTTCAGAAAGCGGGCGGGGACGGTTGTTTTTGCCGGGAGCTGCATGCAGACCCTGCCATGAACTTTGAGCCTGCTTAGGCTGTACGAGTTCTTCCACATAGGTGTTCCATTCATTGCAGGACGGACAACGCCCGACCCATTTTGGAGAGGAGACACCGCAGTTCTGGCAATAAAAAACAGTTTTGGCTTTAGCCATCGCTTTGCAAGTTAAAATTCAGGAAGAGACTGCGGCAATTATTTATAAAACTCGTGTTGCGTCACCCCGGGATCGCCGTTTTTGTCGGTGGCTATGAAAAGTATTTTATCATCCAGGCGAACAATATCCCATACGGCCGTGAGTTTGGAAAGCGTGTCTTTGAAGCCTGCGAGGTCCATGGAAGGATTGTCAAGCGTGGAAGAAATAATCTTATACGTACCCGTATCGTGACGCATCGGGTTGGTCAGGATTTCCCGGTAGACAATGCCATTACTAAAAGTCCAGTATTCAGCAGGGTTGGTCGCCGGAAGCCTCACGATATTCCAGCGGGCCTGAATTTTCTTATTCAGGTCGTCTTCGGTCTGAAACAAATCAAAATTCTCACACCCCGCCAGAAGCGTCATGGAAAAAACGAGGATTGTGGAAAGTAAAGGATTTTTCATCCAAAGTCAGTTAGCCAACGGTAAAGATAATGAATTTTTGGTGGATTCAATCACCTGTTGATTAATTATTTACCACGAATTTTCTGTTCAATGGCCGTGGTGGAATAGCCGGGAACCAAATCAATGGTCTTCACCTGGCCACCCCGGGCTTTGACAACGTCGTAACCCACGATCTTTTCCGCCTCATAATCGGACCCCTTAATCAGCACGTCAGGCTGAACAGCACGGATAAGCTCGTAAGGCGTTTCTTCGTCAAATAAGACCACGGCATCCACAAAATGGAGGCTGGCCAGCAGCATGCTTCGCTGGACCTGGTCGTTGATAGGCCTTCCCGGGCCTTTCAGGTTTTGAGTTGAACGATCGGTATTGACGCCCACTACCAACACATCTCCTTCGTCGCTGGCTTTGGCCAGGTAATCGACATGGCCCAGGTGGAGGATGTCAAAACAACCATTCGTAAAAACGATTTTCAGGCCCTTAAAACGCCAGAGCATAACCTGCTTTTTGAGCGCTTCGGCATCAAGGATTTTTGACTGTATCTGATCCAATGTTTTCATCCGGTGAACTTTTTTTTGACGGCACAAGCAAGAGTAAGGACAATCCACCCATCAGGATAACCAGGATAACCTGCGTGGAATGAACGAGTGTGGCGAACGAAAGGCCATGGCCCCGGTCGACACCATACAGTGCCAGTCCTTCCATCACCAGGAGATGATACGCGCCGAATCCGCCCTGCACGGGAACTGACATGCCCAACCCGCCGGCTACTAAAACCAGCATGGCCGCCTGCCAGGAAAGATCCTGCGTGGAGTCGAGTGAAAAGAAGCAGATGTAAGCGGTATAATAATATAAGACCCAGATCAGGATGGTATGGAAAATAAACTGCCCGGGTTTTTGAATCGTGCGAATGGATTTCAGTCCCTTGATGACGCCTGTAACCAGGTCATTTAGTTTCGTGAACAGGGCGGCATGGCTTCCGGAATTCTTCCGTGCCCGGATAAAAAGAAATACGGCAACGATGAGGATGACCAGCAGGATCCAGAATAAAGGAGCGCCTGTAATGCCGGCTATTTTATCCCGGATGGGACTCAGGATTTTAGTCAGCATAAAATCAGAAAGTCGCTGCGCTTCCACGATAGCTGTAAAAAGGATGATGACCAGGAGACATAAAAAGTCAAGTACGCGCTCGAGGATCACCGTGCCGATCAACTGGTCGAACGGGATTTTGTCGCTCTTGCTTAGCGTGGCGCACCGGGTTACTTCCCCCAGCCTCGGAAAGACCAGGTTGGCCAGGTAGCCTGTCATCAGCGAATAGGTGGCCTTACGGAATGAGGTATCATAACCCAGCGGGTCGATTAGCAGTTTCCAGCGGTAGGCGCGGCTCACAAAAGCAACGACAGAAAAAATGATGGATAAACCGATCCAGAAAACGCGTGCACTCCGGATTTCCTCCAAAAGCCGCTGCAGGTTCACGTCGCGGAAGGCAATCCACATCAGGACGCCTGCGAGGACGGCCATCAGCAAATATTTGATCGCATTGACGGCTTTCAAACAGCGCTATTTTTTCAAACGGTTTTTTTCGTCCGGGAAGATGAGTGTGGGAGTGAATTTTTTTGCCTCTTCAAAATCCATGGAGGCATACGACACCACAATGACCATATCGCCAATTAACGCCTGGCGGGCGGCCGGTCCGTTGAGGCAGATCTCCCCGCTGTTACGGGGACCTTTGATGACATACGTTTCAAAACGTGCGCCGTTGTTCAAATTCAGGACTTCTACCTTTTCATTAGGAATCAGGTTGGCGGCATCCATCAGGTCTTCGTCAATGGTAATACTGCCTATATAATCCAGGTTGGCCTCCGTAACCTTCACCCGGTGAATCTTCGATTTAAGAATTTGTATGTGCATAGGGCGGCAAAATTACAAAAACCAACGAATTACGAATCAGTTACGAATTAACGAATGAGCACACTGGATGATTCGTCGATTAGCTGATTAGCTAATGTGCCAATTAGCTAATGTTGATACGTTACACAGTCAATGACTGATACTTATTCGTCAGGAAAATTGGCAATGATATAGGAGCTTAACCGAGAAATAAAATCAGAAAATGTTTAGGAAATCAAAAATCGGCTTGGATTTTCGTCCGATTGATAGGCTTATTTGCCTGAAATACTAATCGTAATAGGCGGAAGATCGCGTAAATCTTTACTGCCAAATACATGTCCCTTGATGTGTTCAACATAAATTTTTGTTGAGACCCAAGTCTCATTTTTAAAACATGAAATCATGGTGGGAGTAAAAGAATCGCTTTGGGCACAAGGTCTATTAGTGGGCTTCTCCCCCTTGAAAAAATGGATAATTCAAAAGATGTTATTGAGTGTTTTTCTGGCTAGTCGAAATAAAGGACAGACAGCCTATCTACACGAAGCAGTTCGCTTTTGGATATATTGATAACTGTCCCTTGTGGCCTTTTCGTTTCCTTCGTAAAAACGTGGCGAGATTCATCTTGTCCAAAATCCTCTAAGGTCGTCAGTAGAATGGCCAGTAACATCCCAAGGCGTATCATAGTAATTTAATACATGAGAAAATTAGTCAAAATTTATAAGAAACACTTGTTATTGACAGCAATGCGGGGAAGCTAAATTGGGCCAAATAGCAGTTGTACTAAGTCGTTTATAGTTGCCGGAAAATTCAAAAGCTTTGTTTTTGGGATTTCATTGGCTAATTAGCTAATTGGCATATCGGCTAATTTCTCCCAGGTGCCAGAATATTTGATTCCGATTATTAATCTTCCTCGGGAGATAACGATACATTATCTATCAACCTGACCTTCCCCGCCTGTACTGCAGCAAAGGCCCTGGGATCTTCCGATGATGACCAATTTTTTATGGCCTGCAGGGAATTGGAATCGGCAATTTCCAGGTATTCCACTTTCAGGTTGCCGGAGGATTCAATCATGGTAGCGGCATGTTTGATCGCTTCTTCCAGGGAATAGCGGCGGCCGGAATATTTCAGCCAGTGAAGGGCTGTGGAAATGACGGCAGCGTCTTTTCTTTGATCGTCGGTGAGGCGGAGGTTGCGCGAGCTCATGGCCAGGCCTGATGATTCTCTCATCGTAGGACAGGCGATGATGTCCACATCCAAATGGTAATCTTTCACGAGCTGGCGGATCACTGCCAGTTGCTGAAAATCCTTTTCTCCGAAATAAGCCTTGTGAGGATTTACAACTTCAAAAAGCCGTTTTACAATCTGCGCAACTCCTTTGAAATGCCCCGGCCTGAATTTTCCTTCCATCACCGTTTCCAGTTCGCCGAAACTGAATTCTTCTTTGCCGGATTTTTCCGCATCGAACGATTTGCCATCCGATGCATACATTTCAGTTACCGATGGCATGAAAAGAAAATCCACCCCGGCTTTTTCCAGCATCTGTGTATCGGCATCTTCGGTGCGGGGGTAGTTTGTTAGATCTTCGGCATTATTAAACTGTGTAGGATTTACAAAAATGCTTACGACAGTCAGGTCATTTTCCGATTTCGACTGCTTGACCAGGGAGAGGTGTCCGTTATGTAAAGCACCCATGGTGGGTACGAACCCTATCGTTCTCTTTTTCAGCCTGTAAGGGCTAAGGTCCTGAACCAACTCCTCCTTTAAAGTACAGATTTTCATAATTTTTTGAGGGCTCAAAGATGTGAAAATATGGTTAATGACCCCGGCTCATAGGGTATCAAATCCGATAATTTAACAACACATTGTAACAGAGATACTTACATGTATACCTACCAAAAATGGTAATTAAAAAAGCTGAAAAAAGCTTTAAAACATTCATTTTCACCCCTTGTTTATTTGAAAGTTACCGCTATATTTTGTACCTTTGCGTTCCGCATTACCAAAATCCCCATCAATGAAAAAAGCCAGAGTACTATTCGTGTCGCAGGAAATTACGCCCTATTTGGAAGTAACAGAGATTGCCAAAATAGCCCGGCAGCTCCCCCAGGGCATCCAGGAAAGAGGAAAGGAAATCCGGACATTTATGCCTCGCTTTGGAGTAGTGAATGAAAGAAGAAACCAGTTACATGAAGTCATCCGCCTTTCGGGGATGAACCTGATCATCGACGATACCGACCATCCCCTGATCATTAAAGTGGCTTCTATCCAGAACGCCCGTATGCAGGTTTATTTTATCGACAACGAAGAATATTTTCACCGCAAAGCTGTGGTGCGTGATGCCAAAAACAAGTTCTTTAAAGACAACGAAGACCGCGCCATTTTCTTCTGTCGCGGTGTACTGGAGACCGTGAAGAAGCTCGGATGGGCTCCGGACCTGATTCATTGTCACGGATGGATAACCAGCCTGATCCCCTTCTACGTAAAAACGAGCTATAAGGAAGACCCGATGTTCAAAAATTCAAGGGTTGTCTACTCCTCCTATATGCAGGATCTCAGCGAAGGATTCAGCGCCAACTTCCCCAAGAAGCTGAAAATGGATGGCATGACGAATGATGACCTGAAGCTTTTCAAAGATCCTACGGTTGTGAACCTGAAACTTGCCGCCATGAAGATGAGCGATGGCATTATCAAATGCAGCGAAGAAAAAAATGCTCCGATCGATAACTATCTGAAGAAATGTGGCAAGCCGGTTCTCGGACCTCATTCCACCGAAGACAATGCCTACGTGGATACGTATTCCGACTTTTACGATGAGCTGTTGCAGCAGGAACCTGTGCTGGCCTGATTCACGGATTCAAATATTTCTTAAGCCTGGACGTTACGTTTTTTCCCAAACGCAGATAGTACATTGAAGACAAGATTCCGAATGATTTCCTCCGTTATACCCCGGGGGAAATATTTTTTTAGCCTGTTTGTCCTGGCCGCTTTTACCCTCGTTACGGCTTGTAACGATCCGGACGAACTGGGACTCGGATTGCTGCCTGCGACCGACGAACTGGGGGTATTCAATACAGACACGACCACGCTTGTTTCGTTTACGGTAAACGGTGATTCCTTGCCCACAAACCGTTTATTCCTCGGTTATCTTTTGGGCAGTTACACGGATCCCGTTTTTGGACGGACAGATGCTTCCATTTACGGGCAGCTTGGACTTTCCAACACACCAAATTTCGGCGACACGAATGAAATACTTACTGCGGATTCGCTGGTGCTCGTCCTGGAATACCTGAGTGCGCTCTCCTCGGAAACCGTGAGTCATTATTACGGAAATTTAAGCACGCCGCTTAAAGTCACGGTGTACAGGCTGACCGAAGCGATGAGCCTGGACAGCAGCTATTACTCGAACCGCACCTTCGCGACGGAAGCGCAACCTATCGGCAGCGGCACCTTCATTCCCGCACCCCGTGATACGGTGATGCTCTATGGCGAAAAATCAAATCCGCAACTTCGCATCCGTCTGAATAACCAGCTTGCCGCTGATTTGCTGGCCCTGAACAAATCAGATACCTATGCGAGTACGGCGAACTGGCTGGATTATTTTAAAGGCGTCTATATAAAGACCGAACCTGTCAACGGGGTTAACGAAGGGTCGGTCAGCCAGTTTTACCTGGGTGGTTCGCTTTCTTCCCTATGGCTTTATTTTCATTCCAATACTTCCGGTGACGATTCGCTGAAATATAATTACCCTTTTAACGCTGCACGCATTCATCATTTTGAACATGCCGACGCTTCGTTTGATGCGCGCCGGCAGGTACAAGACCCGACTTTTAACGATTCCATTACCTACCTGCAATCCATGGCCGGGGTACGCACGAAAATCGAGCTGCCCTATTTCGAACAGTTGAAAACGCTGGGTACGATTGTCGTGAACAAAGCCGAACTGATTATTCCTGTACAATACCTGGGTACGGAAGTGTATTCCCCTCCTTCCAAGCTGAACCTGCTGGCTGTCCTTGCCGATGGAAGTTCAGAAACGGTCGTGGATTACACGACATCGCTTTATTTCGGCGGCAACTACGATGCGACGAACCACGTATATACATTTAGTATTGCCCGCCACCTGCAAGCCATCCTGGATGGCGACAAAACCAATTATGGTTTTTACCTGACGGTTCCTTATATTGTGGGAGCTAGCGGCTTTGCCAACATCCAGCCCAACCGGGTCATCCTGTCCAGTGGGAAGAATGCGGCAAACCCGGTTCAGTTGAAACTATCCTATACCGTACTGGATTAAGGAAACCACTTCCTCCTTCCGGTCCGGATCAAAATTTTATACCGGGTCAGAACCCGGAAAATGCATAACCCCCGACGCGTTTCAGCGCCGTAAATTTTAGTCACATGTGCGGAATCGTTGCATACATCGGTAAACGCGACGTCTACCCGATCCTCCTGAAAGGCCTTCAGCGCCTGGAGTACCGCGGCTACGACAGCGCCGGCATCGCCATCATGAATGGCGACCTCCGGATTTTTAAGAAAGCAGGAAAGGTAAGCGAGCTCCTGGAGCATACGAAGGACAAGAACATCACCGGTCATGTAGGCATGGGACATACGCGTTGGGCTACCCACGGTGAACCGAACGACAAGAATGCTCATCCGCATTTTTCACACGACCATACGTTCGCCATCATTCACAACGGCATCATTGAAAATTACGCGCCCATCAAGGAAGAGCTGCGTAAACGCGGTCATAAATTCCGCAGCGATACGGATACGGAAGTCCTGATTCACCTGATTGAAGACATCTATAAAAACGGCGACGTGGATTTTGAAGAGGCCGTGCGGCTGGCTCTCCGGGAAGTGATCGGCGCCTATGCCATCGTCGTCATGTCAAAGGATCACCCGGGCGAACTCATCTGCGCGCGCAAGGGAAGTCCTATTGTCATTGGCGTGGGAAAAGAAAACGGGGAATATTTCATCGCCTCCGACGCGACGCCCATCATTGAATATACCAACAATGTCATTTACCTGAACGACGGGGAAGTGGGAATCATCAAGGATGGCAGCCTGGTTATCAAGACTACGGAGAATGAAGTCCAGAACCTGTACATCCAGGAGCTGGAGATTAAGCTGGAGATGCTGGAAAAAGGCGGCTATGATCATTTCATGCTCAAAGAAATTTATGAGCAGCCACGTTCCATATGGGACAGCATGCGCGGACGCATCGATGCGCGCAAAGGATTCCTTCGCCTGGGCGGCATCGCCGAATACGAAAAGAAATTTGCGAATGCCAAGCGTATCCTTATCATCGGCTGCGGTACATCCTGGCATGCCGGGCTTGTTGCGGAATACCTGATCGAAGACCTGGCGCGCATTCCCGTGGAGGTCGAGTATGCCTCGGAATTCCGCTACCGCAATCCCGTGATTTACGAAGACGATATTGTCATTCCGATTTCTCAAAGCGGCGAGACTGCCGATACGCTGGCAGCCATCGAACTGGCCAAATCCAAAGGCGCGACCATCTTCGGTGTCTGCAACGTAGTGGGATCTTCCATCCCGCGTGCCACGCATGCCGGGGCCTATACGCATGCCGGTCCGGAGATTGGTGTGGCTTCCACGAAAGCCTTCACCGCCCAGATCGCAGTACTTACCCTAATCGCCTTGCAGATCGCGCGGCACCGGGGCACAATTACGGATTCACGCTTCCACCAGTTGCTGAATGAACTGGAAAGCATTCCGGCCAAGGCTGAAATTGCGTTGAAGACGGATGCGCTCACAAAGAAGCTGGCCGCGAGGTTCAAGGACGTACGCAACTTTTTATACCTCGGAAGGGGATATGGATTTCCCGTGGCACTGGAAGGCGCGCTGAAGCTGAAAGAGATTTCCTACATCCATGCTGAAGGGTATCCTGCCGCGGAAATGAAACACGGCCCCATCGCCCTCATCGACGATGACATGCCTGTCGTTGTGATCGCCAATAAGAACAGCTCCTATGAAAAAGTAGTCAGCAATATCCAGGAAGTGAAGGCCCGCAAAGGCGTCGTCATCGCCATCGTCACGGAAGGCGATGAAATTGTTACGCAACTGGCCGACTATGTCATTGAAATCCCTGAAGTGGATGACCTCCTGATGCCGCTTATTTCCGTGATTCCGCTCCAACTGCTTTCTTACCACATCGCCGTGATGCGCGGCTGCAATGTGGATCAGCCCAGGAACCTTGCGAAGAGCGTGACGGTGGAGTAATTTGAGAATCAACCTACGTTAAAACTTCGGTTGACGCAGTTTGAGAATTGGAGGCTCCCTCGTTTTTGGCGCGCAATCATGCCTATCGGCATTTGCTTTGCTTTCGTCATTCCGGAAGAACCTTGTTTAGGGGTAAAAGAATCATCCGGATAAGCAGAAACCAAATGCTTCCAGCATGACAATCAGGGTTGCGTGCAGAAACAGTTCATTCACGCGGAGAGATTCCCGATAGCATTTATCACTTCCTGGTTTTTGGCGCGCTTAACGGAATCTTTCCAGGAACAAGAAATACCCGGCTTTCGGACCACTCACTGGTACACTATTTCTTTCTTTCCTTTCTCCCTGGAGTAGGGCCGGTTAAAAGTTTCCTGCGAAACCTGGAAGTGGGTCGATAGTGTGCGTATGACATCTTTGGAAAATCCCTTCTTATAGTTCAGCATATCGGATACCAATCCCTTGCTGACGCCGAGCAGTCCGACCAGGTCTTTTGATTTCAGATTCTGCTCCTTCATATAAGTACGAAGAATAACAACCGGATCCTTGCCGGAAGCAGAAGAGGCATTGGCCGGAACCGGCGAATGGTTTTGAGATTCCCAGGTGTTGGTCAGCAAGGTGAGCAGTTCGATATATTCCCTGGCTTTTTTCTTTTCCGGTTTCCGGGATTTCAGCTCTCCAAGAATTTCGCAGTATTCGTTGTACTGTGCCTTGCCTTTGATCACTTTGTACTTTAATGGTTTCATCCGTTAATCTTTTGTTGAGTGAAGATAGAAAAGTTTACCCTCACCCCCGACCCCTCTCCCTCCGGAGAGGGGCGATTGATTTTCGACTAAGTTATTGGGCTCTACCTGGCTAGTATCTAACTCCATCCTTTCTCTCCGGAGAGGGGCAATTGATTTTCAATAAAGTTATCGCGCCCCACTTGGCGAGCGTCTAACTCCCCCTCTCCGAAGGGAGAGGGGGCAGGGGGGGTGAGGGAAGGACGAGAAACATTCCCTGACTATACGCTCCAAGGTCAGTAAAAACAACTGTGAACCCTTCGGCTTCGCTCAGGGCAGCGCCGTGAACTGTGAACGAATTTGGGGCAATCGAATTGATTATTAGAAAAATACGCTTAAAATCCGTACCTTCGCGGCTCCCAAAAAATCAGGATATGTTATCAGTTAGTAATCTGTCATTGCGTTACGGAAAGCGGGTTTTATTCGAAGATGTGAACCTGAAATTCACGCCCGGCAACTGCTATGGCGTAATTGGAGCCAATGGATCAGGAAAATCGACGCTTTTAAAGATATTATCCGGTGAAATAGACCCTACTACAGGCCAGATTTCCATGTCGCCGGGAGAAAGAATGGGCGTTCTAAAGCAAAATCACTTTGAATTTGATGCTGTAACCGTCCTGAATACGGTGATGATGGGGAATAAAAAACTCTGGGACATCATGGTGGCAAAAGACGCGATCTATGCCAAGCCTGACTTCAATGATGCCGACGGTGAAAAGGCCGGCGAACTGGAAATACTTTTTGCAGAAATGGAAGGATGGAATGCGGAAAGCGAAGCAGCGAACCTGCTGAGCGGCCTGGGCATTCATGAAGATTTCCACCACAAGCTGATGGGCGAGCTGAACGGAAAAGAAAAAGTCCGCGTGCTTCTTGCGCAGGCCCTCTACGGCAACCCTGATATCCTGTTGCTTGACGAGCCCACCAACGATCTCGACGTAGAAACCATCAGCTGGCTGGAAAACTTCCTCGCTGACTTTCAGAATACGGTGATCGTCGTAAGTCACGACCGTCACTTCCTCGATGCCGTCTGCACCCATGTGGCCGATATCGATTTCGGAAAAATTCAACTGTATACCGGTAACTATACGTTTTGGTATGAATCCAGCCAGCTGGCACTTCGCCAGCGTGCGGACCAGAACAAAAAGACGGAAGATAAACGCAGGGAGCTGCAGGAATTCGTGGAGCGATTCAGCGCCAACGCTTCCAAATCCCGGCAGGCTACCAGCCGTAAAAAACTGCTCGAGAAACTGGTCGTTGATGAAATCCAGCCTTCCACGCGTAAATATCCCGGCGTGGTATTTAAACCCGAGCGCGACTGCGGCGACCAGCTGCTGAACGTGGAGCATCTTTCCAAATCTTTGCCGGACGGAACGGTACTGTTCCACGATGTTACATTTTCGCTGGCCAAAGGCGATAAGGTCGCTGTGCTCGCGAAGGAACACATGGCTATTACTTCTTTCTTTGAAATCCTGATGGGGAATGAATCCGCCGACAGCGGAACTTTTTCCTGGGGAGGCACCATTACACGATCGTACCTGCCCAACGAAAACGCGAAATATTTTACCGGAAACGACAACCTCGTTGACTGGCTTCGCCAGTATTCCACGGAAAAAGACGAGACCTACATCCGCGGCTTCCTCGGACGTATGTTGTTCAGCGGCGAAGAGGTATTTAAAAAATCAAATGTGCTGAGCGGAGGCGAAAAAGTGCGTTGCATGCTGAGCCGCATGATGCTGACGAATGCCAACTGCCTCATCCTGGACGAACCGACCAATCACCTCGACCTGGAATCCATTACCTCCATCAACAACTCGTTGAAGGACTGGAAGCACCTGGCGCTCTTCACCTCGCACGATCATGAGTTCGTGCAGACGGTAGCCAACCGTATCCTGGAAATCACGCCGGCCGGAGTCATCGATAAAAGGATGACCTACGATGAGTATATTTCTGACGAGAACATTAAAGCGATGCGGGAAGCCCTCTACCAGGGGGTATTGATTTCCAATTAACAGGAATGATTGACATCGGCAAATACAATACGCTTACCGTAACAAGGGATACTCCATCCGGCCTGGTGCTTGGTGACCTGAAAGATCCCGCTGAAACGGATGAGGTACTGCTGCCGAAACGGTACACTCCGGAGGACGTGAAGGAAGGGGATGAACTGGAAGTATTCGTATACCTTGACAACGAAGGAAGCCTGATCGCCACCACGAAAAAACCCCATGCCACCGTAGGCCAGTTTGCATTCCTGGAATTGAAGGAGCGCAATGAGTTCGGCGCATTTTTTGACTGGGGCATAGACAAAGATGTTTTTGTTCCATACAGCGAGCAGGTCGGCGAACCGGAGCCCGGCCACAAATACCTCGTCTTTCTATTTATAGATGAACGCTCGGGCCGGATTGCCGGCACACAGAAATGGAGCCAGGCCACCGGAAATGATCCGGAAGAATACGTAGAAGACGGATTGAAGGACGGCATGAAAGTCAACCTGCTGATTGCGCAGGAAACAGATGCAGGGTACAAAGCCATCATCAACAATAAATTCCAGGGACTGCTTTACCGCAACGAAGTGTTTGAAAAGTTAAATCCCGGGGATGTGCGTGCCGGCTTTATCAAAAAAATCCGGGACGACGGCAAAATCGACCTGGCTTTGCAGCAGCAAGGATTCGGATTGATAACCGATACACGGCAGCTCCTGTTGGAAAAACTCAAGGCCGGCAATGGCAAGATATCCCTCGGCGACAAAAGCGACCCCGATGAAATTTATGAGAAGCTCCACATGAGCAAAAAAGTTTTCAAAAAAACCATCGGCGGGCTTTATAAAGACCGGCTGATCGTTGTCGGAGATTTTGAGATCCGGCTTTTAAGTGAAGAGACTACGAAGTAGTCAAATAAAAATTTCTTTCTTCTCTCCGTGAACCTCTGTGCCCTCTGTGTCTCCGTGGTGAATTTAATGATCCGTGAATTTTACCACAGAGTCACAGAGGACACAGAGGCCGAATTATTTACAACTCAAATCTATTATTCGCCTTTTCAGCAGATAAGTCCGACTTCACTGTGAACAATTTTCCCCGTTTGTATCAAAAGCAAGATTAATTGTTTGTAGATTTTGTTTTCACCCCTTTTCGGCACTGTAGTTGCATACATATCCGGCAGAATCTGCGTTTTCACATGCAGCTAAAAAACAAGTATCATGAAAAATCTCCGTATTGCAATAATTTTTTCGATCGCGACAGGACTGTTGCTATCGTGTGATCCGATAAAAAAGATGAGCAACCAGGATAAAGGTGTCGCTATCGGTGCAGCCGGCGGCGCAGTAGCCGGTGGCGTGATCGGTCATTCGGCGGGCAATACTGCCATGGGCGCAGTGATTGGTGGCGTAGTAGGCGGTGTTGCGGGCGGCATCATCGGCCACAAGATGGATAAGCAGAAGAAAGAAATCGAACAAATAGATGCTGCCAAGGTAGAAACCATTAAAGATGGAGAAGGACTGAAAGTTACTTTCGAATCCGGCATTTTATTTGAAACGAATTCCAGTACGCTGAATGCTTCTTCGCAGGGCGACCTGCAGAAGTTCGCACAAACCCTTATCAATAATGCCGAAACCAACCTGGTCGTATCCGGCCATACCGACAACACGGGCTCCGATGCCATCAATGATCCTTTATCCGAGAAGCGCGCGCTAAGTGTGGCCAAATTCCTTCGTTCCAAAGGAGTAGCGGGCAGCCGGATGACTACTGTGGGTAACGGTTCCAACCAGCCGGTAGCCAGTAACTCCACTTCTGAAGGCAGGGCGCAAAACCGCCGGGTGGAAATCGTCATTGTCGCCAATGAGAAAATGGTGAAAGACGCACAGGCTCAATCCCAGTCTTCCAAGTAGACCTTTTACCAAAAGACAAGAGAAAATCCTGCCCTACCTGGTACGGCTCCTTGCGGTATTCATTTAACGTTCATGGTAAGCGTACAAACCAAAAATTTTTACCCTTACCTTTACGTGAAGGTACCGCTCACATGATTGGACTCCGTTTTACCAAATATGTTCCGCCTCCTGCGACGGAGGGAACTACGTATGATACGATGCTCAATCTTTTCACGGAGTTGCTGCATTATACAGCCGGCGATGCCAACGAAGCCTTGAGCTGGCTTACGGAACTGGACCGCCAGTACAACATCACCGATCCCAATTATGGCATGGGTGATTTTATTAAGGACCTCAAGGAAAAAGGCTACATCAAAGACGACGGCAATGACCAGTTTGTCATTACGCCGAAGACAGAACAAACCATCCGGCAAAAATCCCTCGACGAAATATTCGGCAAGCTGCGCAAATCCGGAAAGGGTTCACACCGGACTTTGAAAGCCGGGCAAGGCGATGAGATGAGTGCCGACCTGCGGCCCTTCCAGTTCGGCGATACGATGGAACAGATCAACCTCACCGATTCCATCCGCAACGCGCAAATCAACCATGGCATCGACCGGTTCGAAATGAACGAAGACGACCTGGAAGTGCAGGAGCGGGAATATAAATCCTTTAATGCCACGGTGCTGATGATTGACATCTCGCACAGCATGATCCTGTACGGCGAAGACCGGATTACGCCTGCGAAAAAAACAGCTATGGCCCTGGCGGAACTGATCCGCACGCGCTATCCTAAAGACATGCTGGATATTGTCGTTTTTGGTGACGATGCCATGCCGATTCAATTGAAAGAGCTTCCCTACCTCCAGGTGGGGCCCTATCATACCAATACTTCTGCCGGGTTGGAATTAGCTATGGATTTGTTGCGCCGCCGCAAGACGCCGAACAAACAAATTTTCATGATCACGGATGGCAAACCAAGTTGTATTAAGATCGGGAATGAATATTATAAAAACAGCTTCGGCCTCGACAGGAAAATCATCAACCACGTAATGAATCTCGCCGGGCAGGCCAGGAGACTGCATATTCCTATCACAACGTTTATGATTGCAAGGGATCCATACCTGCAGCAATTTGTAAGGGACTTCACAAAGATTAATAACGGAAGAGCGTTTTACAGTTCGCTTACCGGTCTGGGAGAGTTTATGTTTGAGGATTATATACGCAACAGGAGGAAAACGGTGAGATGATGTGCTAATTAGCCAATTAGCTAATTAGCTAATTTGAGAATCAACCTACGCTAAAGCTTCGGTTGACGCAGTTTGAAAATGGAGAGGGAAATACTCCCCCTCTCCGGAGGGAGAGGGGGCAGGGGGGTGAGGAGAAAGGCGCATAACAAAACAGAACATACATATGAAAGAAAAAGCAAAAACCCTTGGCGAGCTGAAAGCTTCCGGCTATAAACCCCGGACTGTAAAGCAGGAGCTTCGTGAGAATTTAATTGAAGCCTTGAAGAGCGGCGCTCCGTTCTTCGATGAAATCAAAGGATACGAAGAAACCGTCATTCCCCAGTTGCAAACAGCGATCCTGTCGCAGCATAACATCATCCTGCTGGGTTTGCGCGGGCAGGCGAAGACGAGGTTGAGCCGGCTGATGGTTCAGTTGCTGGATGAGTATGTTCCGGTGATTGAAGGCAGCGAATTGAATGACGATCCCTTGCAGCCCCTGTCGAGGTATGGACATGATAAAATCAGGGAGTTGGGCGACCAGGCACCTGTTAACTGGCTTCACCGCAGCAGCCGGTACACAGAGAAACTGGCCACACCCGATGTTTCCGTAGCCGACCTGATCGGCGACCTGGATCCGATCAAGGCGGCGGCATTAAAACTTTCCTATGCCGACGAACGTGTGATCCACTATGGACTGATACCCCGCTCACACCGTTGCATTTTCGTGATCAACGAATTGCCCGACCTGCAGGCGCGTATTCAAGTCTCCTTATTTAATATTCTCCAGGAAGGAGATATTCAAATCCGCGGTTTCAAACTGCGATTGCCGCTTGACATTGAATTTGTTTTTACCGCCAACCCCGAAGACTATACAAACCGTGGCTCCATCGTCACGCCGTTAAAAGACAGGATCGGCAGCCAGATCCTTACCCATTATCCGAAAACGATTGAAACTTCGGCAAGCATTACAGCGCAGGAAGCAGGTATTGCCGACGATCAGAAAGACGGCATCACCGTATCGCCGTTGCTGTCGCGCCTTATCGAACAGATTGCCTTCGAAGCCCGCAAGAGCGAATACATCGATCAGAAAAGCGGCGTCTCCGCACGGCTGACGATCTCTGCCTTTGAAAACCTGCACAGTGTCGTGCAGCGCAGGATGCTGCTGAACAAGGAAACAACAGGCATGGCAAGAATTGCCGACTTGTATGGAATCATTCCTTCCATCACGGGAAAGGTGGAACTGGTATACGAAGGAGAGCTGGAAGGAATTTCCAACGTGGCCATTACTTTGATCGGCAAAGCTATCCGAACAGAATTCTTAAGTCACTTCCCCGATCCCGGCAAAAGCAAAAAGAAAAAACTGAAAAATCCATACGAAGAGGTCATTGAGTGGTTCCGGGAAGGCAATGAACTGGATCTCCTGTCACTGGGCACGCAGAAAGCCTATGAACACGCACTGCATGGCGTTAACGGATTGCAGGAGGTCGTAAAAACCCATAGCAAAACCAAGGATCCAAAGGAAGTTGCGTTGATGATGGAGTTCGTGCTGCACGGACTGGCGGAGTTTTCAGAAATCAGCAAGAAAAAACTGGAAGCCGTGGTGAAGTTCAGCGATCTTGTAGGCAGTATTTTTAATATGCAGGCGGGGGAAGAGGAAGGTTAATTAGCTAATGTGATAATTAGCTAATTAGCTAATTTGAGAATGAGATTCAACTCCCCCTCTCCCTCCGGAGAGGGGTGATTAATTATTCTACAAGAATAAATTTCTCACCATGACTCCAGGCATTCCAACTCCCCCTCTCCGGAGGGAGAGGGGGCAGGGGGGTGAGGGGGGGCCACCCTGTTGAAAACTTTCAACCCCTGTTTATTTTCCGCTGAAACGCGACGCGCCTGCTTGCGTAAACGTTCCCAAAAAATAAAAATGGAACCTAACATTCAGCTAAACTGGACGGCTGTTATCATTGCCGTTGTCGCCAATTTTATTCTTGGTTATGTATGGTATTCGGTTTTATTCGGAAAAGCCTGGGGCAATGCCATGAAGATGGACATGACGCAAAAGCCCGAATCTTCTGTCATCGTGAAAGGAATGCTCATCATGATCGTTGGCAATTTCCTGATGGCTTTTGTTTTCGCTCATAATATTGCAGCCTGGAACCCGGTTACGTGGGGTCAGGCGGCATCTTCACATCCTCCCATGCAAAACGCCTTTGCAGCCGCCTTCTTTACCTGGCTGGGTTTCTACCTTCCGCAGGACATGAGCAAGATGGCCTGGGAAAACAAATCCTGGACTTTATTCTTTATCAATGCCTCCTATCACTTTCTTTCTTTGTTAGTGGCGGCCATGATATTGATCATGATGTAACCCTCTGTGCTTTCGTGTCTCTGTGGTAAATTTTTTTTCACCACAGAGGCACAGAAGCACAGAGATGTTCAGCAAGCAGCCGGAGATTCA
>Ga0315912_10002216_pt1 | contig 21297 bp, 15 predicted proteins | sample VfabasoilMG_FD_204469 | JGI IMG/M metagenome (GOLD analysis project Ga0315912, IMG submission 204469) | Garden soil microbial communities collected in Santa Monica, California, United States - V. faba soil | ecosystem: Environmental > Terrestrial > Soil > Garden | place: USA: California...
TTTGGACACCGTCGTAGTCGTGAGTGTCATGCGGTGTCGTTTGAAAATGCCATTGCATTTTTCCGGTATCGGGATTGAGCGCGACGATTGTATTGGTGTAGAGATTGTCGCCGATGCGGGTCTGGCCACTGTTTACCGGGTTCGGATTGCCGGTTGCAACGTAGTACAGGTTCAGCGATGGATCGTACGTTCCCGTGAGCCATGGACCACCGCCACCGTGGAGCGAGGCTTCTTCGTTTGGCCAGGTCTCGATGCCGGGTTCGCCTTTGGCGGGAGTGACCCACCAGCGCCATTGTTCTTTTCCGGTGTCGGGGTCGTAGGAGGCTACGAAAGCTCGGAGGTCGAGCGAATCTCCCCCGGTACCGATGATCACGTGATTCTTGATCACGATCGGCGCCATCGACGAGAAATAGTATTGCCGCGCGTCGGCGATTTGGGTAATCCAGAGCTGCGTGCCTTTTTCTGCGTCGAGGCAAACGAGGTAGTTGTCGATGGTGAGGTAGAAAAGTTTATTGCCGAGTTTGGCGACGCCTCGGTTGCCTGTGCGCGGCATGTTGCCTTTGGATTCGCGAAAGTAGTGCCAGAGTTGGCGTCCGGTGCGTGCGTCGAGAGCCCAGACGTGATCGAGTGTTGTGGAGTAGAGGACGCCATCGACCATGAGCGGTGTCGAGGAAATGCGGAGTGTGGGTTGAAGTTGCGCGGTCCAGGCAAGGGAAAGGTTCTTTACGTTGCTCGTATTGATTTTGGTGAGCGGGCTGAACCGGCGGCCGGAGTAATCTCCGTTGTAGGTTGGCCAGTCTTGCGCATGTAGGAGGGCTGCGCAGAGCAGTAGGGCGGAGAGCTTCATTGGAGTGTTACCAGATAGGCCGTTACATCGTGGATGATTTGGTCGGTGAGAGTGGGGATGAGTTCGGTGTGTGCCTTTAGTGGATCGTTGATTTCGATTTTGGTGGTTGGTGTGATGGGGATGAGGCGGAGGATGTTGTTGGAGTCGCGTAGGGCCACGGTGAAGTCGTCGAGTTTATCGAGGGTGCCTGAGTAGGGACCCACTTTAACTGTGATCGTGGAGCGGGAGGGAGTTCCTGCGGGGCCGCGCGCGAATCTTCGGCGACTGGGATTGATCCAAAGTGCTTGAAGAACAGCGGGATCATAGCGGCGACCCACCCCGGCTAAATCACCTGTGGGCGAGTGGCAACTGTTGCATTTGCCGGCACCGTTGAAAAATTGCTCGCCACGCTTGGCGTCGCCGGTGACGATGTCCTGGTACGAACTCGTCGTGCGATGGACGATCGCGTAGATTTGCACCCGCAGCCAGGCACTGAGGTCTTCCATTTGATTTGTTGTGAGGGTGAAAGGTGGTTTGTGAGTGTTTCCGAACGAGGAAGTGATTTGTTCGTTTTGAACGATGGTGGATCGGACCAGCGCTGGGGCGGTATCGCCGCGCGCTGTGAGGCCGTGGCAGGTGCCGCATTGTTCGCGAAACAACGTGTTGCCGCGAGCGACAGCGGTTTGGTTTTCGCCACTACCGAGGATTGCAGTGATCTGGGCGGAGAGAGCCGCCGACGTGCAGAGGGCTAGCAGGACTGCGCGACGCATGTGTCTCCATTGTGTCGCAGAAACGGTCCTACTTGGGAATTTCGAAGTTCCACGCATAGTCATCCCACCAGTCGACAGAAAGCACTGAGCTCACGAAGTATCCCTCGCCATCTTCGGTGTCTTCGTAGAGAGGCAGGTTCATGGCATCGGCGAAGGCGCGGTCATAGTCCCGAAATAGCGCTTTGAGTTCATAGCTTGCGGAGCGCGGATACACGAAATAGCAAACCAAACTGCTGTCATCAGAAATCGCGACAAGCTGACGTGCCACGACTTTCCCGGTTTGATCACGCGCATACAAGACTCGCTTGTTGGCGTCGAGAAGTGCCGCCACGGCAGAGTAAGCGAACGGTCCGCCAAGCCCGAGGCAGGACCCGACATAGGTTCCCAGTTGCAGCACCTCCAATGGATCCTGCTCGACGGCGATTCGGTAGGTGTCATGTGGAAAGGTGATTCCTTGTTCCCACAGTTCACGGGGCAGGGCTGGGTGCTTTCGATACCAAGCTTTTGTAGCCGGGTGATCGGCAAGGTAGCGGGAGTTGCCTGACCAATACGCCTTCAGAAACTTTCGCAGGCCACGCCGGTTTTCGTCGATGTCTCCCAATAAGCGCAACGCGTGTTCGCCTCCCCTAGTGACTTGCTCCACTGGAAGACCGCGCTTGAGCCAAGTAAGCGCCGATTGTTGGATCAGGCTCATTCGTGTGACGACGAGATTGTTTGCGACTACCTTGCGGAATCTCTCAATCTGCGGAGCTGAAAGCGTGATCTCGCCGCGCATCCACGCTCCCAGTCGTGCTGGGATTGGATTCGGCACGCCTGGGCACGGTGCGGAAACGGGAATCGCCAACGGATCGGCGTGAAAGTAAGGATGCGCTGAACACTCTCTTACAATCTCCAATGCTGAGTGGTATCGGACTCCGCCTAGGATTTTCGCAGCCCGCCATAAAACATTCGGTTTGAGAATGGCGGCTTCCAAGGTGTTCCGACCGAGAAGCGTCGTCAACGTGCCAATTCCACGACCAATCAAATGTGCATCGTTTCTACGGCGGCAAGCCGCTTCAAGAGAAATGAGGCTCGCGTCTGGTATGGCTAGAAAGTCTTCGCGATCACCGGCGTTTGGCAGGCTAAGGAAAGACGCCACGGTGCTGCCCGCCTCATCGCTCTTCGCGAAAGGGGCTGCGGCCATTCTGTGGAGCAGTTTCATGCCATCCGATAATCTCGATTCCAATTGACGGGGATCGTTCCAAGCAATGGTCCATTCCCATATCCAATCGACGACTTTCTTCTGGTACGGTTTGGATGTCTTGAGGATCAATCCTTCTATCTTGGGGAGTTGCTTGGCAATCACCGCCCACTTCATTTGCTGCGTGGATTCCCTCAGGTCGCTGTAGAGAAGCCCAACCAGAAAACGTGAGTACGTTTTCGCCGCCTCTGGATCGAAGGAACGCCATTGAGAACGGGCAATCCAATTCGCGAATCCAGGGAATCTGGCGCAGCACCCCCACAGATCCAAGGCCACATACTCGCCATCGGGGATGGTCATCCCGATGTCTTCAATTACCTGTTCTGGGACGTTCGCGCACTTACCAACCCTTTCAAAGCGGTATGTTTCTTTGAAGAGGGATGCAAGGCGAAAGCCAGCGCACAGATAGTCGAGCGGCGCATTTTCCTTAATGGACTTCAACAGCGCCGTAATCCAAATTGGGAACTGTTCTGCCGGAGCGACTCGGCCTGTTTCAGCAATCGCCTCAATCGCATCATGCATAAGCCGGGTAGCGTATACCTGCGTATCAATGACCGCATTAAAGTACGCCGCGCGGTGCTCAGGTGGAACGGATTCGGCAACTCTCGTCCACAGGCATGCTAATCGGGCTTCTGCAACAACCGCCAGCCGGGCCGCTCCATTCAGTATCGCCTTGTCGCCATCCAAGTTGAGCCTGGAAAATAACGCCAGCATCTCTGAACGATGCGCGGTGGGCCAGTGTCTTGCCGTCAACCAGAAGTGAGTCACAAACAAAGCTGGAAGGCTCCATTCTTGTTTTTCCGCTGTCCCCCCGAGCGCATGCAGCACCTCTTTCAGCATGCGCGGATCGCACAGGTAGGGCCGGAGATCCAGGACTGGCAGACGACGGGCTTTGGGCAGCTGTGTCTTGGTCCCCTGAAATGCCCTTGGATGAGCACTCGTCGGCTTTGCAGCCGCAGGAGTGTGGAACCATTCCTTTGGTAGTGGTCTGATTGTTACCGCAACGGACCGATCAGGGACAGTCTCTTGCAGGACCACCAGCACTTGCCGGAGTGTCTCAGTATTTGCGGATCTAACCCGGCTGAGATAAGACCATGCGTCAAGAAGTGCCCCTTTCTGCACGTATGGCAACGTCGTTATCCCAGCCTGATTGCTCATGAGCATCATCAGCTTTTCTGGTGTCCGCAGTATGGCGAGCTGCACTGGCTTCATTTTGGTTTGAGTTGCAGCAGGCGGTAGCCCACGCCCACTTCATCGGGGTTGGTGACTTTGTAATTGGCTTTGAGGAACTCTTCGATTTCGGAGAACTGGAGGCGGGTTCTGTCGCTGGCGGGCCAGTTCTTCATGATGAATGCTTCGGAAAAGGTGTGGTGTATGACCCACTTTGGTGGGTTGTTGCGGAGATCTTTGAGGACGGCTTTTTCGTCGATGGGGCCCATCATTCCTGGTTGCATGTATGAGTATCGGGTGGGGTTCACGCCGCCTGTTGCGAAGTAGAAGATGGGGAGATAGGGGAAGACAAAGAGGCTGTCTCCAGGTCTGACGCTTTCGAGGATTCCTGAGGTGACGACGAAGTGGAGGCGCGAGAGTTTTACGTTGCCTGCGTTCGTCTCCAGCGTTTTGAGTGGTTCGGCTGGCCTTAGCATCACGTAGGTGATGACGACGCTTGCTGCGGTTGCTAACAGAGCGACGGCTGGTTTTAGTTTTTCGGGTGTGATCAGAAATGTTCCGGCGCTGGCGGCGATCCAGAAGATGGGACTGATGAACCAGAGTTGCGCGCCACCAAAGCGTGGATAGGCTGTTGCCAGGAGCGCGATTGCCGAGAGCATGAGCAAGCTTGCGAATTTGCGGTCTGCACGTTTACGGATGCCGATGATCGCGATGGCCCCGAGAATTGGAAGGATAGCGGGGAGCATAGCTTCGCAGTATTTGACGATGGCGGCGACGGAGGTGAAAGCATGTGGGAGTTCGCCGGTAAGAACTCCGTAGCTGACTTTGTTGGCTGCTGCGTAATTGGTTGCGTCCCATAGGAGGCTTTGCAAGAGACTGGGTATTGTGTTGACGGCGAGTAAGGCCGGTAGTGCTGCGCCGGCGAGGTAGATCCAGATTGCTGGTCGCGCTTGCATGAATAACCAAACGCCGAGTGTGATGCAGAGGATCGCCATGGGTGGTGTGAACCAGATTGCGGTGCCTGCGCAGAGTCCTGCTGCTGCTGCGAAGTTCCGGTTTCGTAGGGCGGACCACGCGAAGGCGATGGCAAGGATCGCGAGAAGGTTGCTGTCCCAGCGGTGTGTTACGTAGAGCGGGAAGGGCGATGTCACGAGTACGACGGCGTAGAGCGATGTTGTTATGGCGGCGAAGGTCGGCTTGAGAAGTTGGCTGGTGAGCCAGCAGACGGCTGCGCAGAGCAGTGCGAGCTCAATACAGAGGACGGCACGTGCGACGGCCAGTGTTTCTCCGAGAGCTTTGAAAATGGCTCCGTAGAGCCAGAAGGTTGCTGGTCCGGTGATGGTGAAAAAATCGCGGTAAGGTGCTTGGCCGCGTGCTACGCGGACGGCTCCTTCCAGGTAGATGCCTTCGTCCATGGAGAGGAAAAAGAAATTCCCATAGCGGCTCCACAACAGCAGGAATGCTGCTATTCCAACGACAGTACTTGTCAGCAGTCGTCTCATGCGGCGTCCCTCTTGTACTGCCACGCGATGGTTGCGCTTAAGATCATTGCTGCGCCCGCGAGTGCGAAGCGTCCTGGTTTTTCGTGATGGACCAGAAAGGTCCAAACCGGATTGAGAGTTGTTTCCAGCATCAACAATAGCGATGTCGCGAACGCTTCGGTGCCGCGCATTCCGCGCGTCAGGAATACGTAGGCGAGTCCGATTTGGAAGACGCCGAGGTAGGAGATGGTTATCCAGTCGGCCACACGTTCGGCCTCCACGGGCAAGGCAAATGGAAGACACACGGCAAAGGCCAGAAGATTTCCGGCTGCCACTACCGCGAGTCCACGACCGGGTTGGTGGGTTGTCTTCTCCATCCAACGCAGGCCCACTAGCGTGATGGCCCAGCCGGCTCCAGAGCAAACGGCGATGAGGTTGCCAGCGGTTGGATTAGGGGCGGTGTTGGTGCTTGTGTCCGGGTCCAGAAAAAACAGACCCAGGCCTGTCGCAATGGCGATGAGCGCGAACAGGTCACGCGCGCGGATTTTCTCATTCAATACAAGTGGGCCGAGCAGCACAAGATACAACGGCGCGGTGGATTGCAGGAAAATCGCATTCGCCGCCGTGGTCAATTTGTTGGAAGTGACAAACAGAATCAGCGTGAGGGCATAGGCTGCTGCGATTCCCAGGACTTTTGTGTCCCATCGACGCCTGGCCTCCGGCATTAAGGCCAGCAGGACAACCGCGGCGATTCCGGAACGGAAACATGCCACCTGCCAGTTGTTGAACTGTGTGGCTTTGATTGCGACACCGCCCGTCGAAAACAAAACCGCCGCGCACAGCAGGTAAATCCGCGCGCGATGGGAGGTGATGGGCATTCGGTCAATTTTATCAGCGCGGGGCTGGTAGCATATCAGGAGTATGCGAATCCTCATGGTGTTCTTACTTGTCACGCTGGCATTCGGTGCCGACGCGGTCCCTCAGCCGGAAAAAGCCTGGACCGTACCTGCGGCGAAAGGCGCAGAAATTCGAATGGCTTGGATCAAGCCTGGAACCTTCACGATGGGCAGTCCTGAATCCGAACCTGGTCGCAAAGCCGACGAGGCGCAATTTCAAGTGACGCTCACCCACGGCTACTGGCTGAGCACGACGGAGGTCACCGTCGCGCAATGGCGAGATGTCATGGGAACTGATCTGCGCGCGCACCTGACGAAAGTTATCAAGGACGATACGCTGTACGATTTCTCAGGGAGGCAGCGAACCATTCGCGATTTTATGGCGATGAAGTTAGAGACCATCAACAACCATCTCGCCAATGAAGACGATGGACTCCCCATGTATTTCACAAGCTGGAATGACGCCATGGAATTTTCAGCAAAGCTCACCGAGCGGGAAAAGAAAGAGGGCCGCCTCCCGGCTGGCTACAAATACTCATTGCCCACCGAGGCACAATGGGAGCGCGCCGTTCGCGCTGGAACTAGCGATGCTACCTGGAAGGGGCCGGTTTCAGCGGGTGTCGATGATGTCGCGTGGTTCAGCGGGAACAGCACCGAAGGGTACACAGGGAAAAACGTGGGTCGCACCAACGCCGGACCCCGCCTCGCCGGACAGAAAAAACCGAATCCCTGGGGGCTTCACGACATGACTGGCAACCTCTGGGAGTGGTGCCTGGATTGGTACGGTCCCTACCCAACAGGCAATGTCACCGATCCAAAAGGCCCGGAAACAGGCACCCTGCGCGTAAATCGCGGTGGCAGTTTCGGCAGCGGTGCAAACGCGGCTCGCTCCGCCGCACGCGCAACAAATCCTCCAGCCGAAGCCAGCGCCTGGCGAGGATTCCGCGTGGCGCTGATTCACGAGTAATGGTCTTCCGGGTACCCTGACTTCCCGCAGCGGCGGCGCTTACTGCTGAAGTCGGTACACTCCGCGCACGGACTGCGGTCGTTATGAATTTCCACCGTAACGCAGCCGCAGTCGTACTTTGTGATCTCGGCCCATGTAGAGCACTTCCGGCAACCACAGTCTTCGTTCTTTTTGCTAATTACTCGTGCCATCAAATAAAGCCTTTGCGTTAGCTGCCCCGTCCGGTGTTCACTAGTACAGCGTTCCAGCAATTTGTTAGCACAATAAACCGCTCCCTGGCGGTCGCGGCTCGGTTTCTAAGTTACGTTTTAACAGAAAGTTACCGAGCCGCGAGGTTTTACTGAAACGATGTACTAGTCAACCGCTCCGCCAGGAACAGCCGTCTTTATTGGTTTCAGTCGAACAAGCTTTTTCCTGCGTCCTAAGCTCCAATCTACATACTTAGTCGAATCGGCGGTAGCCCAGAACTTTCTCTCAGCGTCCTCGTTCTTGAACTCAGGAATTTTCTTTTTCATATCGCTCAGACGCCTTGGAGCGGGACACAGTTCTGAAAGCTTAATACGCAGCGAGCCAACGAGCTTTGTCGAGCAGCTTCTCTACGTTCGGCAGGAAAGCTTCTTCGAGGGGTGGACTAAACGGAACAGGCGCATCCGGAGAAGCAATCCGGATCACCGGACCATCCAGGTATTCGAACGCCTTCTCCGTAATCCTTGCACTCAGTTCACCACCGATGCCGCCGGTGAGGCAGGCTTCGTGCAGCAGAATTGCTTTGGAGGTTTTGCGCACACTGGCTAGAATTGTTTCTTCGTCAATAGGCAGCAACGTCCGAAGGTCAACAATTTCCATCGATATACCTTCGCGCTGCAAAATCTCCGCAGCATCATTTGCTACATGAACCATTGCTCCGTAAGTGATTACCGACAGATCCTTACCCTCGCGGAAAATCGCGGCCTTACCCAGCGGAACCGTATAATCGCCCGCAGGAACCTCACCCTTGATCTTGCGATACAAAGCCTTGTGCTCGAAAAAAATCACTGGATCGTTGTCGCGAATTGCCGACTTTATGAGGCCTTTGGCGTCGTAGGCCGTTGCGGGTTGCACGACTTTTAAGCCTGCCGTGTGAACGAACCACGCTTCCGGATTCTGCGAGTGAAACGGACCACCATGTATCCCACCGCCACTCGGAGCCCTCACAACAATAGGCACTGGAGCATTCCAGCGATAACGGCACTTGGCCGCGTAGTTCACAATCTGGTCATAGCCGCAGCTAATGAAATCGGCGAACTGCATCTCAGCGATCGGACGCATCCCCATAAAACTCGCACCAATCGCAGCCCCCACAATCGCGGATTCGGAAATCGGAGTATCGACAACACGCTCTTCGCCAAACTTGTCCAGCATTCCAGCCGTAACTTTAAAGGCGCCACCGTAAACACCAAGATCTTCGCCAATCAGAAACACGCTCGGGTCGCGTTCCATCTCTTCCCAAATCCCTTGGCGAATTGCTTCCAGATAAGTAATTTCCACGTGAGTTAGCGCTGCTCCTCGTAAACATTGTCGAGCAGTGTGGAGGCGTCGGGAAAGGGACTCGCTTCGGCCCATGCCACGGCGTCATCGACTTGACGCTTGATGTCGGCGTTAAACTGCGTGAGTTCTGATCGAGACGCATAGCCGCGTTCGACAATCAGATTTTCCAGTCGTGGAATCGGATCTTTTTTCTCCCACTCCGCCCAAAGTTCCTTAGGAACATAATCGCCCGCATCATGTGCAGAATGCCCCGTCATCCGAAACGTCTTGCACTCAATCATGTAAGGACCGAGCCCCGCACGAGCATGAGCGGCAGCGCGCTTGCTCGCATCGTAGACCGCAAGCACGTCATTACCATCCACAATCTCAGCCGGAATTCCATAGCCCGGCGCACGATCCGCGACATTCGCGCACGACATTTGCTTTGCCAGCGGCGTGGAATACGCATACTGATTGTTATTGCAGATCAACACCAGCGGAGCCTTCTGCACCGCCGCCAAGTTGATCCCCTCATGCCAATCGCCGCGGCTGGTTGCGCCGTCGCCGAAATAAACCCATACAATATTTTCAGACCGCTGCGCCTTCAAAGCCATCGCAGCGCCAGCGGCAACAGGAACCGAAGCCGCCATCGCGGAGATAATCGCCACAATGCGTTTGGATAAATCGCCCATGTGCATATTGCCGTCGCGGCCGTTCGTCAATCCGCCAACACGTCCCATATACTGCGCAAGCACATTGCGCGGATGAATGCCACGAATGAAGTACAGCGCCATGTCGCGATGGCAAGGAAACAGAACATCTTCCTGCGCGGCGACAAGCCCTGACCCGACACAAATCGCTTCCTGGCCACGGCCCACATACACGCCACCAAGCACTTTACCCTGACGGTAAAGTTTCGTCTGGATGCGGTCTTCCACCTCGCGCATCAACGACATGTAATAGAGGGAACGACGGGTAAGCTCGGCCTCGGGTGGAAGGCCAGGAACCGTCTCACCGGAGGCGGCATACGGACTCACTGTTTTGACGGCTGCCATGACTCCAAAGGGTCTAGTATACAGGCTTCCCGCTTGTGGCTGCTCTATCGTGTGGGCTATCATCATTTTCGAATGAGTGACTCCCCGCGTAATTTCATAGACGGCAAGTGGGTGCCAAGCTCGGGCGGCGCAACCTTGCCGGTTACCGAACCAGCCACTGGCAAGCCGATCGGAACCATCGCCGACAGCACGCCTGAAGACGTAGACGCAGCCGTCCACGCCGCGCGCAGAGCCTTCGAAGGAGACTTCGGCAAACTCACCGCCGTTGAGCGCGGTCGTCTCCTGATGCGCATGTGCGACCTCATCCGCAAAAACGCCACCGAACTCGCGGCCATGGAAGCACGCGATTGCGGCAAGCCCCGCACCGCCGCCGAAGGCGACATCGTCGCGCTTGCCCGTTACTTCGAATTCTATGCCGGAGCCGCCGACAAACTCCACGGCGAAACCATCCCGTATCTCGCCGGAAATTTCGTAGCCACACTACGTGAACCCCACGGCGTCACCGGACACATCATCCCGTGGAACTATCCCGCGCAGATGTTCGGCCGCACGCTCGGCGCATCGCTGGCAGCAGGCAACACCACCGTAATGAAACCTGCCGAAGACGCCTGCGCCACGCCGTTGCGTCTGGTGGAACTCGCGATGGAAGCCGGCTTTCCCAACGGCGCAATCAACGTAATCACCGGACGCGGAGCCGTCTCTGGAGCAGCGCTCGCCGCGCATCACGGAATTGATTTCATCTCCTTCACTGGTTCGCCCGAAGTCGGCCAGCTTGTGCAAAAAGCCGCAGCCGATCATTTCATCACCTGCACGCTGGAGCTAGGCGGGAAGTCGCCACAAGTGGTTTTCGCCGACGCCGATTTCGACATGGCCATCCCCGTTCTCCGCCGTGCCATAGTTCAAAACGCCGGACAAACTTGCTCCGCCGGAAGCCGCGTTCTCGTTGAAAAATCCGCTTACCCAGAATTAGTAGCGCGCCTCAGCGCCGATTGGTCTAAGCTCCGAGTAGGCTCCCCGGACATGGATCTCGATTGCGGCCCTCTCATCAACGCCAAGCAAAAAAAACGCGTCGACAGTTACGTCAACCGTGCCAACCAAGTTTCCATGCCCATACTCGCCGAAGGCAGCATCCATCCCGATGTTGATCCCGGCGGCTACTACGTCAAGCCGATCATCTTCGGTCCTGTTCCGCGTCACGATGCACTAGCAATAGACGAAGTTTTCGGACCCGTCCTAACCATCCTGCCCTTTGAAGATGAAGCAGACGCCGTAGCGCTCGCCAACGCAACCGAGTATGGACTCGTCTCCGCCGTATGGACCAAAGACGGAGCACGTCAAATGCGAGTAGCGAAAAAACTCCGCACAGGCCAGGTCTTCGTCAATTGCTACGGAGCTGGCGCGGGTATAGAACTGCCCTTCGGAGGCATTGGCAAAAGCGGTCACGGTCGCGAAAAAGGTTTCGCGGCACTGCAAGATTTCACCAGAGTCAAAACAATAGTGATCAACCACGGTTGATCTACCATCGAGGAGAACGGGAATGGAACTAAAAGATAAAATCGCACTCATCACAGGAGCCGGACACGGCTTCGGCGAAGCCATCACGAGAGCCTATGTAGAGCGCGGAGCCAAAGTAGCCGTAGCCGACATCCGCAAAGAAGCAGCGGACAGCGTAGTAGCCTCGCTCCCGCCCGGCAGCGCCATCGCCATCGGCGGTGACGTCTCCTCAAAAGCTGCAATCGAAGAAATGGTAGCCGCCACAAAAAAAGCCTTCGGCGTCCCCAACATCGTAGTCAATAACGCCGGCTACACGCACCGCAACATGTCCATGCTCGATGTCGACGAAGAAACCTACGATCGTGTTTTCGCCGTGAACGTCAAATCGATTTATTACATGACCCACGCCGTAGTGCCAGCCATGAAAGAAAACGGAGGAGGACTCATCATCAACATCGGCTCCACCGCAGGAATCCGCCCCAGACCAGGGCTCACCTGGTACAACGCCTCCAAAGCCGCAGTGAATCTGATGTCAAAGTCGATGGCGATTGAACTAGCCCCCTGGAAAATCCGAGTAAATTCCATCTGCCCAGTCCTAGGCCTAACCGGAATGTTCTCCGACTTCATTGGCGGTATCGATACTCCAGAAATCCGAGAGAAGTTTGTCAGCACGATACCTGCCGGACGTTTCAGTGAGCCGCATGATGTCGCTGAAGCTGCTTTGTATTTGACTGGCTCCGACTTCATCACCGGAATCGAACTGCCGGTGGATGGTGGACGGACTATCTAAGCTCTGAAGTAGCTGTCGACCATCGCTTCGGTGACATCTTCCAGCCGCGCCGGGTTCCAGCGCGGATTGCGGTCTTTGTCAATAATGGCGGCGCGTACGCCTTCGACGAAGTCGGTATGGGCGAAGCATGCGCACCCAATTTGGTATTCCATACGCAGACAAGCTTCCAGATCCTGGAGCAAACGCGCCTTGCGTAGCGCTCGCAAAGTCACCTTGAGCATGGTTGGGGACTTAGCGCGGATCTCTGTTGCGGCGGGTCTGTCATCCAGGGCCTCCAGGATCTCTTCCACCGTTTGGTGAGCATAGCACTCAGTCACCCAGGGGTCGCCGAAGGCCCCTGGCGCGGGCTTTGTTGACCGCGTTTGGATGAGATGCTCAACGTCATGCGGCGTGACACACAGCGTTAGGTCATGCGTAAGGTCAGTCAGTTTGTTGTGAGAGACATGGTAGTCCGCAAGTTCGCACAGTATCGCGTCGGCAGCGCCAACACGTGCTGAGGTCAATGCGAGATGTGTACCCAATTCATCCGGTGCCCTGCTCAACAAATAGGTGCCGCCAACATCCGGGATAAATCCGATGGACGTCTCAGGCATTGCGAGCAAGGAACGCTCGGTGACAATACGGTGCGAGCCATGTGCAGAGACTCCAATACCACCGCCCATCACGATGCCATCCATGAATGCGACATACGGTTTGGCATACCGGGCAATCGTCAGGTTGAGGCGATACTCTTCTTTGATGAACTGCGCGGCTTTTTCGGGATGGCCGGAATGGACCGAGTCGTGAAGATAGCGGATATCGCCGCCAGCGCAGAGTCCACGATCACCTGCGCCATCCAGGATAACCAAGTGAATTGCCGGATCATCGGCCCAGGTGTCCAACGCGGCCTGCATGCCTCGAACCATTTCCAGGTTCAATGCATTCAACGCGCGCGGCCTGTCAAGAGTGATTCGGCCAGCCGTGCCTTCGGTTCGAACAATTAGGTCCGGAACTTGCAGTCCTGCTTCTCCAGATACGTCTTGGCGATCTTTGCCATTTCCAGGCCGTTCATGGGCATGCCACGTGAAGAATCGAGTTCCACCATGACCAAGCCTGCCATCTTCTTTTTCTTTTCGACAAGATCGAGGATTGCGTCGAGCTTGACCTTGCCTTGCCCCAGCGCGGAATAGCCGAGATAATGCTCGCCACCGTTGTAGTCTTTGAGATGCATGTGCTCGATGACGGAGAGGAAGTCTTTGACAACTTTCACCGGGTCAGCCCCGCCCTTGGCGAGCTGTCCGACATCGGGTCCGAATTTCACGAAGCGCGTGTCGACCGCCTCCATAACGGCGTAGGTTTCTTCACGTGTCTCAATACAGGTGCCGGTGTGTTGATGCAAGACGGGCGTGATTCCAATGTCAGTAAGCGCCTTTGCGTTTTCGTTGAGCGCGGCCACGATGTTGGCCTTGTTGGCGGCAAAATCGAAACCTTGCCGCGGAATGCTGTTAGGACCCATCACGGTGATGCGACCGCCGTACTTCTTGAGCAACTTCCCCCAGGCCATCATCTTTTCGCGCTCCGCAGTGCGCTTGGTTGGGTCGATCAGATTGGAAGAACAGTACGCGGAAACCAGCGGGATCTTGTAGCGTTCCAAAACAGCGCCGAGGCCGCCCCTGGTTTCCCAAGTGTCCAGCACGTTTCCGAAAGTCTCAAAGCCGTGGAAGCCAAGGCCTGCGATATCTTTGATTGCCGTTTCCACATCCGCGTTTTCCCACGTGATGCCCGTGTGGCCGATGAGGAGCTTTCGTTTTTTTGCGCCCCAAAGGGCACCGGCGCTGAGACTAGCGGCTGACACGCAGAAAACTCGCCGAGTCAAACTAGAAGTCATTTTGTTATTGCACCATTTCCGGAGTCACTGTGCAGGCCGCGCCGCCTAATGGAACTTCCAGTCCGGGGCCCACATGATTCCATTCAACATCAACCGGCGATGCGGTTCGACGAGCATATGCTTGTGCCAATCCGATCCAGACATGACAAAATCCGCGTCCGCCGCCTGCGCGCTGCGTCGCCCACGACACAAGACCTGTTTCGCCAGTGCCGTCCGCAGTAGCTGTTAACAAAGGCGTCCGGCGAGGATCATCCGGCAGACGGTTGTTGATGTAGAACTCTTCGCGACTATCGCAACTGCCGGAGGCCTCGTGTTCATCGCAGCCACAATCGACAGGAAATTTCGCGCTTTCGAGTCCAAGAGCGGCAAGGAACTGTGGTCAGCGCAAATGGACGAAATCGGCCGCGCAGTTCCCATTACCTATCTGGGCAAAGACAAAAACAATACGTAGCAATCATGGCGGCGGGCGGCAAGCCATGGAAGCTAACCGATTCTCCGGGTGGCCCGTGTATGTCCTGTCATACCGGGATGACATACCTGATGGCTCGGCCAGCGCTGCGCCGCGCGCTTGGTGAGAAGCCCGCCACTACGTATGAGCAGGGGTTGCTCGCTGGACTTAGCGCGAGAGTCACAAAAAAGAGCGGCGAAGTGATTTCACCACTCTTTACGAAAGAGCCCAGACTTACTGAGAACATCGGAGCCGAATCTATCTTTGCAGCGTTGTTTCTTCAGTCCGAGCCGGCCTTTGATCGCCTATGGGCTCTTCAAATTCGCGACGGCAAGAATACTGGAGCTTGGCCCTGGTTCTCCGTGAATCTGGAGCCTTGGGAAACGGATGCCTCCCCCTATTACGGAGCATCCCTGGCGGCAATGGCCGTTGCCAAAATGCCGGCGAGCTACCGCAAGAGGTCTGAGGTAAAAGAGAGGGTCTCCGCGCTCTATGGATACCTTGCCAAAGAGTACGCAGTTCAGCCACTGCATAACCGCATCATGGCATTGTGGGCAGGCGTGTTAGATAAGCCCGCGCGTCAGGCGTTGATAAAAGAGCTTTGGAGCAAACAAGAATCCGATGGTGGTTGGACAGCCGCTGCCATGGGACCCTGGAGTGAACATAAAGACGCTCCACCAGAGGCAGGGACCAATGCCTACATGACTGGCTTCGTAGCTTACGTGCTCCGCCAATCCGGCGTCTCGAACTCCGACGCCAATCTGCGCCGTGCCCTTGTCTGGCTCAAGACAAACCAAAACAAGACCACCGGAGCCTGGGAAGCAAAGTCCATGAATAAACCCTTCCCGGCGGCATCGAACCAAATCAAATTCATGAACGATGCGGCAACGGCGTTTGCGGCAATGAGCCTGCTTCCAGTGAAGTGAAGCGGAGCTAGTTGCCTCCGCCTACCCCTTGAACAGGTAAAGCAAATGGATCATACTCGCTCTGGACAAACTGTCCGGTAAAGGCAAGGAACCGCATCAGGCCCATCAAACGGATGGATAGGTCGTCTGTCCCGGTCACGCGGAAGCTCCTCAGAAATCCCGCAAGGTTGCCGATTGCAAACAGATCTTCAAACGTCCGGAACCGCAGCACGCCCTTGCCCAATTCTTTCACCTCATCGTGAACGGTGACAAAGAGAGTTGTATAGTCTTCCAAGACTTCCTGCGGACCGCGCAAGGCTCCGCCTGCATCGCGCTGCATGAACTTTCTCCCTTCCAGCGTATGCCGCCTGCCGGCAACATCAAACTCCAGGTGATAACACATCTCGGCCTCGCTGGAAGCTGGGTTCAGGCGCAGATAGTGGAAATGGCTCTTGAACTCATCCAGAACAAACGTCGCGCCAGCTACGCCACCAAACGAACCAAACTCGATGCGGCCCGATGCCCGTGCTTCATGCTCGGGGCCTTCAATAAAGTCGTTCAAGTCGGCGGCTGTCATGCGAACGGTGAACTTGCAAGTGGTCTCCACTCCGCCATCGGGGGTGAACACACCTTCCATTGTTTCGTCGAAGACCATGCCAACGCCTTTGGGAAGATGCGAATGGAGGAGCGGCGACAGTAGTGATCCTGTCGGAAGTGCCGCACCGCCGCGGCGCAGCAAATAATAGAAGCCGAACTTGTTTGTTCGGGTACCCTGCTTGGGCTCCCAATGGAAGATTCCCAACGACGTAACCGGCGAGGTTTCGGTAAATGCAACCGGCAGTTCCGTAACCCATTTGCCGATCATCAAGTCAGGACCCAACATGCGAATCTCGTCATGAAACGGCGTGAAATCATTGAGCTGAAAATGTTCCGGGAAGGATGTGGGAACCACCAACCCTTCAATTAACCCCATCAACTGGAATCGTGTCTCCAGCCGACCGTCAGGCTTGTTATCGAAAGCGAGGTAAGCCATTCCGGACGTCGAGTTCGCATTCGAAATCACATCCATACGCCAGACACCCTGCAAATCCTGAGCCGCAGGAACATTCGCGGAATCGAACAACATCCGATGATCCGCCGCGGTCATCGAGTCAAACGCATAAACCCGTGTCATCGGGAATGTAAACATGCGACGTCCATTTGGGTAAGAACCCAGGTAGACACGCCCAACAAGAAGGTCCTTGTTCACCAGCTTGAAAATATCGTAGAACCCCTGCCAAGGCGGATCCAGATAGCGCAGCAGGATATACTTGCCCGGCTTCAAGTCACCCGTAGTCTCCTTGATTTCCACCATTTCTAAGCTATTGCGAGCCGTAATCCGACCATCGGTGTCGCTGGTAAGTCCTTTGAACTTGCTACCGCTTTTGCTAAAAGCCTTCTTGAATCCGGTGTAGATCGCAGCCGACATCTGGTTGAGGATGTTGCCGGATGGGAAGAAGCCTTTCCAGTAGTCGTCGTTGCGAATCCGCCCCGCAGCCTGGTCAATCGTGCGTCCACCGGCGTTGATCATGGCATCCATCGGCATTGTATTCGCGGCTTCGAAGATGCGCTCCAGTTCCGTCTCGCTGCGTTTGGATACATCCACCGGATCTAATAAATCAAATCCGGCATGCACCTCTGGTTGGGGATACGCATTGCCCTTCATGTCACGAATTTTTCTTGCCGCAATTCGTTCCGCCAAAGCGGAAATCGTCAGGAAGGGATTCACTCCCAGAGCGGAAGGAATGATGGAGCCGTCGGCGACAAATAAGCCATCATGAACCGAACCATCGCCAGAATAAACACGGCCAAACTGGTCCACGGCACCGTCTACATAACTGTCGCCCATCGGACACCCGCCCAATGGATGCGCCGTCACCAGGCGGCCAACATTCAAGAATGACCACAGCGGATTGGCGACAAACGAGCCGCCGTTGGCGCGGGCATGCCGCCGCAACTCTTCGTTGATGGTGCCGAAAATCGGCTGCCGCCCGACACTTGGCCACTCGACCGAAACGCGGCCGTCGCGCTCAAAGAACGGACGTTCCCATTTGAAATAGGCGCCTGCATCGTCAATGCCCATGCACAGATACAGCATCGAGTGATTCAATGCCCCATCGGCCTGAAACGGATCAAGCTGAAAGACATCGCGAGTAACACGTTCCCTCTCAGTAGCCTCATCACCTGCATCGGTATCTTCTCCGCGTAACGTAGCAAACGCAAGCTGAGCCGCATTTACATAGGCCTTTGGGAACGACAGATCCTCAATCGTGAACCGTTGATTGACCGGTGCCTCCTTCGCATATCGCACGATGCCGACAATGCTGGGCCCGGGAGGAAACTGCTTGCCGGGAGAATTCGGATGATTCCCAAACCCCAGTACCTGCGTCCGCAAATCACCGTTGTAGGAGATTCCGAAGAAGTCGCCGTTTCCGCCAAATCGTGTCCCGATGGCGGGGGAAAGATTCAGGCCATGGAGATGGGACGACCGTAGAAGAATCTCAGTGCTATTAATTGCTCCCGCCGCCAGAATCACATTCCGTGCTTCCATCGAGAATTTTTTGCCCTTGGACGTCGGCCTCTCCAGCCAGACCCCGCTCACCTTCCAGCCGCCGCCTGGGAGTTTTTCGATGTATTCCACTTTCGTCTGGGTGAAAATCTCCGCACCTGCGTTGGCGGCAATCGGCAGATAGTTCATGTACAGCGTGTTTTTGGCACCGACGTTGCAGCCTGTGACGCAATCGCCGCAATCCGTGCAAGGTTTCTGCGAAACCCCTTGAGCGTTAGGGCCATCAATAGTGAAATTCACCGCGATGTTGAGCGGATCAACCGAAAGCCCAGCCTCACCCGCCCGACGCTGCAAAGCTTGAATCTTTGGCAACTGACCGAAACGCGGGTGCGGCCCGGCTGCTAAGGTGTCGCGAGCCCTTGTGTAATAGGGGAGCAATTCGCCAAGGGTAAGGTCCTTGGGCCACCCAGCTATTCCACGAAAAATTCCATCGTCAGGGACAATCGCTACGTTCGCATTCACCAGCGAAGTGCCGCCCAGGCCGGACCCCTTGATGACGGAGATGTCCCGATAGTTCAATATCTCGTAAAGCCCCAGCGGGTTCACATCGCGAATGTTCGCAAGGTATCCGGGCAGCGTATCAGGAAAGTCTCCAACCTTCCACTCCTTGCCGCGCTCCAAAATGCAGATGGATGGCTTTGGATTTAGATCCGCCGTAGCCAGCCTGGCCGCCGTGATGGCTCCGCCGTAGCCAGAGCCGATGACCACGAAATCATAGGAACTCTTTCGCTGATTCCAATCCTTTGACAGCATACTCACCTCCGAACAAGAAATCCGATCCGATGTGAATTACTATACTCTGAAACACCGTCATCCTGAAACTCCGGCTGTCGGGCCAATTTAACACCCGGCCTCTTTACACTCCCCTTCCATCCGCTACAATAAGTAATTCAACCGAGAGCGCGAGTGGACGGTTAGCTGAAACCGTTCTGCGCCGGAGCACGTCTCTTTTGAGGCGCAGAGTAGAAAGGAACCGGTCTTGATACGATTTATCGGGCGTCTCCGCCCGGCATCCGCCATTTTCTGCGCCTGCGCTTGTTTTGCGCTCGCTGGAGGACTGTTTGCCCAACAGCAACCAGCCGCTCCCAAGCCGCAAGTCCCCAATCCTTTCGAAAACGTTCCTACCACGAACCTTCCGATACCAGCCGCTCCCACGCCCCAGCCTCAGCCGCCGACCCCAACCCAGCAGCAACAACCAAATGCTCCTGTGGTACAGACTCCGGCTACAGTTGAGCCGGCCGCACCCGTTGACGATATCATCGAAGCAATCGAATTCCGTGGAGCCCGGCGTGTTCCTCAGGATACGTTACGATCCATGATCTTGTCCCGCGTCGGGGACAAGCCGACCGCCGAGAGCTTGCGGAGAGACTTCCTTTATCTTTGGAACACCGGTCGTTTTGACGACATTACCATTCAGCGGGAAGCCGGTCGCAATGGTTACATCATTCGTTTCATTGTGGTTGAGCGCCGTGTCATCCGCACCATTAAATATGACGGCATGAAGTCCATCACGGTCTCGGAAATCCTGGACCGCTTTAAGGAAAAGAGTGTCGGTCTGTCCGTCGAACAGCAATACGATCCGAATAAGGTTCAACGCGCAGCCATCATCTTAAAGGAGTACCTCGCAGAAAGAGGTCGCCAGTTTGCAACCGTGGAACCGGAACTGCGCACCATACCCCCAACCTCTCTTGAAGTGAATTTCAAGGTGTTGGAAGGTCCCAAGGTGAAGATGGGCAGCATTGAAATCGAAGGCAACAAGGTGTTTAATGATCGCACCTTACGCCGTGCCATGAAGGCCCTGCGCCCCGTTGGCATACCCCACTCCATTCTCCTCGAAAATATGTTCGCCAAGGCCTACGATGCCAATAAGCTGGAAGCCGACGAGGAATTCATTCGGCACTACTATATGGATCGCGGTTACTTCACAGCCAAGACGGGCGAAACCAACGTGACTATCGTTGACGTCGGCGGCGGCAAGTTCCGTGTGCCACCGTTCTACATGAATAAGCCTGGCAAGCGAGCCAATGTGGTGATCAGCGTAGAAGAGGGACGCCAGTACAAACTCAACAAGATCAACTTCGCCGGAGTAAAGCTCTTCCGCGCTCCGGAAGCCCTGATGCAGCCGATCTTCGGCATGAGCGAAGGTGATATTTTCTCGACGGAAAAGCTTCGTAAGGGCATGGAGCAGATCCGCAAGCTATACGGCGAGTACGGCTACATCGACATGGTCCCCGAGCCACAGCCAGAGCCCATCGCCAACACCGACAAGCTCGACCTAACTCTGTCTGTCGATGAAGGTAAACAATTCTTCGTACGGAGGATTGATTTCTCGGGCAATTCTACAACGCGCGACAAAGTCATTCGCCGTGAAATCGTTCTCGACGAAGGTGCCATCTACAACACCCGTCTCTGGGATCTCAGTGTTCTTCGCCTCAATCAACTCGGATTCTTTGAGCCGTTGAAGGAAAACGAAGCAGCCGACATCCACAAAGACACCCGTAGCAACACTGTGGATATCACCCTCAAACTCAAGGAACGCGGCAAGAACTCCGTTACCTTGAACGGCGGCGTATCGGGTATTTCCGGCAGCTTTATCGGCTTCGGTTATTCCACGAATAACTTCCTGGGTCTCGGCGAAACGCTCAGCCTTGATTCCCAGATTGGTGACCGGATCAAGAATGTAACACTCGGCTTTACCGAACCGTATTTGTTCGACCGTCCTATCACAACCGGTATCACTCTTTATACGCAGCAGTTCAATTACGATCAGGGTCGTGAGGTTTCGCTGCTGACCGGCCGCAACCTGACTCCTCTCTACAACTCGCTGGGAACCAATAACCTTCTTAACTATGTGACCAACGGCTTTGGCGGCAGCATCTTTGCCAGCAGCCCTGCACGACGGTTAGGCGGTATCTTTGCCCGCGTCGCCATGAGCTACAGCTATGGCGTCCAGAATATTAAGACCGAAACCGATACCTCCCGGCAGTATTTCGAGTACATCAACTACCAGGGCCTGGAAGGTCAGAACTCTCTCAGCGGTATCCGCACTAGCGCGGTTACCCCTTCCTACACTTACAACTCTGTCGATCACCCCATCACCCCGTCACGAGGCAAAAGCATTTTCATCTCCGCGCAAATCGCCGGGCTCGGCGGCAACGTTCGTATGATCGCCCCCACGATCGAACTGAAATGGTTCCGCCCCGGTGGTCTGCGCAAAGGTAACGTGATCGGCATGCATTTCCTTGGCCGCACCATTACCGGATTTGGTGGTCGG
>Ga0315912_10002217_pt1 | contig 21296 bp, 22 predicted proteins | sample VfabasoilMG_FD_204469 | JGI IMG/M metagenome (GOLD analysis project Ga0315912, IMG submission 204469) | Garden soil microbial communities collected in Santa Monica, California, United States - V. faba soil | ecosystem: Environmental > Terrestrial > Soil > Garden | place: USA: California...
AGTTCACCGACTTCTGGTGAACATTGCAGTTTGTATTGATAGTCGGTTGCGTCGTGATAGTGAAGTTGCGCGCTGTCGTGGAATGGGACACTGTCACGACAGTTAACTTTCGAGCCTTCCCTGGCCGAAGAGGATCAGAGGTCGGTGGTGGCAGAGGCCCCTGTAGATCGTCTGGTTTCGAGGCATGGACTGCTGGCGCGGCCTTGCTAACCGAGTTGCGGGTCTTGTCCACCATGGCCTCTATGACGTTGTTCGAAACTCCTGCCTCTTTCAGCGCGATGACTGCATCTGGGTGGACTGAGTATTGGCCAGATTGGCTCGCTATCAATCCAACGATGACGTCGTCACTCAATCCTGCCCCGACTAGCTTGATAAGCGTCTCGTTCGAGAGGACTCCACCATTAGCCAACTGCTGTGAAAGCGCCGGAAATTCAGTGAGGAATAAGAGGCACAGAACGATTGCGACTTGAACCCAGAGTCTTCTCATTGTGAATGTGCCTTTTCTTTATCAAGAATTGCATAAAAACAGACCTCGCCAACAACTCTACGGCCAAAGCCCAAAAACCATGGCAACATTTCGAGCATGATTTTTAGTCACAAACGAACAAAATATATTTTCTAGCACCTAACCCATTCACTGACAACAACTTAACAACTTTCACCACTCCCGTTTCAAACCAGAAACTCCCCCACCCCATGCTATGTTTTTAAACAGGTAAAGCACTCCGCTCTTACCCCAAACGCAGGCCCTAACCCGGCCTGCGTTTCCATTTAGAAAGGAAAAAACAATGCAACAAGAAACAACAAACCGGTCCACAGGACCAAAGACACCAGAAGGAAAAGCCCGCTCATCCATGAACGCGCTTAAACACGGCTTACGCTCCAGCCGGATCTGCGTACCAGCCGCCCTCCAGGAAGACTTCGACGAAATGCTGCCGCGCTACCGAGACGCCTTCCTTCCCATAAATCCCTCTGGAGCCGAAGAACTCATCTTCGAAAGCCTCTTCAAAGACGCCTGGAACATCTTCCGAATCGAACTCTACTTCGGAGCAGCCCACGCAGACCGCATAGACGACCCCATCCTCGAACTCCCGATCCCGCAACTGCAAAGCCTCCTGACACGAACAAAGACCAGCTACAACAGGAATCTAAAGCAGCTAACCACTCTACAAACCAACAGATTCCTACAAAGGTGTTTCCCGGAACCGCTGAACGAACAAACTATCCCACCGCTAGCCGACGTGAAGGCAGTAATGCGTCTGGCCAATCAAACTAGCGACAAATTCCCCGGAATCGCGATGAACACCATAATCTTCAAGACAACCAAGGAGGCAGAAGCCGCCGGCAAGGGTCCAAAAGCCCCGCCAGTCACCCACCAAAGCTAAAACGGCACCTCAAAAATTCAACCAAACGAACTCGTACGCCCGAAGTGTGCCCGCCTGCGGATAAAATAGATGCTGATGAGCGACCAAGACGACTTCCCGATGCCTCCGGCCAGTTTCGAGTTCCTCGTGACCAGCCTCCGCGCCCAAGCCGAGATCCAACTCGGCCTTCTCCACTTCGGTCCCGAAGAGGAACGGCCTAAGCCCAACCCGCCCCTGGCCCGACACGCCATCGACATGCTCGGCGTCATTGAGGAAAAGACCAAGGGCAACCTCTCCCTCGAAGAGCAGCGCTTCCTCGAGAACTCGCTGACCGAGCTCCGCTTCCGCTACGTCCAGGTCGTAGGCTCGTAGGTGAAGATCACCGTCCTCGGCTCCGGCACCAGCGTCGGCGTGCCGATGATCGGCTGTCACTGCGCCGTCTGCCTCTCTGATGACCCGCGCGACAAGCGCCTCCGTCCATCGGTCCTGTTCCGCATCGGCGACAAGTCGATCCTCATCGACACCACGCCGGACTTCCGCCAGCAGGCCCTTCGAGCTCACATCGAAAGGATCGACGCGATCCTCTATACGCACTCGCACGCCGACCACGTCCTCGGACTCGACGACGTTCGCCCGTTCAACTTTCGCCAGGGCAACCGCATCCCGATCTACGGTGCGCCTGAGACCATCGACTCTATCCGGCACGTCTTCCAATACGTGTTCCTCGACGAGCCGACCGAGTCGTCGATCCCTAAGATCGATACGCACAAGCTCAACGGACTCCCGTTTGAGCTGCTGGGAGAGACCATCATCCCGGTGAAGATCATGCACGGCAGACAGCCCATCTACGGCTTCCGCATCGGTGCCGCCGCGTATCTGACCGATCACAGCGAGATACCGGAAGAGTCCGTCCCGCTGCTCGAAGGGCTGGACGTTCTCTTCCTCGACGCACTGCGGCACAAGCCGCATCCGACGCACTCGACCGTAGCAAGGTCGCTCGAAACGGTAGCGAAACTGGCGCCCAAGCGGACCTACTTCACGCACATCTGTCACGACCTGGGCCACCAGGAAACAGAAGCGGCCCTGCCCGAAAACGTGCGCCTGGCTTACGACGGCATGGAGCTAGAGGTCGAATGACAGCAGTCACAATCGGCAACTTCGATGGAGTCCATCGAGGTCACCAGGAGATCTTCCGCCGTCTGCTAGAGACGGCCAAACGCTTGAACGTGGCCCCTGCGGTCATCACGTTTGATCCGCATCCAGCACGCATCGTATCGCCGGACCGGGCACCCAAACTGCTCAGCACCATGGAGCAGCGTCTGCAATGGATACGCGATGCCGGCATCGAACAGGTCTACGTGATCCCGTTCACACCGGAGTTCATGCAGCTCTCGCCACAGCAGTTCATCGATCAGATCCTGATCGACAAGGTGGGCGCAAAGGCAGTGCTGATCGGAGATAACTTCCGCTTCGGCCATCGCCACGCCGGAGACACCGCCATGCTGCAAGAGCACGGCTTTGAAGTAGAAGTAATCAGCGGAGTCCGCTACCGCAACGTGCTGGTGTCCAGCACCGAAATCCGAAACCGGGTCCAAGCCGGAAACGTAGCCGGAGCCATGCGGCTTCTAGGTCGGCCCTACGGACTCGAAGGCCGACACATCGCAGGCCACCGCATCGGATCAAAGCAGACCGTGCCGACATTGAACCTGGCAACAGAAGCCGAAGTGATCCCAGCCAACGGGGTCTACGTAACAAGGATCGGAAGCTGGAAAGCAGTAACAAACATAGGCACCAGGCCAACGTTCAACGGACAAGGCCTGAGCATAGAGAGCTACATTCTGGAAGGCTTCGCCGAGCCAGCCCCAGAGCACATGCGGGTCGACTTCTACCATCGCCTGAGAGCAGAGCAAAAGTTCGAGAGTCCAGAAGAGCTGAAAAAGCAGATCCTGAGAGACGTAGCAAAGGCCCATGCCTATTGGCGACGGTGTCCCTGCTGATATCATCATTGGCGTGAAGCCAATATCAGCACTGCTCTCCATTGCTCTGCTTGCAACGCTGCCCGCAACAGCGCAGAAACGTCCGCTTCGTCATGAGGATCTGTACACGCTGAAGCGTGTTAGCGGGGCTTCGGCCAGTCCTGATGGTAAGTGGGTCATTGTGTCGGTCAATGAACCGAACTATGATGCGGCCAAGGTCGTCACCGATCTTTGGATTGTCCCAACGGATGGTTCTGCGCAGCCACGACGGCTCACGGCGAGTAAGGCAGCCGAGTCCGGAGTGGTGTGGTCGCCGGACTCTAAACGGATCGCGTTCAGCACCAAACGCGAAGGCGACGAAGCTGAGCAGATCTACACGCTGGACATGTCAGGCGGCGAAGCGCAGCGAGTGACGAGCATCGCCGCCGGTGCTTCCAGCCCCGATTGGCGGCCCGATGGAAAGGCCTTGCTGTTTGAGAGCATGATCAAAGGGCCGAGACTGGCACCAGAGAAATCGAGTGCGCGGGTGTTCGACGCGATGCCGTTCCGCTATTGGAACGCCTGGGCCGACGGTGCCAGCCCACATGTGTTCGTACAGGTGTTGGATGGTTCGGCTGCGGTGGACCTGTTGCCATCGAGCAAGCTGGACGGCTTGTACTCGGACTCGGGTTCATCGAAAACCTTGAACCCGATTTGGTCGCCGGATGGACAGGAGGTCATCTTCACAGCGGTCGCCAATCGCGAGGCAATGATGACGGAAGAAGTAGAGTCGCACCTGTATCGCGTAAAGGCAGGGGGCCAGCCGGTGCAGATCACGCAGAAGGGCCAGAGCTTCGGCAGCCCGAAGTTTTCGTTGGATGGGAAGTGGCTACTGGCATCGCACACGCGCAACATGGAGAAGGGCCGTCTCTACAGCCTGTCGCGACTAGCCCGGATCGATTGGGTTAGTGGCGCGATGACGCTACTGACGGATGGTTTTGACCGCAGTGTGGGATTGATCGCATTGGATCAGAACAAGACCGATGTGGTCTTCAGCGCAGAGGATAATGGCTTCACGCAGTTGTTCAAAGTACCGATAGCGGGAGGTTCGCCAACAAGGCTGTTCAACGTGACGGAAGGCAACTACAGCTCGCCCTTCTTTGCCGGTGGAACGCTGCTGGCAATGTACAGTTCCAGCACGCAGCCGAGTGAGGTGAGGAGAGCCGGAGGAGCGTTGCTCACGGACTTCAACCGTGAGCTGTTAGCACAGCTCGACATGCCGAAGCCGGAGCACTTCTTTTTTACGGCAAGGAACGGAAAGCGGATCCACAGTGTGATCTTCTTCCCGCCGGCATTGGACAGAACGAAGAAGTACCCGCTGGTGATCTTCCCGCACGGAGGTCCGAACAGCATGTCGGGAGATGCGTTCTCGACAAGGTGGAACGCGCACCTGCTGACGTCGCCTGGGTATGTACTGTTGGAGACCAACTACACGGGATCAACCGGCTTCGGAGAGAAGTTCGCCGACGATATCGAGAGAGACCTGCTACGAGGTCCGGCGCAGGAATTGTTGGAAGCGATAGAAGAAGCAAGCAAGCTGTATCCGTTCCTAGACAAGACAAGGCAGGCAGCAATAGGAGCCAGCTACAGCGGCTATCTGGTGAACTGGCTGAACGGCCATAGTAATCAGTTCAAAGCCTTCGTGTCACATGCTGGAGCCGTGAACAACGAATCGCAGTACGGAGTAAACGACGGAGGCCTCGATAGAGAACTAAGAATGGGAGGCCCGATTTGGGAGGGCAAAGGACAGTGGATGGATCAAAGCCCATTCCGCTACGCAGACAACTGGAAGACGCCAACGCTCATCACACACGGAGAGCAGGATTTCCGAGTGCCCCTAGGAGAAGGCCTAACAACCTTCAAACTTCTACAAAGGAAAAAGGTGCCATCAAGGTTGGTAGTGTTCCCGGATGAAGGGCACTGGATTTTAAAAGGAGAGAACAGCAAGCATCACATGCAGGAGGTGCTTGGGTGGCTGAGGAAGTATCTGGATCAGTGAATAGCCTACAATACTGCTCGCAGTGTGGCAAGCAATGTCCGCCTGACGAGTTGGTCACCTTGAGTGGCCTGCCGGTTTGTTGGGCTTGCAAGCCGGTGTTTGTGCAGCGACTGCGGGAGGGTGTGACTGCTCGCGCTGCTGTGGTTCATGCTGGTGTTTGGATTCGGGCATGGGCTGTGTTTCTCGATTCTTTGATTCAGTTGGTGGTGCTCGGGTGCTTAATTTTGCTGGGGTACGTGGTGGGTTTCTCGATTGCCGAGGACGAGGACGCCGCGATGGCCGTGATATTCTTGGCCGAGTTGGTGGCATTCCTGGGAATGGTGGTGTACGAGAGTTGGTTTGTATTTCACAAGGGTGCGACGCCGGGCAAGATGGCGTGCGGCCTGCGGGTGGTCACAGTCTCGGGCGGACCACTGAGTTGGGGCGTGGTGATTGGGCGCAGTGTCGCCAAAGCGTTCATCAACTCTTCGTGCGCTGGAGTTGGTGCTCTCGTCGCGGCTGTGGATGATGAGAAGCGTGGGCTGCATGACAGGATGTGTGGGACCTGGGTTATAAGGGCGTAGGGCGAGATCGCTATAATGGTTCACCCCTGTTAAAGGAAGGCGGCAATATGGATTGGTATTATGCGGAAAATAATCAACAAAAAGGTCCTGTTACAGATGAGGGCCTGGAAGCGCTGGTTGCCTCTGGTGTTGTGACACCGGCCACATTGGTTTGGTATGCCGGGATGCCGGAGTGGAAGCCGTATAGCGCGGTGAAGGGGACGGCCCCTCCCAGCATGGCAGTTCCTGCGGAAAGAGCGTTCTGCTCGCAGTGCGGGAAGCAGTTCGCCTCGCATGAACTGGTGAACGTGAGCGGAGCGTTGGTTTGTGGAACATGCAAACCAACCTTCGTGCAACAGTTGCGGGAAGGCACTGTGGTTGCGGGTGGTAGAAGATATGCAGGGTTTTGGTTACGATTCGCGGCGATCCTGATTGACGGCATCATTCTCAATATTGCGATTGCTCCTATTCGCATCCTGCTGGTCGGATCGTTCATGGGGTCTATGACAGATCCGTGGGAAGCCTACCGGGGCGTGGGTCTGCTTGCGCAGTTTCTTGGCTTGGTACTCATGCTTGCCTATGAATCATGGTTCCTGGTGAACAAAGGTGCCACGCTTGGCAAGATGGCTTGTGGGCTTCAGGTAATTCGCGCATCCGGCGGCGAGATCACATGGGGGCTGGCGATTGGCCGGTTCTTCGCAAGGCTTGTCAGTTACTTCACCTGCTTCATCGGATTTGTGATCGCTGGCTTTGATAACGAGAAGCGGACGTTGCACGACCGCATGTGTGATACGAGAGTCATCAGGAAATAACGACTGTGTCGCTGGCGATCACTTGCCCCAGTTGCGCGGCGATGGTTCCGGTGGAGCACTGGAACGAGTCGGAAGAAACCACGTGCCGTGGTTGTACGGAGCGGGTTGTTGTCCGTGTGTATCCAGCGCACGGCGTAGGTGTGGGCAGTTCGCTTCCTCCGAAGATTGAAGTGGAGGGCGATGCTTCGTGTTTCTATCATGCGGCCAATCGTGCTCACTCTGCGTGCGAGGGGTGTGGGCGGTTTTTGTGTTCGCTGTGTGATATCGATTTAGACGGTCGGCATCTGTGTCCGAGCTGTGTGGAGCGTGGTGTCAAGGTCGCTAAAGAAGGCTCGCTGGAACAGAGCCGGACTCTGTATGACTCGATGGCGCTTGCTTTGACGACTTGGCCATGGCTGACGTTTTGGGGTCCGCTGTTCACGGCTCCGATGGCGCTTTATGTGATCGTGAAGCACTGGAAAACGCCGTTGAGCATTCTGCGGCGCAGCCGGTTTCGCTTCTGGTTGGCTTTGGTGTTTGCAGTAGTTGACTTGGGAGTATTTGTACTTTTCGCTATTGCGATGATCGTGGCGATCAGGCAGCGACAATGACGAGTCCCGTTTATCGCAAGCTTGCCAAGCGGCGCTCTATTGGGAGGTCGGCCGATCTTTGGCTTGCTGACGATCATTTGTTGTTTGTCGACAGGCGTCTATTTACGGAGAACTACCGGCGATTTCGGCTGAGCGAGATACAGTCGATTGTAATGGTGGAGCGCACGCACTTCCGCATCGTGCAGATTGCTGCCCTGGTGTTGACGCTGGCTCTGCTGGTATTGGTGGCGATGTTTCCGGAAAGCCGGGAAGCTAGAATCTGGTGGTCTGTACCGTTGTTAATGATTGGCGCGGCCCAGATAGTTGATCTTGTCAAAGGCCACTACTGCCGTGTGGTATTGCGGACCGCAGCCAGCACGGTTCCACTGAAGGCCATCTCGCGGATGAAGAAAGCCAGACGGTTTCTCGATACGATGGAACCACTGATTGCACAGGCGCAAGCGGGAATTGGTCCGCCGGCGATACCGATGCAAGACGAAAACGTGGTGGTTTCCAAGCCGCCGGAAATTCCGGCGGAGCCTACGGGGCCGCTGCCGTATGTGATGTTTGGTTGCGTGATTCTGACGGCGGTGTTTGGACTGCTGCTGTTGTTCCGCACGGTCGCTGCCGAGGCAGCGCCGCTCAGTTGGACAGTCGCTCTGGCCGCTTTCGGCATCGGAGTAGCAGTAGTTTCCGGTAGTGTTGGCAAGGCTCCGGGCATCGTTCGGATGCTGGCGGTTGTGATCATGCTGGTGGCAGTGGTAGACGTTGTGTTCACTGGCGCGGGATACTTTGCGGGCACGATGGAAATGTCTTCGCAGAAACTTGCGCAGCCACCGCCTCCGCCCGGTTGGTTCAGCGCTTGGATACGCACTGTGATCGGTGTGGAAGTGACTCTTGGCGTGGTTGGGTTGTTGGTGACCTACGTCACCCGACGCAGATGACTCAGGCTCTTGCACAGAAGCGGTGTCTGAATCATGCCTTGCGCGAAGCGGTGTGTCGTTGCCCGGCGTGTACACGGTTCTTCTGTCGTGAGTGTGTAACTGAGCACGATGGGAAGCTGCTTTGTCGGGGTTGTTTGGCTTCGCGTGCCGTGGCGGTTTCCAAGAAGGCGCGGGCAACTTGGGTGTTTCCGTTCTTACGTGCTGTTGTTGGATGCTTGTTTTTGTGGGGCATTTTCTATTACTTTGGCGGCTTGATCGCCAGCATGCCGACCAGCTTGCAAGGGGCTGGTAAATGAGAAAGCCGCGTGAGGATGCGTTCCGTTTGGTGGAGGACTCGGCTCATCTGCTGCGCTCGCTTCCGGCTGAGGCTTGGGCTTTGTATTTGGTTGGAGCGGTGCCTTACGGCATTGGGTTGATGTGGTTTTGGCTGGAAACCTCGCGCAGTTTTTATGCGATGCAGAATCTGGTGTGGAGTTCGGCGTTAGTGGCCGGGCTGTTTCTGTGGAAGCAGGTGGCCGAGACGTGGTTTCTGCGAAGGCTGCGTCTTGCGCTGAGCGGCGAGCCGGTTTCCGGGCCGGGGACATTGCGCGTGCTACTGGCGCAAGCGGGTGTTCAACCGCTGTCATTGCTGGTGTTGCCTTTGTCGTTGGTTGCGACGATACCCTTCGCACAGGCTGTGTTTGCGTTCCGACAGTACTCGTTTGAGCCTTCGATGAAGAGCGCCATCTCGACAGCGGGATACGATAAACAGGCGTCGTGGACGTTGCTTGGCGTGCTTACGGTGGCGGCTGTTCTCTTGTATGTGAATCTGGTGGCGCTGGTGATTACGGTGTCGCAATTGGCGTCCAGCTTTCTTGGAGTATCGAGTTTAAACACCGGCACCGTTGCACTGGTGACGAATCCGGCGGTACATTTTGCAGTTGCCGTGACGACGTATCTTTGTTTGGACGTCGTGCTGGATGCGGCGGCAGCGCTGCAGTCGTTTCGAGTTGTGTCGTTGAAAACGGGTTCAGACATCCTGGCCGGGTTGCGGCGCGTTGCTTTGGTTGCATTGCTGTGCGTGTCGGCGCAGGCGCAGGAGTTGGACAAAGCGATTGACCAGACGTTGCGCTCGCGTGAATTTGCATGGCGTGAGGCGGCTAAGGGCGGCGAGCCGAACTCGTTTCTACAAGCGGTTGCCCACGGAGTGAATGTTGCCTGGGAGAAACTGGGCGAAGCTGTGGACGCGGTGATCAAGTGGCTCTGGCCTGAGAATGCTACTCCTGAGACTGCGGGCGGCCCTGTGAGCGGCATTGGCTTGCAGACTTGGATGGTGCTGATTGGTGTGATTGCGCTTGGCGCGATCATCGCGCTGGTGCTGCATTCGCGCAGCAAGAAAGCTCCTGTGAAAGCCGCTGTGGCTGCTCCTGCTGCGATTGATTTGAATGATGAGGCGACGTTGGCCAGCTCTCGCCGCGAAGATGAATGGGTGGTGATGGCCGAGGAGCTGATAGCTCGCGGTGAGTATCGCCTGGCGTTGCGTGCGTTGCATCTGGCTTGTTTGCGGTCGCTGTCTGAGCGTGGACTGGTCTCCATCGCGCGTTGGAAAACGGGCATGGATTATTTGCAGGAAGTGCGTCGACGTGCGAAGGGTTCGGAATCGCTTGCGGGGCAGGTTCGTCAAAACGTGCGGTTATTCGAAGTTGGCTGGTACAGCCATCACACGGTGGATGTGGTGATGGTGGACAGCTATCGGAAGGGTCTTGAGGAGATACGGCAACATGCGCAATAGCGGCTGGAAATGGCTGGTTGTGCTGTTGCTGGGTGCGACGGCTTGTGCGGTGATACTGCTGTTTCAGGTGTCGGTGGAGGGCGGTGCCGCGTTTCCGCACTATTCCTCTTTGCGGGCGGAACCCAGCGGAGTGAAGGCGCTGCATGATGCGCTGGCGAAGTTGGACGGGTATCGTGTGGAGCGGTCTTTCAAGAAATTGGAGATGACGCGCCCGGTGCGTGACTCGGCGCTGTTGCTGCTTGGGGATCATGCTGCGGACTGGCAGTTGATGGACCAGCGGACCCTGGAAGGCTTGGAAAGGCGCATGGTTATTGGTCAGAGAGTGGTTGTGTCCATGGAGGGACGTTTGGCTCCGCCACTGTTCGCCGAGCAGAAGCCGAAGGTAGATGTTTTAAACAAAAGATGGCATTTACGTTTGGAGAGCGCGTCTGACAAGCAGGGGTTTCGGTTTGTTGGTGATGGCAGTTGGACCGTGCTTCGGAAGTTGAAGGACGAAGTGGTTGCGGTGGAGAAGCCATTCGGAGCTGGTTCTATCGTGCTGCTTGCTGACAGTTTCGTGTTTACGAATGAAGCCCTGCGCGACAAGCGGGACACGGCTTTTCTGCTGCGGGTCTTAGGCGGGAAGAAGACGGTGATCTTTGATGAGCAGCATTTGGGGACAGAGCAACACGGGTCGATTGGACAGTTGTTACGACGGTATCATTTGGAAGCTGCGGCACTGGTGTTGATTGTTTTAGCGCTGTTGTTTTTCTGGCGCAGCTCGTCGAGTTTTCTGCCGCGGCGTCCGGCGGATTATGTGGATCACGCCGCAACGCCTCCAGATGCGTTGAGCAATCTGGTGCGGCGGAATGTTTCCGCGTCCGCAGCGGCTGGCGTGTCGGCAGATCTTTGGAACAAGTCAGCGAGTTTGTTGACGACGATCAGTCCGGCGCGGCGGGCTTTGGTTGCGAAGGAATTGGAGCAGGCGACGGAGAAAAATCTGCTCGCGGTTTGGCGAAGGGCGCATGAGATTGTGCGAAAGGGCCATGTGACATGACGGAACGATTAGAAAAGCTACATCAGATTTTGGACGCGGCGCGGGCCGAGGTTCGCAAGGTGATTATCGGGCAGGAGGCGGTTGTCGATCTTGCGCTGGCCACGGTGCTGTGCCGGCAACATGCGTTGCTGGAAGGTGTGCCGGGAGTTGGCAAGACGCTGCTAGCTCGGACGCTGGCGGCGGTGTTGGGGTGCGACTTCAATCGCATTCAGTTCACGCCGGATTTGATGCCCGCTGATATCACGGGTACGAGCGTGTTTCATATGGCGAAGAACGAGTTCGCTTTGCAGCGAGGTCCGATTTTTACTTCGTTCCTGGTTGCGGATGAAATCAACCGCGCACCAGCGAAAACGCAGGCTGCGTTGCTACAGGCGATGCAGGAGCGGACGGTGACGATTGATCGGGAGACACATGCGTTGCCGGATAACTTTGCTGTGTTTGCGACGCAGAATCCGATTGAGTTTGAGGGCACGTATCCGTTGCCTGAGGCGCAGAAGGACCGGTTCATGGTGAAGATCAACATCAAGTGGCCTGAGCGAGACGAGGAGGAAATGTTGGCGCGCAGTATGGTGTCGGGCGAGGCTCCGGAGTTGCGTTTGCAGCGTGGTGATGTGAAGCCGGTGTTGGAGCCGGGCGGTTTGAACGAGGCTCGGTTAGCGTTGGACGATGTGACGATTCGAGAAGAGCTGATCGGATACATTGTGGATGTGGTGCGTCGGACGCGTGTGGATGAAAGTGTGCTGGTGGGCGCGAGTCCTCGTGCTACGCAGTCCCTGTTGGCGGCGAGCCGTGCTCATGCGGCTTTGGCGATGAGGGATTTTATTACGCCGGAAGATGTGAAGCGCATGGCACCGGCGGTGTTGGAACATCGATTAGTGTTGCGGCCGGAATTTGAGGTGGAAGGAATGACGGCGCAGGAGGCGGTGCATCGGTTGTTGGAGACGGTTACGGTACCGGCATGATTCCTTCGACTCGACTTCTTTTGCTTACTGCGGGGATGTTCCCGTTGGCTGTCGTTGGGGGTTTGGTCGGTGTGGTGGTGGGGTTGGTGTTTGTTGTTGCTGCTTTGGTGGATGCTTTGTTGAGCCGCAGGTTGTTGCTTGGCGTTACGTTGGCTGAGCCTGCTAGTCAGCGGCAACATAAGGATCGGGAGTTTACGTTTCGGATTTCGTTTTCGACTGGCGGGTTGGAGCGTATTCGTGTCGGGATTCCGTGGCCTGATGGGATCTCTGGCGCTTTGGATGAACAGGTGGGGAGTGGCGTGCTGGATTGGAAGGCTACTCCTGTGCGGCGTGGTGACTTCACCATTCCTCGTGTTGCCGTTGCGGCTGATTCCCGGCTTGGACTTTGGGAGGTTCGGCGTGAGTGTGAATTGGGGGCGCGGTTTCAGGTGTTCCCGAATTTGCAGTCTAAGGATGAACTGCTGGCGGTGCGGCGCGAGTCGGGCGGTGAACATGCGCGGCGTCAGATTGGGCGGGGTCGTGAGTTTGAACACCTGCGTGAATACGTCGCTGGTGATGGGATGGATGAGATTGACTGGAAGGCCTCGGCACGGCGTGGCAAGCCGATTACGCGGGTGTTTCAAGTAGAACGCACGCAGGAAATCTATGCGGCGATTGATGCTTCGCGGTTGACGGCTCGGCGTGCTGGCTCGGACATTCGGTTGGAGCGCTATTTGCAGGCTGCGCTTTCTTTGGGAGCGGCGGCGCAGAATCAAGGGGATCGATTCGGGATTCTGACTTACTCGGATCGTGTGCATGATTTTGTTCGGGCGGGTAAGGGGAGCACGCACACGGCGCTTTGCCGGCAGGCGATTTATCGAGTGCAGCCTTCGTCGGTGCCTGCTGATTTTGTGGATGTGATGGCGCAGTTGCGGGTTCACTTGCGGGGGCGAGCGTTGGTTGTGTTTTTGACGGATCTGGATGAGCCTTCGACGGCGGATAGTTTTCTGGAGGCCGTGAAACTACTGACTCGCAAACACGTGGTGGCGGCGATGACGATTCGGCCTGAGGGCATGGAGCCGCTGTTTACGCATGAGGCTGCGGATTTTGATAGCGTGTGCGGGCAGATTGGCGGGCATCTGCGTTGGAAGGGAATGCGGCAGACCGAGTCGAAGTTGCGGTCGCAGGGTGTGCATTTCCGAATGGCGGAAGAAGCGACGTTGAGTCGACAGTTGGCTGGGCTTTACGGCGAGATTAAGCAGCGGCAGCTTCTATGATTGTTGACCTCAACAGGTTCGTGGAAACTTCCCGGCCGCGCTGGTTGCGGCTGGAGGAGTTTTTGCGGCGTATGGAGTCCGATCCTTTGTTTCGGATGGATTTGGCGCAGGCGGAGGAGTTGAACTCGCTGTATCAGCATACGTGCGCGGATTTGGCGCGTGTGGGTCCGATGGCGGCTGAGCCGGAGTTGAAACAGTATCTGGAGTGGCTGGTTTCACGGGCTTATTGTGAGATTCATGAGAGCCGGATTCAGCCAGTGTTCTCATTTAAGAAGTGGTTTTTGGCGACGCTGCCGCAGACGTTTCGACGGCATGTGCGTGCGTTTCAGTTGAGCTTGGCGTTGACGATTTTGGGCGCGGCGTTTGGGGCGGTCGCTTTGCAGATTGACCCGGAGGCGAAGTCCGTGATCATGCCGTTTGCACACTTGCAGGGGTCGCCTAGCGAGCGTGTGCAGAAGGAAATGGCCGAGAAGGGCGAGAGGTTGTCGGGGCATAAGACCGCCTTCTCGGCGCAGTTGATGACGCACAATACGCGTGTTGCGTTGTTCACTTTGGCGCTGGGTGTGACCTTCGCTTTTGGTACGGTGGTGATCCTGTTCTACAACGGCGTGATTCTGGGTGCTGTGATGTTCGACTATGTTGTCGGCGGGCAGACGGTGTTCATGTTGGGGTGGCTGTTGCCGCATGGTGTGATTGAGATTCCTGCGATTCTGATTGGCGGACAGGCCGGGTTGATGTTGGGATACGCGCTGATTGGTTGGGGTGATCGAACCCCGCGTGAACAAAGGGTGCGGAAGATTGCTCCAGATCTGGTGACGCTGGCGGCGGGTGCCGGGTTGATGTTGATTTGGGCCGGAATTATAGAGGCGTTTTTCTCGCAGTATCATGAGCCGGTTGTGCCGTATGCGTTGAAGATCGGGTTTGGTGTGGTGGAGTTGTTGTTGCTGTGGCTGTACCTGACGCGTGGGGGCCTGAAGAGATGAAGGCGCAGTTGGTGATTGAGGCTCCGGAAGGAGTTTCGTTTTCGTTACCGCTTGCGGGGCCGGGGTCGCGGTTGCTGGCATTGGCTGTTGACATGATGATTGTCGTGGCTGCTTCGAACGTCATTGAGAAGGTGTTCAGCCTTCTTTCGCTACTGAGTAACGACTTGGGCGGCGCGTTGGGGCTTGTGGCGTTCTTTGTGTTTTCCACTGGCTATGGAATTGCGATGGAGTGGGGCTGGCGTGGGCAGACGGTGGGGAAGCGAATGCTGGGTCTGCACGTTGTGGACGCTCATGGCGGACGGTTGCAGTTCAGTCAGGTGGTGATGCGGAATCTAGTGCGGGCTGTGGACATGCTGCCTGCGTTTTATCTGTTGGGTGGTGTGGTGACTTTGTTCAATGCAAAGTTCCAGAGGCTTGGGGATATTGCGGCGGGGACGGTTGTGGTTCGCAAGCAGGACCTGCGTGTTCCTGATCTGGAGAGCCTGCTTGGTGGGCGGTTTAATTCGATGTTGTCGTATCGGCACCTTGCGGCGCGGCTGCGGCAGAGGACTCCTCCAGAGCTTGCGGCGTTGTCGTTAGAGGCGATGCTGCGGCGTGAGGACTTGGACCCGGCGTCGCGGTTGCGTTTGTTTGGTGAGTTGGCGGCGAAGTATCGGGAGCTGGTGGCATTTCCGCCTGAAGCGGTGGAAACATTGTCTGATGAGCAGTACGTCCGCAACTCGGTTGAGATCGTTTTCCGGCCTCGGACAGCCTTGGTACAATAGATAGAACCATGGCTTTATCTCCCGGAAAAATCAAACACATGAAAGCCCTGTCGAATGCGCAGGGTGTTATCGCAGCCGCCGCTATGGATCAGCGCGGCAGCCTCCAGAAGTCGATCGCGGCAGCGAAAGGCATTGATCAGAAAGCAGTTACGGACCAGATGCTTGAGGAGTTCAAGGTGGCAGTGTCGAAGGTATTGACACCGCATGCCAGCTCCATCCTTCTGGATCCGGAATGGGGACTCCCCGCAGCCAAGGCTCGTTCAGCGAACGCCGGATTGCTTTTGGCCTATGAAAATAGCGGTTATGACAACACGCAGCCCGGTCGGCTGCCGGATTTGCTGCCTCACGTTTCGGTGAAGCGCATTGTCGATTGGGGTGCCAACGCTGTTAAGATTTTGATCTATTACAGCCCGTTCGATGACGCCAACGTCAACGACATTAAGCACGCGTTTATCGAGCGTATTGGCTCTGAGTGCGAAGACAACGACATTCCGTTCTTCCTGGAATTTGTGGGATATGATCCCAAGGGCGGCGATGAAAAGAGTCTTGAGTTCGCAAAGCTCAAGCCGCAAATCGTGATGGGCGCGATGAAGGAATTCTCGAAGGATTACTACAAAGTAGACATGCTGAAGGTGGAAGTTCCGATCAACGCGAACTACGCCGAAGGCAGCGGCGTTTACAACGGACAGAAGGCTTATTCGTACGAAGAAGCGCTCGGCTATTTCCGGCAGGCTGCTGACATCGCGACCAAGCCGTTCATCTATTTGAGCGCCGGTGTGAGCAACGATCAGTTCACCGAATCGCTCAAGATGGCGACCGATGCGGGCACCGATTTCTCGGGCGTGCTTTGCGGTCGTGCGACTTGGAAGGAAGGCATTCCGGTTTACGGAAAGCAGGGTTTGAGCGCGTTGGAAGATTGGCTGTCGACCGAGGGCGTGAAGAACATCAACGCCGTCAACGCTGCGATTGCCGGGGCTAAGCCGTGGTACGCGAAGCTCGGTTTGAAGTCTGTCTAAATAAGGCCATGAGAACGATTCCGTCGCGGGTGTTACCCGTGCCCGCGACGGTTAGTCCTGAACTTCAGCAAGCGATTGCGCTGGAGTGGACGGGTAGTCAGTCCCCTGTATCTTTTACGGCTGAACAATGGAAGGCGCTGGTTAAAGAGCGCGACGCTGTTCGGTTGGAATTGATCCGGGGGCTTTCGCATTTACGGGTGTCAGTTGAGGAGACCGTGGTGGGCGGTGTGCGCGCGTATCGCGTGCGGCCGGTTGAGATTGCTCCTGAAAATCGGAACCGGTTGCTGGTGCATTTGCACGGCGGGTCGTATGTGTTTTTTGGTGGCGAGGCTGCGACGGCTGAGGCGATTCAGATGGCCTATTATGGGGCTGTTGAGGTGCTGTCGATTGATTATCGAATGCCTCCCGATCATCCGTTCCCGGCGGCGATTGACGATGTTGTCGCTGTGTGGAAAGAGTTATTGAAGACTCGCGATTGTGGGACGATGGCGATGTTTGGGACCTCGGCTGGCGGTGGATTGGCGCTTGCTGCGGTGTTACGGTTGCGGTCGCTTGGATTGCCTTTGCCGGGTGCTTTGATGGCGGGGACTCCGTGGTCTGATCTTACGAAGACCGGTGATACTTACTTCACCAATGAGTTGGTCGATAATGTTTTGGGCAGTATGGATGGACAGTTGGAGGCGACTGCGAAGTTGTATGCAGGCGGACACGACATGTCGGACCCTTTACTTTCGCCGGTCCACGGAGAGTTTTCGAAATTCCCTCCGACGGTGCTGCTGTCCGGGACACGGGATTTGTTCTTGAGCAATACGGTGCGCGTGCATCAGAAGATGCTGCGGGCGGGAGTGACCGCGCATTTGCTGGTGTTTGAAGGACAGTCTCATGCGCAGTATGCGTTGGTTTGTGATTCGCCGGAGTCGGCTTTCGCGTTTGGTGAAGTGGGCCGGTTTTTTGACGTACACTTGAGAAAATGAAAACGCTGCTTGGATTCGTTTTGATGGTTGTTGGCGCGTATAGCCAGCAGTTGGACGTGTATTCTGAGTTTCGCTTGGATGGTCCTGGGCGCGAGATTATTTCTCCGGCGGTGGGTCGGAATGCGTTCAGTACGTTTCGGGTTGTGGTGAATTTGCCGGTGGGGAAATCGTATGAGCTGCACCTTGCGGATAACCCGGACAAGGCGTTTCAGTACACGTTGTACAAAGAGGCCGGGGACAAGATGGATAAGGTTTCGATGCCGTATAACGGGTCGATGGGGGAGCGCAAGGTAGAGACGTTTCTGCTCGATATGTGGGTTGCCGCTGGTGCTCCTGTGCGACGTGTGCGGGTGGAAGCGCAGTTGAAGGTGGATGATCGTTGGGTGATTTATCCGATTGAAGTTCGCGTGATGGCGGCGACGGTTCCGAAGCTGACGGAATGGAAGGGACTGCCTGGGTATTTGTGCGGGAAGGCCGAGAATACGCAGGTTGCAACGAATACACCGCGCGGTTTGGTGCAGCGCAATGTGGCTCAGGATATGTTGTTGGCGAAGGCGTTGGATGCAGAGCAGGGGCGGCGCGTGGTGCAAGGGGCGGTGTTGATGGCCCTGGGGATTACGGATGCTCCGGCGTGGTGTGCGGCGAAGTCTGTGAAGCTTGAGAATCCCGAACAGTATCTGCGTGTGCGAGATTACTTGTTGCGAACGGCGTTGCACTGAGATAGGCTGAAGGCGATGAGACGCTTATTGCTGCTTGTTGCCGGGTTCTGTTGTGTCGGTGCCGCTGCGACATTGGAGGGGCGTTGGAATTTGGAGTCCAATCGGTTGACGCTGATGCCTGCCGGGGTGGCTGTCGGGATTGGGCATGTGTTCTACATCACGAAAGCTGAGGCGGAGAGTTTTACTGTGGTGCGGAGTGCGGGTACGATTCGTCTGAATCGGCGTGGGGGATTCGAGTTTGAGGAGAATCCCGAGTTTGTGGCTGCGTTGCGGGCATTGGGTGCCGATACGAGCCGGATTTTGGAGATGGCGTCGGAGAATGTGAATGTCGCGTATCTGCGGAACCTGGAATTGCGCGGGTTTAAGAATTTGAGTGCGCAGGATGTGCGTCGGATTTATTATTCGAGGTCGCCTGTGAGGCCGGTGAATCCTGTTCAGAGTGATGCTGTGCAGGAATTGCTGCGTCGTCACGGAGTGTCGGCGGAGTATCTGAGGCAGTTGCAGGAGAGTGGTTATCGCTTGTTTGCTGAAGACGCCGTGCGATTGAAGGAGAACGGCGTGAAGCCGGAGCTGGTCCAGCAGTTGCAGCGGGCGGGGTTTACGAGTTATGGCAACGCGGATTTCATTAAGTTGCAGGCAGGTGGCGTGACGGAGTTGGATGTGCAGCGGTTGCAGAATAGCGGACAGCGGGATTTGAGTGCGGATGAGATTGTGCAGTTGAAGAACGACGGGCGAATTCAGTAGGCGCGCCTAATCGTTGATTTCGCCAGGGTCAAGCACGACGTGCTCGGGTTCTACTTCTTGACGTTCTTCATTCCGAAGCCGAACTGATCTCCGGTTTTGGTGGGTTGGACTCCGTTGAAATCGATTTCAAGCATCTTCTCGCTGCCTACCTGGCGGTTGGCTTCGTCGGTTAGCATCGTAACAAGTTTCTTGGATTTTGTTTCAAACACTTCTCCTGAAGATGGGTAGGCGTATTTGCCGTCGATGCTGAAGGTGACCCAGCCGGGTTGGTCTCTTAGTTTGAGTGTCGTGACTGGTTTGGGCGGCATGACGGTGTTATCGAAGACGTGCATAAGGCTGTTATGGCCGTCGGCGACCCAGACTTCTTTTTCGTCGGGCGTGAGTCCGATGCCGTGGCTGGGGCAGCCGTGGCGTTTTACTGGTCCCAGTTCGACGCCTTTGATTTCGACGCGGTGGATCATTTTTCCGGTCTTCATGTCGCCGATTTCGAAGCCCAGGAGTTCGTTCACGTTAGCGTAGACTAGCGTCTGAGCTCCGTTGACGGTGAAGGGGCGGACTGCTTTGCTGAAGGGGCCTACTGTTCTTGCGATCTTGTGTGTTGTGGTGTCGGCGATGCTGAGGAGCGGGGAGCCGAGTCCGGCGAGGTAGGCAAATTTACCGTCTGGAGAATAGATGGTGTTGTGGGCTCTGGAGTTGGGTGAGATCTTGGCGATCACTCGTCCGGTGAGGGCTTCGGCGACGTTCCAGTGAGGGCCTTCGAACGAGGGGATGTAGAGTGTCTTGCCGTCGGGTGAGAGGGCCATGCGGTCGCAACCGCCTTCGAACTCTTTGTCCCAGACGGGCTTTTCGGTGACGAGATCAATGCAGATCATGCGCTTGATAGTGCTGACGTAGATCTTGGCTGTTGCCGCGCAGGCTTCGACGCCTTTTACGTTTTCCGGGTCGGTGCCGGCGATTTCTTTCCAGGTGGGAATGCGCTTGACGAACTTGTGTCCTTTATCGATGTCGAAGACGAGGATTCCGACGCCGCCGTATTCGACGTAGTTGCGGATACCGGGTTCGGCCACGTAGAGGAACTTCCTGTCGTTGGCGGCGAGGGCATTGCTGGCGGCGAGCGTGGCCGCGGTGGTGGCGAGAAAATCTCTTCGAAGCATCGTGGTTCTCCTCTGATTAGGATACAGCTTGGATCAGTGCTTTGATGTAGCCGTAGGCGTGTGAGAATGACTGATCCTGATTGGGGTCGTCAGGGTGGGTCGGCATATGGTCCGGCATCATCATATACGGGTAGCCGATTTCTTTGTAGACCTGCATGGCGCGGAAGAAATTGATGTCTCCATCGGCGGGGTATGTTTCGATGAAGTTGTCGCGCTTGCCTTTGATGTTACGGAAGTGGACGTTGAAGATTTTCTTGCGACGTCCGAAGTAGCGGATGACGTCGAAGATTTCTTTGCCAGGATCCTGTAGCATTTCGGCGACGGTGCCTTGGCAGAAGTTGAGTCCGTGATAGGGGCTCTCTTCGATGGCGATGAATTTCTTGAGTCCATCGACGGTGCCGAGCACGCGGTCGACACCTCGGAAGCCTGCGGGCGGCACGCCTGGATCGTGCGGGTGACAGGCGAGGCGGACCTTGTATTCATTGGCGACGGGAACGACACGTTTGAGGAAGTAGGTAATGCGTTCCCACATGACGGCGGCAGGCGCGGGGCCTGCTTCGGTGAGCGGTGGGTCCTGCTTGGCCTTGGAGAGATCCCAGGCGCGCTGGCGTGTGCCGCCGGGTCCGGTGACTGGATCTGTGGAGAGGACTCCGAGAATAGTGAGGTTGTATTTGATGGCGGGGATTCCGGCTTGTGCGCAGTTGCGGATGATCTGGCAGCACTGTTCAATGTCGCGATCACGTTCGGGCTTGCCCATCATGATGGAGGGCATGGGTGCGCGGGCGATGTAACTGGAGGGCAGGGGGAAATCGATCATGACGATATCGACACCGTAGCGCTTGCCTTTATCGATGAGGCGTTTGATGGCGTCGACGTCTTTGCTGCCGTTGGGTTCCTGTTCAGGATAGCCGCAGCATTGCTTCACACCGTTGCGGGCGAGGAGGGCGAGGTGCTTGTCGCTGGAGCTACGCTGGCAACCGACGTTCATGACGGCGCGGCCTGGTTTGTAATCGGAGGCTGGGCCTTGGGCTTGCAGTTGGGAGGCGGCCATAGCGGCGACTCCTGTGCCGAGGAATGCTCTGCGGTTCATAGATGGGAAGGATATCAGAGTTTGGTGTCAGTGGGGTAGCGAACACTCGCCAGAAACAGGCCGGACGCGGGTGCGGTCCAGGCTGCTACGTCTAGTCGGCGTATTGGTTTTCCCTGGAGCAGCAGGTCTAGGTCTTTCTCGGTGATCTCATGCTTGCCGATTTTTGCGAGGACTCCGGTGACGCGGCGGACCATTCTCCAGACGAAATGGGATGCTGTGATTTGGAAGATCACGAGTGGTCCTTCTGTTTCGATGGAGGTGTGTTCTACTTCGACGATGGCGGATTCGTCGGGGCGTGATGGATCGTCGGCGCGGAAGCAGGTGAAGTCATGGCGGCCTTCGATCATTTTCGCGGCGCGGGTCATGGCGGGGACGTCGAGTTTCTCTTTGATCCACCAGACATATGGTTTCAGGAATGCTGTTTTTCGGGTTGCGATTTGATAGCGGTAGGTTCGGGAGACTGCGCTGTGACGGGCGTGGAAGGTGTCGGGTACTGGCGCTATAGAGAGCACCGCGATGCTGGCTGGAAGGTTTGCATTCATCTCGCGACGGAGGGTTTCTGGGTTTGGCGGGCGCGTGCCT
>Ga0315912_10002218_pt1 | contig 21279 bp, 22 predicted proteins | sample VfabasoilMG_FD_204469 | JGI IMG/M metagenome (GOLD analysis project Ga0315912, IMG submission 204469) | Garden soil microbial communities collected in Santa Monica, California, United States - V. faba soil | ecosystem: Environmental > Terrestrial > Soil > Garden | place: USA: California...
CAAGGAATGGTATGCGCGCATGAAATCCCGCCCCAGCTTCCGCAACCTGCTGGCGGACCGCGTCGGCGGCATCATCCCGCCGGCGCACTACGCGGACCTGGATTTCTAGTCGTTGATTTCTAGTCGGGGGGATTTCTAGGCGGATTCGGACCCGGCCGGCCGCCACAGCACGTCCGCCGCGCCGTTGTCGTTCAGCACGCGCGCCAGCACGAACAGCAGGTCGGATAGCCGGTTCAGGTAGCGCACCAACAGCGGGTTGATCGTCTCCGCGCCCGCCAGTGCCACGACATCGCGCTCCGCCCGCCGCGCAACGGTGCGGGCCATGTGCGCCAGGGCGGCACCCCGGCTGCCGCCGGGCAGCACGAAGCTGGTCAGCGGCGGCAGATCCGCGTTCCAGCGCGCGATGGCCTCGTCCATCCGCAGCAGCGCTGTCTCGCCCAGCCGCATGCGCCCCCCCGCATCCCCAGGCACGCACAGATCGGCCCCCAGGTCGAACAGGTCATGCTGCACGCGCGCCAGCGCGGCATCGATCTCCGCCAGCCCAGCGGTTTCGGTGCGCAACAGGCCCACCGCCGCATTCGCCTCATCCACCGCGCCGATCGCGTGGACGCGGGGGGCATCCTTGGACACGCGGCTGCCATCGCCCAGCGATGTCTCCCCGCCATCGCCGCCGCGCGTAACCACCCGGTCGATGCGGACCACGCGCCGTTCAGCCATCAGCGTCCCTCCAGGTAGAATTCCAGGGAATATGGGATGGTGGTCGGTATTGCCATCCCATCCCGCGTGCTCGGGCGGAAACGCCATTTCAGCGCCGCTTCCCGTGCCGCCCGGTCCAGCAGGGGAAAGCCGGAGCTTTCCAGCACCTCCGCCGAAAGCACACTGCCATCCGTGGCCACCAGGATGTTCAGCCGAACCCGCCCTTGCTGGTTACGCCGGGCGGCTTCCATCGGGTAGCGCGGCGGAATGTTGACATGGGTGGGGTCGGGCCCGGCCGGCACCAGGTTGTCCCCGGTGATGATCTCGGTGCGCCCGTCATCGCGCCCTTCCGCGCTGGCCCCGGCACGCGGGCGGCCCAGCGGCGCGGATGTGGGCGGCGCCACGGGGGCGGGCGGGGCCGAAGGGGCCGGCGGGGCGGCGGCGCGCGGCGGCGGCCGGGCGGGCGCTGGCTCTGGCGACGCTGGCTCCGGTGGCGGCGTCGGAGTTGGCGGTGTCGGAGGTGGCGGCAGGGGAGGGGCCTCCTCCGCGACGGTCTGCGGCGGCGATGGTTCCGCCGGTGGTTGCTGCAACGCCTCCGCCGGGACAGGGGCCGGTTCCGTTCGCGGCATGGCCTCGGCCGGCGGTGCCGTTTCTGCCGCAGGCTGGGCCGGCACTGCCGGCGCGGGCGTTTCCGTTACAGGCGTACCGGTCTCCGGGATCGTGCTGTCACCATTGTCGTCGTCCGCGAGCGTTCCCTTCCTCGGGTCGGAGAGCAGTACCTCCATCTCCACGGGAGTCTCCGCCGCCGGGTCCGCCGTCACCGGGGTCAACCCGGGATAGAAAACCGCCAGCACCAGCGCGTGCACCAACAGGGACGCCGCCAGGGCCCAGGCGAGCATCCTCCAACCCCGGTTGCCACGCCGGCGCGGCGTCGCCGCCTCCAGGACGCCGGGCGCCGCCGCCGGCAGGATCGGGTCGGTGCGGATCGCGTGCGCCAACCTGGCCTCAGATCACCAGCACGCCCTGGTGCTTGGCCTTTGCCTCCGGTTCCACGTGGATTGTCGTCTTCAGGAATTCCATGTCGCGGCGCAGCGCCTCCTCGATGCGGTCGCAGATCTCGTGGCTCTCCGCGACCGTCATGCTGCCGGGCACCACCAGGTGGAATTCCAGGAAGGTCAGCCGCCCGGCATGGCGCATGCGCAGGTCATGCGCCTCGATCGCGCCATGCGCGTGTTCCGCGACCAGTTCCCGCACCCGCTTCACCACGGAGGCGTCGGGCGCCGCGTCCATCAGTCCGCCTGCGGATTCCCACACCATGTGCATGCCGGACCACAGCACGTGCAGCGCCGTGATGGCCGCGAGAGCCGGGTCCAGGAACAGGTAGCCGGTCGCTACCGCCAGCCCGAGCCCGATGGCGACGCCGAGCGAGGTCACGACATCGGCGAGAAGGTGCCTTCCATCGGCCTGCAACGCGGCGGAACGGTGGCGCTTGCCCTGGCGCAGCAGCAATGCCGCCCAGGCGCCATTCAGCAGCGTCGCCGTGCCGTTCACGGCGATGCCGACGAAGGGCATGTCCAGCGCGCGTGGCGCCTGCAACGCCTGCCAGGCCTCATGCAGGATGGACAGGGCAGCGAGGATGATCAGCACGCCCTCGATCACCGCCGCGAAGAATTCCGCCTTCTCATGCCCGTAGGGGTGGTTCGCGTCGGCCGGCATGGCGGCGACACGGATCGCCAGCAGCGCGATGATGGAGGCAGCGACGTTGACGATCGACTCAAGCGCATCCGAGTACAGCGCCACGGAGCCCGTGAGCCACCAGGCCAGCGTCTTCAGCCCCAGCACCACGCAGCCGAGCACGATGCTACCCATCGCGATGCGTTCGATCCTGCTCAACCCGGTCCCGCCTGCTGTTGCCGGGGGATGTAGCAAGTCTGCGCCCCGGCGTCATTTGTCGGCGGCCGGGCGGAATGTGTCATGCACGCACGGCATGGCCTCGAATGGTGATCGCACCCGTCCCGCCAACGAAAAACGGGGGGCTCCGAAGAACCCCCCGCTTCCTTACGCATCCGGCAGAACCGGTTAGCCGGTCTGGGACTTCCAGATCGGCTTCGCGGTCGCCATTTCCTCCGGATAGATGGTCTCCCATTTGGTGTTCTGGAACTGGATCACCACCATCTTGGCGCCGACGCGGCGGCCCTTGTCATCGAACTTGATGCGGCCGTCCGGATACAGCAGCGCCGGCCCGTCCTTGAGGTCCATCGTGCGCAGGGCCTCGGTCACCTTCGCGCGGTCCGCGGCGCCGGCCATTTCCAGCGCCACCGCCAGGATGGAGACATGGGCATACGCGAAGATGGAGTTATGGCCGAACCACGCTTCCTTGGTACGTTCCACGAACTTCTTTGCCAGCGCGTCCTGCAGCTTGCCGGGCCAGTTCGCCAGGCCGACGATCATGCTCTGCAGATTTTCCTTGCCCACGATGCGCAGCAGTTCCGGGGTTGCCCAATGCCCGCCATTGCCGATCAATGGCAGCTTGCCGCCGCCCATGCCCAGCTCCGCGAACTTGTCCACCAGCAGCTTGTCGTCGGACGCGTTGGTGGAGAGCAGCAACGCCATGTCCGGCCGCGCCGTGCGCACCGGCTGCACCACCGGCGTCGCGTCCGTCATCGGCGGGGTGTAGATCTGGTTCAGCACCACCTGCATCTTTTCCGCCGGAAGTACCTTCTCCTCCAGCGCCTTGCGCAGCGCGACGGAGGCACCGGAGTTGTCACCCACCATCGCCAGCTTGGTCGGGCGCTTGCCCGTCGTCTTCGTGGCCAGGTTGATCAGGATCGGCATCAGGTCGTTCGCCTGCTGTCCGCCGGTCGGCGCGGTCTGGAACACGTGCTTGAACCCGCGATCCGTGATCAGGTCGGAGTAGGAGAGCGTCAGCCAGGGCAGGCCGGCGCGTTCCGTGATTTCTGTCGCCGCCAGGGTGAAGGTGGACAGCCAGCAGCCGAAGCCGCCGACCAGGTCGGGCTCGGAGGCGAGCATGCGCTGCGCGGCGTTCTTCGCCGTTTCCGCCGTGTCGCCGGTGTCGAAAGTCATCAGCTTCAGCTTGGCGCCGCCCAGGGACTTGATGCCGCCGGCCGCGTTGATTTCCTCGATGGCGATATCGGCGCCCATCTGCTCCAGGATGCCTTCACGCGCCCAGGGGCCAGACAGCGGCACGAGCATGGCGATCTTCACTTCCTTGGCCTGCGCCTTGGCGGGGCGCGTGGCCAGAGCGGCCGTGGAAGCGGCCCCACCCAGCGCCATCGCGGTGCGGCGGGAGAGTTTCGGCTTGGTGGTCATGGACAGTTCCTTCCTGAACGGCCGCGCTCCGCGCGGCTTCGCCGCGTTACCTAACGGATTTGTGTCCCGCTGTCAGGTGGCCGCGGCGCAGAGCCGGCCGTGCCCCAGCGTCCCGTGCCCTAGCGCAACGGCACGGTCAGGTTGAAGCCGGCGACCGGCTTGGCTTTGCGCTGCTGTTCGCTTTGTACCGTGGATCCAGCAAGGAAGCCCTCGCCCTGGTAGAACTGCTTGGGGTTCATCAGCGTTGGTGCCAGTTCCGCCCCGCGCGCGGTCTGCCCCGATACCGGCGCGGCAATGGTGCCGGGGGTCGGTGCGGCCTCGTAGTTGCTGGCCGGCAATTCCGGCGGGATCGGTGGGATCGGCAAAGGCTCCTCCACCGCGCGTCGCGCGCCCTGCGCCTGCGCGTTGCCGGCCAGAGCCAGTGTCGCGACCAGTCCTGCGCCGAGCACGCAAACACCCAGCAGGCCAGCCCTCATCAGGGGGGCAAATGTGCGTGTCATGACACGGCTCCTGCTCGCGGTTCCCCTGCACGGCGGGTGCCGCGCGGGTCTTCGGCCGGGTTGCCGATCGGGTGGCCCAGTTCTCCCTGCCCGCCATGGCGCCATGCTTCCAGCGCCCAGCGCCCGGTCGGGAAGGCGATCTCGTCCCATGGTATGTCGTCGTAGTGGAACAACGCGACGTCCTGGCTTTCCGGCCCGGCGGCGAATTCCTCAACGTCGGTGAAGCGTGCCCGGTACATCACCTGCACCTGGCCGATGCGACTGATAGAGAAGACGCCCAGCATCCCCTCGATGGTGATCCGCGCCCGTGCCTCTTCCCAGGCCTCGCGCGCGGCGCCTTCCTCCAGCGTCTCGCCCATTTCCATGAAACCGGCCGGCAAGGTCCAGTAGCCCAGCCGCGGTTGAATGGCGCGTCGGCACAACAGTATCCGCCCGTCGTTGGCGACGACGACGGCACCGACGACGATCTTCGGATTTTCGTAGGCGATGTGCCCGCAATCGCCGCAGATCAGGCGTTCACGGTCATCGCCCTCGGGGACACGGCGGACGAACTCCGGCATGTGGATAAGTAGGCGCGACCGGCGCTAGGGATCAATCCCAAATTTTCGCGACTTTGGTTAAGCTTATTTCATCCGTGTCTGTGCGACCCCGACGGCGCGGCATATCCAGCTACCCGGTGGGTCAGACCGACAGGTCCAGCAGCGATCCGCGCGGCAGCGGGGTAGCCGGTTTGGCCGGCGGTGGCGCCAGGCGCAACCCCGGGGTGAACGGTTCCACCCGTGGAGCGGAGGTGCCCGCATCGGACCGCGCGGGCTGTACGCCCATTGCTTCGGTTCCGGCACCCGGCGCGCCTGGCGTTGCCGTTCCGCCCAGGGCGCGCGAGACCGACGCGGACAAATCCGCCCATGCGCTCCCCTGGGAGCGGCCCGTCAGGGATCCAATCGTCAACATGCGTAGGATGATCCAGAGCATTGGTTAATACTTGCTTAAAAAGAGATGTTGTCAATAATTTTACACAATCCGATCCCACCCAATCGGCTGTTTGCGGCGGCCCATCGCCATCGCTATATCTGCGCCGCGCAATCCGCGCCGGTTATCGGGAACTGCGGGCCAGCCCGGTGCCCGCCCAACCGCACGACGCCCCAACGGACAGGACACAACGTGGTCGATATCTTCGACGAGGTGGACGAGGAACTCCGCGCCGACCGCGCGGAGGCGCTCTTCAAGCGCTATCTTCCGCATATCCTGGCCGGCGCCACGCTGATCGTCGCGGCCACCGCCGGCTGGCAAGGATGGCAGTGGTGGCAGGTGCGCCAGGACCAGGCCGCCGCCGCCGCCTTCATCAGCACTATGCGCACCGCCGATGCCTTGCCGGCGGACGCCGCACCCGCCTCCCGCATCGAGGCCGCGGAGAAGTTCCAGAAACTCGCCGCCGCCGCGCCCTCCGGCTACCGTTCCCTCGCGCGCATGCGCGCTGCCGCGCTGCGCGCCCAGGGCGGGGACCTGCCCGGCGCGCTGACCCTGTGGAACGAGATCGCGGCGGACAGCGACGCTGATCCTTTGCTGCGCGACAATGCCACCTTGCTGTGGGTGCAGAACCAGATCGACCGCGCCGACGCCGCCATGCTGCTGGCCCGGCTTGCGCCGATCACGGTTCCCGCCAACCCGTTGCATGCCCTGGCCGCGGAGGCCGCGGCCCTGATCGAATTGCGTGCCGGCCGCACGGACCAGGCGCGCACTGCATTGAAGGCGCTGGCCGCGGATACCACCGCGCCGGACGGCGTGCGCGCGCGCGCCAATGGCCTGCTCACCCAACTGGGCGGATAAGACACGATGACTGACGGCAAGAAGATCGGGATTGACGGCAAGAAGATCGGCCGGCGCGCGGCGCTGTTCGGCATTGTGGGTGCCCTGCCGGGCTGCTCCCTATGGGACGAATGGTTCGGCGAGACCAAGCCCCCGCTTCCTGGCCGGCGCGAAGCGGTGATGGCTGCACGCCGTGGCATGCGCGTGGACGACGGCGCCCCGAAGGTCACGCTGCCCACGCCCGTGCGCAACGCGAACTGGCCACAGACCGGCGGCAACCCGTCCCACATGATGGGCCACCTCGCCACGAGCGAGCGACTGGAACGGCTCTGGACCTCCTCCATCGGCGCCGGCGGCGGCTATCGCCGCAAGATCCTGTCGCAGCCGATGATCTCGGGCGAGCGTGTCTACACGATGGACTCGGACGCCGTCGTGACCTGCTTCGAACTGCGCAACGGTGGCCGGGAGTGGCGCTTCGACACCAAGGACGAGGACGCCGACAGCACCAATGTCGGCGGCGGCATCGCCGTCGATGGTGACTCGCTCTACGCCGTGAACGGCATCGGCGACTTCGTCGTGCTGGATGTCCGCTCCGGCAAGCAGAAATACCGCAAGAGCTTCGGCGTTCCTGCCCGCTCCTCCCCCACCGTGGCGGACGGGCGCGTGTTCTTCACCACGATCGAGGACAAGCTGATCTGCATGGCAGCCGAAGACGGCCGCCAACTATGGACCCATCAGGCTCGCTCCACCGCCACGGCCATGCTGGGCCAGCCGGCCCCGGCCTATTCTGACGGCCTGGTCGTTGCCGGCTTCGGCTCCGGCGAACTTGCCTGCCTGCGCGCTGAATCCGGCTCCGTCTCCTGGACCGAAAGCCTCGCCGCCGTGCGTGGCCGCACCTCCATCGCCGATATCTCCGCCATTCGCGGCCTGCCCGTGATCTATGGCGGCCGGGTCTTCGTCATGGGCGTGGGCGGCCTCACCATCGCCGTCGACCTGCGCGTCGGCCGCCGCCTGTGGGAACGCGAGGTGGGCGGCACTGAAACCCCCTGGGTCGCCGGGGACTGGGTGTTCATCCTGACCTCCGAGCAGCAGGTGGCCGCGGTCAACGCCGCCGATGGCCGCATCGCCTGGGCGACCGACCTGCCGCGCTGGGAAGACGAGGAAAAATCCAAGGGCGCTATCTACTGGACCGGCCCTGTGCTCGCCGGCGACCGGCTGATCGTCGGCTGCCGTGGCGGGGAGCAAGAGGCTTTCGCCATCAGCCCCTACACCGGCAAGATCATCGGCCGCCAGTCCCTGCCCGGGAACGCCTCCCTCGCGCCCGTCGTCGCGGACAACAAGGTGTTCACCCTGACCGACGACGCGACCCTGATGGCCCTGGGGTGAGCATTTCCCCTCCCCTGGTGGTCATCGCCGGGCGGCCGAACGTCGGCAAGTCGACGCTGTTCAACCGCCTGGCCGGGCGGCGAATCGCGCTGGTGGCCGACGTTCCGGGCGTGACGCGCGACCGCAAGGAAGCCGAGGCGATGATCCGCGGTCGTAACGTACGGCTGGTGGACACGGCCGGGCTGGAGGAAGCCGCGCCCGAAACCCTGGCCGGGCGCATGCGCGCCGGTTCTGCCACGGCGGTGCAATCGGCGGACCTGGTGGTGTTCGTGATCGACGCCCGCGCTGGCGTGACCCCGGCGGACGCGCATTTCGCCCAATGGCTGCGCCGCCAGGGCAAGCCCGTGCTGCTGGTCGCCAACAAGGCCGAGGGCCGCGCCCGCAACGCCGATGTGCTGGACGCCTATTCGCTCGGCCTGGGCGACCCGCTGCCGCTTTCCGCCGAGCATGGCGAGGGCATTTCCGAACTGATGGCCGAGATCGCCGACGCCTTGCCGGCGGAGCTGGAGGCGGACGAGGACGCGACCGCGCGCCCCCTGAAACTCGCCATCGTCGGCCGACCCAACGCCGGGAAGTCCACCCTCATCAACCGCCTGATCGGCGATGACCGCCTGCTGACCGGCCCGGAACCCGGCATCACCCGCGACGCCATCGCGGTTAGACTTCATGACTCGGCGGGTGAGGTGGAACTGGTGGACACCGCCGGCCTGCGCCGCCGCGCCCGCATTGAGGCGCCGCTGGAGAAGATGTCCGTCTCCGCGTCCATCGAGGCGCTGAAGATGGCCGAGGTGGTGGTGCTGGCGGTGGATGCCACGGAAGGCCTGCACGACCAGGACCTCACCATTGCCAAGCTGGTGGAACGCGAAGGACGCGCGTGCGTCATCGCGCTGAACAAGTGGGACGCGGTGCCCGACCGCAACGCCGCGCGCAAGGCGGTGTCGGACCGGCTGGAAACCTCCCTGGCGCAGATGAAGGGCATCGCCGTCGTCACGTTATCTGCACTGACAGGCGCCGGCGTCGACAAGCTGCTGCCCGCCGTGCGCGCCGTGCACGCCACCTGGAACACTCGCGTGCCCACCGGCGAACTGAACCGCTGGTTCGAGCACGCGCTGGACCGGCACCCGCCACCACTGGTGCAGGGGCGGCGTCTGAAGCTGCGCTACATCACCCAGGCCAAAGCCCGCCCGCCCACCTTCGTCGCCTTCGGCACCCGCGCGGAGATGATGCCGGAGGAATACCAGCGCTACCTGGTGAATTCCCTGCGCCAGGCATTCCACCTGCCCGGAGTGCCGGTACGCCTGCAACTGCGCGGCACGAAAAATCCGTACGCCGACAATTAGGCCGGTTTGCCTGCCGCCCATTCCCGCTGCAGCATCGCCAGCAGCAGCCCGGCCAGCGTGCCGGCCAGGGCCCACCACACCGCCTGCGCCAGCAACCAGGACAGCAGCAGCGCCGTGTCGAACGCGAACGGCGCGCGCACATGCGGCAACAGCAACGCCCACAGCGCGAACAGGGCCAAGGTGATGATGGTCGCGTACCCCCGGCCCAAGCGCGCCAGCACGGCGACAACCGGCAACAGGAATATCGCCCGGTACCCCCCGTTCAGCAGCACGCAGAAACTGCCCATTGCGACCGAAGCACTTGCCATCAGCACCGCGCGCTCCCGCCCGGGCAACGCCGCCAGCGCCGTGTCCGCGCTGGCCCGGCGATACATCATCCACGCACCGCATAGCGCCAGCGCTCCGAACGCCCAGATAACAACGCGCGCCAGCAATGGCTGCCCCGGCCACAGCGCCGGCAATCCCTCCACCAGGCAGATCGCCCCGAAATTCGATCCGTACCAATGCCCCGTCACCACGCTCAGCCGTGCCAGGTCCGCCGCGTATACCGCCACAAACACCGCCAGCACCGCGGCAATCGCTAGCCCCGACGCCACCACGCGTGCCTGCCGCTCCCGCGCCAGAATGACCAGCGCCGCCAGCGGATAAAATTTCAGCAGCCCCGCCAGCAGGATCAACCCATATCCCACCCAGCGCCGCGCCAGCACCGCGCCACCCACCACGGCGGCGAACATCAGCAGGTCGGTGTTTGCCCGTTCCAATCCGTACGCCACCGCCGGAGAACAGAACGCGACCAGCAGCACCAGCGCCGGCCCCGTGCCGCGCGCCGGCGGCAACAGGAACAGCGCCAGCACGAATGTCAGCCCGACAAACAATCCGGCAATATCGGTCCAGGCCGTCGTAACGTCCAGATGGCCCAGCCGCAGCCAGAGTGGTGATTGCGCCAGCGTCCGTCCCAGCGCGTCGCACGGGTTCGTGGCGTACACATCAACGCCGCGCGCCGCGCACTCGGCCCAGGCCAGCACCACATGCGTATCCAGGAACGGAAAGCCGAACGCCTCCGGCACCAGCGCGCCGGCCGTCCGGCGATATGCCTCTGCATCGCCCAGGAACCACGGCGCCAGCGCTGCCAGGTAGATCACCAGCACCGCCAGCGGCGGGCCGAACCGCAGCCAGCCGCCGCGCATGCCGGGCCTGCCCGCGTGCCCGCCGGGGCGTGCCTACTTCGCCGGAAACACGTAGCGCACGGACGTGCTCTCATCCCGGCTCGGCACCACCGTGAATCCCCTGCGGGAGGCCCAGTAGAGCTTCTGCCAATACAGCGGAATGATCGCCACGTCCTCGAACGCGATGCGCGTCGCCGCCGCCATCGCCGCGTTGCGCTTGCCCTCGTCAAACTCCTCGAACGACTTCGCCAGCGCCACGTCATAGGCCGGATTGGTGTAGCGCGTGCGGTTCAGCTGGCCCACGTTCCGCGCCGGATCATTGGTGTGCAGGATCCCCGCCAGCGGCAGCGCGGCGGAACTGGCGTTGGAACCGTAGCTGAACAGGAACATGGAGAATTTCTGCGCCGTCGCCTGGGGCACATAGGCCGCATACGGCATCGCCTCCACCTTCACGCTCAGCCCGCCACGGGCGAACATCTGCCCGATCGCCTGTGCCACTTCCGCATCGCGCGGCACGCGATTGTTGGATGTGTGCAGGGTCAGCCCGAATCCGTTCGGATACCCCGCCTCCGCCAGCAGTTTCTTCGCCATCTCGATGTCCAGCGCCGGCGGCACCAGCTTCGGATCATGCCCGCCCTGGATCGCCGGCACCATCTGCCCCGCCGGCTCTCCCGCGCCGGACAGCACGCGCTCCACCAGCGCCTGGCGGTTCACCAGATGCGTCAGTGCCTTGCGCACGCGCAAATCGCGCAGCGGGTTCCGCTCCAGCGGTTTGCCGTCCTTGTCCGTCACGAACGGGGATTGATCCCGCACCGAGTCCATCGCCAGGTAGATCATGCGCGTGGACATGGTGTTGTACATCGTCAGGTCGTCGCGCTTGCCCAGCGTCGCGATATCCCCCGGCGGGATCCGCTCCGTCACGTCCACCGTACCGGAGATCAGCGCCGCGATCCGGTTCGCGTCGTTGGAGATGAACTTCAGCACCACCCGGTCGTAGTCCGGCTTCTTCCCCCAGTAGTTCGGGTTCGGCGCCAACTCCACGAAATCCCCCGGCGCGCGGCGGACGAACTTGTACGGCCCGGTGCCGTTCACCTTCGCGCCCGAATTGAATTCTTCGATCGGCACGTCCGGCCCCAGCTTGGCGGACACCACGAAGATCGGCCCGATATTGTCCATCAGCAGCGGGATCGGCGCTTCCGTGTGCACCCGCACCTTGTACGGCCCGATCGCCTCCGCCGACTTCACGCCAACCAGCCAGGTGGCCATCGAAGCCGGCGAATTCCTGATGGCGCGCGGCCGCATGATGGAGAACGCCACGTCCTCCGCCGTCAGTGGCTGGCCGTCGTGGAAAGTCACGCCCTGCCGCACGTCGATTTCCCAGGTCAGCGGGTCGATGTTCCGCCACGCTGTGGCCAGTGACGGTTGGGGCCGCAGGTTGTCGTCGCTTTCCGTCAGCCGGTCATAGATGTTCTCGGCGGTGGAGGTGTTGTTACCCAGCAGCACATAGTGCGGGTCCATCGCCGCCTGTTCGGTGGACCGCCCGATGGTCAGCGTCCGCTGCGCCTGCGCGGGGCTGAAGGCCGCCATTGCAAGCCCCATCACCAACGCCGCGCGCGCCACCGTTCGTGCCAACTTCGCCCGCATGCCCGTCCCTCCCGCCACTTGTCCGGATGCTCCGCAGCATAGGCGCGCGGCGGCAGGGTGGGTAGGGGTGGACGGCCCTTACGCCCGCGGCGCGGGGGCCGGGGCCGGCGGGGTGGCGGGCAGGCCGCGGGCCCAGGTGCGCAATTGCTGCGCCACGTCCTGCGCAGCGGCGTCCACGATGTAGGTCTCGGCGCCAATCGTGTACAGTCCGCCGAAGCCGACCCGGGCTTCCCCCGTGATCATCGCCACCGTGGCGCCGGAGGACGTGTCGGTCAGCGTGGCGGCGATCTTGCCCATGCTTTCCCCCCAGCCCGGCAGGATCCAGCGCTGCAGCGCGCTGCCGGCGGCGTAGCCGGTCACCTCGCAGGTCAGACGGAAGCGGCCATCCGTGGCGATGGCGAAGGTGGGGTCCGCGCCCAGCGCCTTGGCCAGCGCGCCGGTGGCATCCGCCGCCACGTCACGCTCCCTCGTGCCGCTGCGGTCCGTGCAGGGGGACAGCGCCAGCGGCACTGGCCCCGGCATGGCCGCGACCGGGGTGACGACCTGCGTCTGGCCGCTGTACTGGCAACCCGCGGTGAGCAGCAGAAATGGGGTCATAGCGAATTTCGCGAATAATACGGGCGATCGTGGCATCTCGAATGGCCCCTTCCCGGTTGATTGTTTGCATTTCAGGATTTTTTGCGCGCCGCGCGCGTTGATCCGGATCAAAGAAACCGGAAATTGTCATCCGGCTATGCCCGGGCCGGGTTCCGGGCTAGGTTGCGCGCGGCTTCAAAATGAAAACCTCCGGCCCGCGCGGGACCGGACCGACGGCGGGACAAGCCATGATCACACTCTTCGTACGCCACACCGTGGCGGACTACGCGGCCTGGCGGAAAGTGTATGACGCCTTCGGCCCCGGCCAGCGCGCCGCCGGCGTGACGGCTGCCGCCGTCTACCAGGCCGCCGACAACCCGAACGACGTGACGGTGACGCACGACTTCGACACCCTGGCGGCGGCCCGGGCATTTACTGCCAGCGCGGAGTTGAAGGCGGCAATGCAGGGCGCCGGTGTGGTGGGCGCGCCCACGGTCTGGTTCGCGACGAAGGCGTAGCGTGGGGCCTTTGCCGCCCTCCGCCGGCGTGCCACAACGTTGCCCATGAAACACGGCATCCATTTCATCTCCGGCCTGCCGCGGTCGGGTTCCACCCTGCTGTCCGCGCTGCTGCGGCAGAACCCGAAGCTGCACGCGGCGATGACCAGCCCGGTGGGCAGCCTGTTCAACACGCTGCTGCGCACGATGAGCGAAGGCAACGAGAGCGCCGCCTTCCTGGACAACGAACACCGCGAAGCCGTGCTGCGCGCGGTGTTCGAGGCGTATTACGTCCGCCTGTCGAAATCCCGCACCATCATCGACACCAACCGGCAATGGACCACCAAACTGCCGGCGCTGACGGCGCTGTTCCCGAAATGCAAGGTAATATGCTGCGTGCGCCACGTGCCCTGGGTGCTGGACAGCATCGAGAGCCTGGTGAAGCGCAACAAGTGGGAACCCTCCGGCATCTTCAGCTTCGATCCGGGCGGCACCGTCTATTCCCGCGTGGAGGGCCTCGCCGGCCAGAACGGCATGGTCGGCTTTGCGCTGAACGCCCTGCGTGAGGCGGTGTATGGCCCGCAGAACGACCGGCTGCTGCTGGTGCAGTATGAAAGCCTGACCAGCCAGCCCGTGCGTACGTTAGGAGCGATCTACGACTTCCTGGGCATGAAGCCCTTCGCGCACGACCTGAAGAACGTGGAATACGACGAGGCCGAAGCCTTCGACCGCCGCCTGGGCACCCCCGGCCTGCACACGGTGGGCCGGGAAGTGCGGCACGTCGAACGCCCTTCCATCCTGCCGCCGGACCTGTTCGCCCGCTACGAATCTCTCAGCTTCTGGCGCGACCGCCGGCAAGTGCCCGCGATCATCCCGATCGTCTGAATCCGTCATGCCGGCGCATGCCGGCATCCACGACTCGCCTTTGCACCCGCTACCGCTTCGGCGCGTCGTCGAACAGGATGCGCCGCGCCGCGCCTTCCATGTCGTCGTACTGCCCGCTGCGCAGGGACCACAAGAACACCGCCAGCCCGCCGCCGCCCAGCACCAGGCTGGCCGCCAGCAGATACAGGATCACGTCCATCCGCCACCCGCCTTTCGCACCCGCAGGCTGTTCGCCATCACCACTAGCGACGAGGACGACATCGCCGCCGCCGCCAGCCAGGGCGTAACATAGCCCGCCATCGCCAGCGGGACGAACAGCGCATTGTAGCCGATCGCGAAGCCGATATTCTCCCGCGTCACCGCCCGTGCCCGCCGCGCCATGCGCAGCAGCACCACCACCGGGCTAAGGTCCTTGTCCGGGAACACCACGTCCGCCGTGCTCTGGCTGATATCCGCCGCATGCGCGGGCGTGGCGGAAACATGCGCCGCCGCCAGGGATGGCGCGTCGTTCAACCCGTCGCCCACCATCAGCACATGCCGGCCTTCCGCCGCCAGCGCCTCCAGCGCCGCCACCTTGGCCGCCGGCGTCGCCGCGCCGCGCCACGCATCGATGCCCAGCGTGCCCGCCAGCCGCCCCACCACGGCCGCCCGGTCGCCGGAGAGCAGATGCAGCCGCAGCCCCATGCCGCGCAGCGCCGCCAGCACTTCCGGCGTCGCGGGCCGCGCCGCCTCGGCAAACCCGAAGCGCACGTGGTCATGCCCGGGCCGCGCCAGCCACAGTTCCGGCCCGTCGCCCGCCGCCGTGCCTACGCCGCAGAAAGCCCGGCTGCCCAGGCGAACCTCGCCATCATCGGTGGCCAGGGAAAGCCCCTGGCCGGCATGCTCCACCACGCCTTGCCGCGCCACCACCTCACCCACTGCCGCCACCAGCGCGCGGCACAGCGGGTGCCGGCTGTTCGCCGCCAGCTCCGCCGCCAGGTGCCGCGCCGCCGGATCGGTGGCCCCTTCCAGATGCGGCACCGGGTCGGTCAGCGTGCCGGTCTTGTCGAACACCACCGTGTCAACCTGCGCCAGCCGCTCCAAAGCGGTGGCAGATTTCAGCAGCACCCCGGCGCGGAACAATTGCCCGGTGGCGATCACCTGCACCGCCGGCACCGCCAGCGCCAGCGCGCAGGGGCAGGTGATGATCAGCACCGCCGCCGCCGTCAGCAGCGACTCGTTCAGCTCCGCGTCCGCGAACCCGTACCAGGATATGAACGTGACCAGCGCCAGCACATGCACCACGGGCGCGTAGGCGCGCGCCACCCTGTCGGCCAGCACCACGAACCGCCCGCGCCGCGCTTCCGCCGCCGCGATCAGCCGGCCGCATTCGGCCAGCAGCGTGGAATCCCCCGTCGCGGATGTCCGCACCACTAGCGGCGCGCCCAAATTCATCGTCCCGGCGAACACCTGTGTGCCCGACGATGCGGCGCGCGGCAGGCTCTCACCGCTCACCAGGCTGGTATCCACCTGCCCGTCACCCTGGATAACAACGCCATCCACGCCGATGCGCTCGCCCATGCCCACCAGCACCTCGGTGCCGAGCGCCACGCTATCCGCCGCCTGCCGCCGCAGCGTGCCATCCGCCGCGCGCACGCTCACCTGGTTGTCGCGCAGCGCAAGCAACTGCTCCGCCGTCTCCCGTGCCACGCCGCGCGCCCGCGCATCCAGCACGCGCCCCACCAGCAGGAAGAACAGCAGCGCCGCGGCGGAGTCGAAATACGCGTGCGCCCCGCCCTGGATCGTCTCCGCCAGGCTCATCACCGTCACCAGGATCACGCCGACGCTGATCGGCACATCCATGTTGGTGCGCCCATGCCGCAGCGCCGCCCAGGCGGATTTGAAGAAGGGAATGCCGGCATAGGCGATACACGGCATCGCGATCAGCGCGGAGACCCAATGCATCAGCCCGCGCGTCGCCGGCCCCATCGTCTCCGCCAGGCCGAACCAGATGCCCAGCGACATCAGCATCACGTTGCCGGCGCCGAACGCGGCCACGCCCAGCGCGCGCAGCAATTGCCGCTCCGCCGAATCCCGCGCAGCACGCAGCGCCGCCGGATGGAACGGCACCAGCCGGTAGCCCAGCGCCTCCACCCGCCCGACGATTTCCCCGGCCCGCTCGGCGGCGCCTTCCCACACCAGGGTCAGCCGCCGCGTCGTCATGTTCACCCGCCCGCGCGCCAGGCCAGGCACGGCGGACAGCATGGACTCGATCAGCCACACGCAGGCGCCGCATTGCAGCCCGTCCACCGCCAGCACCAGCGTGTGCTTGCCGTCATCGTCCGTGCGGATCGCGCGCGTCAGGTCCGGCCGCGGCCCGTCCTCCGGCCGCAGCCGCCGCGCCGCCGGATCACGCGTCAGCTTTGCGTAGTAGTCCCCCAGGCCCATGCCCTGGATGGTGGCGAAGGCCGCGGCGCAGCCGGTGCAGCAGAAGCGCTGGTCCGCGCCGCCATCCGCCATCGGCCCGCCGCAATGGGCGCAGGCCGTTGCCACGCGCGCGGCGGGAACCTGGTCCAGCATGGCGACCAAGGCGGTCATCGCGCCGTCACGGCGCCGTCAGCCGGTGCGTCGCGGTAAAGCGGTCATCGCCGCGCCGCACGACCAGCATCAAATCCCACTGCCCGGCCAGCCGGTCCGGCGCCACCGCCGCGTAGATGCCCGGGCCGGCGGGTTGTAGCGTCACCGCCTGCTCATGCGCCGGGCCCAGCGGCCGGCGCAGTTCCGCGCTGATGCCGGCACCATCCAGCGGCGCCCCGGCGCGATCCTTCAGCACCACACGAATACCATCCGCCCGCCAGCGCGCCTCCGCCTCCCAGCCCAGCGCCGCGTTGCGTTCCTGCGCCGCGATCACGCTGTTGTACTGGTTGGAAAGGTCGAACCCGTTCCGCCCCAGCTTGCCGGGAAAGGACGTGACCGCGGTGGTGATCATCGCCGCGTTGACGCTGACTACAAGGCCCAGCGCCCCGCAAATGGCCCACGGAAAGAACCGCCAGGCCGAACGTGTCGTTGTGGTGGTGAAGGACATCGGCAACCCCCTAACGCGTTGCGCCACGATCCGCCGGGCCGAGGAACTGCGCGTTGTAGGTCACGCTCTCCCCGCTCGCCGTATCGCGCATGTTGAAGACCAGCGGCAGCGAACCCTCACCCATCCGTTCCGGCTGCGCGCTCACCAGCAGCCGGTGCGTGCCAACCTCGTCCACCGGCACGGTGATCGTCAGCTTGTCGGCCGGCGCCGGCCCGGCTTCCGCCAGCGCCATCTGCGCACCGGCCACGCCGCCCACGGTAATCTCGAACACCGCGTCGCGCCCCGTCTTGTTCACCAGCTTGATCGTATAGCCATTGCGGAGGGAACCATCCGACGTGCGCACGAACAGCGGCGCGCGGTCGTGCTGTGCGGCGAACTCGATCAGCGGGCGCGTCGCGAACGCGACCAGCATGACGATCATCACCACGCTCATCGCGCCGGCGTAGATCATGGTGCGCGGGCGCAGCCAGCGCGGCGTCACTTCCTCGCCGCGCGCCTTGGCCGCCTGGTGCGCCAGCGTGTCCCAGGTGATCAGCGCGGCAGGCCGGTCCAGGCGTGCCATCACATGGTTGCAGGCATCGATGCACAGGCCGCAATTGATGCATTCCAGCTGGCTGCCGTCGCGGATGTCGATGCCCGTCGGGCACACCATCACGCAGGCGCCGCAATCCACGCAGTCGCCTTTCGGCCCCGCCACCGAAGCCTTGCCGCGGGGTTCCCCACGCCAGCTCTGGTAGGTCGTGGTGTAGCTCTGCTCGTCCAGCATCGCCGCCTGGAAGCGCGGCCACGGGCACATGTAGGTGCACACCTGCTCCCGCGCCCAGCCGGCCAGCACATAGGTGGTGGCGGTGAACAGGAAGGTGAACACATATACCGGCTTGGCGGCGGTACCGCTCCAGAACTCCCGCGTCACCGTCGGCGCATCGGCGTAGTACATGATCCACGCACCGCCGGTCCAGAATGCGATACCCAGCCACGCGGCGTGCTTCGTCACCTTGCGCCAGATGACATCCAGGCTAACAGGCCCCGCGTCCCGCTTCATGCGCGCGTTGCGATCACCCTCGATCTTGCGCTCGATCCACATGAACAGGTCGGTCCACACCGTCTGCGGGCAGGTGTAGCCGCACCACAGCCGGCCAAACAGGCTGGTCACCAGGAACAGCCCGACAGCGGCCATGATCAGCATGCCCGTCAGGTAGTAGATGTCCTGCGGCCACAGCTCGACATTGAAGAAGTAGAAGCGCTCGCGGGAGATATCCAGCAGGATTGCCTGGTTGGGCCGGCCCGGCCCTCGGTCCCACCGCAGCCAGGGCAGCGCGTAGTAGATCGTCAGGCAGGCAACCAGGATCGCCCACTTGGCGCGCCGCACCGGGCCATGCACCTCCTTGGGATACACGCGAACCCGGTTGGCGTAGAGGTGAAGGCCTTCCTCCTCGTTCCGCAGTTGCGCTTCACGGTCGGCCTTGCTGATCCGAGCCATGACTGATTACTGGCCGCCACCCAGCTGATGCACATACAACGTCAGGGACTTGATGGTAGCCGGATCCAGCCGTGTATTCCACGCCGGCATCATGCCCATGCGTGGATTGGCGATCTGTGCCCGCACGCTGGCGCGGTCGGCGCCATACAGGTGTACCTTGGAGGCCAGGCGCGGCCCGCCCTGTTCCGGATTGCCCTGGCCCTTGTCGCCATGGCAGGCGGCGCAGTTGCTTTCCTCGAACACCTTGTTGCCCAGGGCAACGTTGGCGCCCGGCGTCGGCGTGCCGTACAGCGCCATCACGTGGTCAGTCACCGCGTCCAGTTCGTCCGGCTTCAGCACCGCGCCGAAGGCCGGCATCTGGGACGTCCGCGTATCCGCGTGGTCGGATCGGATACCGTAGGTGATGGTCTTCTGGACGTCGCCGTAGCTGCCACCCCACAACCACACGTCGTCGCCCAGCGCCGGGTAGCCCAGGCTGCCGGTGCCGTTCGCGCCGTGGCAGGGCTGGCAGTTGTTGGCGAAGGCAATGCGCCCCGCCGTCAGCGCCACATTATACAGCTGCCCGTCGGCCCGGATCTGGTCGAACGGCATTGCCGCGATCTTGTCCATGTAGCCGGAACGCTGCCGCCCCACTGCCGCCACTGCCTGCTCCACGTCCCCGCGCTGCGACCAGCCGGCGGTGCCGTGCAGATAGCCGGAGATCCCGGGCCAGGACGGATAGATGACGAACTGGCCCACGGAGTAGATAACGGTGGCGATGTAGACATACAGCCACCACTTCGGCAGTGGCCGGTTCAGTTCCTTCACCCCGTCCCACTCGTGGCCGGTGGTGTCCTGCCCGGAAATGATGTCTTTCTCGATCTTTGTCGGCACTTTGCTATGTCCTCTAACGATCGTCCCGCAGGGAGACGTCCCGCCGGGGGAATTCGTCCCGCAAGGGGATCTGGGCATTCTTCTGGATCTGCTCGCCGCGCCCGGGGGCGTAGTTGGCGACCAGGATGAGGAGGAACGTGATCAGCATCGGCACCGATGAATGATCGCGCAGCCAGATGACAGCGTTCATCATTGCCGCTTCTGCTCCGTGGTCACGTCGGCGAAGTTCACCATCGTGCCCAGCACCTGCAAGTAGGCGATCAGCGCGTCCATCTCCGTCACGCGGCCACCCTGGCTCGCTACCGGCACCGCTTTCGGGTAGCGGTCCATCAGGCCCTTGGTGTCGGCCTGCGGGTCGGTCTGCGCCTCCAGGTCGGCCTTGGCGTTGGCCAGCGCGTCCGCGCTGTAGGGTACGCCGACCATCTGGTTCACGCGCAGCCGGCGCTGGATGTCATCCGCGCGGAGCGGCTTGTCCGCCAGGAAGGCATAGGCGGGCATCAGCGATTCCGGCACCAGCGCCTGCGGCTTCACCAGGTGGCCGTAGTGCCAGTCGTTGGAATACTTGCCACCCACGCGCGCCAGGTCCGGCCCGATGCGCTTGGAACCCCACTGGAACGGATGGTCATACATGCTCTCTGCGGCGAGGCTGTAGTGGCCGTAGCGCTCCACCTCGTCGCGCAGGGCGCGCACCTGCTGGCTATGGCAGGTGTAGCAGCCCTCGCGGATGTAGATGTCGCGCCCCGCGAGTTCCAGCGGCGAGTACGGCCGCACGCCCTTCACGTGCTCCACCGTCGTCTCGATCGTATATAGCGGGATGATCTCCACGATGCCGCCGAACGCGATGGTGATCAGCGTCATCACCAGCAGGGCGACCGCGTTCTTTTCCAGGAATGTCTGGCTGAAGAGTTTCATCTCAGGCCCCCGCCACCGCAACGATACCCACAACAGGTTCTTCCCGGCGCGCCCCCGCGTTGAGGGATGGGCTGCAACGCACCGTCATGATCAGGTTGATCACCATCAGCAGGCCACCGACCAGGAACAGCAGGCCGCCCAGCATGCGGATGACATAGTAGGGATGCACCGCCAGCACGCTTTCCGAGAACGAGTACTGCAGGAAGCCGAACTGGTCATAGGCGCGCCACATCAGGCCCTGCATGATGCCCGCCACCCACATCGACGTGATGTAGAAAACGATACCCAGCGTCGCGACCCAGTAGTGCCACGCGGCCAGCCGTGCGGAATACAGCGCCTGCTTCCGCCACAGCACCGGCACCAGGTAGTAGATCGCGCCGAAACTGATGAAGGCCACCCAGCCGAGCGCGCCGGAATGCACGTGGCCCACGGTCCAGTCCGTATAGTGGCTCAGCGCGTTCACCTCGCGAATGGACATCACCGGTCCTTCGAAGGTGGACATGCCGTAGAAGCCCACGGCCGTGACGGAGAAGCGCAGGGACGCATCCGTGCGCAGCTTGTCCCACGCGCCGGACAGTGTCATCAGGCCGTTGATCATGCCGCCCCAGCTGGGCATCCACAGCATGATGGAGAACGCCATGCCCAGCATCTGCGCCCAGTCCGGCAGCGCGGTGAAGTGCAGGTGGTGCGGCCCGGCCCACATGTACAGGAACACCAGGGACCAGAAATGCACCACTGACAGGCGATAGGAATACACCGGCCGGTCCGCCGCCTTCGGAATGAAGTAGTACATCATCCCCAGGAAGCCCGCGGTCAGGAAGAAGCCCACCGCGTTATGGCCATACCACCACTGGATCATCGCGTTCTGCACGCCGGCGGCCAGCTGGTAGCTCTTGGATCCGAACACGGACACGGGAATGGAGATGTTGTTGCCCAGGTGCAGCACGGCGATCGTCAGGATGAACGCCATGTAGAACCAGTTGGCGACGTAGATGTGTTCTTCTTCCCGCAGCAGCACGGTGCCGATGAACACCACGGCAAAGGCCACCCACACCACCGTCAGCCAGATATCCAGGTACCATTCCGGTTCCGCGTATTCCTGGCCCTGCGTCGTGCCCATCACG
>Ga0315912_10002219_pt1 | contig 21278 bp, 10 predicted proteins | sample VfabasoilMG_FD_204469 | JGI IMG/M metagenome (GOLD analysis project Ga0315912, IMG submission 204469) | Garden soil microbial communities collected in Santa Monica, California, United States - V. faba soil | ecosystem: Environmental > Terrestrial > Soil > Garden | place: USA: California...
GCAGCGGCTGGGGGCCCGCCTTGCCTAGCGCGCAGCGTGCTCAGCCAGAAACTTGTCGATGGTGTCGCCCTGCCGGGCTCCGCGCGCGAGCCACGGCACCTGCCACTCGGTCAGCCGCTCGCCTGACTTGCGCTCGAAGACGCCCTTGCTGGGCTCGTCCAACCACTCGCGTTGGCGCACGAGCACGAGCGGCGGCTCAGCCCCTTTCGTCTTGCGCGAGAAAGCTTCCGCGTCCTCGAAGGTCTTGAACGAGTTCATCAGGTCGTCCCCACCCGACTCTGGATGAACCCAGACGCGGTATTCGAGGACTTCGTCGTAGAAGTACCCGCCGCCCGACTTCGTCAGCGCGGGATAGGAACCCACGCGCGCGGGCTCGACGGGGATCGGATAGGCGCTGCGGGGAGCTTCGGAAGTCGCTGCGCGTGAGCAGCCCGGCGCGATCACCAGCAAGAGCAGCGCGAGGCGGGAAGCGCAGTGTGTCATGGCGAGGGCATGGACTCAGTGCTCGCCTGATGATACGACTCCGCGGAATGCAACCCCAGCCCGCCTGGCCTCCGATCGACATCGAACGCGCGACACCTGCGGGTCCCGTCCTCGTGGTCGGCGGCGCGGGCTACATCGGCAGCCACACCGTGCGCCTCTTCGAGCGCCGCAAGGTGCCCGTCATCGTGCTCGACAACCTCTCGACCGGCCATCGCGAGGCCGTACGCGCGCCGCTCGAACAATGCGAGCTCTCCGATCGCGCCGCGATCGCGAAGGTGTTCGCCAAGCACAAGCCGGTCGCGGTCGTGCACTTCGCAGCGAAGTGCTACGTGGGGGAGTCGGTCACGGATCCCGCCAAGTACTACCGCGAGAACGTCGTGTACACGTTCCACCTGCTGGAGGAGATGCGCGCGGCGGGGATCAAGGATCTGGTCTTCTCCTCGAGCTGCGCGACCTACGGCGAGCCGCAGCGCCTGCCGCTGGTCGAGGACCATCCGCAGCTGCCGATCTCGCCCTACGGCAAGACCAAGCTGCACATGGAGCACATGCTGGCCGACTACGCGCGCGCCTACGGGATGCGCTACGCGGCGTTGCGCTATTTCAACGCGGCGGGGGCGGCGCAGGAGGGCGACCTGGGCGAGGACCACGATCCCGAGACGCACCTGATCCCGCTCGTCCTGCAGGTCGCGCTCGGCCAGCGCCCGGAGATCGCGGTCTTCGGCGACGACTATCCGACGCCCGACGGCACCTGCATCCGCGACTACGTGCACGTCGAGGACCTGGCCCGCGCGCACCTCGCGGCGCTCGTGCGGCTGCAGCAGGGCTGCTCGCCGATCCAGGTCAACCTGGGCACAGGAACGGGCTTCACCGTCAAGCAGGTGATCGAGACCGCGCGCAAGGTGACCGGACACGCGATCCCGCTGCGCGTCGCTCCGCGGCGGGCCGGCGATCCGCCCGAACTCGTCTGCGGCGGGACGCTGGCGCTCGATCTGCTGGGCTGGAAGCCGCAGCGCGCCGGGATCGAGGAGATCGTGCGCGACGCCTGGAAGTTCCACCAGGCGCACCCGCGCGGCTGGTCGCGGGCGCGCTAGGATCTTCTTGAAGCTGCTCGCGCCGCTTGCGAGGGTATTCGGCACGTGATCCTCAGCCTGCTCCAGCATTCCCTGCTCGCGCTCGCGCCTTCGACGCCCGCGCTGGCGGGGGGCTTCGAGTCGGGGCTGGCGACGATCACCAAGGAGGACCTGGTCGCGCACGTGCGCGCGCTCGCGGGGCCGGAACGCGAAGGCCGCGACACGCCCGGCCAGGGCCTGCAGGAAGCCGCGCGCTTCCTCGTGCAGCGCTACCGCGACGCGGCCTGGGTACCGGCGACCGACTCGCTCGAAGTCTGGCAGACCGTCTCGAAGCGCCCGCTGCCGACGATGCCCGAGTCGGCCGCGAGCAGCACCGGCGCAGCGGCGCCGAGCGGCACCTATCTGCGGCCGTACACGCGCCGCCTTCCGCAGCCCGACGAGTCCGGATGCTACCTGCGCCTCGATCTCGGCTCCGGCGCGCCGAAGTCGTTCGTCTACGGACAGGATTTCGTCCCGCTCGCGCACTGCGAGGGCGAGGTCAAGGGCGAGCTCGCGTTCGCGGGTTTCGCGATCGATTCGAAGAAGGAGTCCTACGACGATCTCGAGGGCGTCAAGCTCAAGGGCCGCATCGCGCTGGTGCTCGAGGGCGAGCCCGATCATCCGAAGCGCTTCGAGGGCCCGGAGCTGACGAGCGATGCCTCGCTCTGGAAGAAGATCGAGCTGCTGCGCGCAGCGGGGGTCGCGGGCGTGCTCTTCGTGCGCCGGCCGGTGCCCGTCGATCCCAAGCGGAAGGACGACTGGGACGAGCAGGGGCTCTCCTTCCGCCACACCTTCGCGCACTGGAACGACGGCCAGCCGCCGGAGGAGCGGCCCAAGGAGACCTTGCCCTGCCTGGAGGTGAGCCTCGAGTGCGCCAGCGCGCTCGCCGGCATCGACGTGGCCGCGATCCAGCGCACGATGGACAAGAACGCGCGGCCGAACAAGCTCTCCTGGAAGGGGCGCCAGGTGCTGCTCGGCTCGAAGTGCCCGACCGCCGTGGTCGAGCTGGACAATGTCATCGCCTGGCTGCCGGGCAGCGACCCGCAGCTGGCCGAGCAGGTGGTCGTCGTCGGCGCGCACTACGACCACATCGGGGTCGACACGCGCGGCCGGATCGGCTACGGCGCGGACGACAACGCTTCGGGCACCGCCGGGCTGCTCGAAATCGCCCAGGCGCTCGCGCTCGCGCGCCCGCGGCGCTCGATCCTGGCCTGCTCGTTCAGCGGCGAGGAGGACGGGCTGCTCGGGTCGCACGCGCTCGCCTCGCGCCTGCCGTTCGACAAGTCGCGCATCGTGGCGATGGTCAACATGGACATGATCGGCCGCGGCGACAAGGACGAGGTCGCCGTGCTGGGGATCGTCCAGAACCCCAGCCTCGAGAAGCTGATCGAGCGCTCCCGCAAGCTTGCGCCCTCGGGCGTCAGCAAGATCGTGATGCGCCAGGGCGAGGAGCTGTTCCAGCGCTCGGACCACTACTCGTTCCACCAGATCGGCGTGCCCGTCCTGTTCTTCTTCGAAGGCCTGCCGATCGAGGCCAACGCCGACTACCACACCTGGCGCGACACGATCGACAAGCTCGATTTCGAGAAGATGCGCCGGACCTGCGTGCTCGTGTACGAAACCGTATGGACTCTCGCGAACGACGACGCCCGCCCGCCTCCCCCGCAAGGCTGACGCTGCTGCTCCTGGCGAACGGGGTGTGCCTGTTCGTCCTGTGGTGCGCTTTCCGCCCGCTGCTCGACCAATCCGGGGACGACGTGCGCGCCGCTCGCGCAGCGCCGCATCCGGCGGTGCCCCCGGCCGCGCTCTCGATGCTGGTGGCGAACGCGCCCGAGCCGCGCCCGCGTACGCGCTCGCGCGTGCTCGAGAGCCAGGTCCAGGCGCTGGTGAGCGACGCCCTGGCGAAGGCCCAAGAGCTAGGCAAGGGCAAGCTCTCGGCCTCGAACCTGCACGTCTCGGTGCACGTGCGCGAGGCCGGCCGCGGCGGCGACCTCGTCGCGCTCGACGCCCAGCGCGCGATGCGACCGGCCTCGAACGAGAAGCTGATCACGACCGCGGCGGCGCTGTGCTCGCTCGGCGCCGAGTGGGACTTCGTCACGTGCTTCGACAGCGAGGCCCGGATCGAGCAGGGCGTGCTGCGCGGCGACCTGGTCGTGCGCGCCGCCGGCGATCCCTTCTACGACGCGCCTGTGCGCGGCAAGCCGGACCCGCACGGCAAGGTCGACTCCTTTTTCGCGAAGATCGCGGGCCAGTTGAAGGCCGCGGGCGTCGAGTCGGTCGCGGGCGCGCTGGTGCTCGACGAGGGCGATTTCCTCGAGCCGGGGCCGGGCCCGGGCTGGCCGGCCTCGAACCAGTACTGGGAGGAGTTCTGCGGGCTCGCGGGCGGCCTGAATGCCAACGCCGGCTGCCTGACGGCGCTCGTGCGCCCCGACAAGGGGCTCGAGGACGCCGACGTCGCGATCGAACCGCGCTGGCACGGGCTGAAGCCGCGCATCGACGTGCGCACCAGCGCGCGCGGCCAGCTCGACCTGCGCGTGCAGGCGCGCAAGGGCGAGCTCTCGGTCCAGGGCGTGATCCCGCGCTCGGTCCCCGAGTACGAAGTGCGCTTCGCCGCGCCCGACCCGGTGCTGCTCTTCGGCCATGCGGCCCTCGGCGCGCTGCGCACGCAGGGCGTGCGCATCGAGGGCGGGCTGCGGCGCCAGCGCAACGCTGCGCCGGGCCGCGAGCTCGCGCGCCTCGCCACGCCGCTCCTCGATCTGCTCGTGCCGATCAACACCGACTCGAACAACGTCTGCGCCGACCAGCTCTTCCTGGCGCTCGGGCACGCGCGCGGCGGAGCTGGCACGCGCGAGGGCGGTGCGCGCGCGACGCGCGAGGCGTTGCAGCGCCTGGGCGTGCCGGTCGAAGGCTACGTGCAGGTCGACGGCTCGGGGCTCTCGAAGGACGACCGCGCCAGCGCGCAGATGATCACGGCGCTCGTCGACGCGGTGCTGCGCCTCGACCCGCAGGTCGCGCGCGCCTACGTCGATTCCCTGGCGGTCGGCGGCGCGACCGGCACGCTCGAGAAGCGCGGCCTGGACGAGCACGTGCGCGCGAAGACCGGCTTCATCGCGGGCACGAGCGCGCTCTCGGGCCTGGTCGAGTCGCGCTCGGGGCGCACGCTGATCTTCTCGATCCTGGTCGACTACCCGCCGACCGACGGCTTGAACACGCGCTGCTGGAAGCCGATGCAGGACGCGATCTGCAAGCTGCTGGCGGGCTGGAATGCCGACTGATCCGCAGCGCAGCGCCCTGGCCGCCGCGAGCGCAGCCGCGCGCGAGGCCGGAGCCGTGCTGCTCGAGCACTACGGCAAGCTCGATCCCGCATCGATCCACTCCAAGAGTGCCGAGCGCGACCTCGTGACCGCGGCCGACCTCGCGGCCGAACGCCTGCTGGTCGAGCGCCTGCGCCGGCGCTTCCCCGGGCATGCGATCGAGGCCGAGGAGGAGGTGCGCGACGCGCTCGACCGCCGCCCGCGCTGGTTCCTCGACCCGCTCGACGGGACGGTCAACTTCGTGCACAAGCTGCCGGCCTTCTCGGTCTCGATGGGGTTGTACGAATGGAGCGAGCGCACGGGAAAGCTCGAGCCGCAGGTGGCTGTCGTCTACCTGCCGCTCTTCGGCGAGCTGTTCACGGCGCTCGCCGGCGGCGGGGCCTGGTTGAACGGCGCGCCGTTGCGGGTCTCACCCACGGAGGTCCTGCGCGATTCGATCCTCGCAACGGGCTTCCCGTACCGGCGCAACGAGCTCGAGCACAACAACCTGGCCAACTTCAACCGCTTCTTCCTCGACGTGCGCGGGATGCGCCGCTTCGGCTCGGCGGCGATGGATCTGGCCTACGTCGCGGCGGGCCGGTTCGACGGCTACTGGGAGCTGCACCTCTCGCCGCACGACGTCGCCGCGGGCGCGCTGCTCGTGCGCGAGGCGGGCGGGATCGTCAGCGATTGCGACGGCGGCGACGACTGGCTGCGCGCGGGGCACTTGGTGGCCGCCAATCCGAAGCTGCACCCGCTGATCCGCGAGCGCATCGTGCACTGATCAGATCTGCACGCGGTTCAGCTGCCCGGGCACGAGCGCGAGCGCGGCGCGGCGCACTTCCTGCTTCTCCTTGAAGAGCACGAGCGTGGCCGCGCTCTCGCCCACGAGCATGATCTTCGAGCGTCCGCCCTCGAGCGGCAGGACATCCGTGGTCGTCCGCGAAGTGCCCTCGTGGACGTGGATCAAGACCCGCTTGCCGTCGCTGTCGAAGAGGCGCAGCTCGTCGGCGCCGTCGGGCGTGAACTCCGCCTGCACGTGGAAGCTGAGCTCGACGCGGACCTCGATCTCCTGCGGCTTGTCGCCGGCCAGCTTGCCGATGCCGCCGGCGGCGCGCCGGCCCCACTCGGTCGGGACGATGTCCCCGCCGGAGAGGCGCAGGTAGGTCTGTTCGCGCGGCAGCCGCGCGAAGTGGAAGCGTCCCTCTGCATCGGTCAGCACCGGCGCGGCCGGGTAGTCGAAGGTCGAGCGGCTGTGCTCGTCGAGGTGCACGGTCAGGATGTCGTTGCAGGCGATCAGCGCCACGCCGGGCACGGGCCTGCCCGCGGCGCTCAGCACGCGGCCGCGCAGGTTCTCGACGTAGCGCCCCGCGGGCACGCGAATCTGCGCGTCGCGCGCCCCGGCCGGGATCGGATCGCCGTCGATGCGCAGCAGCGACTGCGGGTCGAAAGCGGACAGGCGGTAGCTGCGGTCGAGCAGCCCCTCGAGCACGAAGTTGCCGCTCGAGTCGGTGTCGACGAAGCTCCAGAACGTGCTCGCGACATTGCGCAGGAGTCCTTCGGGATCGCTGCCGCTGGGCGCGCTGGCCATCAGCTTCTCCATCTCGCTGCGGCCGGCGGCTCCGGCCAGCAGGCCCTCGACGTGCGCCGGGATCTCGTCCATGGCGCTGAAGAACGTCGGGTCGGAGACGAACACGCGCCAGCCCGCCTGGCCCTTGCCCTGTTCGTCGACGACGCGGCCGCGGATCGAGAGCGGCGGCGCGCCGAGGCGCAGCACGACGAGCTCGCCGGGATCCGCCTGCCCGGACTGAACGGCGGCGCTCGCGCGTTCGATCGCGGGCTGGTAGCCGGGCTGGACTGCGATCCACGGATCGCGTGCGCCCTCCTTCGGCAGCTCGAGATGGAACTGCCCGCGCTCGTCGGTCAGCGTCAGGTTGGCGTGGCCGAGCGTGACGCGCGCGCCCGCGACCGCCTGGCCGTGCGGGTCGAGCACTTCTCCGTAGACCATCCCCGGCTGCGCGTCGATCGGCTGCAGCACGAGCTCGAGCGCCGGACTGCTCGCCAGCGGAGCCGCTTCGACCAGGCGCCGGTAGCCGGTCAGCGAGACCTCGATCGTCGCATCCTCGACGCGCGGCGCGTCGGCGAACGTGAAACTCCCGTCGGGCCCGCTCTCGACGACCCAGCCGCTCTCCGCGGAGGCGTCGAGGATCTGCGGGAACGCGAGGCGCAGGCTCTTCGGCGGGTGGATCTCGATGCGCGCGCCCGCGAGCGTCTTCCCGGACGGATCGACGACGCGACCGGCGTGTGCGAGATGCGGCGCCGCGACGACCACGTGCTCGCCGGCCGCAGTCCCGCTGCGACACAGGCTCGAGAGCACCGTCGTCCACTGCTTCTCGGCGATTACCAGTTCGCCGTCGCGCCCCGGCGCCCCGATCTGGAAGCGCCCATCCGCGCCGCTCGTGGCGTGCGGGAGGCTCGGGTCGTCCGTCAGTGCGGGCAGGCGGAACTCGCGCGCGGAGATCTCGCGCCGGCCGGGCTGGAAAGCGACGCGCAACCCCGGCAGCGGCCGCGCGCGCACGTCGAGCAGCAGGCCGGAGAGCGGCGCGCTCGCGGCCGCTGGCTGGAGCACGACGGCCGGGGAGGTCGACCCCGGCAGCGCGCTCGTGCGCTCGGAACGCGTCGGCTCGGGAGCGATCTGCGTGCCCTTCTCGATCGGCGCGGCGCGCGGAGCCTCTGCGGCGAGCGTGAGATCCGCCGCGACCGGCGCCGGGTTCTTCGGCCAGGCGACGGCGATCAGTCCGGCGATCAGGAGGATGGCGGCGGCGACCTTCAGCTTGGTACTCATGACTATCGTTCCGAGGGTGAGAGCGGCCAGCGGGCCGCTAGGTGTGCAGAGCGGGACCAGCGCGAGCGCCCAGTTGCGCGACTCGCCGCGGTACTCGCGTTCGAGCCGCGCGCGCAGCTCGGCCAGACCGCGCGCGAGCCGCGTCTTGACCGTGGCGACCGGGATCTGCTTGCGCTTCGCGATCGCTGACGGTGAGAGCTCCTCGAAGAAGCGCAGCACGATCGTCTCGCGGTAGGGCTCGTCGAGGGACAGGACGGCCTCGACGAGCCGGCGGTGGACCGAGAGCGTTTCGACGTGCTCGAGCGTGGAGCCCTGCGTTTCCCGGCGCGCGGCGAGCTCCTCGCGCGCCATGCGCCGCAGGCGCGAGCGCTGATCCTGGCGCACCAGGTTGCGCAGCACGGTCGCGAGCCAGGACTTCAGCGAGCGCTCGGTCGTGGGCGCGTGCTTCAGCGCCGCCAGACAAGCCTCCTGCGCGAGATCGTCGGCGAGGTGCCGGTCCGACGGCACCAGGCTGCGCGCCAGCGAACGCACCCAGCCGGCCTCGCTCAGCAAGGCATCAGGGTCGAGCGTTCGGCGGGGCGAAGTCATGGTTTCGCGAGACTGCATGCCACGTGCGCCGCCGAGGATTCAGGATTCCACGAGAACCGGGGTTCGCCGACGGAGCCCGTCCACAGTACAAGGACGAGCCATGAGCGCTTCGAAATGCTCGGGCCGGATCGACTTGGGGTCGGTAGTGGCGGGCGTCGCGGGTGGAGCGCTCGTCGTGGCCCTCGCGTACTTCCTCGCACCCGGACCCGGGCGCGCGCCGGACACCGCGCCGCCGACACCGGCGGCGGACTTGTCCGCGCTCGAGGCCGCGATCGCGCGGCTCGATCAGCGGCTCGATCAGCGGCTGGACGACCTCGAACGAGTGCAGCGCCCGAAGGAGTCAGCGAGCGAGCGCGCGCCAGTCGCGTTACCCGATGGCGAAGCCGATCCGGTGCCGCCCACGAGGACGGAGGAACTCGAGTCGGAGCTGCGCCAACTCGTATCGCGGCTCGAGCTGCTCACGCGGGGCTGGCAGGAGCGTGCCAGGCCGAGCTTCGAGGTGCCGAGTATCGAGCAGGTGCGCGCTGCGCGCCGAGACGTCGATTGGGCCTGGATCGGCTCGCTCGCCGAGCTCTACATGAAGGACGAGGGCGCGGCGCTGGAGAAGGTGCGCCTGATGACCTTCGATCAGCTGCTGAAGCGCGCCGGCGTGCCCGACAAGATCGCGCACGACGACGGGAGCTGGATGTACTTGCGCCCCGAGAGCATCGAGGCCAAGTGGCGCGGCCTGTACTTCGGTTTCGTCGGAGACAGCGTGTCGTGGGTCCGGACGGACAAGTGAGGGCGAAGCCCTACTTGTCCTTCGGATCCAGCCCCATCCCGCTGCGATCCGGATACGCCGGCCGCTTGGGCGGCGTGAACGGGTGCGCCTTGATCTCGGCCAGCATCTCCTCGATCGCGCGATCGAGCTGCGGATCCCCGCCGTCGGTCATCTTCGACGGATCGTCGATCACCTCGATGTCGGGCTCGACGCCGTGGCCTTCGATGCCCCAGGTCCCGTCGTTCTCGTAGAAGGCGAAGCTCGGCACCGACACGGCGCCGCCGTCGATCAGCCCAGGCGAGCCCGAGAGGCCGACGAGGCCGCCCCAGGTGCGCATGCCGATCAGCTTCCCGAGCTTGGCCTGCTTGAAGTAGTAGGGGAAGGCATCGCCGCCCGAGCCGGAGAGGCCGTTGATCAGCATGCACTTCGGGCCCTGGATCGAGTCCGGCGGCCACATCCAGTCCTTGGCGTCGCGGCGGGCCCAGTAGTTGGTCACGGGCCGGTTGAGCAGCTCGACGAAGCGCGTCGGGATCTGCCCGCCGGAGTTCCAGCGCTCGTCGACGATCAGCGCCTGCTTGCGCGTCTGGCCCTGGAGCTGGCGGATGAGGTCGTTCTGGCCGTCGATGCCGGTCGAGGGCACGTACACGTAGCCGACCTTGCCGCCGGTCTTGTCCTCGACGTACTTGCGGTGGCCTTCGATCCAGGCGCGGTAGCGCAGGTCGCGCTCGCTGCCGAGCGTCTTGACGACCAGCGTGCGCGCCGTCTCGTCGCGCACGGGCTTGGAGCTGACCGTGAGCGTCACGGTCTTCTCGGCCAGATTCTGGAATGCGGTCCAGGGATCGCTCTTGGGATCGAGCGGGATGCCGTTGACCGCCAGCAGGTAGTCGCCGGCCTTGACGTCGACGCCCGGCTGCGAGAGCGGCCCGCGCGCATCGGTGTCCCAGGCGCCGCCCTCGAGGATGCGCGCGATCTTCCAGGCGCCGTCGCCGAGCTCGTAGTCGCAGCCGAGCAGGCCCAGCCCGACGCGCGGTTCTTCGCCGACGTCGCCGCCGTTGTAGTAGGCGTGGCCGACGTTGAGCTCGCTGATCATCTCGCGGATGACGAAGGAGACGTCCTCGCGCGAGGCGCAGTCGGCCAGCATCGCCGCGTACTGATCGTGGACCTTCTTCCAGTCCACCTTGTGCATGTTCGGGTCGTAGAAGAAGTCGCGGTACATGCGCCAGTCGTCCTCGAAGAGCTGGCGCCATTCGGCGCGCGGGTCGATCTCGACCTGCATGCCGGCCATCGAGACGGGTTCGAACTTAGCCTCGGCCTTGGCGTCGCCGATCTGCGCGCTGTCGTTGTTGAGCGCGAGCACCTTCTTGCCGTCCGCGGAGAGCGCGAAGCCGCCGCATTCCTTGACCAGCGTCTTCTCTTCCTTCTTGTCGGCGCTGGCGTCGAAGATGCGCAGCGAGGCCTTCTCGTCGTCGCCCTGGATCGCGTTGCGCACGAAGAGCAGCGCGCCCGAGTCGCAGACCGCGAGCTGGCCGAAGACGCCGGGCTCGGTCGGGAGCAGGACGGCGCGGCGCTCGAGGCCGTCGAAGTCGATCTTGACCGGCTTCTCCTCCTTCTTGGCCTCGTCCTTCTTGTCTTCCTTCTTCTCGTCGGGCTTCGCGTCCTTCGACTCGTCCTTCTTGGAGTCGTCCTTCTTCGCGTCGTCCTTCTTGGCCTCCTCCTCGTCGCTCTTCGGCGCGAGCGGCGACTTGACGTCGGCGCGCAGCGCCAGGAGCACGAGCTGCTCGGTGTTGGCGTAGATGAAGCTCGTCTCGACCTCGCCGTAGAAGGGCGAGAAGTGCCCGCGGCGGCGGAAGTAGAGGTAGTCGCCCTTGCGGTCGAAGGCCGGCAACGCGTCGTCGAACATGCCCGAGGTCACGACGTGCTTCGTCCCGCTCTCGACCTCCCAGATCACGATGCGCGAGGCCGGGTTGTCCTCGCTCGGCTCGGCGAAGGCCAGGAAGCGGCTGTCGTGCGAGAAGGAAGGCGGCGTCTGGATCAGATCGCCGTTCCAGGGATCGCGCGAGATCGTGCGCGTCTCGCCGCCCGCGGCCGGCTGCAGGAAGAGCGTGCCGGTCTTGTCGCTGAAGACGATGTTCTTCGAGTCGGGCGACCAGCACAAGAGGCGCCGGAAGCCGCGGCCGTCCTTGGTCAGCTGCTTGGGCTCGCTGCTGCCGTCGACGGGCGCGACGTAGACCTCGTACTCGCCTGTCGCGTCCGAGAGCCAGGCCAGCGACTTGCCGTCGGGGCTGCAGGAGGGATCGCGCTCGGCGACGCCGCTCGTGCGCGTCAGGTTGCGCGGACTGCCGTCCTTCGCGGGCAGCGACCAGACGTCACCGCGCGCGCTGAGCACGGCGCGCTTGCCGGAGGGCGAGAGGTCCCAGCCCGCGGCGAACTTCGATGCGTCGACCGCGCGCGGGCGCAGCTTGGGCTGGGCGCCGGGGATCGTGACCTGCACGACCGACGTCTTGCCGCTCGCGATGTCGTAGAGCGCGAGCTCGGCGCCGTGCTGGAAGACGATCTCGCCGCCGCCGGAGGCGCCGGGCCCAATCGAGGGCCACTTGACGTCGTAGTCGGCGTAGGTCGTCAGCTGCTTCTTCTTCAGCGTCGCCGGGTCGAGCGTCCAGAGGTTGAGCCGGTGGCTCGGGCCGTCGTCGGACATGTAGTAGAGCTGTCCGCCCTGCCACATCGGTGCGGTGTCCGTGCCCTCCCAGTTCGTGGCCTGCTTGGCGGCCTTCGACTGCAGATCGAAGAGCCAGATGTCGGTCTGCATACCGCCGCGGTAGCGCTTCCAAGTGCGGTTGTCGGCCGTGTGCGGCGTGTACGCGAGCCACTTGCCGTCGGCCGAGATGTCGGAGAAGGCGCCGTAGGGGACGGGCAGCTTCTCGGGCATCCCGCCCTGGGGCGAAACGCGGTACAGCAGCACCTGCCGGTCGCGGCCCGCGAGGCCGTTCGAGAAGAAGAGCAGCTTGTCATCCGCGGTCCAGGCGCTCAGCGCCTCGCCGCCCGGCGCGTGCGTCACCCGGAAGGGGATGCCGCCGCTCGCGGGAACGGTGTAGATGTCACGGCTGCCATCGTAGTTGCCGACGAAGGCGATCGAGCGCCCGTCAGGGCTGAAGCGCGGCAGCGTCTCCAGGCCGGGAGGACTGGCGAGCGGGCTCGCGACCCCGCCTGCGCGCGGAACCACCCACAGGTCATCGGCGTAGACGAACACGATCTGCGTCGCGCTGACGTCCGGGTAGCGCAGCATCCCGCCGTGCGGCTGGACGGCCCCGGCGGCACCGGCAGCCGGCTTCGCTGCCGCGGGCGTCTGCGCGGCCGTCGGGTCGGAGGGCGTGGTCGTGGCGGCGCAGGCGAGGAGAGTCGTGGTGAGAAGGAGCATGCCGGTCGAGAGAGGGAGTTGGGGGCTCATGGGGGGGCGGAAATGTATCCGCCGGCCATGCGTCCCGCACCGCTCGTCATTGCAAGGGATGAATGCACCCCAAACCCCCTTCCCGGCTTCGCCCACCCCGCGCTAGCATGACAAGGCTCGACTCATGTCATCCTGGCCGGGATGTGCCCCTCGTCGGGGGGCGTTCCGGCGGCCCCTCCAAGCTCCACCCCGAATCCCCCTTCCCGCGGCATGACCGAGGGTCAGATCCGGATCCGCAAGGCGCGCCAGAACAACCTGGCGGGCGTAGACGTGGACATCCCGCGCAATCGCCTGGTGGCGATCACGGGAGTCTCGGGTTCGGGCAAGAGCTCGCTGGCCTTCGACACGCTCTTCCGCGAGGGCCAACGGCGCTTCCTCGAGACGCTCTCGGCCTATGCGCGGCAGTTCCTGGGGGAGATGGAGAAGCCCGACGTCGAGTCGATCGAGGGCCTCTCGCCCGCGATCGCCGTCGACCAGCGCTCGATCGCGCGCGGCGCGCGCTCGACGGTCGGGACGCTGACCGAGATCGTTGACCACCTGCGCGTCGTCTATGCGCGCGCCGGACGGGCGCACTGCCCGGCCTGCAAGAAGCCGGTCGAGGGCCAGACGCCGGAGGAGATCGTGCAGTCGATCCTGCGCGAGCACGCCGGCCAGAACGTGCTGCTGCTCGCGCCTCTCGTGCGCGACAAGAAGGGCCACCACCGCGAGCTGCTCGAGGGTTTGCGCAAGCAGGGCTTCGTGCGCGCGCGCGTCGACGGCAAGGTGCAGCGGCTCGAGGAGGTTTCCGAGCTCGCGCGCTACGTGCGGCACACGATCGACGTCGTCGTCGATCGCTTGAAGCCCGCCGAGGCCGAGGTCGGCCGGCTGCGCGAGGCGCTCGAGCAGGCGCTGGCGCTCGGCAAGGGCGACGTGATCGTCGCGACCGATGCGAACGACCGGCGCCATTCGACCAGCCGCAGCTGCCCCTCGTGCGGACGCGAGCTGCCCCCGCTCGAGCCGCGCCTGTTCTCGTTCAACTCGCCGCACGGCGCCTGCACGGAATGCCAGGGCCTCGGCGAGCAGCGCAAGCTCTCGCTGGGCTCGATCGTCGCCGATCCGCAGAAATCGATCCGCGGCGGCGCGCTTGCAGTCACGCGCAACTCCGGCGGCGCGCTCGTTTTCCCCAACGTGGGCTTCCGCTTCCTCGAGCAGGTCGCGAAGGCGCACGGCTTCGACCTCGACACGCCCTGGCGCGCGCTCCCGAAGGCCGCGCAGCGCGTGATCCTGCACGGCGCCGGCGAGGAGCGCTTCGCCGACGAGAAGGGCTGGTCGGGCAAGAAGTTTTCGGGCTCGGTGCGCTGGCAGCGGCGCTTCCCGGGCGTGATCCCGGCCCTGGAAAAGGCCGCGCTCGAGGGCAAGCACAGGCTGTACCTCGACAAGCTGCTCGCCAGCCAGCGCTGCGGCGGGTGCGACGGCTCGCGGCTGCGGCCCGAAGCCTCGGCGGTGCTGCTCGGCGGCGTCTCGCTCGCGGAGCTGTGCGCGCTGCCGATCGAGGACCTCGGCGCGCGCCTGGATGCGCTCGAGCTCTCGCCGCGCGAACAGCGCATCGCGCGCGACCTCTTGAACGAGGTGCACCGGCGGATCGATTTCCTGCTCGAGGTGGGTCTCTCGTACCTCTCGCTCGAGCGCTCGGCCGACACGCTCTCGGGCGGCGAGGCGCAGCGCATCCGGCTCGCCGCGCAGCTCGGCGCGGGGCTCTCGGGCGTGCTCTACGTGCTCGACGAGCCCTCGATCGGCCTGCACGCGCGCGACCATGCGCGCCTGATCGGAGCCCTGGAACGGCTGCGCGACGGCGGCAACACGGTCGTCGTGGTCGAGCACGACGAGGCGACGCTGCGCGCCGCCGACTGGCTGGTCGACGTCGGGCCCGGCGCGGGCCGGCACGGCGGCCGCATCGTCGCCAGCGGACCTCCGGAGGACCTCGCGCGCGCCGACACGGCCACGGCGAAGCTCCTGCGCGGAGAACTGGTGCTGCGGCGCGAGGGCGCGCTGCGCACGGGCAACGGCAAGGCGCTCGTGATCCGCGGCGCGCGCGCGTTCAACCTGAAGGACATCGACGTGCGCGTGCCGCTGGGCCTGTTCACGGTGGTGACGGGCGTCTCGGGCTCGGGCAAGTCCTCGCTCGTGCAGCGCATCCTCGAGCGCGCGCTGACGCGCAAGCTCGGCCGCGACGCGCCGCCGCCCGAGGACCACGATGGCGTCGAGGGCATGCAGCACGTCGACGAGCTGATCGCGATCGACGCCGCGCCGATCGGGCGCACGCCGCGCTCGAACCCGGCGACGTACACCGGCGTGTTCGACCCGATCCGCGACCTCTTCGCGCAGCTGCCCGAGGCGCGCATGCGCGGCTACGAGAAGGGGCGCTTCTCGTTCAACGTCGCGGGCGGCCGCTGCGAGGCCTGCGGCGGCGCCGGCGCGAAGTACGTCGAGCTGCAGTTCCTGGCGCCCGTGACCGTGCCCTGCGACGAATGCGGCGGCCAGCGCTTCCAGCTCGAGACGCTCGACGTGCGCTACCAGGGGAAGTCGATCGCCGACGTGCTCGCGCTGACCTGCGAGGAGGCGCTGGCGCTCTTCCAGGACCATCCCAAGATCGCCCGCCCGCTCGAGATCCTCTGCCGCGTGGGTCTCGGTTACCTGACGCTGGGTCAGCCCTCGACCACGATCTCGGGCGGCGAGGCGCAGCGCATCAAGCTCGTGACCGAGCTGCAGAAGCGCCCGAAGGGCCACACGCTCTACGTGCTCGACGAGCCGACGACCGGCCTGCACATGCAGGACGTGCAGAAGCTCGTGGGCGCGCTGCAGGAGCTGGTCGAGCTCGGCCACAGCGTGCTCGTGATCGAGCACAACCTCGACCTCGTCCTGGCGGCCGACCACGTGATCGACCTCGGACCCGAGGGCGGAGCGCGCGGCGGCCGATTGGTCGCGCAGGGCACGCCGGCCGAGCTCGAGCGCTCGCAGGTCTCGCACACCGGCGCCGCGCTGCGCGAGTTCCGCTCGCGGCAGGCGCGCCAGCGCAAGGCCGTGCAGCACGTGCACGTCGCCGAGCCTGCAGAGATCCGTGTCTTCGGCGCGCGCACGCACAACCTGAAGAACGTCTCGGTCGAGATCCCACGCAACGCCTTGACGGTCGTCACCGGTCCGAGCGGCTCGGGCAAGAGCTCGCTGGCGCTCGATACGATCTTCACCGAGGGCCGGCGGCGGTTCGTCGAGTCGCTCTCCACCTACGCGCGGCAGTTCCTGGGCACCAAGGACCGCCCGCCGGTCGACCGCATCGAGGGCCTCGGACCGAGCGTCGCGGTCGAGGCCAAGGGGCTCTCCTCTTCGCCGCGCTCGACGGTCGCGACGACGACCGAGATCCAGGACCACCTGCGCGTGCTCTGGGCGCGCGTCGGCACGCGCCGCTGCCCGACGCACGGCGGCGTGCTCGAGGCCAGCGATCCCTCGCGGCTGGCGCGCGCGATCGCAGCCGATTTCGACGGTCGCGCGGTGTGGATCGCAGCCCCGGTGGCCGCCGGCGCGGACCTGAAGCAGCGCCTGCCGCAGTGGAAGGCCGCCGGCTACGTGCGCGCGCTGCTCGACGGCGCGGAGCTGCGGCTCGACGCGCCGCTGCCGAAGCTCGCAGAGGGCGCGCGCTTCGACCTCGTGATCGACCGGCTGACGGTCGCGGCCGGCGCGCGCGCGCGCATCGCCGAGGCGGTCGGCGCCGCCGAAGCGTTGAGCAGCGGCCGCGTGCGCGTGCGCGCCAAGGACGGCGAGGAGCGCATGTACTCGACGCGCGGCGCGTGTCCCGAGTGCGACTTCGTGCCGCAGGGCGCGCTCGAGCCGCGCCACTTCTCGTTCAACACGCACGTCGGTGCCTGCGAGGAGTGCGACGGCCTGGGCGAGCACCAGAGCTGCGACGTCGATCTGCTCGTCGCGCACCCGGAGCTCTCGCTCGAGGACGGTGCGCTGCACGGCAAGCTCGGCCGCTATCTCGCGAAGGGCAAGGGCTACTACGAGGGCCTGCTGCGCGCGGTCGCGAAGGCGCACAAGATCGACCTGCGCAAGCCCTGGGAAGACCTCGCGCAGGCCGACCGCGACCTGCTCGCGACCGGCAAGGGCGCGCGCCCGAGCTACCACGTCAAGCTCGAGCGCACGACGGAGAACGCCGAGATCGCCGAGGAGTTCCGCGCCGGATGGCCGGGCCTCTGCGGACACGTCGACGCCTGGCACAAGAAGACGGAGGACCCGGAGTGGGCCTCGATCCTCGAGCAGGTGATGCTGCGGCGCACGTGCTCGAGCTGCGGCGGCGAGCGCCTGCGGGCGGAGTTCCGCGCGGTGACCGTCGGGAAGCTGCGCCTCCCGGAACTGCTGCGCTCATCGGTCAGCGAAGCGCACGCCTGGTCGCAAGAGCTCTCCCAGAAGCCCAAGCTCGTGCAGAGCGTCGGCGCCGTGGCAGAGGAGATCCGCGGGCGGCTGGGGCTGCTCGAGCGCGTCGGGCTGGGCTACCTGACGCTCGACCGCGCCACGGCGAGCCTCTCGGGCGGCGAGGCGCGGCGCGTGCGCCTCTCCGCGAGCCTGGGTTCGCAGCTGACCGGCGTGTGCTACGTGCTCGACGAGCCGACCGTCGGCCTGCACGCGCGCGACACCGACGCGCTGACCGACGCGCTGCGCGAGCTGGTCGAGCGCGGCAACAGCGTGCTGGTCGTCGAGCACGACCCGGCCGTGATGGAGCGCGCCGACTGGATCGTCGATCTCGGGCCGGGCGCCGGCCGCGGCGGCGGCACGATCGTCGCGAGCTGTCCGCCGGCCGAGCTTCGGGCCCACCCGACCTCGCGCACCGCGGCCGCGCTGCGCGGCGAGATCCCGCTCGCGCGCGAGGCGCGCGAACAGGTCCAGGGCCCGCGGCCCGAGCGCGTCGTGCTCAGCGGCGCGAAGCAGCACAACCTCGCGGGCGTCGAGCTGTCGTTCGAGTTCGGTGCGCTGACAGGCGTGTGCGGTCCCTCGGGATCGGGCAAGTCGACGCTGGTCCTCGACTGCCTCGTGCCGGCGCTGCAGGGCGAGAAGCCCGCCGGACGCTGGAAGAAGCTCGCGCGTCTGCCGGACGAGACGCGCGTCGTCGTCGTCGATGCCGCGCCGCTCGGGCGCACGCCGGCCTCGATCCCGGCCACCTACACCGGCCTGATGGAGCCGCTGCGCGAGCTCTACGCGCGCACGCCCGAAGCGCGCGCGCGCGGGTTCGAGGCCGGGCGCTTCAGCTTCAACAGCCCCAAGGGCCGCTGTGTCGCCTGCGAAGGCAAGGGCTCGACCAAGGTCGAGCTGCAGTTCCTGGCGGACCTGTGGCTCACGTGCGAGGAGTGCAACGGCCGGCGCTACGCGCCCGAGGTGCTCGAGGTGCGCTGGCGCGGCCGCTCGGTCGCCGACGCGCTCGAGCTGACGGCCGAGGAGGCGCTGGTGTTCTTCGAGCACCAGCCGGCGCTCGTGCCCGTCTTGCGCACGCTGTGCGACGTCGGGCTGGGCTACCTGCAGCTCGGCCAGAGCTCGACCACGCTCTCGGGCGGCGAGGCGCAGCGTGTCAAGCTCGCCGCCGAGCTGGCGCGCGCCGAGGGCGGCGGGCGCAGCGTGCTCGTGCTCGACGAGCCTTCGACGGGCCTGGCGCAGAGCGACGTGCAGTACCTCGCGCGCGTGCTCGACCGGCTCGCGGCGCGCGGCGACGCGGTGATCGTGATCGAGCACCACCTCGGCCTCTTGGCGATCTGCGACGAGCTCTTCGAGCTCGGACCGGGCGGCGGCGAGGCCGGCGGCCGGCTGGTCGCGCGCGGCACGCCGGCCGAGCTGGCGCGCGATCCGGCGTCGGTCACGGGACCCTATCTGGCGCGCGAGCTGCAGCCCGCGCGCAACCGCAGGGCGCGCGCGCGCGTGGAGGCCGTGCGATGATGCGCCCGGACGACCCGCTGATCGTGCAGAGCGACCGCTCGCTGATGCTGCACACCGTGCGCGTGATCACGGACGCCTCCGGCCGGCCGGTCAAGGACGCAGAGGGGCGCCCGCGCACCGAGGAGCACCCGCGCTTCGCCGAGGCGCGCGACCTGCTGGCGCTCTTCGCCGAGCTGGAGAAGAGTCCGGACTACCTGCACACCTACCGCATCACGCCGATCTCGATCTGGAATGCGGCCGCGATCGGGATGAGCGCGGCGCGCATCGCAGAGATCCTGGACGACCTCTCCAGCGTGCCCGTGCCGCGCAACGTGCTGCAGGAGGTGGGCCAGTGGATCGGGCGCTACGGCCTGCTGCGCATCGAGCGCGTGGCGGACTCGAACGAGCGCTTCGAGCTCGTGGCGCGCGACCCCGACGCCTTGGCGGACGTGCTCGGCCACGAGGCGATCCGCAAGCTCGTGGTGCGCGAAGACGGGCGCGTCTACCTGACGCCCTTCTCGCGCGGCACGATCAAGCAGGTCCTGATCAAGCTCGGCTACCCGGTCGACGACCGCGGCGGCTACCTGGCGGGAGACAAGCTCGAGATCGAGCTGCGCAAGGACTCGCGCTCGGGCCGGCCCTTCGGCTTGCGCGCCTACCAGTCGAACGCGGCCAAGGCCTTCCACGCCGGCGGCAGCGTGGCGGGCGGCAACGGCGTGATCGTCCTGCCCTGCGGCGCGGGCAAGACCGTGGTCGCGCTGGGCGTGATGAGCCTGGTCGGGGAAAAGACGCTCGTGCTCACGACCAACACGGTCGCCGTGCGCCAGTGGCGCGAGGAGCTGCTCGACAAGACCAACCTCGGGGCGCACCAGGTGGGCGAGTACACCGGCGACGAGAAGAGCGTCTGCCCGGTGACGATCTCGACCTACCAGATGCTGACCTGGCGGCGCTCGAAGGCCGGCGAGTTCGAGCACTTCAAGCTCTTCTCGCGCGAGAACTGGGGCCTGGTCGTCTACGACGAGGTGCACCTCCTGCCCGCGCCGGTCTTCCGCGTCACGGCCGACCTGCAGGCGCGCAGGCGGCTCGGACTGACCGCCACGCTGGTGCGCGAAGACGGCAAGGAGGACGAGGTCTTCTGCCTGATCGGGCCCAAGCGCTTCGACGTGCCCTGGAAGGTGCTCGAGGGCCAGGGCTTCATCGCGCCCGCGACCTGTGTCGAGGTGCGCGTGCCGCTCGAGCCGGAGCTGCGCTCGATCTACGCCTCTTCGGACGCGCGCGGCAAGTTCCGCGTCGCGAGCGAGAATTCGGCCAAGCTGCCCGTGGTCGAGACGCTGATCGAGCGCCACCGCGGGGCGCACGTGCTGGTGATCGGACAGTACCTCGACCAGCTGCACGCGCTCGCGCGCCACCTCAACGCGCCGCTGATCACGGGCAAGACGCCCGTCTCCGAGCGCGAGAAGCTCTACGCCGCCTTCAAGAGCGGCGCGATCCCGCTGCTGATCGTCTCCAAGGTCGGGAACTTCGCCATCGACCTGCCCGACGCCAACGTCGCGATCCAGATCTCGGGCACCTTCGGCTCGAGACAAGAGGAGGCGCAGCGCCTGGGGCGCGTGCTGCGCCCGAAATCCGACGGCTCGGGAGCCGTGTTCTACTCCGTGGTCACGCTCGGCACGCGCGACCAGGACTTCGCACAGAAGCGTCAGCTGTTCCTGACCGAGCAGGGCTACGCATACCAGATCGTCGAGAGCCAGGCGCTGGAAGCGCAAACGAGGGATGCCGCGACATGAGCGAGACCAACGGCAACAACGGCAACGGGAACAACGGGCACGCACGCCCCGCGCGCGCGCGCGCGGCGGAGGCGGTGGGGGCGCTGCGCGAGAGCGACCTGCCCGAACTCTACCGCTTCTGGTCGGGCCAGAAGCAGGGCCGCATCCCCGACGACCAGGAGTTGCTGCGCCGGCAGGTTCTGGAGTGGATGTCCGACGCGCGCATCGTGACCGAGCGCGTGGGCGTCCTGGGCAAGCGCCTGCAGGCCGTGCTCGAGCACCACCTCGACGCGCCGCGCTACCAGTGCAGCTTCCCCGAGCTCGTCAACGCGCGCTCGCTCTCGTACCTCTCGAGCTACGACCTCGAGGCGACGCTGCTGGCGCTGCAGCGCCACGCGCTGGTGGTCGAGAGCCGCAGCCAGGCCGCGCTGGAGTACGGCACGCGCGCCTTCTCGGTGCCGGCCGACCTGGGCGACGCGCTGGTGCGCTCGCGGCGCGCACGGCGGCGCGGCGTGATCGACGTCTTCAGCCTGCGCGGCTACCTCGACCGGCTCTACGACGAGCCGGCGCGCGCCGCGCGCACGCCGCCCTCGCGCCAGCGCGAGCTCTACAAGATGTACGTCAACGAGGCCGCGGCCGTGGCGCGCGTCGAGCGCCTGCCGGCCGAGCTGCGCGCGCTGGTCGAGAAGGCCGTGATGGAGTTCGGCGGCATCCTGCCCAAGGGCCTCTACGAGCGCATGGACACCTCGCAGGAGTGGGGCGGCCGCTGCTGGGGCCACGTGCTCGAGGAGTCGCTGGTGGGCACGGTCGAGCGCCTGGACCTCGCGCGTCAGGGCATCCAACACAACGACGAGACGCTGCTGGTGTTCAACGAGGTCGCGTTGGCCTGGCTGCGGCGCGTGGCCGTGCCGAGCGACCCCGACCGGCCGCACGAGGAGGCCGCGCTGGGGGTCGACCTGGTCTCGAACATCTCGCGCTTCCTGGGTTTCATCCTCGACCACAACGTGCGCTTCACGGTGCGCGGCGACATCTTCAAGACGACCGAGAAGCGCCTG
>Ga0315912_10002220_pt1 | contig 21272 bp, 18 predicted proteins | sample VfabasoilMG_FD_204469 | JGI IMG/M metagenome (GOLD analysis project Ga0315912, IMG submission 204469) | Garden soil microbial communities collected in Santa Monica, California, United States - V. faba soil | ecosystem: Environmental > Terrestrial > Soil > Garden | place: USA: California...
CAGGACGTCCTGCGCGATGTACACGAGCATGTCCTCCGCCAGCTGCATGATGTCCTCGAGGCTGGCGTAGGCCACCTCGGGCTCGAGCATCCAGAATTCGGTCAGGTGCCGGCGCGTCTTGGACTTCTCGGCGCGGAAGGTCGGGCCGAAGCAGTAGATCTTGCCCAGCGCCAGCGCGGCGGCCTCGCCGTAGAGCTGGCCCGACTGCGTCAGGTAGGCCTTCTGCTCGAAGTACTCGACCTCGAACAGCGTCGAGGTGCCCTCGCAGGCCGAGGGCGTGAAGATCGGCGAGTCGATGCACACGAAGCCGCGCTCGTCGTAGAAGCGCCGGATGGCGGTGATCACCGCGTCGCGCACGCGCATCAGCGCCCACTGGCGCTTCGAGCGCAGCCAGAGGTGGCGGTTGTTGAGCAGGAAGTCCGGTCCGTGCTCCTTGGGCGTGATCGGGTAGCCCTCGACCTTCTGCAAGACCTCGCCCGAGCTGACGCCGATCTCGAAGCCGCCCGGGGCGCGCGGCTCGGCCTTGACCAGGCCGGTCAGCACGATGCTCGATTCCTGGCCGGCGTGGCCGACGTCCTCGAAGAGCTTCTCGGGCACGTCGCTCTTGAAGAGCACGCACTGCACGAAGCCCGTGCCGTCGCGCAGCTTGGCGAAGTGCAGCTTGCCCTTGGAGCTCTTGTCGTACAGCCAGCCCTGCAGCGTCACCGTCTGGCCGACGTGCTGCGCGAGCTTCTCGATCGTGGTCACGCTGGGTGTGCTCATGGGAAAGCCGAGTAGGCGGCCTGCATCTGGACATCCTGGATCGCGCCGGACTTGATCTTCACGCGCCCCTTGCAGGAGACGCCGTCGCGGCGCGCCTCGAGCACGACCAGGCCCTCGCCGCCGAGCAGCGCCTCGAGCTCGCCTTGCGGCGTCACGAGCTGCACGCGCTCGTAGCCCAGCGAGAGCATGCGCGAGACGATGCGTTCGGCCAGCAGCGCGCTGCTCGCGGCGGCCGGCACGGGCAGGCCCGGGGCCGGGCTCGCGCGCGTCGACTCGATCAGGATCAGCATGCGCTCCTCGGTGCGCTTCATCGTGTCGCGCAGGTCGAGCAGCACGTGCTCCAGGCGCCGCAGGTCGAGCTCCGGGCGCACGCCGGCCAGGTGCTCGACCCGCTCGCGCAGGACGGCCAGCTCCTGCAGCCGCTCGAGGTGCTTCTCGTTCGCCCGCAGGCGCGCCAGGATCTGCCAGGCGGCGATGGCGGCCGCCGTGCTGGCGGCGAGGAGCGCCAGGGCGAGTGCGAGCAGCAGGGGATCGGCGGTGGAGGGCATTCGCGGCCCAGCAGCCTATCCCGGACGACCGAACGGCCTCAAGCGCGCGACGGAGGGAGCTGGAGTAGCCGCTCGCCGGCAGGCAGGCGTAGAATCCCGCTCGCGCTGGCCTGATTCCCAACCGGCCAGCCGCGGGAAGGGCTCTATGCAGTTCCGATTCGCGCTCGTCTTCCTCGCTCTGGCGTCCCTCCATCCGCTCGCGCGCGCCGACCACCAGGATGCGCGCCTGGGGTACAAGGTCTCGACGCCCAAGTCCTGGCCCGGCGTCCCGACCAAGGTCGACGAACGCTGGATCGTGGCCAAGTTCGTCTCGGACAAGAGCTACTTCTGGACCGAGAAGGGCGGCGGATGGACGAGCGAGCACAAGCCCGACATGACGATGGTCGCCTTCGTCTCGGAGGCGATCAAGGAGCGTGCGCGCGTCCAGAAGGAGACCGACAAGGACGGAAACCTGCACGTCTACATCGAGCTCGACAGCCCTTACAAGGACTACAAGGACTACATGACGCGCCGCTACACGGGCGGCGGCTGGTACGTCGCGAAGGAGGAGGAGACCAAGGTCGGGGACGTCGGCGCGACCTGCTACGAGATCAAGGTCGAGAAGATGTCGAGGGACGGCCCCAAGCGCATCCTGGCCTGGGTCTACCACCTGCCCGACGTGGACCTGGCGGTGCAGTTCGAATGCCTCGAAGAGGCCTGGCCCAAGCTCGAGAGCGAGATGCGCCGCTGCCTCAAGTCGTTCAAGACCGTCAAGCGCTCGGGCGAAGGCCTCGTCGCGCCCACGACCGGCGACTTCAAGTTCAGCGTGCTGGACATGGACAACAAGACGCCCGAGGAGCGCAAGCAGTGGCGCCAGACGGCCGAGAAGCGCACGCACGAGAAGGCCCAGAAGAACCTGCCCGAGGGCTGGATCGTGAAGCAGATGGGCCACTTCCTGGTCGTCACGCACGCGGACGAGCGCTTCACCAAGTCCGTCGTCGATCGCGCCGAAGCCGCCTGGGGCTGGCTGGACGCGACCTTCTCCTTCGTGGGCGAGAAGGAGTACGTGCGCTCGCCGGTGCTGCGCATCTGCCGTGACGAACCCGAATACCGGTCCTTCTACAAGGGCAGCGACTACTCCTGGAACAACGTCGAGATCACGACCTACGACGACAAGGGCGGCAAGACGAGTTATGCGATGGAGAGCGTCAATCGCGAGCTCAAGGACATCTGGTTCGAGGACCGCGACCGCGATCTCTACTTCGCCATGCCTTCCTGGCTCTCGCTGGGCCTCGACCATCTGGTCGGGATGGCCAGCGTCAAGCAGGGGCAGCTCTACTTCACCACCGACTACTGGAACCAGGACGAGCTCAAGCAGGCCGCGCGCGAGGGCAAGCTGCTCACGCCGCGCCAGATCATGGGCATGGACACCGAACACTTCTGGGACGACTTCCTCAACGCGCGCCAGGGTGCGGCGCTGGTCGGGTTCCTGGCCACCGGCCCGGCAGCGAAGGCCAAACAGACCAAGGACGTGCTCTCCAACTACCTGAAGGCGCTCAAGGCCGTCACGCAGCAGCTCAAGCAGGAGGATGAGAAGGCCGGCAAGAAGAAGGCCGACAAGGCGCCCACCACCGAGGAGGAGGAGGACGCCTACTTCAAGAACCAGCGCGACCGCTTCAAGGGCGACCAGAAGCGCATCCTCGACATGACGCTGGAGAAGGCTTTCGCAGGCTGGACCAACGACGACTGGAAGAAGTTCGAGGAGCTCTTCCAGAAGTCGATGCACTGATGCTGCCCGCCATGCTGACGCACTGCTTCGCGCTGCTCCTGGCTCTGGGTCAGCAGCCGTCCGTCCCCGACATCGTCTGCCTCAAGGACGGACGCGTGATCCAGGGTCCGGCGATGGAACGCAAGCCGGGCGGGATCGAGCTCTCCTACCAGAACGGCAAGATCCTGCTGGCCGACGCGCTGATCGAGGACGCGGTGCTCGCGGCGGACGCCAAGATCGTCCCGGCGACCGAGGAGGAGCGCGACAAGCTCGCCAAGGGCTTCGTGCGCTACGAGAAGAAGTGGGTCCCGATCAAGCAGCGCGACGCCGCGGTGCAGAAGCGCCTGGAGCTGCGCCGCAAGGAGCTGCAGCAAATGGACGCGCGCAAGGAGTGGCGCAACCGCGGCCAGCAGGACACGGCGCACTTCCACTTCGAGTACACCGTCCCCGACCACGTCTTCGAGACCTACCGCGACCTGATGGAGGCCTACTTCGCGGACTTCGCCAAGGCCTGGAAGCTCGATCCGCCCGGCAAGGAGAACCGCCTGCCGGTCTGCTTCCACGGCAGCGAGCAGACCTTCCACCAGGTCTCCGGCGCCGGCTACGGAATCCTGGGCTACTTCCGCTTCGTCAAGCCCTGGGACCTGAACATCTTCTACGAGCGCCTCGACACCAAGCTCACCACCGAGGTGATGTTCCACGAGGCCAACCACTACCTGCAGCAGCTGATCGAGCTCGATTTCGCGGTGCCGCACTTCCCCGGCGAGTCGCTGGCCGAGTACTACGCCGCCTCCACCTGGGACCCGGCGAAGAAGAAGCTCACCACGGGCCTGATCCAGGAAGGGCGCCTGTGCGAGATCCAGACCGACATCGACGCCGGCGAGCTGATGGAGCTCGAGCGCCTGGTCAAGACCGAGCGCATGTACCAGCACTACAACTGGGGCTGGGCGCTGGTGCACTTCCTGATGAACGACAAGCGCTACGCCCCGAAGTTCCAGAAGTTCGTCTTCACGCTGGCCAGGGGCAGGAACGTCAAGCGCGAACTGATGGGTGTCGGATCGCTGGCGACCGTCCGGGGCGACGAGGTGCTGCGCGTGTTCATGGAGGAGCTCGGCCTCAAGGATCGCGACGCGCTCAAGAAGCTCGAACAGGAGTGGCACACCTACGTCAAGACGAACCTCAAGAACGTCAGCGTGACGGGGCTCGAGAAGGCCGGTTTCGCAGCCTTGCAGGACGGAAGGCGTATCCGCGGCCAGCGCCTGCTCAAGGAGGCGGTCGAGAAGGGCAGCCGCAACCCGCTCGTCTACCACCGCCTGGCCGAGATCAACCTGGGCAAGGGCAAGCAGGCGGAGGCAACCGCAGCCTGGAAGCAGGCGCTGGAGCTCGACCCGCTCAACGGCCAGTTCTACTCGGCCCTGGGACACGCGCTGGTGCGCGACACGCAGGGCAAGCAGGATCCCGAGGCCCAGCGGCTGATCGCACTGGCCAAGGAACTCGGCTACGACGAGCCCTGGGCCGACCTCGACTTCTCGAAGGACGACGAGAAGAAGTAGGCCGCGCGGCTCAGTGCCGCGCCGCGATGGCCTGGATCTCGACCCGGAACTTGGCCGGCAGCGCCGCGACCGCCACGCACGCGCGCGCCGGGTAGGGCGCCGGGAAGAGGCGCGCGTAGACCTTGTTGAATTCGGCGTACTGCGCCATGTCGATCAGGAAGACGTTGACCGAGACGACGTCCGCCAGCGTGAGCTGAGAGCGCGCGAGCTCCTTCTCGACCGCGCGGATCGCGCCCTCGGCCTCCTCCTCGAAGCTGCCGCCGGCCGCGCCGCCCTTGCCGGAGACGAAGACGAAGCCCTGCGACTCGACCGAGGCCGAGTACGGGCCGAGTGCGCCCTCCGCGGGCAGGTGGATCGCCTTCGTGGACGTGGATCCGCAGGCTCCGGCGAGCGCGACGATGAGCAGGGCGGCGAGGGCTGTGCGCATGCTGGGCGGATGCTAACCGAAGTGCTGCGCCACGAGCTCGCGGAAGCGCGCGGCGAGCGGTGCGAGCGCGGCATGCGCGGCGGCGTCCGGCTCGACCGGGCTGCCCGCCGGTTCGAGGAAGCCGCGCACGATCTCTCCCAGCGCGACGTCCTCGCCCGCCGCGCGGCGCACGGCCCAGGCGGCCTGCAACGCGGCGCCGAGCGCGGCCGACTCGGGCTCCGCCAGCGGTTGCACGCGCAAGTCGAGCACGTCGGCCAAGACGCGCGCCCAGGCGCGGCTGCGCGACGCGCCGCCGACGAGGTGCAGCTCCTCGGCGCGCGTTCCCAGCGCCCGCATGCGTTCGAGGCCCCAGGCCAGGTTGAAGGCGACGCCCTCGAGCGCGGCGCGCGCGAGCTGCGCGGGAGCGAGCGAGCCCGGACGCAGGCCGTGCAGCACGCCGCAAGCGCGCGGCAGGTCGGGCACGCGCTCGCCCGCGAGGTACGGCAGGAACGTCAGACCGCCCGCGCCCGGCGCGACCGAGAGCGCCAGCTCGTCGAAGCGTTCGTGGTCGAGCGCGAAGGCGCGCCGCACCTCCTCGCTCACGCCGGTCGCGTTCATGACGCACAGGAGCGGCAGCCAGCCGCCCGTCGCATCGCAGAAGGGCGCGATCAGGCCCTCGGGGTCGTGCACCGGCCGCGCGCTGTGGTGGAAGATCGTCGCCGAGGTCCCCAGCGAACACACCAGCACGCCGGGTCGCGTCGCGCCCGCGCCGATCGCCGAGCACATGTTGTCGCCGCTGCCGGCGGAGACCAGCGTGCCCACGGGGAGTCCGGTCAGCTCGGCGCCCACGGCCGAGAGCGCGCCCGGCAGCGCGTCGGCGGCGACGAGCGGCGGCAGGAGCTCCGGGAGGCGCGCGTCGACGGCCGCGAGCGCGCGCGGATCGAAGCGCCGCGTGAGCGGATCGAAGAAACCCGTGCCCGATGCGTCTCCGCACTCCATCCAGGCGCTGCCCGTGAGCGCGTAGTTGACGTAGTCGTGCGGCAGGAAGACGCGCGCGACGCGCTCGAAGACGCGCGGCTCGGCGTGCGCGAGCCAGACGACCTTCGAGGCCGTGTAGCCGGCCGGGATGCGCCGCCCCAAACGCTGCGAGAGCACCTCGGCCTCGCGCGCCGTCGACGTATCGCACCAGAGCTTGGCCGCGCGCAGCACGGCGCCCTCCGCGTCGAGCACGACCAGGCCGTGCTGCTGACCCGAGACGCCCAGCCCCCCGACGCGCGCGCGATCGCCCGGCCGCTCGCGGAAGAGCGCCGTACAGGCCGTGTGGATCGCGTCGAGCCAGGTCGCCGGGTGCTGCTCGGCCGCGCCCGGGGGCAGCCCCTCCATCAAGCCGTAGATCGAGCTCGCGCGCGCCAGCACGCGCTGCGCTTCCACGTCGACCAGCAGCGCCTTCGTGCCCTGCGTGCCGACGTCGAGACCGAGGAAGAGCGGCCGGTTCACGCCAGGTCTCTCAGCCGCGCACGCCCAGCAGGTGCTCCATCATCAGCTGGTCGAGCTTCTCGTAGCGCAGGCCCTTGCGTCCGAGTTCGTCCGGGTCGAGCGCGGCGCCCTTGAGCTTGGCCGCCTTCTCGCGCGTGTAGCCCGAGAGCAGCGGGTCGAGCGCCGCGTCCTTCTGCTCGGCGATCAATCCGCGCACCTCGGGGTCGGCGTCGAAGCGCCGCGCCTTGTCCTTGAGGATCTTGTAGGTGCGCATCGAACCGCGCGCGAATTCCCACACGCCCTGCTCGTCCTCGGTGCGGTAGGCGTGGCTGTCGAAGTGCAGCGGGCCCGTGTAGGCCGCGCCGCCGAGCGTGCCCTCGAGCAGGCGCACGAGCAGGAAGGCCTGGCGCACGTCCTCGGAGCCGAAGCGCAGGTCCTGGTCGTAGCGCCCGATCTTCTGCGCGTTGAGGTCGATGTGGAACAGCTTGCCGCACTCCATGGCCTGCGCCACGCCGTGCACGAACGACAGGCCGGCCATGTTCTCGTGCGCCACCTCGGGGTTGACGCCGACCATCTCGGGGTGCGCCAGGGTCGAGATGAAATGCAGCATGTGGCCCGTGGTCGGGAAGTAGATGTCGCCGCGCGGCTCGTTGGGCTTGGCCTCGAGCGCGAAGCGCAGCTCGTAGCGCTGGTCGCGCACGTAGTCGCAGAGGTAGTTCAGCGCGTCGCGCGTGCGCGCGATCGCCGCGCGCGGGTCGCGGCAGGCATCCGCCTCCGTGCCCTCGCGGCCGCCCCAGAAGACGTAGATCTTCGCGCCCAGCTCGACGCCCAGGTCGATCGCGTCCATCGTCTTGCGCAGGGCGAAGGCGCGCACCTTGGGATCGTTCGAGCTGAACGAACCGTCCTTGAAGACCGGATGCGAGAAGAGGTTGGTCGTGGCCATCGGCACGACCATGCCGTGGTCCTCGAGCGCGCCCTTGAAATCGCGCACGAGCGTGTCGCGCTGCGCGGCCGTGGCGCCGAAGGGCACGAGATCGTTGTCGTGCAGGTTGACGCCCCAGGCGCCGCACTCGGAGAGCTTCTGCACGATGTACGTCGGGCGCATCGAGACGCGCGTCTCCGGACCGAAGGGGTCGCGGCCGGGGTTTCCGACGGTCCAGAGGCCGAAGCTGAAGCGGTCGGACTTGGTGGGAGTGAAGGCGTCCATGAGATCCTCGGGGTTGGCTGGATTATGCCCGAATCCCGCGCAGGACCCAGGCGCCGAGCGCGAGCAAGGCCGCGAGCAGTGCGCAGCCGGCGCCCAGCGGCTCGTCCTCGCCGGGTCCGGCCGGCGTGCTGCCCGGCGGGGCGCGCCAGGCAGGTTCGCCGCGCGGCGTACGTTCGCCGAGCCGCACGACGCCCATTGGGTCGCGCAGCACGGAGTCGAACAGCTCGCCCCAGGAGACCGCGAAGGCGGCGGGGTCGCCGGCGGGCTCCTCCAGCGCGACGATCGAGCAGCGCACGCGCCCCGGAGCCGCGAGCACGCACGGCCCGCCGGCGGCGAGCCAGGTCGTCTCTCCCGCGGCAGCTGTGAGAGGCGCGGCGACCTGGGCCTGCGCGCTCCAGCCGTCGCGCGCGAGTTCGGCCGGCCGAGGTTCGCCCGCACGGACCAGCTCGAAAGAGAAAAGGTCGGACTTGGCGGGCGTGTCGTTCATGACCAGCGTGCGCTGCCCGGCCCAGAGGTGCGCGAGCTCGCGCAGCGCTTCGGGCAGGTCGGGATCGACCCAGCAGGTGAGCTCCTGCGCCTGGAACGCCCCCTCGACGCGCACGACGCGCGCGCCGTCCCAGTCGAGGCGCGCGGTCCCCTCGCGGGCGATCGGCCCGGGCACGGCGCCCCCCCCGCTGGCGGAATAGCCCGCATAGCGCGGCAGCACATCGAATCGATCGCTGACCCAAATCGCGTCGCTGCGGTCGTAGCGCGCCCAATCGGGTGCCGCATCGATCCAGACGAGCTCGTCGCCCGCGCGCAACTCCGCGGCCTCCCACTTGCGTAGCGGCTCCAGTGCGCGCTCGAGCCGCGTGCGGCCGTTCTCGACGAGGTTCATCGACGGGCTGCGGTCGACGACGATCGTGAAGCGCCGCGCCGCAGCAGCGGCGATGCGCTCGGGCCGCGCGAGCGCGAGCGCGGCGAAGACGAGAGCCGCTGCGAGGCACAGAAGTGCCGGCGGCAAGCGCCGGCGGCGCTGTTCCTGCGCTGGACGATGGCGCTGCGCCTCGCGCCAACTCTCGAGCGTGCCGGTCACGAGCGCCAGCACGGCTCCTCCGCGCGCACCGAGCCAGAGCGCCGCGAGCGGCAACGCCAGCAGCGCGAGGAAGCCCGGCGCGAGGAAGCGGATGCCGAGGAGCTCCACGGGGATCAGGCGCGCAGCGCGCGCCCGAGGATGCGTTCGAATTCCTCCGCGCTCGAGCCGCGCGCGAGCGCGATCCCGCGCGGTGCGGCCGCGCGCACGAGCCGTTCGCGCGCGCCCTCGAGCGCCCGGCCGTAGGCCCCGAGCACCTCGCGGTCGACCTCGAGCGCCAGCTCGTCGCCGCTCTCGGCGTCGATCCAGCGCACGGGCCCGAGTTCGCGCGGCTCGAGTTCCAGCGGGGCCAGGATCCCGATCCAGGTCCAGCGCGTCCCGCCGCGCAAGCGCGCGCCGCCGCTCATGCCCGCACTGCCGCTGTTGCGCGCGCCGGCGAGCGCCGCACCCGCGTCGGAGAGCGCCGCGCCCGTGTCGGAGCGGGCCGCTTCCGCGCCCGCGAGCGCCGCACCCGCGTCGGAGAGATCCGAGAGCAGGAAGGCGCGCTCGGAGCCGCGCGCAGCGGCGAGTTCGGCGCGCAGCGTCGCGGGATCGAGCGCGCCCCGCGCGACGCGCGCCTCGAGCCAACTCGAGAGGGCACCGGACTGCGTGGGTCGCGTCAGGCGGAATCGTTCGCGCGACCGGACATCGATCAGCTCGAGCTCGGCCTCCTGCCGGAGGCCGAGGTGCGCGAGCGCGAGCGCGCACTCCGCCGCGCGCTGAAGCTTGCCCGGCGGCCCGACCCCCATCGAAGCGCTCGTGTCGAGCAGGATCGCCCATCGTTCGCCCGCCTCGGGCCGCAAGACGCGCACGACCGCCTGGTCGCTGCGCGCGTAGACGTCCCAGTCGAGCGCGCGCAGGTCGTCGCCCGGCCGGTAGGGCCGATAGTGATCGAACTCGAGGCCGCCCGTCGAGAGTCCGGCGCGCGCGGCGCCCTCGCGCCGGCCGCGCGCGGCCGAGAGGCGCGCTGCGAATCGTTGCGCGCGCGCGCGCAGCGGCGCGTCGAGTCTCACCGAAGGACAGGGCAGGACGGGAGGATTCGGGCGCGGCCGCATGGGCGACGGAGACATCGTGCGGCATTGTCCGCGCGCCAGGTGTCGGAGTCCACGGGCGGGCGCCGGAGTCCTCGGTCGCCGCGTTCGCGGTTCGTTGCCGATTCAAGTTGCCCGCGCACTGCGCTCGGCGAAAGCAAGGGCCCGCGACGGCGTCCGCAGCCCTGCTCGGTCGGATCGCCCTCCAGGCGCCGCGCGACCGGCGCTCTTGCAGTGTTGGTGTGCATGGGCGGAAGCATTCGGGCCACACGAGATCGCTGCAAAGCGGACTCCGAGCAACGCGCTCCGTCGCATCGCCACGGCACGCCCGTGGTTCGCTGCGGATTCAGGCTGCTCGATCAGGGCGGCGGAAGGGTCCCGCCCGCCTGGCGCGCCGCTGTCGGAATGTTCGTAGGTTGCCGCCGATTCAAGTTGCTCGCCCCGCACGCACAGCGGGATCACGCCCTGCCGATGCGCGCTCGTCGCAGGTACGCACGCGACGTTCGTTTCGAGGAGCGAGAGCGATCAGGCGTCACGCGATCGCCTCAGGGTGAGTTCCGACCACCTACTTCGTCGCGTCGCCGCGCTGACGGCGCAGCCACACGTTCTCGCGAGTGACACGATGGTGTTGATCGCTCAGAGATTTGATGCCGATTCAAGCGACCTCCCGGCCTCCCGAGCGTCATCAGGATGGAGCACCTTCGAATCCCGTTCAGCGAACGCGCCCGAGGCGGAACGAGGGAGAGCGAGGAACAGAGTGAGGACGCGGGAGTGAGAGGAAGTGGAGCAGGGAGAGCGAGAGCGAGAGGAACAGGAACAGGAACAGGAACAGGAACAGGAAGAGGAAGAGGAAGAGGGAGAGGGGAGAGAGACACGACATGCAACTTCGACTCAATACAGACCTTCCCGCACGCGACACTGCACCGACGCCGTCGGCGCGGGAATCGGACTCGCCCTTGGCTGCAACCGTCGTCCGACGCGGTGCACCTCGGAGCGCGGCTGGATCGCGGAACCGAACGCGGCGCTCTGACGCATCAAGCGACCGGTCGGGTAGGAAGCCCGCCGCGCGACGCCGGCCCGTGCAAGCCGAACTCTTCGCGCGCTCCTGGGGCGGAGCGCGGCGCGGGGCGGGCCGGAAGCCGAAGGGCGAGCGCGCGCTCGTCTCCCACGCGGCACGCGCACCGTTGGCGGCGAGCCACCCGGTGCACGTAACGACGCGGCTGATCCCTGGACTGCCGAGTCTGCGCCGGACGGAGGAGCTGCGCGTGCTGCTCCTCGCGATCCGTGCCGCGCAGGAGCGCTCGGCCATGCGCATCGTCCACTACTCGATCCAGACGAATCACCTGCACATGCTCGTCGAGGCTCGCGGGCGCGAATCCCTGGCACTCGGGGTACAGGGCTTGCTCGTGCGCGTCGCGCGAGCGCTCAACCGACTGTGGCAGCGCGCCGGGCGGATCTTCGCGGACCGCTACCACGCCCACGTGCTGAAGCACCCGGCCGAAGTTCGTCGCGCACTCGTCTACGTGCTCCAGAATGCGCGCAAGCACGGGGTTCCGCTCACGGGCGTCGATGCATGCTCGTCCGGTCCGTGGTTCGAGGGCTGGAAGGAAGGGCCGCGCATCGCTGCGCGACTGGTGGAGATCCGCAGGCGCCTGGCAGGCCTGCTCGCAGGCGCCGCTCACCAGCGGTACCAACGCCGTCGGGCTCGACTGCGATCGACCCCCGCAGCGCCTGATCCGACCGGAGGCGCGGGGCCGATCGCCCGAGCGCGGACTTGGCTGCTCGCGCGAGGATGGCAGCGGAGTGGAGCGATCGGCGTGGACGAACTCCCGCTCAGGCATGAAGTGCGCAGGCAACGGGGGCCGGTCTCTGCTCAGTCCCGTGCTTGAATCGGCACCGAAGCTTGCATGCAGGCCCGCGCACCTGTCCTCGGACTCGGGTTCCGCGCAGGGGCTTCGGCCCTTCGAGCTCGAGCGGCAGTCCGCGCGCGTTCTTGCCGCCGCGGGCGTTCAGCGCACCGGCTTCGGCGGCTCGAGTTCGAGCGGCAGTCCGCCCGCCTGCGCGAGGCACTTCCCGCCGGCGAAGACCACTTCGCCGCGGCGCACGACGTGCTTGGGGAACCCCGCCAGCTCCCAGCCTTCGAAGGCGGACCACTTCGAGCGCGAGGGCAACTCGCTGCCGACGACCTTGCGCGTCTCCTTGGGATCGAAGAGCACGAGGTCGCCGTCGAAGCCGGGCGCGAGGCGGCCCTTCTTCGGCAGGTGCAGCGACTTCGCGGCGCGCCAGGTGACGACGGCGAGCGCGAGCTCGGGATCCAGTTGTCCGCGGCGCACGAGCTCCCAGGTCAGCGGCCAGAGCAGATCGACGGTCGGCATGCCGCTCGGAGCCTTGGCGTACGGACGCTGCTTCTCCTCGAGCGGGTGCGGCGCGTGATCCGTGCCGATCGCGTCGATCGAGCCGTCGCGCAGGCCCGCGAGGATCGCGCGCGCGTCGGCGGGCGTCTTGACCGACGGATTGACCTTGAGCAGGTTGCCGAGCTTGCCGGCGTCCTCGTTCGAGAGGTGGATGTAGTGCGGTCCGGTGCTGGCCGAGACGGGCAAGCCGCGCTTCTGCGCCGCGCGTACGAGTTCGGCGCCCGCTCCCGAGGAGAGGTGGAAGACGTGCAGCTCGACGCCGGTCTCCTCGACCAGCTCGATCGATTCGCGGATCGACTCGACCTCCGCCGCGGTCGAGCGCACGAGGTGGTGTTCGGCCACGGTCGCGTTCGGGTAGCGCTCCTTGTCCGCACGCAGCAACTCCTCCTTCTCGCAGTGGCCGACGATCATCCGGCCCGCGCGTGCGGCGCCGGCGAAGAGCTCGCGCAGGGTGCCGTGGTCCGTCTGGCCGCCGAGGCCGGTCGAGCCCCCGAGGAAGCACTTGAAGGCCGGCGTCAGCGGCGCCATCGCGGAGAGTTCCGGCAGGGAGTCCGGCAACAGGTTCGCGAGGCAGCCGAAGTCGACGCGCGAGCGCGAGCGCACGTGTTCGATGCGCGCGGTAAGCGCCGCGAGCGAGGTCGAGAGCGGCGGGTTGTTCTGCACCTCGACGACGCTCGTCACGCCGCCGTGCAGGGCCCCGGCCGAGCCGTGCTCCCAGCCCTCCTTGTGCTCCAGGCCCGGGTCGCGGAAGTGCACGTGCACGTCAACCAGGCCCGGAATCACGGTCAGACCGCGCGCGTCGAGCTCGGGCAGACCGCCGCGCGCGAGGTTCGCGCCGACGCTCTCGATCACGCCGCCGACGATGCGCAGGTCGAGCGCCTGCGCTCCCGGTCCCGGCGGGTAGCTCTGCGCGCCGCGGACGAAGAGATTCGCACCGCGCGGGGCGGTGCTCACGCACCGCCCTCGGCGGTGCGGCGCACGACGACGACGGTCATGTCGTCCTCGCGCTTGCCGCCGGCGAATTCGAGCGCGGCCTTGACCAGCGCCTCGGTCAGCTGCGCCGCGTCGAGCCGGTCGCGGCCGGCGCCCTCGATCACGGCCTGCATCCCGGACTCGCCGAAGAGCGCGTTGGGGTCGGCCGGCGAGCGCGCCTCGGCGAAGCCGTCGCTGAAGATCACCAGCAGGTCGCCGGGCGCGAGCTGCGTCTGGTGGCTCTCGTGGTACTCGAAGTCGTCCATCATCCCGAGCGCCGGGCCGTGGCCCTTGATGCTCTCGACCGAGCCGTCCTTCGCGCGCCAGAGCAGCGGCGGCGTCTGGCCGGCGTTGATCATCTGCACGCTGCCGTCGCGCTCGAGCACGGCGGTGAAGAGCGTCAGGAAGCGCCCGTCGTCCATGCGCGGACTGATGTCGGAGTTGAGCAGCGTCAGCGCCTGCGGCAGGTCGTTGACCACGCGCAGGAAGGCGCGCATGCCGGCCTGGGCCGTGGCGGCCAGCACCGCCGGACCCGCGCCGTGGCCGGTCGCGTCGCCGAGCACGACGCCCAGGCGGCCGTCCTTCATGCGCACGAAATCGTAGAAGTCGCCCGTCGTGCCCTCGGCCGGCTTGTACCAGCCGTAGACGTCGTAGCCCGGCAGGTCGCGCGGCGCCTGGCTGATCAGGTCCTTCTGGATCTGCTCCAGGATCACCAGCGACTGGTCGAGGCGCGCCTTCTCGATCGTGACCTCGTGCAGGCGCGCGTTCTGGAGCGCGATCGCGATGTGCTGCGAGAGCGCGGCGAAGAGCGCCAGGTCCTCGTGGCGGAACTCGCGCGTGGCGGCCTTGGAGTCGACGTACAGCGCGCCGCGCTCCTGCTGCTGCCCGCTGTCGCGTCCGAGCGCGACCAGCGGCACGCACATCACGGCGCGCAGCTTGAGGTCGAAGACCGAGCTGCCGAGCTCGAGCGCTTCCGATTCCGAGGTCACCGTGGCGCGCACGGGCTGCTGCTCCTCGAGCACGCGCCGCACGACGCTGGTCGAGTAGCGCAGGTCGCCGGTCACCGGCTTGCGGCCGCGCGCGCGCGAAACGCGCACCGAGAGCTGGCCGCGCTCGTCGGCCAGGATCAACAGGCCGCGCTCGGCGCCCGTGATCTCGATCGAGGTGTCGACGATGTAGAGCAGCAGCGACTCGAGGTCGCGCGATTCCGAGACCCGGGCGATGGCTGTCAGCAGGATCTCGACCGAGCGCCGGTCCACGTTGTTGTTCCCGGTCAGGAACTGCGTGGCCGTGTCGGGCGTTTCCTTGGCCTCCGGCGGCGGCGGGGCAGGCGGTTCGGCGTCTTTCTTCCGGCGGAAGAACATCCCGGGGAGTCTAGCGGTCCGGCCGCAGGCTTCCAAAAGTCCTTGCGGGATCCCCTGCCGAACGGCCAAGATGGTGCTCCACACACCCCCTGCGCTCGAGGAACCGGAATGCACATCAGTGTCGAACCCCGCGAGGATTACGCGATTCTCCACCTGCGTGGCGAATTCGATACCTACTACGTCCCGGCGCTGCAGCAGGAGATCGATCAGCTGGGCAAGTCCGGGATCCACAAGGCGGTCCTGAACCTGCGCCTCGTGCGCTTCATCAACTCGACCGCGCTCGGCGCCGTGATCAAGTCCAGCAAGCTGCTCTCCCAGAAGGGCGGCAAGCTGGTGATCTCGCGCCCCTCGACCTTCTGCCGCGACATCTTCGAGAAGGTGGGCCTCAACCGCGTCGTGCCGGTGTTCGACTCCGACGAGGATGCGACCGAGGCGCTCAAGACGGGCGGCCTGGCGCGCTCGCAGCCGAGCGACGACGCCCAGGACAACCCGAGCTCGGTGCTCTTCACGCCCGTCGACACGGCGCGCGTCGAGCACTTCCTCTCGCAAAGCCAGCGCGTGGTCAAGGTCCCGATCACGAAGGAGAAGGTCCAGGCCTGGAGCGGCGCGGGCAGGATGCTGGCGCTCGACGAGAACGGCCTGCGCTTCACCTGGAACGGCGGGCAGACCGATCTCTCGCCCTTCGCCATGGCGCAGATGATCGCCATCGGCACGGAATGGAAGGTCAAGTTCCGCCTGCCGCTGCTGCAGAAGGGCTACTGCGAGGCGGTCTGCGTCGTCAGCGACGTCGAGGAGCGCCCGGACGGCGTCAAGCTCGGGGCCTCGTTCAAGGCCATCGACGCGACGACGCGCGATGCGATCAAGCAGTACGCGCGCGACATGGCCTTCCTGCGCGACGAGCTGCGCAAGGCCACCGATAAGGCCTAGTTCCAGGGCCTAGATCAGGCCCGGCTGCGCTGGGCGCCGTGCGCGGCGTCCGGGGCGAGCTCTTCCGCACCCGCCATCAGGCGTGATTCGAGCTGCTTGGCGATCTGCGACCAGGCCAGGCGCTCCTCCGCGATCTCGCGCCCGCGCCGGCTCCAGCGCTTGCGCGTCTCGGGCGACATCGCCGCGCGACGCAGGGCGCTCGTCCAGGCGTCGAGGTCTCCGCCGGGCACGATCAGCCCCGAGCCCTCGTGCTCGATCAGGAAGTGCAGGATCGGTTTCTCGGAGCACAGCACCGGCAGCCCGCAGGCCATCGCCTTCGGAATGTGCTGGCCGCGAACGCTCTGATCGAGTCCGGGAACGGCGAGCAGCGTGCTCGCTCCCATCAGGCCCGGGACCTCCTCGGGCCGCGGCGTCCCGACCCAGTGCACGCACGAGCCGATGCCGAGGCGCTCGACCAGCGCGCGCAAGGCCGGCCGAGCCGGGCCGTCGCCGGCGAGGACCAGCGACCAGTCGTTGCGCTGCCCGACCGTGTCGGCGAAGGCGTGGATCAGCATCTCCAGTCCGCGGCCGGGGCCGATCCAGCCCAGATAGAGCAGCACTCGTCCGCGGATGTGGTGGCGCAGCATCAGGCCGCTCGCCAGCCCCGGGCGGAAGACGGACAGGTCGACGCCGGGGGCGACGAGCGAGACGCGCTCGCGCGCGAAGCCGTGCTGCAGTACGCGCTCCTGCGCGCCCGGATCGAGCGCCACGACGGCGCTCGCATGGTGGCGCACGAAGCGCCCCCAGAGCAACTCGCCGATCCGGCGCAGCGCGTGCGCGCGCCAGCTCTCCTCGCTGCGCGAACCGACCTCGACCAGCAGCAGCGGAATGTGCCGCCTGCGCGCCATCCGTGCGCCGCGCCAGGCAGCCGGTGAGAGCGCCTGGTAGGCGATGATCGCATCGGGCGCGAAGCCCGCCAGACCCGGGCCGTCGGGCATCGGGGCCGAGGACGGATCCGCGCCGGAGCGCGGGATCAGGCCCTCCGGCGCGCCGAATCCGCGCACCGTATGCCCGCGGCCGAGCAACTCGCGCGCGAGTTCGGGGGCATGGTCGCGGCCCTTCACGTGCAACGTGAAGGGGTCGACGAGGATCGCGATGCGCAGGGGTCGGGTCACGGAGAGAGTCGCGGGGCGGTCGAGGGTCCGCGCAGAATTGTTATCGGTAGCGCCGGGCCGCGCGCCCGACAAGCGGGCTATTTTTTCCGCAACTCCGTGCTCGAACGCAGGCACCAGGCGGCGAAGGACCGATTTGGCGCTGCGTGCTCAAGTACAGCCGAAAGCAGCCGAAAACCGGGCGGTCCGACACGTTCCCCGCGAGCGAGCTCCGCATGTCCCGCAACCGTCGTCTGCCTCCCATCCCCGGAACCGGCCTGCCGCCCCGCGGCCTGTTCATCGCGCGCTGGAAGGCGCTCTTCCGCGCGCGCGGCCTGGAGGCGCTGCCGAAGTTCGACGCCGCGGCGCTCGTGCCGGACGCGCTGCCGCTGCTCTTCCGGGCGGCCCAGCACGGCTGGCAGATCTACATCATCGGGAACGAGCCCGGTGTCGCCTCCGGGCGCGTCAGCCTGGAGCGCTGGACCGAGTTCCAGGCCGGGTTCGAGGCGCTGCTCTTCGCCCAGGGCATCCCGGTCAAGCGCCACTACTCCTGCCCCGAGGACCTGCGCGGCAAGGGCAAGCACCGCAAGGACTCGGTCTTCAACTTCCCGAACACCGGCGTGCTCTACCACGCCGCACAAGAGGACGGGATCGAGCTCGGCGAGAGCTGGCTCGTCTCGGCCGACACCGACGAATTGGCCGCGGCCTGGCGCGCCGGCGTGCGCACGCTCGCGCTCGAATGGCAGGGCCAATCGGCGGCGCACACGTCGGATCTGCAGGTCGAGCCCTCGCTCTCCGGACCCGACCTCGCCGGCGGCCTGCGCCGGCTCCTGGCGCTCGATCCGCTGGCGCGCATCCAGTAGCGTTGCCTTGACGCCCGACTGCCGGGTCATTGGAATCCCTGGCAGCGAGGCGCGCATCGAGATGCCCACCACCCCGTCCCACGTTGGGCGCCCCCTCGCGTGAGCAAGCTCGGCGGTCGGCTGCGCAAGCTGCTCGAGCGCAAGTTCCTGCGCGACACGCTCACCCTGCAGACGAGTTCGCTCTTCAACGCGCTCTCGAACCTCGCCAGCACAGCCTGTCTGGCGCACCTCCTGGGCGCGAAGGTGCAGGGCCAGTACTACGTCGCGGTCTCGCTCTACGCGCTGCTCTTCTTCCTGCTCAACCAGGCCTTGTACAGCGCGACGATCAGCCAGGTCGCGGCCGCCAGCGCGCGCGGGCTGCACGAGAAGGTCGCCGCCTGGCTCGGCTACCTGCTCAAAGCCTACGTGCTCGTCGGGGTCCTGCTGGTCGCGCTGGGGCTCCTCTTCCTGCCCTGGTTCGCGAGGCGCATCGTGCACGCGGACCTCGAGACCGCGCAGCTCGCGTTCTGGCTGACGCTGACGCCTTTCTGCGAGCTGCCGCGCGTCGTCGCCTGCGCCGCGCTGCAGGGCACGCGCCGCATGGTGCCGCTGGCGCGCATCGAGAACGGAACCGAGCTCCTGCGCCTCTTCTGCGTCTGCCTCGGCGCATTGGTCACCGGCAGCGCGCTTGGTCCGGTGCTCGGCAGCCTCGCGGCCGCGCTGCTCTCGAGCGTGATCGCGATCGGGGTCTACGGCCGCGTGCGCGTCGGGGTCGCGGGCCTGCCGGGCTGGCGCGCGATCCTCGGCCACGCGCGCGATGTGCCGCTGAAGCTCGGGCTGCCGCTGGGCATCAAGCTCGGCCTGCTGCGCTCGATCGACGCGGTCGGCACGCAGGCCCTGCCGATCCTGATCCTGCAGCACGTGAGCGGGTCGACGGAGGCCGGCACCTACCTGCGCATCGCCCAGCGCCTGCTCTCGGTGCCGCTGCTCCTGATGCAGGGCGTCAGCCGCAACCTGCTGCCGGTCTTCTCCGAGATCGCCGGGCTGAAGGACATGGCCCGCTTCCGCATGCTCTTCGCGCGCACGAGCCTCGCCTCCGGCTCGCTCATCTCGCTAGGGGTCTTGTGCGCGCTGCCGCTCGTTCCCTGGGGCGTCGCGCTGTTCTTTCCCGCCGACTACCACGTGCCCGTCGCACGCATGGCGCTGATCCTCGTCCCGGGCTTCATCCTGATGTCGTTCTCGATCGCCAACGACACGTTCTACCTCGTCACGAACCGGCTGCGCATGGGCATCCTGCTGAGCACGCTCGCGCTGCTCCTGAGCGCGTGCGTGATGTGGTACGTCGCCTGGCTCGACCGCTTCTACGGGGTCGCTTGGGGCCTGTCCTTCTTCTACGCCACGACGGCGCTGCACTACTTCTACCAGTTCTGCTGGTTCCGGCAGCACCGGCGCGAGCGCGAGCTGCCGCCGCGGGCCTGAAGCTACTTGCGGGGCGCGATGCCCGCCGAGGCCGGCGCAGGGCGGCCCTCGGGCCGTGCGTGCACGCGGATCGCGCCCAGGTTCGCGAGCAGCGTCCCCTGTTCGTCGAGCACGACCAGCGTGCCGGGGGCGAGCTCGAGGTCCGTGCTCTCGCGCAGGATCCAGGCCGGGCGCGTCGCGTCGGAACGCAGGCGCAAGGTGATGCCCGCCTGCCCGGAGCGCCCGAGCGCGAGATCGTCGCGCCGTTCGATCGCGAAGGCCCCCACGAGCTCGAGCTCCTCGCGCGCGTGGTCGTGCCAGAGCTGCGCCTGGAACGGCGGTAGCGGTGCGGGCTCGGGCGGAGCCGGAACTGCATGGGATTCGACCTGCGGATCGACGGTGACGTGCAGTACCTCGGCGACCCGGCCCCAGGGCCAGCTGACCTGCGCCCAGGGCGCATACGGCTCGGGTTCCCCGCGGTTCGTCGAGCTCCAGTCGGGAGGCAGCAGCAAGCGCTCTCCGCAAGCGGGTCCGGCGCAGGGCCGGATCAGCCCGGCGCGGCTCCACCACAGCTGCGGCGCCGCCCCGGCGACCGTTTCGATCTCGAGCGCCCCGCCCGGCTGCGCGTGCAGCCGGTAGGCGCCGGTCTCGAAGCGCGCATTCCAGCACCAGGGCAGCTCGAGCACGAGCGGCCCGCGCCGCACCTCGAGTTCGCCGTGCTGCAGTTCGAGGACGCGCAGGCTCGCCTCGCCGCGGCCGCGCCACTCGAGTCCGGCGCGCCCCTGCGTGAGCAGGCTCGCGCGCCCGGGCCAGGAGAGCCGCGCCGAGGCCATCGAGCCCGCTTCGAGCAGCCCGGGGCCAGGGCAGTCGCGCGGACCGAGCCCGGTCAGGAGCTCGACGCGCTCGGCGCTCCCCAGCGTCTCGACGCGTCCATGCAGGCCCTCGATGCGCAGGAGCTCCTGCGCCGGCGCGGAACGCCCGAGTACGAGGAGGGCGAAACAGATGCTTGCGCGGCGCATGGGGATCCGCGCTCCAGATCGGCGGGCGTGCGCGGCCTTCTTGAACCGCGCGCCTGAAATTACTTCCGTTGCGCTACGGATCGCGCTCGGCCAGATGCTGGCGCAGCCAGGCGGCGCGCAGCTGGTCGCGCTCGCTCGTGTCGAGCAGCTCCAGGCCCGGATCCTCGCGCGAGAGCGCCTGGATGTGGGCCTTCTGGACCTGCACGGTCAGCGCGTTGAGCCGCTCGAGCGGCAGGTCGCGCAGGATGTGCAGATAGATGCCCAGGCGCACGTTCGAGAGATGCGCCAGCGCGCCCTCGGTCGGCATGGAGCGCGCGGTGCGCAGGATGCCCAGCGAGCGGCCGACGCGATCGCGCAGCGCGGCCTTCTGTTCCTCGAACAGGATCGAGCGCAGCTGGCGTTCGTACTCGATGATGCGCGCCGCGAGCGACTTCAGGTCGGCCACGAGCTGCGTCTCCGAGCGCCCGAGCGTGATCTGGTTCGAGACCTGGTAGAAGTCCCCCACCGCACGGCTGCCCTCGCCGTACAGGCCGCGCACCGCCAGCCCCGTGCGCTGGGCGGCCGCGAAGACCTTCTCGATCTCGCTGCGCACGAGCGCCAGCGCCGGCAGGTGCAGCATGACCGAGGCGCGCAGACCCGTGCCGACATTGGTCGGACAGGCGGTCAGGTACCCGAGCTCGCGCGTGAAGGCCAGGCCCACGCGCTGCTCGAGCTGCTGGTCGAGCTCCTGCGCGCGCTGCCAGGCGAGTTCGAGCTGGAACCCGCCCGCGAGCGCCGTCAGGCGCAGGTGGTCTTCCTCGTTGACCATCACGGCCGTGGTCTCGCTCGAGCCGAAGGCGACGGCGCGGCCGGGCAGCGCGTGCGAACCGTCCTCGCTGGGCGAGAGGTCGCGGCTGGCGAGGTGCCGCTCGCGCAACATGATTCGCAGGAGCGGCGGCGCCTCCGGCAGGTGCACGAAGCGCGTTTCGCCGTCGATCGACAGGCCGGCGAGCTCGGTCTTCAGGCGCTCGCACAACTGCAGCGCCTTCGCTTCGTCGAGCCGCGTCACGAAGGGGAAGCCCTCGAGATTCCGGGCAAGCCGGACGCGACACGAGACCGCGACGTCGGACTCCGGACCCGGCGCGCTCATCCAGGAGCCCGGGTTCATCGCCAGGCGGTGCAGGTCTCGGGCTTGGAAGCTCACGTTCGCGCGCTTGTAGCACAGCGGACGCCGGGCCGGAAGCGCACCTCACTCGCCCGCGGTCGGGCGCGCCGGGCCGAGGGCGCGGCGCAGGCTGCGCAGGCGGCTCTTCAAGTCGGCACGCA
>Ga0315912_10002221_pt1 | contig 21268 bp, 11 predicted proteins | sample VfabasoilMG_FD_204469 | JGI IMG/M metagenome (GOLD analysis project Ga0315912, IMG submission 204469) | Garden soil microbial communities collected in Santa Monica, California, United States - V. faba soil | ecosystem: Environmental > Terrestrial > Soil > Garden | place: USA: California...
GCCCAAGTTCGCGCCGGGGAGCAAGCTGATGGTGCGCGAGACCAATGGCACACTGCGGATATTGATTGACGGGAGCAACCCGACCAACGCCACCAACTTCCTCATAGACGTTCAAGCGCCGGATGTGTCGTTTGATGGCACGAAGATCATCTTCGCGGGCGCCACGACGGCGGATTTGAACCGCGTCTATAGCCGCACGTTGGAGAGTTTCACCATCAACCCCAGCTACGGCTGGCGGCTTTACGAGATCAACGTAGACGGTTCTGGTTTCCGCCGCCTGCCCATCCCCGACCGCGACTTCACGGTCACTGCCCTGCCCCGCAACAACGCGCTCGGCTACGATTACGGCAACAGTTCGACCTATGCGTGGTGGAATGATCTCTTCCCTGCCTATCTCGCCGATGGGCGCATCGTGTTCGCCTCCACCCGTTACCCGATGCGTGCGCATTACGACGCGCGTCACTCCTACAATTTGTATGTAGTGAACAGCGACGGGGGCAACTTGCACCGCATCACCACCGAGCGCGGCGGTCTCCTCCACCCCACCCCGCTACCCGATGGGCGCATCCTCGTCGCGCGCTGGTGGAACAATTTCAATCAACCCAGTCTCAAAGATATTTACAATCGCATTGACAACCGCGACAGCGATTATCGTTTGCCGGATGGCACATTGGTCAAGGCGAACGTGGACGAGACGTTTAACCCCGCGACGGGCGCTCTGCCCAGTGGCTACGAAATCCGCGATGCGCCGAACACATGGCACATCATGGCGCTCAACCCAGATGGCACCGATTTTCATCGCTTCGCCTTCACGCCTTATGGCACTTGGGCATTGACCGACGATAGCGGCAAAGACACCTATGTCGGCGCGCAACCGGCCGTGATCATTTCCAACACGCAACTGTATATCGCATACACCTCACAACAAGACACGACGATGGTACATTCCACGCTCAAGAGTGGCCTGCGCGTGGCCTATCCTGATGTGTCGCGCATGTATTCCAACACCGCCGACGCGGTGGCTGGGCTAACCTATTACAAAGCGTGGGAACTGGATGACGACACGCCGCCCTATGCCTTGCACCCCTGGGGTCTCCCCGATGGGCGCATTTTATTTTCGTACGTCATCACCAGCACGCCCGGTCTGACTGGGACAAGCGTGTACACGGATCGCGTTACGGGGAGTGGGCTGTTGTTGCAAGGCTCGGATTTGCAATATCAGCTGTATACAATGAATTTAGATGGCAGTGACAAGACGCTGATCCCAATAGACATTGGTTCGGCCGATGCGCTGGACGCCAAGCCCATCGTGGCGCGGGTAGGGTGGAGCGCGCAAACCGATGTGTTCAACGCCAGCCCCAGCGACGACCCTCGCTATCTGAATCTGCCCAACACGTTCGCGCCCTATACGTTTACTTTACAGAGCGCGAACCAAATCCTCACCGCCACGTTGCACAACCCCAACATCTACGCCAACGCGCCGCTGACCTTACCCTACATCAACAACTCACCGATGCCCGGCACAGTAGCGTACGCGCAAGTGTATGTGGATGCGAATCAATTCACCGGCGCGTATTGCTACGGCGATTGGCCGCAGTCTTGCGCGGCTTTTCGAGAGGACAACCAAGTGCGGGCCGTCCTGTGGACGCAAGTGCCCGTCACACCGCGCGGCGCGTTCACGGCGACGGTGCCCGCCGACGTGCCGGGCTTTGTGGTGTTGCGTGATGCGCAAGGGCGCGTGGTGAGCGGCTGGAATCGCGGCTATATTTCCATCGCCCAAGGCAGTGCCTGGGCGCGCCCCGGTCAAACGGTGACGTGCATCGGCTGTCACTTCGGGCATGTGAGCGGTTCGGTAGATAAGGTCACGGCGACCGCGGGCTGGACGAACATCGCCCCGTATGCGGCCGTGCGCGCCAGCAGTTATTACACGGACGACAACAATCAATATCGGCCCTTTGTGCCGGAGAAGATCAACGACCGGCGCGGCTGGGTGCCAATCCCGGTCGGTGGCCCCGGCGCGCAATATCAAGATGATGAAACGGGGTGGATTTCCGCGCTCGGCCAAAGCGTCGGCGAATGGGTTGAGTTGCGCTGGTCATTGCCCATGACCGTCTCGCAGATTCGGCTGGTCGCCCCGCCAAGCTACTTGGGCGATTGGGGCGGCTTTGGCAAGCCCGAAGCCCAGGGGAATTATCAACTCACCGGCACAGTGCAACTTGCGCTCAAGGGCAACGCTGTCGGCGCGCCGATCAACATTGGTTCGATCAAAGCGTTGAGTGAGGGTGGCTCGCTCATCACCCTCCCCACTCCAACGCGCATTGACGCGCTGACCTTCACCGTGACACAAACCAGTGGGCATTGGTGGTGGGAGGAGGTAGCGGCGCTCAATGAGATTGAAGTGCTAGGGATGGCGGCCGAGGGAGTGGAGTACAAGTGGTTGTACTTGCCGGTGGTGCGGCGATAATCACCCTGCGCCCGGCAATACAAAATAAAATTCACTCCCCCCTTCTGCGGGGGCCTCGATACCACACTGCCCACCCAGTTTGTCGAGGATGCGCCGCACAATTGACAAGCCTAAACCATGCCCTTGCGCGCGGGTGGGAGCGAGGCGCGTAAATTCGGTGAACAAATTGAGCCGCACGTCAGGGTTGAGGCCAACGCCATTGTCGCGCACCCAAAACCGAACCCGCCCATTGGGTTGAGGTGTCGCCCCCAGCCATAACACGGGCGGCTGTCCACCGTACTTCATCGCGTTGCTCAAATAATTTGCCCAAACTTCTTCGAGCCAAGGGGCGTAACCTCGGGCGCGCGGCCAGTCGGCGGGTAAATGCAACGTTGGCTGATAACGCCCTTGCAGATGTCGCAAGCGCGCCAATGCACCCTCCACTACCGGCCCCATCTCAACCATTTCGAGGGGCACTGCTTCTTTGCGCACGCTGGCGAGCAATAACAACTCATCAATAATGTTTTCTAATTTATAGGCCGCGTTGATCCCCAATTGAACGATCTCTTGCGCCTCTGGTGTTAGGTTAGGCGCCACATCGGGCAAAAATTCCAAGGCACTAACCAACCCGGCGACCGGATTTTTTAAGTCGTGGGCGACAGTGTGGGCGAAAGCCTCTAACTCGCGGTTCTGTTCGTGAAGCTGTTGGTTCTGCTGTTCTAGCGCGTGTTGAAGGACACGCAAGTTTAGGTGCGCTCGGATGCGCGCCAACATCTCTTCGATCTGAAACGGCTTGGTCACATAGTCCACCCCACCCGCTTCAAAGCCGCGCACTTTGTCCTCGACCTCCGTGAGCGCGGTCATAAAAATTACGGGGATCTCGGCGGTGCGCGGGTCAGCCTTGAGCCGGCGGCAAGTTTCAAAGCCATCCCAGCCGGGCATTTGCACATCCAGCAAAATCAAGTCTGGTTGCGCCGTTTGCGCCCGCTCCACGGCCGCTTCACCACTGCGCGCGGTGAGTAGTTCAAAGGCATAGGCCTGTAAATAATCCAGCGCAACTTTTAAATTGGTAATGTTGTCATCTACGATCAACAGTGTCGAGCGCGTGGAGGGTGACATTAGGATTAGGTTGCGAGGTATTGTTTCACTAACGCTTGAATCTGTGCGTCGTCAAATTCATCGGCTAGGCGGCGCACGGCGCTGGTGAAGGGGTGATAGCGTTCAGAGAGTTGCTCGATGTGCGTCAGACGTTCGCGAATGCGTTCCATGTTGCCAAAGCGCGCGAGTTCATAGAGCGCCTCCAACTCCAATTGCGGCGGTGGCACGAGGGCTGTGAGCGCGCCGGGTTCAGGCGCTGGCGCAGTGGAGAGAACCGGTTGCGGCAGGTCATACTGCCAAGTCAAATTTAAGTAGCGGCCCAAAATTTCAAACAGGCGCTCTGCATCCACGGGCTTGGGCAGGAAGTCATCACACCCCACCCGGCGACTCTCATCCCGATCCATCTCATGCGCGCTCGCCGAAACGGCGATGATGATCACCTGAGCTAGCCCAGGCAATTGACGGATGACCGGCACGGCTTCAAAGCCCATCATCACCGGCATCACCAAATCCATTAAGATCGCGTCGGGGGGCGTGGCCTCGGCGTGTTGAATGCCCTCGCGCCCGTTCTCGGCCAACGTCACTTCAAAGCCCAGCGGTTGCAACAGGTCGAGCAAGACCAATCGATTCTCGATCCGATCATCCACGACCAAAATTTTGCGACGCGGCCCAACATAGCCCGTGATCTTGTGTGGCATGGGCAACAGTTCGGCGGAGGTCACGAGGGGCAAGGTGGCCTCGAACCCAAAAGTGCTGCCGGTGCCAAGCGCGCTCTGGGCGTGAATTTCCCCTCCCATCAGTTGCACAATTTGTTGGCTGATCGCCAAACCCAACCCCGTGCCGGCCGCCCGCTGATCAATTTGCCCAACCTGTTCAAACGGCTCAAAGATGCGGTCGAGGTCGGCCGCTTTGATCCCCACTCCGGTGTCGCGCACTTCAAACTGCACGGTGACGGCGGTGGGGGTGAGGGCGAGCACGCGCGCGCTAAATGTAACTTGCCCCCGTTCAGTAAATTTGACCGCATTGCCCAACAAGTTGAGCAACACTTGCCGCAGGCGTTTTTCATCAGCCAGCACGGCGGGTGGCAATTGCGGGTCGGCTTGATAGAGCAAGAGCAGGCTCCTTTGGCCCGCCGCCATTTGCATCAAATTGACGAGGTCATCCAAGAACACCGGTAAGCGCACCTCCGTCGGGCGCAACTCCAAGCGCCGCGCTTCGATCTTCGCCAGATCGAGGATGTCGGTGATCAAGGTCAATAAGTGTTTGCCGCTGTTGTAGATCGTGTTCAGCCCTTCGCGCTGAGCGTTCGTCACATCGGGGTAGCGGCGCAAAATTTGGGCATAGCCCAAGATGCCGTTGAGCGGGGTGCGGAGTTCGTGGCTCATGTTGGAGAGGAACTCGCTCTTGGCTTGGCTGGCGGCTTCGGCTTTCTCTTTGGCGGCGAGCAAATCAATGTTGGCTTGAGCTAATGCGATAGTGCGTTCGGCCACTTGTGCTTCGAGGTGACGCTTTTGGTTTTCAATGGCGCTGACTCGAACCCGATAGCCGCCGAAGAGCACCGCCGCGCCCAACATGACCGCGCCCCAACGAAACCACCACGTTTCCCACCAAGGTGGCGTCACGGTAATGTTCAAGGCCACCTCAGTAGGACTCCAGACGCCATCGCTGTTCGTGCCTTGCACCCGCAACACATAGCTCCCGGGTGCTAAGTTCGGGTACGACACCTCCCGTTGAAAACTCGTCCGCTCGTTCCAATTGCTCTCCAAGTTTTCCAACCGATAGCGATACTGATTGCGCTCCGGCGCAGCGTAACTAAGGGCGGCGAAATCAAAGCTCAAGAAGTTTTGGTTATAGGGTAAGTTGAGCGCAGTGGTCTCCCAAATCGGCGCGGTCAGCCAGCCCCCCTCCCTAGGATTGACGGGTTTATTGAAGAGCTTAAAGTCCGTCAGTAGCACCGGTGGTGTATCAGTGCGGTCGGTGATCTGCGTGGGGTCAAAGGTGATCAGCCCGTGCGCGCCACCAAACCATAACGCCCCGTCAGCACTGCGCCAAGCAGCGTCCACGAAATCAGTGCTGGTTAAACCATCACCCGCATCATAATTGCGCACTGTTCCGGTCTCCGGTGAAAAGCGGGTTAGCCCATGCCAAGTGCTAAGCCAAAGTTGCCCTTGCCCATCCACCAATATGTGGTGGATTACTTGGCTGGCTAAGCCATTAGCTTCGGTATATGCAGTGAAGTGCTCAGAGTCCGGCGCAAAGCGGATGAGCCCCCGCGAAGTGGCCAACCATACCTCACCCGAAGGAAGCGGCAAAATAGCGTTGATCAGCCCGACCGACAGCGTGTCCAAGGCCCCTTGCGCCGGGCCGTGGCTTTTAATTTGCCCGGTGTTTGGGTCCAATCGCCCCAAATAATTTGACCCGCCGATCCATACACCTCCCGCTGGCTCCACCGCCACGGCCGATAACGGTCGGGGTGCTAAACCTTGTGGGGCGTTCGAGTCAACGCGATACACCGTAAACTGCTCAGTTGTGTGGTCAAAAAAATAGAGGGCATCATCTGGTTCGGCGACGGCCCACAGATTGTCTTGTGCGTCTTGAGCCAGATCTCGGATCACAAAGGGGCGCCCAGCGGGTAACTGGGACGGGCGAAACTCGCGGAAAGTTTCCGTAGCCGGATCAAAGCGGATCAGGCTATTCACCCCATCGAACCACAACTGTCCAGCGTGATCAAAATAGAGCGCCGCAATGTCTTCAGCCCGTGGGTCGCGCCCGGAGCGTTGGCCGGGTGGCAAGTAATGTTGAAAAGTCTGTCGCTTAGGATCAAAGCGCGTGATAAAGTGGGCGGCGCTTACCCACACTTGTCCCTGCGCGTCCATTGTGCCAGCGCGCAACGGGAGCGGTTTGAAAGTATCGGTTGCATTGGGCGAGCGTTGATAGAACGTGAATTGCGCTTTATGGCTTTCAAATACATAGAGCCCATCGGCCGTCCCCATCCAGAGCAGTCCATCGGTAGTGGCGTAAAACTGAACGATCGGCCCGCTCAATACGCTGTTGGGATCGGTGACTGAGTTTTCATAACGCGCCAGAAACGTCGTCGTATGTGGATCAAAAAGATATAGCCCACCGCTCACAGAACTCATCCAAAGCCGGTCGGCGGTGGCGTAGAGGGCCATCGGTGACGCGAATATCCCTAATGCGCTTGGCAGTTGGTGAGGGGTGAGCGCGCTCGTCTGCGGGTTGTATTGATACAGCCCACTTCGTGTCAACAACCAAACGCCGTCCGACCCTGTCTCGGCTAGATCAACTATCGCTAAGGGATCACCGTTGGGGCCACCTGGCGGAGGATTACCATCTGGCGGAGGATTACCACCTGGCGGAGGATTGCCACCTGGCGGAGGATTGCCACCTGGCGGAGGATTGCCACTTGGCGGAGGCGGGCGGGTCGCGTCGCGCTTCAGCGCCATACACGTCGCCTGTCCAGTGGTGGGGTTAAATTTTTGCAATGCGCCAGCTATCACCCACAACTCGCCCGACTGAGCTAAGCGCAAAGACACGCGGCGGTCGGCACGCTCGCACTCTGCCAGCGGATAACGCACAAAAGTCTCCGTGGCTGGATCGTAGCCCATCAAAAACGGAATGTCGCTCGATACCCAGAGCTGGCCCGTCGCATCCACCACGAGCGCCAGCACATTGAGTGGGGGGAAGCGCGGGTCGTCCGGCGTCGGGGAGCGATAGGCCGTAAAGGTTTGGGTGTGCGGGTCGAAGCGATTGAGACCGCCATCGCGCGTGCCGATCCAGAGTTGCCCGGTTGGGTCTTCAGCCAGTGCAGTGATGGTGTTGCTGGTGAGCGAACGTGGGTTGCCCGGCTCGTTTCTATAGACGGTGAACTGCATGCCATCATAACGCGCCAAACCATCCTCGGTGCCAAACCACATAAACCCCCAATGATCTTGCAGGATCGCGGTCACATTTCGGTTAGGCAGGCCGTCCGTCACCGTGAGCCGGCGTAGGCGTAACGCCTCCGCCGAGGTTGCGGCAGAACGGGGAGGCCGACCATCTTGGGCGCGCGCCACGAGTGGGCAAAAGAGGCTGAAGGCACACCCAATCAACAAGCTGAGGCGGAGAAAACGAGAAAGTTGAGACATGGCACAGTTGAGTATGGTCTATTTTGGCTATTTTGTCTGTCAGCCGCCATAGACAAAGTTGTCACTCATTATAGACATTTAGGTTGGCAGATGGTGGGTCACCGCAAATTTAATGAGGGCGGGCAAATCTTCCAACTCTAATTTATTCATCACGCGCATCCGATAGGTGCCGACGGTGGATTTGGAGATGACCAATAGATCGGCGATCTCGGCGTTGCTCTTGCCTTGCGCCACCAATTGCAACACTTCATACTCGCGCGCGGTGAGCTTGAGCAATGGGTTATTGCGGTCTATGAGGGGTGGTTGACGCAGATCATCCGCGACGCGCTGAGTGTGGTGTTGAATCTCGCTTACGATGGCCTGCGCCTGAGCCAGTGGTTCACGCACCGCGTGCGGTGCGCCCTCGCCCAACTGCTGTTGGGCAAGCTGGAGATACTGTTCCACGGCGCGGAGTTTGCCGGTCACTTCGTCACTTAGCGTTTGCGCCAGCCCTTGTTCGCGTTGCGTTTGTTGTTCCAAAATCTGCGCGGTGAGCGCGCGCAACTGATCACTTTGTTGCCCCACCAACACTAAGAGTTGTTCTTTTTCTTGTTGATGCCGCAGACGCTGTTCGATCTCGTTCTCTAACGCCTGGGCGCGGTCGCGCACTTGGGCTTCCAATTGCAGTTGCAAGTCGCGCAGGGTGAGATGCGTTCGGACGCGCGCCAAGAGTTCGATGGCTTCGACGGGTTTGGTCACATAATCCACTGCGCCCGCTTCCAGGCCGCGCACTTTTTCGGAAGCCTCGTCGAGGGCGGTCATAAAAACCACTGGGATGGGCGCGAGGTCGGGGTTGGCCTTTAGGCGGCGACAGGTTTCGATGCCATCTATACCGGGCAATTTAATATCCAGCAAGATCAGATCGGGGCGCGTGAGTTGCGCGCGCTCCAAGCCGACCTCGCCGTTGGAGGCGGTGAGGATCTCGAAGCTATAGGCGCGCAAATGCTCCACGGCAATTTTTAAATTGGGGATGTGATCATCTACGATTAAGATCGTTCGGCGCGACATGGGAAAAAACACAAATTTTTTGAGCGTAATTATTTTAGGAGGAGTGGATGTATAGCGATCTCCTGTCGGATTTACAACAGCCTTCGACTGCGCAGCAACCCCTCGACACGGTGAGCAAGGTCGAACCATCAGGACGTGCCGCGCGCTCAGGGCGAGCGTTGTTGAGGCAACTGGAGGCCGTTATAGTGTAACTGATTTTTAACAAATTCAAATTAGGCTGTCAAATATCCCACTATCTTGAATCCCCCTCCACTCTACGTTATAATCCGCTCAGCACTTTCGGAGAGGTGCCAGAGTGGTTGAATGGGGCGGTCTCGAAAACCGTTGTGGTCTTATGGGCCACCGTGGGTTCGAATCCCACCCTCTCCGCCAAAAAGCCGCCTACACTAGGGCGGCTTTTTTTATTCACTGATCTAGCTCCCCTTCCCGATCATGGAGGCGGTTAGGGGATTAGGCCGCCACCGCCTTCAACACCTTCTTCACTCGTACCACTTGCGCGCCGGTCATATCGCGCATCCGCTTTTCCAACACGGCGCTAAACGCGGTGCGTTGACTGGCGTCTACTGCCACTGCGATCTTCTCGGCATACTGCGGCACGTCTTTCGGGCGGCAGGTCGCCAGTTGGTTGAGCAAATAAGGCATGAGTGTCTTGCGGCGCGCGGGGCTGGTGGAGGCGACCACCGCCAGCGCTTTGATCCCATTATCTTTGGTGATCACCGAGCCAGCGTCCACCGCGCGTTGGAGCTCGGCGGCGCGCGCATAGAGCGCCTCCGCTTTGAGTTCGGCCAGCGCGGCGAGCGCGGTCATCCCGCCCCACACCAACCGATTATTTTTGCTCGTCAACAGTTTAATAAACTCATCCACATAACCGCCGATCAAGGCTGGGTCAAGCGCGCCGATCTCGTACAAGACCTTAATGCAATCGTTCTGCACTTGGGTCTTGTCATGCGTCAGGCCAGCGGCGATCTCCCGAATGCCAACCTTATCTTTCGCGCGCGCCAGCTTCTGCGCGAGTTGCTGGTTGGGCACTTCGTCACGGCGGTCTTGAAAATAAGCGATTTGGTCGAGGGCGGACATAAAGGCTCCTAAAATAATACACAATACTCAATCGTCAATACAATCAAAAGTATACCTTTTGTGTATTGTCTCTTGTGTCTTCAGCATTCTTCTACCAATAATCTTCCCCAATTCCTCCACCAACGCGCGAACTGTCCAGGCGTGTTCCACGTCACTTCAGGGCGCGGATGGGCGGGGTCTATAAAGCCCCAGCCGTGTTCGGGGTGATGCGCGACGAGGATCTTGATGTGCGCCCACAGCGGGCGAAAACCACCAATGATCGGCAAGGCCAACCGGCCCGCCTGCAAAGCGTTCAATAGATCACTTTCGCGCGCGCCGAAGCGCCACCGTGCCGTTATGCCGTTCCGCTTCAATTCATCCGCGATGCCCCAGGGGAAAGTGGCGGCATTAGGCAGGCGGCGAATGACGGGCAGTGGGAGCGGCCCCAACCAGCGGCGCGGCCAATTCATCGCGCGCGCCACCTGCGCCCCGCTCAACTGCGTCCCGCGCCGTGCGTTCACTACCATCGCCACCACAAACGGGGCGCAATCATTCGTGCGACCTTGATATTGGTGATAGGCGGTTAAGGAGGATAAATTAGTCATCTCGAAAAAGATGGAACGCAAAGCTTAGGTACGCGGCTTGCACGGATAAATATGGATGACATAGATATTTACTAAGCACTGTCACTGCGAACGAGCGTCATTTGCGAGCGAAGCAGTCCCCCGCTTTAGAAGGAGACCGCTTCGCCGCTGAAAAGCGCGGCTCGCGGTGACATGTTAAGCCAAGCTCCTCCACTTCTCTCATTCAGGGCGCTTTTGAGGACTCTCCATTTGGCGGTATACTATCATCTAACGCTCTTCTAACCATTGACACCCCAGTGGACATCCAGAAACACTACGCGGAAACCACCCATAAAACGGCTCAAGACTTGCGCACGATGCTTCGCACCGCGCTCATGGCTGACCTCGCGCCGTTGGCCTTGCCCGAAGTGGAAGAAGTCGTAGACCGCGTCGCGCACATGGTTCCAGCGGGCAATGTGCCGGGCATGATCCTCAACAACTTGGCGCGCCTCACTGGGCGGCGCGTATCGGCCAACATCGCGCGCAACGACATCAACCAACTCATGCGCGGCACGGAGCAAACGTTGGATAGCGTCGTTTATAGCACGGTCTTTGCCGGGCCAGCCGCCGTCATCTGGGCCTACCAAGGCCTGCTCAAGCTGACCGGGCGCAACCCCGAAGACGCCTTCCCCGATGGTCTGTGGCAATTTTATACGCATTATGCGTTGCGTGAAGACACCGCCCGCCACGCCAATGAGACGGTGGGCTTCGATACGCGCTTGCGCCAACACCAACTCCAACTCTCACCCGCCGACCGCCTCACCGCCTGGGTGATGGCGACGATCACGACCCTTCATCACTATCCCGAACTGCTTAAGAACGAGTGGCGCGAACGAATCTATACTCATCATCTGCGTGAACTCACCCGCGCGGCCGCTGGTGGGCGGCGCTTCACCCGCCTCTATTCCGATTGGGAAAAACAACGCCCCTTCGGGCGCGGCGCGGATTCCAGCAAGCGCGAAAGTTATCCGGCGTATCGGCGGCGCAAATTTGACGCCTTCCTCGAAAAAGCGATGCAGGGCCTCGGGGATGACCTCGCGCGGCGCTGGGTCGAACAAGTCAACCAAGCCAAAGCCGAGGCGCTCGCCAACTATCAGAATCAAATGACGATCCTCGCCTATTTGGAACCCGACCAATATGGCGAGACGCGCGTCGCGCTCACCTTGCCCGAAACGCGCGTGGGCGTGATCGCGCACGGCCAGTATTATCTGTTGCCCATCTGCGATCCACAACGCGCCACGCCGCCGGATGTGATGACCGTGCGTGGCCAGATGGCGGCCTTGCTCGCGCAACCCACCGACGCGCTCGCGCCCTCCCTCACCGAAGTGGCGGCGATGACGCGCGCCGCCTTTGCCGGATGGCGCGCCACCTTGAACGAACCGGCGCAACAGGCGCTCGCCGAATTGCGCCGCGCGCCGATCCTCATCAATACCGATGTTCATTCCCGCGCCCTGCCCCTGGCCGAGATCCGCCAAGCCGAGCGCGGCGTGGGCGACCATGCGTTGACCATCTTTGACACGGGCGAGAGCCACATCTTCGATCAGTCGCATATTTTCTTTGACGGCGCGTGGGGCGCGGTCTTAGCCGAGATCGTCACGCAAGAGGCCTTAGCGTGGGCGGTCTACCTCCATACATTGCCCGCGCCGCCGGTGTTGGCCGCGCCCGCCCGCTGGCAATTGCCGCTCACCGCCGCCGAACGGTTTGGCGTGCGCGCCGCGCCGCGCGTCTTGCCCGAAGCCGCCGCCGAAACCGATCTGGTCAATGTGAAAGCGATCCTCTCGCTCCGCACTTTGTTTAAGTTACGGAGCGATCTCTTAGACTTAACCGTCAACGATCTCTTGGTGTTGTATCGGGCCGTCCACGCCGTCACCTACACCCCTGATCCCGAAGTGGTCGCCGCTGTGCAGGCGCTCCCCACCCCGGAGTTGGTTGAACTCACCCTCAAAGCCCTCGAGCCCACGCCGCAAGCCAAGTCTGCGGTGTTGATCCCAGTGGATGCCAGCCAACACACCCCACGCGACCGCGTGTACCCGATGACGATCGAAGTGCCACTCGAGGAACTTGATTTGATCAACTTGTATCAACAAGCGCTCCAAACACTCGAAGCGTATCAAGGCGCTACTGGTGATCGGTCAAAGGCGTATGAAGAATTCGACGCGCTCCAACGCCGCTATCTGGCCGCGTTGGCCGGCTTTGGCCTAGTGCTAGCGCGCGTCAAAGACAACGCCTTACGTGGCGGCAGTGACAGCATGAGTTCGATCAAATTGCTGGCCAACTTTCCGCCCTCGGTGCAACGCTGGCTCGATAAGATTCCGCACCGGTTCGATGTACTGAACGATCTGATCAAAGGCCGCGAGGTGTTCTCCAATGTGGGCGCGGTGCCCAAACACGCCAGCCTCACCCGGTTTGGCACGGCGAAAGACGACAACGAGAAAAAAGAATTGGCATGGGGTGTCGTCACCGACGCGCAGGGTGTCATGCGCGTGACCTTGCGTGATTTCCGTCCCCATATCCGCGCCTTGTTGCAGGCTGGTTATCGCGCGCTCGCCATCCGGCTCACGCAAGATTATCTCGAATCCTACGCAGGCGGCCTCAACGCCTACATCCGCAATCTCCATCGCATCACCCAATTTAGCCGCGAGACGCGGCTAGAACGTCCAGCAGACCTCGCATGAGCGAAGACCTCTTGTTGGGCCGCCAGCTCGGCAACTTCCGCATCGAGCGCCTCATCGGGCGGGGCGGCATGGCGCAGGTGTACTACGGGCAAGATGTCAAGCTCAATCGCCCGGTCGCGCTGAAGGTGATTGACACGCGCTATCGGGCCGACCCCGATTACGTTAAACGCTTCGTGCGCGAGGCGCGCGCGGTGGCGTTGTGGCGGCATGAAAACATCGTCCAAATTTATCATGCCGACGACGAAAACGGCTTGTATTACTTTGCGATGGAGTACATTGCCGGGCTCGATCTCGGCGCGCTCCTCGCTTCTTACACCGCCGCAGGCGAATTGATCCCGCATGCCGATGTCGTGCGGATTGGACGCGCCGTGGCCAAGGCGCTGGATTACGCGCACCAGAAAGGCGTGGTGCATCGCGATGTTAAACCAGCCAACGTGATGGTGGAGCGTGAGGGGCGCGTGGCGTTGGCCGATTTTGGGCTGGCGCTCGAAATTCAAAACGAGACGCGCGGCGAGGTCTTTGGCACGGCGCGCTACATCGCGCCCGAACAAGCGCGCCGCTCAGCGGAGGCCGTGCCGCAATCGGATTTGTATTCGTTGGGGGTGATCTTGTATGAGATGCTGACGGGCGCACCGCCGTTTGATGACCCGTCGCACACCGCGGTCGCGTTAATGCACGTGACCGAAGCGCCACCCTCGCCACGTGAACTCAACCCCCGGCTGAACATTGAAACCGAAGTGGTCTTGCTCAAAGCCCTCAGCAAGGCACCCGCCGATCGGTATCAGACCGGGCAAGAGTTGATGGAGGCGCTCGAAGCGGCTTTACAACTTTCCGCCGCAAGCGTTACAGGCCCAGTGGAATTGCCGCCTTTGCCCGCGGGCTTGCAAGGGCCGATGACGCGCTCCCTCTCGCAAATGTCCGTGGCCGAAAAAGTTTCGTTGCGCTTGGCCGTGACCCCAGCGGCCAGCGGCGCGCGCGCCGAAATGGCAACGGCCAAAGCGGGAGCGGCGGCCTGGCGACCACGCATAGCGGGTGGGATGGCGGTGGTAGCGATCCTAGTTTTGAGCGCATGGTGGTTGATCAATAGCGGCGCACCCAACTCAGCCACCGCGACGCCCCCGCCTCCTTCGGCCACCTCCGTCGCCGTGGTCAGTCCGACGACCACGCCCCACCCGACGAACACCAGCCCGCCGACCCTCACCCCCACTACCGCGCCGAGTGATACACCGGCTTCGACGTCTACGCGCGCGCCTAGCGTGACACCAACGGTGTTATTTCCGGAGGGCAATGAAGTCTTATTGTTTTACAATCAATATGGTTTTTATATGTACAACGCGGGCAACCAACGGGTGCCGCTAGAAAAAGTGGCGTTTGAAGAGTTAGTAGCCGATAGTAGTTTACCCACTGGGCATCGTTTCAACGCCTTGCGGTGGTTTCCCCTCTCAGCCTTTTTAGAACGGCGGCGGTGCGCCTTTGTCGAGGACATCCGGCATCGTCCTTCCCCCCTGCGCCCCGTGCAATGTGAAAATCGGCTGAATGTGTTTTTGACGCTGGATGTGGCGAATTCGCAATATACGTTTTGGCTCCCGCGCGAAGGCGTGGTCTGGTTTCGCGTGTTGCTGGATGAAGAAGAAATTGCGCGCTGTGAGATCGCCCGCCCCTCGTGCGAGGTGCGCTTCCCCTAATTCAGCCTTTTCTCCCACACCCCCGTCCACTCCGGCAGGCGCGCCCACTGGTTCAAGCGAATCTGCTGTGCTAATTCACTTCCAAAGAAAAATTCGGTCAGCTCTACCGCTTCCTCAACACTCGCAAATTGATAGTCGGTGGCGATGGTGTGGCGGGTATAGCCCCAAGTGTTTTCCAACCAGTCGTAATACTCAGCCAAATGCGCGTTGGGCGGGGCCGGCGTTAACGCGCCAGTCGTCAACGTTTCCATGATGATGAGTGCGCCATTTGGTTTTGCCACTCGCTCCATTTCGTGCAACACCTGCCCGATCTGGGTTTGCCAATCGGCGGGATACCAGCCGCGCAAGTGACCGATCGCCCACCCAGCGGTGACTACCTCGGCGCTGGCGGTGGGGAAGGGTAGTGCGCGCATATCACTTTGGGCTAAGGCCCATTGCCCGTTCACTCGTTCGCGCTGGACGACATTCTCGCGCAACATCGCCGCGTGTAAATCAAGGCCGATAAACCGCCGCGCGCGTGAGGCCAACAACAACGCCAAGCGCCCCGAACCCGTGCCGAGGTCGAGGATCGTCTGTTCCTCAAGTGGCGTGATCGCTTGCAACGTCTTCAGCAGATTGCCCTCGACATCCTCGGCAGAGATCATCCGATGATAGGCAGTAGCACGCGAGGTGTAGATATGACGGAAGTGATCCATAATTAGCACTACTCAGTTTCATATAAGTTGCCTGATCTAGCCTGTCAGGCTGAGGCACGTCTTTCGAAAGCGGCTAAAGCACCTAACCTGCGGAATTTTAGACCTGCCAGCCGCAAACAACGCGGCTTCAGAGTGACACTAGATTAGTCTTTGACTACTCCCCCTGCCGTAGCAATGAAATATCCGATCCCCGGCTTGTTGACAATATACTCTGGCTGGTGCGGGTCACGCTCGATCTTGTGGCGTAGGCGATGGATGGCCTGCCACACCAACCGCTCTTCACCCGCGTAGCCTGCCCCCCACACCGCATCCAACAAATAAGAGGGCAACAGCACTTGTCCGGCGTGACGGGCCAGTTCAGCGAGCAAACGATATTCGGTGGGGGTTAGGCTCACTTCTTGCTCACGCACAAATATGCGGCGTTTCACAAAATCTACTTGCAACTCTCCGACCCGAAAGACCGCCAAAGCCGGTAAAGCCTGCGCTTCTTGAGCGCGCCGCAACACGGCCCGCACCCGTGCCAACAATTCCTCGGCCCCAAACGGCTTGGTGATGTAATCGTCCGCGCCTAGGTCTAAACCTTTGACCTTGTCGGTTTCTTCGGCCAGCGCGGTGAGCATGATGATGGGCACTTGCGAAAACTCGCGGATGCGTTGGCAGGCTTCAAACCCGGTCAGGCGCGGCATCCGCACATCCATTAGCACTAGGTCTGGTTCGACCTGCGCCGCCAACTCCACTGCGCTTTGCCCATCGGTGGCGGTAACGACCTCGTAGCCGCTCGCTTCTAGGTTCACTTTAATGGCCCGCACGTAACGCGGCTCATCATCTACCACTAAAATTCGCAATTTCCCTTTATGCATAGTCATATTCAGGATGTAGTGGGAGCGCCACATAAAACGTGCTCCCTTGATTAAGTTCGCTCTCGACCCAGATCCGTCCGCCATGTGCTTCAACTAGCCCGCGTGAGATGGACAGCCCCAAGCCTGCCCCCGACACCCGTTGCACGGCTTCTTGTTTAGAACGATAAAAACGTTCAAACACCCGTGTGCGGTCTTCGGCCGTCAAACCAATGCCTTGGTCACGCACACAGATCGTGGCCTCAGCGCGCTGGGTCGTCAAGATGATGCTAATTTCAGTTTGCGGTGGGGAATACTTGACCGCGTTGGTCAACAGATTCCGCAATACTTGCTCCAACCGCTTGGCATCCACTAAGACCAAGATCGGTTGAGCAGTTGGGTGAAAGGTCACGCGATGTTCCATCAATTGCAGTTCCAAAGCGGCTAACACCTTCTCGGTCAAATCAGCCAAATTGACTGGGTGTAAATCTAGCCGCAAACGGCCGCTCTGCAACCGCGAAGCCTCCAATAAATTATCTACAATATGTGCCAGTCGATCAGTCTCTTCGACGATGCCTTGCAAAAACTCTTGCTGAATCTCCGGGTCAAAGCGCGCATCTTGCCGCACTAGGGTGGTACTCATCACTGTGATCAGGCCTAAGGGCGTGCGCAACTCATGCGACACATTGGCGATGAGCTCTGACCGCAAGCGATCGACTTCTTGCAAAATTTCGGCTTGGGCGGCTTGCCCAGCGAGATGGATGTTTTCAATGACAATCCCCAATTGATGTCCGACCGTCGTCAGGATTTGGATTTCAGTCGGGGCAAAGGCGTGTGCCCCAACCCGAAAGACACCCAAAACACCCAGCACTTTTTCTTTGGTTTGGAGGAGCACGCCGTGCATATGGGGTAATTGCGCCCATAGCCCTTCGGTCTGATTGATCGCGGCCAAGCGCGCCAACACCCCATCAATCATCGCTGGGCCTTGGGGCACGGCGTGCAGGGGCAACCACTTGAGCGCTGTTTGGATCGTCTCGGATAAACCGTGGGCACCCACCAGTTCCAGTTCCACCGCACCGGCGTTCGGCACAATGAGTTGAATCCACCCGCCTTGCAAGTGCATCAGCTGGGATAATTGAGTGAGGGCGACGGTCGCCAGTGGCTCAAAGTCATAGACCCGACTGGCGGCGGTGATGAGGGTGTTGATCACAAACAATTCTTGATTCCGATACGCCAGTTCTTCCGCGGCGCGCTTGCGTGCGGTGATGTCGCTGATAAACATGCTCGACTGGCGCTGACCTTGTGGGCCTTCAAAAATGACTGACGACACTTCACACTCCAGCCACGTGCCATCTTTGCGCCGCATGGTCAACTCACTGCGGACATGCCCAATCTGTTGGCGTTCCGCCAAGAAAACGCCCAAGCGAGGATCCGCTGGCTCCATAATGAGTGCCCGTCCACCCGCTTGCAACTCAGCTTCGGTATAGCCAAACAACTGACAGGCCGCCGGGTTGGCAAACAAAATCTCGCCCGTGGGCTGAGATAGCACCACCCCCTCTAAGCTATTCTCAAAAAGCTCGCGATAGCGCTTTTCGCTGGCGCGGAGAGCGGCCTCGGCTTGTTTGCGTTCGGTGATATTGGTCGTCACCACCGCCGCGCCACCATCGGGCAACGGGGCGGCGCTCACGCTGACCCAAATCACTCGGCCATCCTCGAGCACCACCCCGGTTTCAATATCATTGATCGGGCGTTGTTCGGCAAAGGCGCGCGTGCTCGCAAATTCGATCGGAAGCATCGGTGACCCATCATCATGAACATACTGACGCTGAAGGTAATCACCGTGGGATAACCCGTCCCGCTGGATGACCAATATCTTTTCCAGAGCCGGATTCACCTCCACCACTTGCCGTTCGGCATTCAACACACTCACCCCCGCTGGGAGCAATTCAAACAGAGCCTGAAGCTTGGCTTCACTATGCCGCAAGGCTTCTTCGGCTTGTTTGCGCTCGGTGATGTCATGAAAAAAGGCGATAAAGTGCTGGTTTTCCGCCAAATAGGTCGCGCTAACCTCAACCGTGAGCATCCGCCCGGACTTATGGCGGTGGAGACAATCAAACCGATTATGCTCGATTGAGCGCCACATTTGTTCCAAGAGCGCCAGTTGGTTAAGTTCCGCGGGCGTCATCGCCAAAAGTTCCTCCCGTTGGTAGCCACTGAGTTCGCAATAGGCCGCGTTTACATCCAGCAAGCGCCCTTGGGCATCCGTGACCCAAATGCCATCTAAGGCCGAGTGTAAGATAGAGCGATACTGCAATTCGCTTGCCACCCGCGCGGCCTCGGCGTGTTTGTGCGCGGTGATGTCTACCATGATGCCGCGCAACAACGCTGGTTGCTCGCCCCGTGCTACTACGGTCACGGTATCCCGCACCCAGACTAACTGCCCGTTGGCCGCCACAATGCGATATTCAAATTCATGAGCTTGCCGGGCGCGCGCGCAAGCCAAACTGTAGTTCACTGCCCGCTCCCGATCGGCGTGATAGATATGCGCCGCCCAAAAATTGTTTTCGATTAACCACCGCTGAAGAGGATACCCCAACAAGACTTCCGCATACGGGCTGATAAAAGTGAACACGCCCGAATCTTCTTCCGATTCCCACGCGACGCCCTGCAAGGTGTTGATGAAGTCCGCATATTGTTGGCGGGTGTGCGTGAGCTCATGTTCGGCTTGCTTTTCGGCCGTGATGTCGCGCCCGATATATTGGATCGCCACTTGATCTTGCTGTTTAAATGAAACCGCGACGATCTCTACCACATGCGTCACGCCATCCAGCCCGACCAACACCTGCTCGTAAATCGGCGATGGACTCTCCAGCGCTTGGGTCGGCAAGGCGGCGAGGCGCTGCGTGGCTTCGGCGCGGTGATCTGGCGCGACAAAATCTAAGGTTTGACGCCCTAACACTTGGGCGGGGGTGGTGGCCCCCATTAATTTTAGACCAGCCAGGTTGATAAACGTCAACTCGCCATTCACCGTGAGCGCAATGAGATAGGGAGATAAATCCACCAGCCGCCGATAACGCGCCTCGCTTTCACGTAAGGCCCGTTCGGCCAATTTACGTTCAGTGATGTCCCGCCCGCGCACCGATGCCCCAATGATCTCCTTGGTGTCCGTGCGGATCGGCGAAAACTGATATTCCATCCAAACTTGCGGGCGTGAGCTGGAATTGATCTCGACCCCATGGCTCTCCCCTTGCAACGCCCGGCCATAAAAAGATTTCCATTCGGCGAGTACTGAGGCGGGCCAAGAGGGGTTCAAGACACTCTCATGGATACCGGGAGCGTGTTTAACCGTAAAGTTGAACAGGTCTTGAAAAACCGAATTGCAGATAAGCAAACGATACTGGGTGTCAATCGCCCAAATGGCATCCGACGTGTTTTCAATCAACGCTTCCAGATTCGCGCGGTTTTCGCGCAAGGCATCTTCCGCCAATTTGCGGGCGGTGATGTCCATGCCAATTGATTGAAACTCAAACATCTCACCCGCGGCGTCGAACAAGGGGATATCCATCCATTCTTGCCAGCGGATCTCGCCTGAGCGCATCCGGACTGGATGTTGATAGACAATCGGTCGGCGCTCGCGACGCATGGTCGCCAAATGTTCTTCGACATCGTTTTGTTCAGGGAGGGAGAGCAATGCCAGCCAACGCTGACCGCGCATCGCCTCGGGGGTACTGTCAAAAAACGCGGCGTAGGAGCTGTTGACGAAGAGCAACGTCGTGTCGGGCAACCAGCGGCAGACCAATTGTGGGGTGTGTTCCACCATCAACCGATAGCGCTCTTCGCTCTCGCGCAGAGCCTCTTCAGCGCGTTTGCGCTCGGCGATCTCCCACACTAAATCGGCCAATTGCCGGATCGCCTCGACGTCATATAGGTTATAGGCGTCCGGTTTGTTACCGACCCCAATGACCGCCACGATCAGGTCGCCTCGAAAGACTGGTACGACCAAGTCGCGGAGGAGCAGTGTATGACCCACCGGCAACCCTTTTCGATGAGGTATCGCCGCATATTCATTGTGGATCACCGGGCGGCGTTCCCGCACACAATCCGCCCAAATTCCGGCTTCGCTGACAGTGTGATGGCGCTTTTCGGGCTGAGCATGGCACATTTCAGCCATTGTCCGCCGCGACCAGAGCTGAAAACTTAGCGTGAGTTGATCGCCTTCTAGAAAATGACAGAAGCTAATTCTGCTCGCTGTGAGTTGTTCGGCGTAATCGAGCGCTTCATAAAGGACCTCATCCTGAGAGTGGGTCATGGCATATTGTGCCAAGTAAGCGCGGGCGCGCAACACGGACTCGGTGCGCCGCTGGGCGGTGACATCGCGATAACGCGACAAGCGTCCAAGGACTCCCCCAGCGACGTCTCGGATGAGAGTCGCGTAACGTTCAAAGATGCGCCCGTCAGCTAATTGCACTTCAGCCCATTGGGCCGGCAATTCTGGGTGGGCAAAGAGATAATCGAGTTGTATCTGAAACCCAAGTGGGTCAATCGTTTTCGCGGCCACGGCCTGTGCCGCCGCCGCGCTGTCACTTGCGGCCAGCTCTGGCGAAATCCCCCATAACGTGAGGAACGCTTGATTGTAATAAAACCAAGTCTGCTGGGGGGAAACGATCACCACCCCTTCATCACTCGCTTCATTTTCCGCCCGAAAGAGGGCGATTTGAAATTGTAACTGCGCTTCCAGCGCTTCAACTCGAGTGGGTGGCGCGTTGCGCGCTACACCCGCGGGATCGGGAGTCATAACAGCCTCAATAGTGGTGAAAACCAATCCAATTTCTATTTACATCCTATCACTAAAACGCTCGTCGTCAGACAAAGATAACCCTCACCGCCCGCTGTGGGAGGGGGGGTGGGGGGGGGGGGGCCGGGGGGGGGGGGGGGGGGGGGGGGGGGGGGGGGGGGGGGGGGGTG